>Ga0315903_10007760_pt1 | contig 13367 bp, 11 predicted proteins | sample LakEriMetagenome_7_FD_203524 | JGI IMG/M metagenome (GOLD analysis project Ga0315903, IMG submission 203524) | Freshwater fungal communities from buoy surface, Lake Erie, Ohio, United States - Buoy 2 MA119 | ecosystem: Environmental > Aquatic > Freshwater > Lake | place: USA: Lake Erie, Ohio...
ATTTCTAGTATCATAACTATTTTTATTCTAGCAAGTATTTTATTTTATAATAAAAAGAAATAACCCCACACCACACATTATCCCTTAAACGATTAAAGGATACTGACTGTTTAGAATTCTCATTTTCTTTTCGGTTGGTGTAATACATAAAAAAAATTGAATTATAAATCATAAAAATAAATAGTATAAAGAAATAAGTATCTAGAAATATAAGAATCTATTTTATAATGTCTGCATCTTCTGATAATCGTCAAGCTGGTGGCCGGGATGGTGGCCGGGATGGTGGCCGGGATGGTGGCCGGGATGGTGGCTGGGAGTATGGTGGACGTGGTAGAATTGAACGTGGAAATGGTCGTAGACATGATAAATATCGTTCTCATGATGGTGATCGTGATGATGGTCATCGTGGTGGAAGATATAATCATCGTGATAGAGAACAAACATATAATATTGAAGAAAAACTACGTAATATGAATATAGATCAATCGATGGATCAAAAACTAGAACAAGTTCCAATTTCAGCTGATGATGCTAAGCGTCGTGAAGAATTTACAATGCCAATTGCAACATTTGATGATTTAAGTAAGGAAATTGATTTGAAAATTATTCGTGGTGTTATGGCTTATGGTTTTGAAACGCCTAGTTTAATTCAACAGAAGGCAATTCGTCCATTTCTAGGTGGTTATGATGTAATTGCCCAGGCACAAAGTGGTATGGGTAAAACTGCTACGTTTTGTATTGGTGTGCTAGGGCGTCTTGATATGGAAAAGAATGAAATTCAGGCTATAATACTAGCACATACTTTAGAATTAGCAATGCAAATTGAATATGTATTTAAGAATATTGGACGTTATATTGATGTGCGTGTTGGAATGGCTACAAAGAGTATTCCGGTGCGTGATAATATTGATCAACTTTTAGGTCGTGCATCGAATGATGGAAAAGTTCCACAAGTAGTAATTGGAACACCCGGTCGTATTCTAGATATGATTACAAAAAATATAATTCGGGGTGATATTATTAAAATGCTAGTTCTAGATGAAGCTGATGAATTATTATCTGATAGTTTTATTAAGCAAATAAAAAGTATTATTGGTGGATTAAATCACGATGTACAAATTGGTTTATTTTCGGCTACTATGGAGCCAGAATTCTTTCGTATTTCACAAAAGTTTATGAGAAATCCGATTAATATTCTTATTAAGAAAGAGGAGCTTACTTTACAAGGTATTAAGCAGTTTTATATTGATTGTGAAGTAAATGATTATAAGTTTGAAACTTTATGTGATTTATATTCTTTAATTTCAGTTAGTCAAACAATTATTTACTGTAATCATTATCAGAGTGTAGTGCAACTAACACGTAAGATGCAAGAGAATAATTTCAAGGTATCATGTATTCATGGAAATATGGATATTGCAGAACGTGAGGAAGCAATGAAGAATTTCCGTAGTATGGTATCTCGTGTGTTAATTTCTACGGATTTAATGGGTCGTGGTATTGATATTCAACAAGTTTCGGTTGTTATTAATTATGATTTGCCATTAAAGATTGAAAGTTATATTCATCGTATTGGTCGCAGTGGTCGATATGGTCGTAAAGGCACTGCAATTAACCTATTAAATGGTGCAGATAGTAAAAAAGTTAAAGAATTAGAGCGTTATTATAATACTGTTGTAGAACCGCTTCCAGATGATGTTGCTAGTGTTCTAGCATAATAAACTTTATTAATTATTAATTATTAATTATTTTTTATTAGATTTTTCGTGTCTTCGATGTAATTTATCAATTACAATTGATTCTATGTTTTGTAATTGTTGTTCACATATTCTATGTGTTTGAATAAATCCTTCTATCCAAGAAATTGGTGATGATAGTGATGGACGCAGTCTATCTATCTCTTTTTCCGTATATTTATTTATTTCGCTACAAACTTTAGCATTTACTGTTGTACACATAATTTTCATTAATAGTAATAATACAGAATCATCTAATAATTTTATTAATCCTTTTAATGTAGGTACATCCTTAGGACTGTTTTTTTCTGTTTTATTTATTCTATCCATTTCATCTAAAATAGAATAGATTGTTCTAGCTGTGGAATTAAAAAGTTCATCTTGAAGTAGATATTCTTTATTAAGATTTAGAAATTCATAACTTGGAAATTTATATTTAACAATATCTTCAACAACTGGATCAGGTAATTGCAATTGTAGTAAACGCAATCCTAAGTTATTATTATCACGACTACTTCTACTTTTACGATTAAGTACACTTCGACCACTTCGACCACTTCGACCACTTCGACCACTTCCACCACTTTGTATTTTTGTTTTTTTAATTATATTTGGCATTCTAGAAACTTAAAAAACAAATTCTATTATTGCTAATATGGTTATCTAATCTTAAAAAATATAAAATTTATAGCTGGTTTCAATATGTTTGAATATATAGATATAGTATTTCCAAAACAAAAAAAAGAATTGCCTACAGGCAATCGAGAATATAAAATTTTTCTTGATCTAGAAAAGGAAACTAAAACTGATATAAGAAAAACACGCAAATTATCAAAACCACAACTACATTATATGAGAAAAGAAAAACTAGAAAGAAAAATTAATAAACGTGCATCACAACTACGATATAGATTGGAAGAAGGAAAAGGACGGGCATTATATATTATTGGTGTTAAAGATGATGGTACCCCAGAAGGTATAACAATAGATTTATTATTTACATCATTAGATTTTCTTTTTAAAATGGTTAGTATAGTTAATGCTAGAATCATAAATATTCGTATTTATAGAGGACATGAACCTGGCAAATATATTTTTACTGCACGTATTGATATTCCAGATTATATACCACACGGTTTACTATCTATTTAATTAACTCTCATTTGTTGGCTCTTTCAATGCTTTATATAATGCTTTTAGACCAGCTTGATAATTTTGATGGCATTTAGAATACATATTAACTAAACGATTTCGAACATCTGTTTCAATTGCTGATAATTCACTATAATTTATTTCTTGTAATGTAAAATGTGGTGTTGTATCATCATCTGATACTTTTTCACGAATTAAAACCTTTTTCTCTAATAAACCTAATAAATATTCACAATTATCTAGATATTCTGCCTTTAAATCTTTATATATTTTTAAATATTCTGTTAATCGTGGATCATTCATTGATATTGCAATTTGTGAATTATCATTTACGTTATTAACACAAAATGTTTCAAAATCATCATCGGGAATACGTAAGTCTGCTTCTAATTGAATATCATTTGCAAATTTATCATATGTTTTAAATGCAGTATTAACTATTTCTATCATTTTAGAATCTATATCATCAATTTGAGTATAGGTTTCAACAAAATTACGGAAATTATCTAACAATTCATTTTTAGATGATACCTTTGTATTCACTTTTTTATTTATCATATTTGTATTTAATAATTTTGTATTTTCATTATTAGTATTTGAACCACCAGCTTGTGTACCTGTTACAGGTTGTGGTGCATTGGCCATTGCGGATTGTAACAAATCATTAATCTCTTTTACAGTAGAACTACTTGTTGATGATGCAATTGTGGGTGTAGATATAGATGCAGTAGATGGTGGTGAACTAGTGCTAGAAGTAGTATTAGATAGCGGTGAACTAGTGCTAGTGCTAGAAGTAGTATTAGATAGCGGTGAACTAGTGCTAGTGCTAGAAGTAGTATTAGATGGTGGTGAACTAGTGCTAGTGCTAGTGCTAGAAGTAGTATTAGATGGTGGTGAACTAGTGCTAGTGCTAGTGCTAGTGCTAGAAGTAGTATTAGATGGTGGTGAACTAGTGCTAGAAGTAGTATTTATTGAAGCGGATACTGGGGAAGCTAGTAATGATTGATTTTGTGAAAGTGTAGTGTTAGTAGATGTATTTGTTGATGTGGGTGAAGGTGTGGGTGTATTTGTTGATGTGGGTGTAGGTGTGGGTGTGGGTGTATTTGTAGATGATGTATCAACTAAATTTTCATTAATTTTATTTTCTAGATTATTTTCATCATTTTCATCATTTTCATCATTTTCATCAGATTCATCAGATTCATCTGATGTATCACTATCACTATCACTATCACTATCACTATCTGTTTCACTTGTTGGTTCTGGTACAGGTGCAGGTTCTGGTACAGGTGCAAGTTCTGGTACAGGTGCTGGTACAAGTGCAGGTTCTGGTACAGGTGCAGGTTCTGGTACAGGTGCAGGTTCTGGTACAGGTGGTGATTGTTCATTAGTATTACCTGTTTTTACTTGTAAATTAGCAATGATTTGATTTAAATTTTCGATTTTAGAAACGATGTTATTAAGACGTGCATTTTCAGCAGTTTTAAAATTACTTATATTTTTACGAATGCTTTCAATGTTATTCTTAGATGCACCTGAACTATTAGAAGACTTTTTATTTGTATTTGAGTTTGTATTTGAGTTTGTATTTGAATTTGAGTTTGCTTTTGTGTTTTCATTTAAAACATTTATATTATTATTATCAGTATTTTCAGTATTAATATTTAAGTTATTATTAGATTCTAGTTCTTGTGCAATCATAGAATTAGTATTCTTTGAAATTCTGCGTAAAGAAGGATCAACAAAGATTAATAGGCTAGAAAGAGTTTTTACTAGAACTTGATATTGATTACGAACATTAGTTTTTTCTTCTTCAGTTTCAGTATCTTGCATGAGATGATAATAATATAACATTAATAATTCTTTAAATCCAGGTTCATGCATAATACTCTCTTTAACAACATTTGAATTTAAATCACAAATACCAGATACTCCTTTTTGTTCTTCTTCGCTGATTACAGTTAACAGATTACGAAGACGGTTTAAACAAATATTATCATTAGGATTCACAGCAGTTAAAACTGCAGATATAAGATTAAGAATTTTAACATAATGAACAGCTATTGCATTGCAAATTTCTTTTTTAGATACTTTTGAATCTTTATTATTTATACTAGGTGTAGTATTGCTTGAACAATTTTCATCTGTACATTCTGGTTGATTCTTACCGACTAATATATTACTAGCAAATTGTTCTAATTGTAATTTAGTATAATTTTTATCTAAATTATTAGATAAAGTTATTGCAACTTTATTACATTGTTTTGGATTCAATAATGCAATTAAATCACGAAATCTATCTTTACTAGCTAATGTAGTTGGTTGTGCATAAGGTAAAATAAGATCAGTAATTATAATATCCATACGACGTTGAAAATCAGCAACATTATCATCCAACTTCTTAGATTTAAATAATGTTGTTATTTTATCGAAAATATTGGAAAAAAATTGTGCCATTCTTGTTTCTAAAAAATACTTCTAGAATATTTCTATTATAATATGTATATATATTTTCAAAATTATTTTTATCCAAGATTATCTATCTAGCATATCTAGAATATTTTATACTAGATTTTTATGAACAAATTTATTTTGTGGTATACAATAATAATTGCAAAATGATGTATAATTAATGCCATCATCATCATTATTACCATCACTATCTCTTGAATAATCACGATTTGCAAAATGAGGTATATAGATTGATCGTCCTTTTTCACCTGGAAAAGGTGAATCAATACTAGAAACAGGATTTAGTCCTGGTTTATGATAAAATAAACCATTTTTTACTTGTTTATAAAAATGATATGTTGAATCTGGTTCTATAGTTAAAGCACCCTTATAATATCCTCTAGGACATTTAGTATTAAAATCAACAGGTATAATACTAGGATTATCTGCTAGTATCTTTTTATTCATTTCAGGGCATTTATAAATGCGTACTTTGGTTTTATCGCTACCAGTTCTTTTAATCAATTCAAAATCACCTGGTTGGGGTTTTAAATCACCACAACCTGAATCATCAATACAATCATCTACAGTTTTATAATTTTTATGACAAATCTCATTGCATTTTTCTTTTACAGCTTTAACTTGTCGATTTAAAAAATAAGAATAGCAATTATGCGAACCCTCAACTAATGGATCTTTCCATACTAATTTATCTGGATCTGGTTCATCACCAGATAGTAATTTCTGCAAATAACTTTTACAATTTTGATGCTTATTACAAAAATCACTATTATGTATAGCTTTATTAGAACATCTATCATACGTATTAAAATCATTTTCTGATGAATAATTTATACACATACAACGACGGGGATTCTTATTAACAGTGCTATCATCATTTGAATTATAAAATTTATATACCCACTCACCTTTTTCATTCTTAGTATATAATTTTTCAAAATTAGTAGATATATTTTTATTTATATCACTTGAAGTGAATCTAGAAACATATCTAGATGTAGGTGTAAAGCCTTTCATATTTTTAATTTTAGTTTGTTTATGTTGTCTTTTTTTTTGATTTGCAACAATAGTTTTATTATGTAATCCTAATCTAGAATAGGAAACACTATTACCAACAGTTATATTTTTTCTATTGTTTAATAAGGTTTTGTTTGTATTATTATTTTGTGTATTATTTGTTTTTGCTATATGGGTAGAATTAAATTTAAATGGTGGTAATACTTCCATTAAATTAACTTTTTAATATTAGATTATCTAATGTTAAATTGGATATTTAATCTAGAATCAAGTTTACAAATTTATAAAAATATAATTTTATTTGAAATTATTTTGTATTTGAAATATTCAAGAATGCAAAAAACTTTTTTAATTCTTCTGATAATATTATTTCACCAATAACTTTTAATGATAATAATTTTATTACAGAATCAAAAGACATACTACCCATAAGATGAAAAAAATAAATCCATACACCTAAACCAACATCTACTTTATCAATATTATAATTAGATAACAAACATGGATTATTACCTAAATATGCATTTTTTATTACATCACTTAATTTTTTATAAATAGATAATAGCCTGGTAAATTCATTTTTTTCTATCTCCTTTTTAATTTCATTTATATATGAATTAGACTTATTCCAAAACTCTAATGTTTGATCTAGTTCAATAAAAGTCTTTATACCATAATATTCTCTTATTTTTTGTACTTCAATATTATAATCAATCTCGGACATTTTTTTTATAGGATATACCCAATATACATTAGGTAATAAATTTAATAAAACAAACACCATTTGAACTTCTAGATTAAAAACTGAAAAAATAATGAAAAAATAAACAATTACATAATAACACAATCAGTCGGTGGAGGACCTGGCATTATACCCCAATCTATATTTGCATTCACATAATTTGAAATTTTCATTTTATCTATCCTATCCTGATCTATATTTCTTAATGTTGTCACCTCAAAATTATCTTTAGTATTACCACCATTTTGTATTTGTTTATCTAGATTCTTTTTTGTTTTCCTACTATTCCTATCCCTGCGATGATTAACCCTATGACGCTTCTTATAACATGTTCTCAACTTTTTTGTATTTATCATTCTAGCAATACTTCTAGCAATACTTCTACATTTAACTTATATTAAATAACTTAAAAAAATGCTAGCAAGTGCTAGCACAATAAAATTGAAAATATTTTCTGGAATATATCCTAAAAATATATTTTCTAGTAAATATTTTTTCAATAATTGTCTGTATTATCTTACGTAAAAAATGGATGATATTTCGAAGATGTTGCTAGATATAAGAAATGAAAAACGTCGTGTTAAAAAAGAACTAGATATACAAGTTAAACCGATAGATATAGAATATGATTTTAAATGTACTGACTGTAATTGTATACGTATAAAAGAAATTGAGGGTTATTATGTTTGTTTGGAGTGTGGCTTGAAAATTGAAACTATTATAGATTCAGGTCAAGAATGGAGAAACTACAATAATGATGATAGTCGAGGTGGAGATAATGCTCGATGTGATTATCATACTAATGAACTTTTACCAAAAACAAATATGGGTAGTATTGTTGGTTTTGGTGGCTGTCAAACATTTACATCTAAACGTATTCGAAATATTAATCATTGGTATTCTATTACATATAAAGACTGTTCTTTAATTGAAAGTTTTAATAATATTACAGTAATGGCTATTAATTCCGGTATAAATCAATGTGTAATTGAAGAAGCAAAAGTAATGTATAAAAAAGTATCGGATATAAAATCCTCAAGAAGAACAAAAAAAGAAGGTATGAAAGCCGGGGCAATTTCACTTGCCTGTAAATTAAAAGGTGTTCCTAGAAATACAATTGAAATTGCTAAAATATGTCATATGAAAAATAATAAAACATTACGAAAAAGTATTAAAACATTCGAAGAAATATGGAATACTATCCTAGAAAAAGAACATTCAGATATACCTATTCCATTAAATATTCCAATTGTCAATATTAATATTAGTATAACCAATACTACATATCCTACTATACAACCTATTATACAACCTACAATACAACCTACAATTTCTAGTTATTCTAATCCGATTACATTATCTAATTCTATAGTTAAAGAAAATCAAAATAAACAGACATCGCATGAACCTGTACCTGTACCTGTACTAGATAAAAAGAAATATATACAAGTAGATGAAACCGAAATGAATCATACAATGTATAACGGTAAATTACACCGTTTTATTAATGATTTATCATTAGATGAAAAAATTTATAATGCTTCTAGAATAGTTCTAGAATATACTGAAAAAAATAACTATCTAGATAAACACAATCCACTATCTAGAATTACCGCAATAATATTTTATATTGTAGATAGATATAAGTTAAAAATAAGCAAATATCAAATTATTAAAACATGTAGTGTTTCAGATGTAACCATAAATAAATGTTATCAAAAATTAATGAAATATAAAAATGAACTTAATTCAATTGATATTGATTTATAAAAGGCATATCCCATAATAAATAGGAAAAATACATTTGCACATTTACAACGCCGATTTTAATTTTATTATTATTATCTGTTTGCCAAAATGCATAAAGTTAAGCCGACGGCAAATATTATGCATTTGGGCAAATAGGCATTTTATTACTGTATTTCAAAGATTCTTAATATCATATTTTCCGGTTAAAGGATATCTAGCTGTTATTGTGTGTAATATTTTTTTATTTTTTGTTTTTATCTTAACACGTTTTTTTTACTCGTTTAATATTCTAGCCATACTTTAAGAATTCATAGACTTTATAAATCCATAATTCAATAATGGATTTATCTGATATTAGTTCAAATATTTTACTTATTGGATTAGTTTTAGTTAGTCTTTGTTGTCTTTATCTATTATTTTCTAACTTTTCTAAAGTTAGAGAAATTGAAGATCTAAAACAAAGAGTAGAAGACCTTAAGAAAATATTTATTAATCAGCAATCACATAATGAAGAAGTTTTTTCTAAAATAAATACTGTTTTATATCAATCCATTACTGGAACAGAACATGGAACTAATAAAAATTTTAATGAATCCGCACATTCTCTAGATACTAATTTAAGTAGTGATCAAGAAGTAGATACTGATACTAGGAAAATAAAAAATTCAGATGATATTAATTTAATTACTGCTAAAGAAGTTGAACAAGAAGTAATCAATGAAATCATACCAGAAACTAATTTACAAGAATTAAAAACAGTTAGTATCTCAACTAATGATAATTTAACACCTAGTATATTAGAAAATAACAATCCACCAGTAATAACTATAACAAAAGAAGGTCATCAAATACCACAACTACTTAATACTACTACAACTTCTAATAATCTAGAAACACATGATGATAATACAAAAAATATACCATTAGATTTACATGATCTAGATGAATTAGATAATCTAGAAGATAAAGATAGTGTTGATGAATTTGAAACCCAAATACAAACCAAAGAAAATACTGTTTTAGATGATGATAATCAAAAACCAGATATTTTTTCTTTAGATGTTGTAAATAATGAAATATTTGATGATATTGAAGATGCACTATCTATTGCAACAGAACCAATTGGTGATTTTAATGATGTAATCAATGGAACTACAAATTTTAATCTAGATGATATTAAAGACCTAGATGATCTTGATAAATTAGAATTAGATGATACTAAACTAGCAACTACAACAATTACTACAACAATTACTACAACAGATACACAATCTCATAATCTAGAAACAGTAAATAAATCAATGGAAGAACACCAAAATGAAAAACAAGATGAAAATTTAGATACAATATCTCTAGATGAATTACTAAATGGTTCCGGAAATTTATCTAATACTAAAAAACATATTGAACAATCTCATGATTATTATCATATGTCTATTAAACAATTAAAAGAATTAGCTAAAAGCAGAAAACTTAAAACAACCGGCACCAAAAATGAACTTATTCAATTACTATCTACAACTACACAGTAAATAACTCGCATACCGTTCCAATGGTACGGTATCCCTTAAACGGTTATTGGCGTTTTAACACTAATAACAAAACCGGTAAAAGGATAGTAAATTACAGCTAGTTATAAAACATGGAAAGAATTTCAGTGAATTAAGAAGTAAATTAGGAAAGAAATTTAGAAGGTAGTTTAATTATGATAAAATCTATATATGAATCCTGCATTTTTTTAACATTTTTAATATCATCATTCAATTTATTAATAGATGTTTTATCTAAATAAGCTTTAATTGTGTTTACTATTTCATTGCGATTTATATCTTTAGTACTATCTTTACTTTTATTTTTTTGTTGAAAATTGATACCTTGTAATTTAGCTATTAAATCATTATAAGTATTTAATTTCTCTGAATTATTTTCATTAATACTATTAATAATATTATTATCAATTTCATAAATTTCACCTTCTAGAAAATATTGTTCATCACCATTTTCTTTTGTAATATTTCGCATTTCTTGAATAATAATAGATGATTTTTCAATAGTATTAATATCATTTATATATTTATGATAAGTAGTATAAATATAATAACGTTCTAGAATATCAATAAATGATTTTCTTCGTTTTTCAAATTCATGCTTTTCTTCTGTAGATACTTCTAATTTAGAAACTAAATTCTGATAATCTGAAAGTAATTCTGAACGGTTATTTGATATTATTGTTTTCATATGTAGTAAGTTATTAAACTTATTATAAAATATGTATTTGGGTTTTTCTAATTCTGCAATAATTTCTTTCTTCTTATCAATTCTAGATACTATGATATAATCTTCATTATTATCAATTTTAAATTTTTTATTACTATATTTTTGATAAATACTTTTGAATTGTTGTTTATATTTTCTATTTGTTTCTGATTTAATATTATCTAGATAACGTGTTATAGTTGTATTAACTCTATCTAGATTAATTATTTTCTCATCCTCAGCAACTAAATAATTAATCTTATATTGTGTTGAAATACTAGAACCACCAAACATTACATCTTTTTTATCAGTTAACTCTTTATGATAATCTTTTATATCACCACCTTCTAGAACTGATATTTCTGTTTCTGTTTCTGTTTCAGTTTCAGTTTCTTTTTCAGTTTCTTTTTCAGTTTCTTTTTCAGTTTCTTTTTCTGTTTCTGTTTCTGTTTCAGGTGTTGTTTCAGGTGTTGTTTCAGGTGTTGTTTCAGTTTCAGATTTTTCATTAGTTAACTCTTTATGATAATCTTTTATATTACCGCCTTCTAGAATTGATGTTTCTGTTGTTGATATGTTATCCATTTCTGTATTAGGTAATGTATTAATTACTTCAATATATTCTTCTGCTGTCGAATTCATTATACTAAAAAGAATGAATATAAATAGTGTGTGTATTTAATTACCTCTACTAATTATAAAGTTATATTTAATCTGCCTAATTTTTTCTCATTTAATTTTAGAATATAACAATGACAATAAAAAGAAAATTAACAAATTCTAACTTATATACAAAAGCAACAAAAAATAACTTAGATACTAAAGACTTAAATGAAATATTAAATCTAGCTGAAAAAATAACACTTAATGATTTAGATTTTGAAAAAACTTTTAATGAACAAGGTGCTATTTTATGTGATATTAAAAAAATGCTTAATAGTAAAAATACAAATAACAAAGCTTTTCAATGCAATCCTATAATCAAAAATAAATTAAATAATGCACAATTTAATTCTATATTTCAAAAATTTAAGCAAGGCAAAATACCTAGCACACAACCTAAATCAAAAGCTAAATCAAAACCTAAATCAAAAGCTAAAGTGATTAAAAAAAAAATTACAAAAACTTTTATAAAACATTCCAATACAAATTATCCTAGCAAACATAAATCTAAACCCAAAATGAAAATATCTAATAAGAAAACTAAAGCTAAAACTAAAGATAAAACCAAAGCTAAAACTGAAATAAATTCACGTTATCCAATAGTAATTATTAAAAAACGTGGACCACGCAAAAATGTTTTTTATCAAAATAATCTATAGTACATAGATTCTTCCAATTTTGCCAATTTTCTTTAAATTATCTAAATAATAAAAAAATTGAAATAAAAATAGTTTAAACATTAAATTATTTTCTATAATCATATTATAAATACACCTCGAAGTGATTTTTCAACTTTAATCAAATTATTAAAATGTCTTCCACTGATTCTACTAAGATGTCCACTAAGCGTATTGTGATTAAGCCATTATCTCCTAATGAAGTTAATTTAGATCATGTAAATTTTAGTTCTGTTCGTAATAATACTGAGATGAAATCAAAATGGGTTGATATGACTTATAGTCGTGGTGATATTGATAGTGTTTCTGCGAGTTCTAATAAGGATAAGCTATTAGTAAAGGCAAGTGGATGTGTTATTAAGACGTTCAAGAAAGTTGAATTTACCAATAAAGATGGTAGCAAAGTTGAAGAAAAAACGGCTGGTGATAAATCCAAGCCTCGTAGAGATAAATATACTGTCTTTATGTCGGTTAAGGATGAAACATTTATTGAGTTTATTAAGAATTTTGAATCTCATTTAATTAAAGTTGGTGCTGAAAATAGCAAGGCTTGGTTAGATAAGGATTATACTGATGAAGATACAAAGGATATGATTAAGCCTACTTTTGCAGTTAATCCTAAATATCCTGTTGAAAAATATGGTTATTCAATGGGTAGTGGATTAAGTCATGATTTTCTGTGTAAGAGTAAGACCGATTTAGTGCCAAATGTAAGTGATTTGAATGTAGCACTAGTAAAAAATAACATTATTGATGTATGTTTCTATTTCAATCGTGTAAAATTAGGTAGTGGTGAATATCGTCTTGGTATGGAAATTGCTCAAATTAATATTGTTGGTGTATCAGAAGATTCTAGTTCAGGTAAGGGTTTAACACCAGAAGAATTTGAAAGTGGTAAAATTACTC
>Ga0315903_10007763_pt1 | contig 13365 bp, 18 predicted proteins | sample LakEriMetagenome_7_FD_203524 | JGI IMG/M metagenome (GOLD analysis project Ga0315903, IMG submission 203524) | Freshwater fungal communities from buoy surface, Lake Erie, Ohio, United States - Buoy 2 MA119 | ecosystem: Environmental > Aquatic > Freshwater > Lake | place: USA: Lake Erie, Ohio...
ACCTCACGACCATCATCCGAAAAGCCATATGACCATCGAACACCTCAAAACCTCCGACCTCATCCCCTACGCGCGCAACGCGAAAAAGCACGACGCCAGCCAAGTCGCCAAGCTCGCCGGGAGCATCAGGGAGTTCGGCTTTAACAACCCCGTCTTGATCGACAAGGACAACGGCATCATTGCCGGTCACGGTCGCGTCCTCGCCGCTCAGTCCCTCGGCCTTGAAACCGTCCCGTGCATCCGCCTCGGCCACCTCACCGACACGCAGCGCCGAGCCTACATCCTCGCCGACAACCGCCTCGCCGAGATCGGCGGCGGGTGGGATGAGGAAATGCTCAAGCTCGAACTCGCGGACCTTGCGGCCTTGGATGTCGATGTCGCCGAGATCGGATTCGGAGCCGAAGACCTTGCCGAGCTGGAAATCGAAGACGAGGCCGAAACCTCAGACGCCGACGCCGAACCCCAGATCGACAAAGCCGACGAACTCCGTGAAAAGTGGGGCGTCGAGCCTGGGCAACTTTGGGAGCTTGGCGACCATCGATTGCTGTGCGGGGATAGCACGAAGAAAGAAGATGTGGAGCGAGTTATGGGTGGGGAAACTGCGAACGCGCTTGTCACCGATCCGCCGTATGGAATGAGGCTTGATGCCGATTATTCAAAAATTAAAGGCTCATCTAAAGCAAAGATTAAAACTGGTGGGAAGACCTACGCGCCAGTTATCGGCGACGATCAAGATTTTGATGCAACTTCTCTGCGAGATATTTTTTCTGATGTTAAAGAACAGTTTTGGTTTGGCGCGGATTATTACCGAAGAACCTTGAGCGCCATAGACAATGAGGGTTCATGGCTTGTATGGGACAAAAGAAACAGTGAAGCCGACGATATAATAGGAGCTGGCTTTGAACTTTGCTGGTCGGCGCAAAAACACCAGCGACGAGTGCTGAGACACTATTGGGTCGGTGCGTTTGGAAGCAAAGAGGCAAGAGACAGATCGCACCCTACACAAAAGCCGACAGCTTTGATTTGCGACATCATCGGAAGATGGACGGAAAAAAGCGCGGTGATTGCTGAACCCTTCAGCGGCAGCGGCACAACCATCATCGCCTGCGAGCAACTTGGCCGCAAATGCCGCGCCATCGAAATCTCGCCCGCCTATGTCGCCGTGGCGATCCAGCGCTGGGCCGATGCCACCGGCAAAGAACCCAAGCGCCTCGCATGACCCCAGCCGCCGAAGCCCTACGCGAGCACCTGCGCTCGATCTACGCGCCGATTGACCGGCGCACCGTGACCGAGTGGTGCGCTGACGAGGTGATTTTGAGCGAACGGCAAACGCAGGTGCCGGGAGCATTCAGCACGCGGATGACGCCCTACCTCCGCGAGCCGCTCGAGTGCTTCGGCGATGTCGATGTTTCCGACCTCGTGTTGGTCTTTGGAACGCAGACCGGCAAGACCACGATGGTGCAAGCAGGCACCGCCTGGCGGATCGTCAACAAGCCCCAGCCCGTCGTTTGGGTCATGCCCACCGAAGGCCTCGCCCGATCCTTCTCCGAGACGCGCTGGCTCCCGCTATTCGACGACAGCGCCACGCTCGCCGCTCAGAAGCCAGCTGACCGGCACCGATTCAAAAACCTCGAGCAGCATTTTTCGCGGTGCTCGCTTGTGTTCGTCGGCAGCAACTCCCCGGCAAACCTCGCCAGCCGCCCCGCCGGTCTCCTGCTCATGGACGAAGTGGACAAATTCGCCCGCGAGACCGACCAAGAAACCTCCGCCTTATTCCTCGCAGAGAACCGCACCAAGTCCTTCGTCGGCGCGCTTCGCGTCAAGACCAGCACGCCCACCACGCCGGACGGCGCGATATGGCAGGAATACCAGAAAGGCACGCAGGAAAAATTCATGCTCGCCTGCCCACACTGCCACGAACGCATCGAGCTTTTGTGGGAACAGGTCAAGTGGGACACCGACGCGAAAGTGGCCGGCAAGTGGAACATGGCCCGCGTCGAAGAGTCCGCTCGCTACATTTGCCAACGGTGCGGAGGCGAGTGGAACGACGGCCAGAAAATCGAAGCCCTGCAAGACGGCAAGTGGCAAGCCACAAACCCCAGCGCACAGCGCGGGTTTCGCAGCTTTCACCTGAACTCCCTCTACGCGCCGTGGCGCTCCTGCACCTTCGGCGCGCTTGCCGTGAAATTCCTCCGCGACAAGGACACGCTCAACGGCCTGCAAGATTTCACGAACAGCACGATGGCCATGCCGTGGGAGCAGGTTGAAACATCAATCGGCGACGCCAACATTCTCAGCCTCCGAGGCGACTACACGCGCGGCACCTGCCCGATCGAGCCAGCGCACATCGTCACCTGCGCCGACATCGGCCAGGATAAACAGCACTGGACCACGGTCGCCTTCGACGCCAACGGCCAGAGCTATGTCCTCGACTACGGCACCACGCTCACCATCGAAGACCTCCTCGCCGACTCGCCCCGCCGCATCTACCGCACACCCAGCGGGCAGGAAGTCCGCCCCGAGTGCGGCCTCATGGATTCCGGCTTCGCCACCTTCCGCGTTTACACCGCCTGCCAAGTCAGCGCCGGATTCTGGCATGCCGCCAAAGGCTCCGGCGCAACCTTCGGCAGCCGCATCGGGCGCACCGTCATCGACGACTTCCCCGGCGTCGTGCTCTACACCTTCGTCGACCACGCCATCAAAACGGAACTCTTCATCGATCGCATCCGCAACGCCAAGCCCCCGCTCACCATCCCGCGCGACACCAGCGAGGACTTCCTACGCGGCATGAGCGGCCAGCGCCTCGTCCCCCGCAAGACCGCAACCGGCCAAGAGTTCGTGTGGAAATCCGTCGCGCAAGATCACTACATGGACGCCGTAAAACTCTGCCATGTCGCCTGGCACATCTTGAAAAACTGACCCGTGAAAAAATCCCAACTCTGGAAAATCTATGTGGCAAAAAATCCCGCTTTCGAGCGCGATGGAAATGTTACTTTGTCAACGCGCGGCCTGCGCAAGCTCTTCGAGCAGACATGGGACTTGGCCTACCACGAAGGCGAAGAGGAGAACGAACACGCGCCGGTCACCGACTCAAAAGGCGTGGACGACCTCATGAAAATTTTCGGCATGTCCTGATCATTTCGGTGCGTTCACCGATATGATCCCCGAACTTTTCCCCGAACTTTTCTCCGAACTTTTCTCCGAACCTTTTACCTGAACCGCCCGCCGCGCTTGTGTTCATGCGGCTCTGCGGGCCGCCAAAATTATTTTCATTTTCTTGAAAAAAAGTTGTTGACGAGAAATCAAGAGGGTGTATTTTGTCCATAGATCGAAGGCACCACGCCAACGACGAAAACAAAAAACCAAAACGAAAAATGAAAACACTGACTCGCAAATCACTGATCAAAAAACTAAATGCTCTTCACGAAGCCACCGAAGTCGGAGAAAGCCAAAAACGATTCCTCCTTGAGGCATTCATCGACAACCTGAACGAGGGATTCTTGAACATCCATCAAGCCGCTCGAATCCTCCGCGAAAAAGGATTTGCAATCTAACCCCACCCGGCGCGGGTTCGATCCCCGCGCCACCAACTAACGACAAAAATGAAAACCTCAGAAAAACAACTCTACAACGCCCTGGCTTACCTTGTCATTTTCGGAAAGCAGTTGAAAAACACGCTTGAGGAACTGACCTTCGCCATCGAAAAATCCGAGAGCCTTCTCATCGCCCACAACCTCAAAACCTCCACCCGCTCGAAAAAATGAAAACCGACTACGAAAACATTACTCCGTTCACGCGCTGGATAACTCATGTCGATGACTACGATAAAGAGGTTTCACGCTTTGAAGAAAAAGCAGCCAAGATCGTAAATAAATATTACGAGAAAATGCAGGTTGAAATTTTGAAAGAAATTGAAGTCCTAAACAAAGAGACTGGCATTGAATGGAACTGCTGGATCGACACTCTGGATGATGTTTCAATTCTTTGTGATGAGGGTGAATTTAAGGCGCTAATAAGAAATTACTCGTTAAAACATATTATAGAACAAGCCAAGCATGAATAAGCCCACAACCCACGGCGGCCCGCGCAAAGTTAAAGAGTATTTCCTTGAGCGATTCTGCGACGGCAAATGGAAAAGATCAGGAGTCAGTTTTAAGAGTTTGTCTCAAGCTCGTGAAATATGCGCCGCACCTACAGGGAATTTCACAAGCGGATATCAAAAGAGAATCATTCGCGTAGATTCTATCATTACAGAACAAGTGATCAATTTTCCATGAGCAAGCCAACCACCCACGGCGGCCCGCGCAAAGGATCGGGCCGCCCCAAAGGAGCGAAGAGCAAGAACGCCAAAGGCCGGACAGCCGTGACGCGATCCGTTTCCATGCAGCCCGAATCGTGGGCCAAGCTCGACCGCGCCCGAGGCGACCAGTCACGCGGGAAGTATATCGAGTCAAAATTGTGAGACAATTATTATGACTTATACCTCATCCGGTATAAACAAAGTATATCTTCGTTGCCGTATATCTCAACGGGCTTGATTAGATATCCCCCAGCAAAACCAAGCCACGCTTGAACTGCCACGCAGTTTCTAATCCCTCCGTGCTCTCCGTGTCCTCCGTGGTTAATCTTTTGACACGCCCCCTCGGGCGTGACCGACCTCGACAAAATCAGCGGCGTTAAATCCTTCCTGCGCCGCACCAAGACCACCGCCGAACTCGAAGCCCTCGCGCTCTCGACCTTCGCCAGCGCCACCGAGGAAGTCGTCATCACATCTCTCGGCAGCGAAGGCGCGAGCAGCGCCGGACAAATCTCGTTCCCGAAGTGGCTACTCCTGCAAGCCGTCGAAGAACTCCTCTCCGAAGGCACCCACGGCCGCCAGCTTTTCGCCATCGCCGACCGCTCCCGCTACGGCACGCTCGTTTGACACGCCCGCCGTGGCGTGCCGTCGAAAATCAAAAAATCAAGTTGGGGAGGAACCCGCCCCGGAGCAGGCCGCCCGCGCAAGCTCGATGCCAAAGCCGCCGCCTTTGAAGCCGCCCAGCCCTCGCTGAATCGCGGCCTCATCTGGATTCCCACCACCGATCCGAAGCGCGAACTCACCGCGCACACCCGTCTTGAAATCCTCCGCCTCGCGCGCTGGCTCTACAACAACGCCGCGCAGGCCACCTACATCGTCGAGCACCTCGCCCAGCGCGCCATCGGCACCGGCATCGTCGTTCAACCCAAAACCTCGAACCTCGCGTGGAACAAAAAGGTTGATCAGTATTTCGAGGATCGCAACTGCGCGGAAGCGTGGGCCTTCGATGCCGGCGCGCAGGTCAATTTCTACACCGCCCAAAGCCTCATCCTCCGCCAGGTCGCCATCGACGGCGACTTCTTCGCGCAATTTCTCAAGACCAAAGAAGGCGCGGCCCGCGTCCGCTTCATCGGCGGCGAGGCCATCGGCGGCTCGGCCAGCTACGGCAACCCCGACGACATGACGCACGATGGCGTGACGATGGACCGCTTCGGAGCGCCCGTCGCCTACACCGTCAACGCCGAAAACGGCACCCGCATCCCCGCCGAAGACATCCTCCATTTCCGCCACATCCGCCGCCACGCGCAGCCACGAGGCGTCTCGTGGTTCCACTCCGCCGTCTCCAACCTCCGCGACATCTCCGAAATAAATTCATTCGTGAAGGGCGCGTATAAGGCCGGCGCACAGATCGGCTACATGGTTACCAGCACCGAGGTCGCCAAGATCGGCCTCGGCGCTGGTTTGAAATCCACGACCAACGAAGTCGGCGACCTGCAAACCAGCGACCTCCCGAATGGCGTCCTCCTCCCTCGCCTCAAGCCCGGCGAAAAACTCGAAGCCTTCAAGAACGACATTCCCGGCCAGACCTACGAGGCCGTGATGCGCGCGCTCCGCTCGGATGTCGCCTTCGCCGTCGGCCTCCCGCCCGAGGCCATGATGGTCAATGTCGGCCTCGCTGGCACCGAGCAACGCGCCGTTTTGGAAGTCACGCAGAACTTCCTCGAGCGTCTACAGCAGCAGGTCATCGATCAGTTCTGCCGACCCTTTTACAAGTATTGGCTCTGGCACGAAATGCAGGCCGGTCGCCTCGAATACCCCGGCGACGACTGGTGGCGCCACGAATGGCTCGCACCGAAAAAGATCACGGTGGACAGCGGCCGCGACGCCCGCGCCTTCAGCGAGCAACTCGACAAAGGCCACCTCTCGCCGACCCGCTTTTACAACATGCAAGGCCTCCGAGCCGAGGAAGAGGAGGCGGATGTCATCGAGACCTATCTCCGGCGCAAACAAAAATGCGACGCCCTCGGCCTCGATGTCGCCCAAGTCTTCCCGAACTCCCTCCGCAGCGGCCTCGCCGCGCAACAGCCCGCCGAATCCAGCGACGACGACGCGGATTCTACCGAACCGTCCGAGGGCTCTGCGGAATTCGATATGCAAGCCAAGGAAAAACTCGACGCCGTTGGCGCAGCCGTCCGCGCCGGTGTGATCACACCATCCGCTGAAGTCGAAAAATCCATCCGCTCCATGCTGGCGCTTCCCGAAATGGGCGAGGCCGTCATCAGCGAGTGGCAGGACAACCCGACCCGCTCGCCAATCACCCTCACCAACTCGCTTGCCGCACCTGACGCGCCAGCGCAACCCGCACCAGAAGACCCTCAACAGCCATGACCACACCCACACCCACCCAAAAATTCTATGCACTGGAAAAATCCGACAACGGCGAAGCAACGATTCACCTCTACGATGAGGTCGGTGCTTTCGGCGCAGGCTCAAAAGAATTCCTCGCCGACCTCGGCAAGCTCGACGGCCAGCACATCCACCTCCGCATCAACTCGCCGGGCGGTTCCGTGGTTGAAGGAACCGCGATTTACAACGCTCTCCGCAGGCACAAAGGCGGCGTGACCGTCCACATCGACGCGCTCGCCGCCTCGATGGCCAGCGTCATCGCAATGTCCGGTTCGCCGGTCTATATCGCCGATAATGCTCTGTTGATGATCCACAATCCGTGGACCGTTAGCGCAGGCGACAGCGACCAGCTCCGCAAAGAAGCCGACCTCCTCGACAAGCTCAAGTCCACCCTCGTCAACGCCTATGTGCGCAAGACCGGCATGGATCAAAACCAAGTCGCCGAGATGATGGACGCCGAGACCTGGCTCGATGCCGTCGAAGCCGTCGCGCTCGGATTCGCCGACGCCATCGAGGAAGGCGTGGCCGCCGCAGCCACCGCCACGCCGGAAAGTCTCCGCGCTCGGTTTGACAAATTCGCCAAGGGCATGACTGAAAAACCCGTCACCGAAACGCCCGAGATCGCCGAGGCTCCCGAAGCTCAAGCGCCCGTCGAGGCCACTGTCATCAGCGAAAACGCCGAAGTCTCCGCGCCCGAAGTTGTCGAAACTCCCGCCGCAGAGGAAGCCCCCGAAGCTCCAGCCACCGAGCAACCCGCCGAGGTCGTTGAGCCTCAAGCCAAAGTCTCCGCCGCCGACTCGATCCTCGCCAAATTCAACGGCGCAATCGCCGAGCGCGACGCCGCCCTCGCTCAAGCCAGCGCCTACCGCGCGAAATTTGAAGCCCTCAACAGCGAAGTCGAAACCCTCCGCAGCGAACTCGCTCAAGACCGCGAAGACCTCGGCCGTTTGCAACGCTCCTTCGGTCTCTCCGCCGCCCGAGTCGTTCCAGAAATCGATCAGAGCGCGAACACCTCGAGCATTTATGACCAGTGGAAAAACGCCACCGGTGCCGAGAAGACCCGCATTTTCCGTGCGAACCGCAAAGCCCTCGAAGCCCACGCCAAGACCGCCGCGATTTGACACCTGACCAATCCACGAAACCCAAAACCTAACCCACCAAACCACCCACTCAAATGGCCACAACCATCAGCTCCGAACTCAAACTGAATGTCGTTCTCGACAGCGCGCTCGTCGCACTGCGTGAGGCGCTTCTCCCGCTCAACTCCTTCTCGACTGTCTACAACAGCGTTCCGCTCCAAGGCACCGACAAGATCAGCGTTCCGTTTTACCCTCTCGCCACTGACGCGACGAGCGACTTCAACGGCACTTATTCTTTCGGCGACACAAACGCCATCAACAGCCGCGAGATCACGGTCAACAAGCGCAAGTATCAAGCGCTCTCGTTCACCTCGAGCGAACTCGCCCGCCAGCCCTACTTCAATCCTGAACAGTTGGGCTTCTTGAAAGGCCGCAAGCTCGCCGAAGACATCCTCCGTGATGTTCTTTCGGTCGTCACTCTCGCAAACTACGGCGCAGCGATCCACACCGGCGCGGCCTCCGCGTTTGATTCGGACGACATGATCACCATCAAGACCGCGCTCGATGTTGCCAAGTGGCCAAAATCCAGCCGCGTCATGATCCTCGACAACGCCTACGAAGGCGCGCTCCTCAAGGATTCCGGCATCAAGAACGCCGCCGCAGTCGGCAGCGCATCCGCCATCCAAAACGGCCGCCTCCCACAGATCGCTGGCTTCGATGTCATCGGCACGAACCTCATCCCCGGCAATAGCCAAAACCTCGTTGGCATGGTCGCACTCCCCGAGGCGATCTTGGTTGCCTTCTCGCCCGTGCAGCCAAGCCCCGGCGTCCGCAACAACCTCACCGCTTACGAAGTGGCAGTCGATCCCGAGACCGGCCTCGCCATCGAATACCGCAGCTGGGGCGACCCCGACACCGACACCGAGAAGAGCGTCATCGAGGTCAACTACGGCTTCGCCCTCGGCCACGCCGCCGCACTCAAGCGCATCGTCTCGGCCTAATCCGAATGCGCCTCGGCCTCACACTCAACCGCATCGGCAACGCTTGGCAGGTCACACACCTGCCGAGCGTTCCGCTCGCCGACCAGCTCGCCGACTTCAAAGCCAAGCAAGTCGCCGGCGAGTTCACTGCCGACGAAACCCTCGTCGTCAGCCTCGGTGACACGCTCAAGCGCCACGCCAAAAAAGCCAGCGCCCCCGTCGTCATCGCCGAGTCGGAAGAAGAGTCACCAAAGCCAAAGAAGAAATAACCCGCTACCCGCGCGATTCCCCGCGCCAGCCCGCAAACGCCTCGCCGTCTCACTCCGGCGGGGCGTTCTGCTTTTTGACACGGCGCGAGAAGCGTGTCGCCTGAGCAAAAATCCCGCCTCGAAACCCTCGCCGCCTCCGCGCGCAATTCGCTCCTAGGGATTCCCGTAAAATTCCGCGCGCAAGACCTCCGCGCCTGCATCTCCCCCGTCGCCGTCTCGTTCGATCTTGAGTCTGGCGGCCTCCGCCAGGGCGGCGAGTTCACCGTCCGCTTTCAAGCCAGCGACCTCGAAAGCGCCCCTCGCCGAGGCGAGCAAGTCCACTTCCACGGCCGCAGCTACCTCGTCCAGCAAGTCGGCGAATCGCTCAACAACCCCGCCGAATACACCGCCACCGTCAGCCCCGCCGGAGGTGGTCAATGAACCTCGAAGTCGAAACCTCCCTCGCCGCCTGGCTCCGCGCCACGCCCGCCTTTGACGGCATCCCCGTCCACACCGGCCAATCCAGCGACCCGATCGCCAACGACCAGCCGGTCCTCATCGTCGGCGTCGAGAGCACCGAGGCCATCGTGCGCGGCCTCTACAAAGTCAGCGCCTCCATCGTGCTCGCCACCCCGAGCGTCGTCGAGGCCGCGCTCGAGACCCACGCCGCCCTCGCCGCCTCGCTCAAAACCTCCCTCCTCGCCGCAGACCAACTCGCCGCCTCCTTCGCCGCGCCGCTCACCCTCGCCGGTGCCGACCTCCGCACATGGTCCGAGAGCCAGCAAGACGGCCGATGGATCACCACCGCCGCTCTCACCCTCGGCCTCGTCGAGTCCGCGATTTGACACCCGCCACCTCTCCGTAACCCGCAACCCAACCCAACCAACACAAAATCATGGCAGCTTCAATCTATCGCTCATCGGCCGTCTCTTCGGCCACTTATGGAACCCCTGACGTCTCAGGCTTAATAGTGACAGGATTCTCGATTTCGGAGAGTGCCGATGTCCAAGAGGTAAAAGACGACCAGGGCAGCGTCGTTGCCGTGGCCGTCGGCGAGCCAATCCAAGAGGTCAGCGTCGAAGGCATGCGCACCGGCAGCTTCTCGCTCACCGTTGGTGGCACCGCCTCGATCACGATGCCCCAAGGCACCTCCCTCGGCTCCACGACCATCTGCACCAGCTTGGAAACCAGCTTCGCCGCCGAGCAGTTCGAGACCGTGTCCGCGACTCTCCGCAGCTACGGCACCGCGATGACCGCCGCTTAATCCCCACCCTCCGCGCCGGGGCAGTCGCCTAGCGGCTCCCCGGCCGCACCCCACGAGAAATGACCACACGACACATTGCCATTTTCAACACACGCGACCTCAAGCTCGCCAGCATACTCACCGCCCTTGGCTTCGAGTTTGAATCCGACAAAGCCCCCGCCACCCGCATCAAGCGCGAGAGCGGCGACGAGTCCACCGTCTTCCACTTCAAAGCCTCGCACCCCACCACCGGCCAACAAGCCGATGAAGTCATGCGCGCCTTCGCCAGCGAGGACTTCATCGAGAAAAACCCCGAGTCACCCGTGGCCTACATGATCGCCGCGCTCCGCAACCGCGACCAACTCCTGACCGCCATCAAGGCCATCCCCCGCCAGATCGTTTTCGAGCGCAACGGCAAGATCGTCAGCATCTCCGAAAACGCCACCGACGCCGACAAGAAGCGCTTCGCCAAATTTCTCTAACCCTAGGAACGCCGATGCCCCCGTCGGCCCACACAACCAACCAACCCACGACAAACACATGACAGATACCAACGACCTCCTCACCGACGACGAAGCCCTCCGCGAGCAAGCCATGACCAGCGGCCCGCAAGCACTTTCCCGCTGGGAAATGCGCCCCACTGCCGCGCTCGAAATCTCATGGATGCAGCGCAACAAAATCCTCAGCCCCGAGATGGATATTTTGTGGCGCTCCGGCGGCTTCGCCTTCATTCACAGCGCGCCCAAAGCCTCCGTGCGCGCCGTAGTCAACGACTTCACCCGCTTCGTCGCCGCCGTGGATGACTGGATGGAAAAACAAAACCCATCCGCCTCCGAGATCGCCGAACTCCAAAAGCTCTGCCTCGAGCGCACGAACGAATACTTCGCCAGCTTCAGCGAGACCCAAGGCGGAAAGTCCGCAGGGGGAAACTAAACAGCCCCGGCTGGCTCGCAGGTTATGTGTATCGCATCGCCAAGACCACCGGCTGGGGCTACCGCGAAATCCTCGAAGACCTCCCTTTCGCCGCAGGGCTGCAAATCATCCACGCCGACGACGCCGCCCACGGCCGCCGTCGCACCTGGACGCGCAACTCGCGCAAGGTGGATTTTGACTCCCTCGCCTCAATAGACGCCGCTTTCGACAAACTCAAATGATCTGCCCCTGCGATACAAAGCCTTCAGCACCTACCAAGACCGCTCCGGATACCAGGACTTCCGAGCTGACCATGGAGGATCGTTTTGGGTCGGGATTCTCCATCTCTGAAATTGGTCTTGTTATCACTAGAAACCGCTTCACTGGAGCCGAGATTGTTGAATTAGGGAAAGGCCATTCTGGCCGGAAAGGCCCGACCGGCAAGCCCGGCCTTGCATCATCAAAGCCTTCAGCATTCCGAAAATGCCCTTGCGGATCGCCGGGGAAGCGTGGCCTCAACGGTTAAACTCTGATGGCAAAAAAATCCCAAAGCATCAATGTCGTGACGAGCGACTTCTCCCGAGCCATGCGGGAGATGTCGCGGATCACCGGATTTTCTTTTGCCGACATCATCCGCGCCGAGACGAAGTCCATCCTCGAGGCCGCCGCAAAAAAAACCGCCGCCGCTCAGGTCAAACTCATCGAGCAAAACGCAAAGGAACGCCCATTCCGCTGGCTGGGGAATAAATTATATTACATGGAAAACCGCTATCCGGATGCTCTGTGGGCGGCTCTTCAGCTTCAGATCAAAAACTCAATCAAGGCGAGCAAAGCCGCCCGAGGGCTTGCAAAAAAATCATGGATGCAGATTGCCGAAAAGCTCGGCATCGAAATCTCCATTCCGAACTATGTCGCCAAAGCTACGACAAAAGGCGGCGACTACCCAGCGAACGCCAAAGGCTCCGAGAAGCAGGAGGGCAATGCCTTCCACATCGAGATCTCGAACTACCGCACCTACACCACCACCGTGGCCGATGCCCTCCGCGCCGCCATGCGCGGCCGCACGAACTTTTTTAAGAAAAACCTCCGCCTCGGAGTCTTCCAGAAAACCTCGGAACTCGCGGCGAAATACCCCGGCTTGAAAGCCACCTAAATCTCATGGCCGAAGGAAACGCAATCACAGTCAAGATCGGAGCCGAGACAGATGGCATCGAGCGCGGTCTCAGCGAAATCCAGAACTCGCTGAAAAAAATCGAGAAGTCCGGAGCGGATTCCGGCGAATCCTTTGGCGGGAGCTTCAGTAAAATGGCCGGAGCCGTGGCGGTCGGGCAGGCCGCCGTGAATGTCTTCGGCTCTGTGGTGAATGGCGTCTTTTCCGCTGCGCAAAAAGTCGTGGATGGTTTCTCTGCCGCCCTCGATCTCGGCGGCACCCTCTCCGACCTATCCGCCTCCACCGGCGAGACGGCCGGCAATCTCCTCCTCCTCCAGCGCGCCTTCGACAATACCGGCGCCGGCGCGGACAAGGTCGGGCCCGCCCTGGCCAAACTCCAAAACAACATTTTCGGCGCAGGCGAAGGCAGCAAGGAAGCCGTCGCCGCCTTTGGCCGCATGGGCCTCTCAATGGAAGACCTCGCCGGGAAGACTCCCACCCAGCAACTCGCCCTCGTCGCCTCCGGCCTCACCAGCATCGAAGACCCCAGCAAACGCGCCGCCACCGCCATCGATGTCTTCGGCAAATCCGGCGCGGAACTCCTCCCGCTCCTCACCAATTTCTCGGGCGAGATGACCGAGGCCGGAGCCACCGTCGGCAGCATGGCCGACATCATGGACCGCCGCGCCAATGTCTTCGACGCCGTCGGCGACCGCTTCCTTATTATCTCGCAGAAAGTCCGCGACTTCGCCGCAGGCATCCTCGACAAAGCCCTCCCCGCCATCGACGCCATCACCAGCGCCCTCTCGCGCATCGACGCCGCTGCCGTCGGCCAAAACCTAGCCAACGCCTTCCTCGGCGGAGAGAACGCCATGAAAGGATTCCAAGCCGCCGTGGATGCCATCTCTATCGGCCAAGCTGGGCTCGCCTTCGAGGTGTTTTGGGAATCTCTCAAACTTCAAGGAATGCAAACGGTAAACGAGATCATCAAAATGTTTTCGGCGGGTTTTGCCACGATTTCAGAAATCATTTCTACAATCTTCCGAGCCG
>Ga0315903_10007767_pt1 | contig 13362 bp, 11 predicted proteins | sample LakEriMetagenome_7_FD_203524 | JGI IMG/M metagenome (GOLD analysis project Ga0315903, IMG submission 203524) | Freshwater fungal communities from buoy surface, Lake Erie, Ohio, United States - Buoy 2 MA119 | ecosystem: Environmental > Aquatic > Freshwater > Lake | place: USA: Lake Erie, Ohio...
CGACGCGCATCTATGTGCCCTCCATGCTCGCGCTCGCGCGCGCGATGCCGGTGCACGGCTTCGCGCACATCACGGGTGGCGGGCTCACCGACAACATCCCGCGCGTGCTGCCCGAGGGCTGCGGCGTGACGCTGCGCCGCTCGGCCTGGGCGCGCGATCCGGTGTTCGACTGGCTGCAGCAGGCAGGCCGCATCGCGGACGACGAGATGCACCGCACCTTCAACTGCGGCCTCGGCATGGTCGTGATCGTCGCCGCGGCGCAGGCCGACGCCGCGCTCGCGCTGCTCAGCGCGCAGGGCGAGCGCGCCTCGCTGATCGGTGAGGTGCGGGCCGGCGCCGGGGATGTGCTGATCCAGTGAGCGGCGCCGCCTCCGCTCCGCCGCGACGGCTGCGGCTCGCCGTGATGGCCTCGGGCGGCGGCAGCAACCTCGGCGCCATCCTCGACGCCTGCCGCTCGGACCGCATCGCGGCCGAGGTCGTGGTCGTGATCTCCGACAAGCCCGGAGCGCGGGCCCTGACGCGCGCGGCCGATGTGGGCATCCCCGCGCTGCCGATCCCGCCCGGCCCGGGCGAGACGCGCGAGTCGCACGGCGAGCGTCTGCTCGCGGCGCTCGATCCTTTCGATGCCGACCTCGTCGTGCTCGCAGGCTACATGCGCATCCTTTCCACGGATTTCGTGCAAGGGCTCCGCGGACGGCTGGTCAACATCCACCCCTCGCTGCTGCCCCGCCACAAAGGCCTGCACACCCACCGCCGCGCGCTTGAGGCCGGGGAACCCGAGCACGGCTGCACGGTCCATTACGTGACGCCGGAGCTCGATGGAGGACCTGCCGTGCTGCAAGCCAAGGTCCCGGTGCTGCCCGGCGATGACGAGACGACGCTCGCGGCGCGGGTGCTGGCCCGCGAACATGTGATCTACCCCAAGGCCATCGGCTGGATCGCCGCCGGTCGGCTCCGTTGCCCCGACGGCGTGCCGATGCTCGACGGCCGTCCGCTGAACGCCCCGCTGCTCGACGATGGGAGCCTCGCATGACCGCACGTCCCGTCACCCTGCTCGCCCTCTGCGGCCTGCTCGCCGCATCCCTCTCGGCCCCGGCCGTGCGTGCGCAGGACACCCAGAGATCCCTGAAGCCTTTCTCGGCGTCGTTCGAGGTCGTCTATCGGGGCATGAACGCCGGCACCACGACGCTCGAACTGTCGTCGGAGGGCGGCGACCGATGGCGGTACGTGTCGCGCGCCAATGCGCGCGGCGTGTTCCGTCTCGCGCTCTCGGGCGAGATCCGCCAGACCAGCCAGTTCACGCTGGGCGCTGCCGGACCGCACCCGATCCGCTATGTGGCCGACGACGGCACGGAGGACGTCAAGCGCGACATCCGTCTCGACTTCGACTGGAAGGCGGGCCGCGTGCGCGGCACCGCCGAGGCGCAACCCGTCGACCTCGCGGTGCGCGACGGCCTCCAGGACGGCATGTCCGTGCAGATCGCCCTGATCCGCGCACTCGCGGCCGACGAACGCCCGCGGCGGTTCTTCCTCATCGACAAGGACGAGATCAAGGAATACGTCTACGAGCAGGAAGGCGTCGCGCGCATCAAGACCGCGGCCGGCGAGCTCGATACGGTGATCTGGTCGAGCCGGCGACCGAACTCCGACCGCGTCACCCGGGTGTGGTACGCCACCGACCTCGGCTACACGCCCGTGCAGGCCGAGCGCCGCCGCGCCGACAAGGTCGAGTGGACGATGCGCCTGAAGGCCCTCAAGCGCTGACGCCGCGGCCCTGCGAGGGCGCTCGCGCTCAGGTCCGCGGCAGCGTCACGCCCTTCTGGCCCTGGTACTTGCCGCCCCGGTCCTTGTAGGAGGTCGCGCAGACCTCGTCGCTCTCGAAGAACAGCATCTGCGCCACGCCCTCGTTCGCGTAGATCTTGGCGGGCAGCGGCGTGGTGTTCGAGAACTCGAGCGTGACATGCCCCTCCCACTCCGGCTCGAGCGGCGTCACGTTGACGATGATGCCGCAGCGCGCGTACGTCGACTTGCCGAGGCAGACCACGAGCACGCTGCGCGGCACGCGGAAGTACTCCACGGTGCGCGCGAGCGCGAAGGAGTTCGGCGGGATGATGCAGACGTCGGAGTCGATGTCGACGAAGCTCTTCTCGTCGAACGCCTTCGGGTCGACGATCGTCGAGTTGATGTTGGTGAACACCTTGAACTCGCGCGCGCAGCGCACGTCGTAGCCGTAGCTCGAGGTGCCGTACGAGACGATCCGCCGGCCGTCGACGGCACGCACCTGGCCCGGCTCGAAGGGTTCGATCATGCCCTGCGTCTCCGCCATGCGACGGATCCAGTGGTCGGACTTGATGCTCATGTGTCCTCGACGACGATCTTGGGGAAGAGAGCGCTGCGGTCGCGGCCGCGCCGGGCGAGCTCGCCGGCCGCGCGGCGCGCGAGCGAATGGTAGGCGGCGGCGCGCGGGCTCGCCGGATCCGCGACGACGCTGGGGTTGCCGCCGTCGGCCTCGGCACGGATGCGCGCATCGAGCGGCAACGAACCGAGCAGCTGCACGCCGTAATCGGCGGCCATCCGCGCCCCGCCACCCTCGCCGAAGATGTGCTCGTTGTGCCCGCAGCGGCTGCAGACGTGCGTCGCCATGTTCTCGACGATGCCGAGCACCGGGACATGGACCTTCTCGAACATCCGCAGGCCCTTGCGCGCGTCCGCGAGCGCGATGTCCTGCGGCGTGGTGACGATCACGGCGCCCGCGACCGGCACGCGCTGCGCGAGCGTGAGCTGGATGTCTCCGGTGCCGGGCGGCATGTCGACGACGAGGTAGTCGAGCTCGCCCCACTCGGTGTCGGCCAGCAACTGGTTCAAGGCCGAGGTGACCATCGGGCCGCGCCACGCCATGGGCTGCTCGACGTCGACCAGGAAGCCGATCGACATGGCCGCTACGCCATGCGCGCGAAGCGGCTTGATGCGCTTGCCGTCGACGGAGGTCGGTCGTTCGCCCTGCAGGCCGAGCATGATGGGCTGGCTGGGTCCGTAGACATCGGCGTCCAACAGACCCACCCGCGCGCCCTGGGCGGCCCAGGCGAGCGCGAGGTTCGCGGCCACCGTCGATTTGCCGACGCCTCCTTTGCCCGAGGCGACCGCGACCACGTTGCCGATGCCGGGCAGCGGCGTGAGACCGCGCTGCACGGCGTGGGCCGTGATGCGCGAGGAGAGCGCGAGTTCTATGAGCGGCATGGCGCCGGGGGCATCCGCGTAGAGCGGCGCCAGGTGCGCCGTGATCGCGTCGGAGAGCTCGCCGTGATAGCCGCCGGTCGGGATACCGAGCTCGAGCGCGACGCGCAGACGCGGCGGCGTCGCGCCGCCGTCGAGCCGGCACTCGCGCAGCGCTCGGGCCTCGGTGAGGGACTGTCGGAGGTTGGGCTCGACGAAGGCGCCGAGCCGGGCCGCGATGGCGGCTTCGTCTGGGGTCGGGGGCATGGCCGCATTCTAGCCGTTCGCCGGCCCGCTGGGCGCAACCGCCACGCCCCGGTCGGGACACCCCGTGCGATAATCACGACATGTCCCGTCGCATCCTCGTCACCAGCGCGCTGCCCTACGCCAACGGGCCGCTGCATTTCGGCCACATCATCGAGGCGGTCCAGACCGATGTCTGGGTCCGCTTCCAGCGGCTGCGCGGCAACGAGTGCCTGTACGTCTGCGCCGAAGACACCCACGGCACGCCGATCATGATCAAGGCGCAGTCCGAGGGCCTCACGCCCGAAGCGCTGATCGCCCGGGTCGCCGCCGAGCACCGCGCCGACTATCAGGGCTTCCTCATCGGCCACGACCAGTTCCACAGCACGCACAGCGCCGAGAACCGCCACTTCACCGACCTCATGTTCGGGCGGCTCAAGGACGCGGGCCACATCACCCAGCGCAGCGTGCGCCAGGCCTACGACGAACAGGCGGGGATGTTCCTGCCCGACCGCTACGTCCGCGGCACCTGCCCGCGCTGCAAGGCCGTCGACCAGTACGGCGACTCCTGCGAGGTCTGCGGCGCCACCTACTCGCCCGCCGACCTCATCGACCCGAAGTCGACGATCTCCGGGACCACGCCCGTGTGGCGCGACTCGGAGCATCTCTTCTTCGCGCTCGGCCGCTTCGAGCCCATGCTGCGCGAGTGGGTCCGCAGCGGGTCGCTGCAGGACTCGGTGCGCGCCAAGCTCGCCGAGTGGTTCGAGACCGGCTTGCAGGACTGGGACATCTCGCGCGACGCGCCCTATTTCGGCTTCGAGATCCCCGGCCACCCCGGCAAGTATTTCTATGTCTGGTTCGATGCGCCCATCGGCTATCTGGGCAGCCTCAAGGCGCTCTGCGACCGCCGCGGGCTCGACCTCGACGCCTTCCTGAAGCCGGGCAGCGACATCGAGCTGCACCATTTCATCGGTAAGGACATCAGCTACTTCCACACGCTGTTCTGGCCGGCGGTGCTCGACGGCTCCGGGTTCCGCAAGCCGACCGCGGTCCACGTGCACGGCTTCCTCACCGTCGACGGCCAGAAGATGTCGAAGTCGCGCGGCACCTTCGTGACGGCGCGCCGTTACCTCGAACGCCTGCCGCCCGAGGCGTTGCGCTACTACTTCGCGGCCAAGCTCGGCCCCGGCGTCGACGACATCGACCTCGCGCTCGGCGATTTCACCGCGCGCGTGAACTCCGACCTCGTCGGCAAGCTCGTCAACATCGCAAGCCGCTGCGCGGGGTTCGTCGCCAAGGGCGGCGGCACGCTCGCCCGCGAGCTGCCGGACCCGGGCCTCTACGCCGAGTTCACCGCCGCAGCGCCGCGCATCGCCGACCTCTACGAGGGTCTCGACTACGCGCAGGCCATGCGCGAGATCATGGCGCTGGCGGACCGCGCCAACCAGTATGTCGACGCCCACAAGCCCTGGGCGCTCGCCAAGGATCCGGCCCGCGCCGCAGAGGCGCTGGCGGTGGCGACGCAGGGCATCAACCTGTTCCGCGTGCTGATGGTCTACCTCGCGCCTGTGCTGCCGGACACGGCCTGCAAGGCCGCGGGTTTCCTCGGCGCGCCGCTCGCCTCGTGGGACGAGATCGCGACGCCGCTCCTCGATCGGCCGCTGGCGCCGTACGAGCCGCTCGCCGTGCGGCTCGACCCGAAGGTGGTCGCGGAGCTCATCGAGACCCCCGCCGCAGCCGTACCGGCGGCGGCGACCGGCGCTGCGGCGACGGCCACCCCTGCCGCGACGAAGGCCGCTGCGGCGAGCAAGCCCGCCGCCGCCAAGCCCGCCGCCGCGGCTGCGCCGCCCGGCACCATCACCATCGACGACTTCGCGAAGCTCGACCTGCGCGTGGCGAAGGTGGTCGAGGCGAGCGATGTCGAAGGCTCGGACAAACTCCTGAAGCTCACGCTCGAACTCGGCAACGAGCGCCGCACGGTGTTCTCGGGCATCCGCCACACCTACACCGCTGCGAGCCTCGTCGGCCGCCATGTCGTGGTGGTCGCCAACCTCGCACCGCGCAAGATGCGCTTCGGCGTCTCGGAGGGCATGGTGCTCTGCGCCGCGGACGCCGACGACCGCGTCTACCTGCTGTCGCCCGACGACGGCGCGACCGGCGGGCTGCCGATCAGTTGAGCCGCGGCGTGGCCGCGCTCCCCGACGCCGACGCCGTGCATGCGCTGCTGCCGCAGACGCAGTGCACGCGCTGCGGCTACGCGGGTTGCCGCCCCTACGCCGAAGCGATCGCCGCCGGCGTCGCCGACATCAACCGCTGCCCGCCGGGCGGCGAAGCGACGCTCGTACGGCTCGCCGCGCTCACCGGGCGCCCGGCCCGACCCATCGACCCGGAATGCGGCATGGCGGGGCCGCCGATGGTCGCCGTGATCGACGCCGCCCGCTGCATCGGCTGCGCGCGCTGCCTGCCGCCCTGCCCTGTGGACGCGATCGTCGGCGCGCAGCGCCAGCTGCACGTGGTGCTCGACGACCTGTGCACCGGATGCGAACTCTGCATCGCACCCTGCCCGGTCGACTGCATCACGCTCGCGCCGCGCGCCGCGCAGGCGCCGCGCTCGCCCGAGCCCGCCGCGACCGACAACCTGCGCCGCTACGACGCGCACCGCGGACGCCGCGAACGCCGTGAGGCCGAACGTCTCGCGCTGCTCGCCGAGCGCAAGGCGCGCGCCGTCCGGCTCTCCACCCGCGGCAGCGACGGTGCAGCATGAAACCCGAAGCCCGCCGGCAGATGTTCGAGCGCCTGCGAGCGCGCAACCCGCATCCGACCACGGAGCTCGAGTACGGCGATCCGTTCCAGCTGCTGATCGCGGTCATCCTCTCGGCCCAGGCCACCGACCGCAGCGTCAACCTCGCCACCCGCAAGCTGTTCCCGGTCGCAGGGACGCCCGAAGCCATCCTCGCGCTCGGCGAGGCGGGCCTCGCCGACTTCATCCGCACCATCGGGCTCTACAAGACCAAGGCGAAGAACGTCATCGCGACCTGCCGTCTGCTGCTCGAACGGCATGGCGGCGTCGTCCCGCGTGCGCGCGAGGACCTCGAGGCGCTGCCCGGCGTCGGCCGCAAGACCGCCAACGTCGTGCTCAACACGGCTTATGGCGAACCGACCATGGCCGTCGACACCCACATCTTCCGCGTCGCCAACCGCACCGGCCTCGCCAAAGGCACCACGCCGCTCGCGGTGGAGAAGAAGCTCCTGCGCGCGGTGCCGGCGGAGTTCCTGCAGGACGCGCACCACTGGCTCATCCTGCACGGCCGCTACACCTGCAAGGCGATCAAGCCCGCCTGCCCGGCCTGCCCGATCGCCGACCTCTGCGCATGGCGGCGCAAGACGCGGGCCGACGCGTGAGCGCGCTCTTCGGCCAGTCGCGCGAGGACATGCGCCGCACCTGGCTCGAGGCCTGGCGACGCGGCCGCGACGGGCTGCCCGTGACGCCGCTCGAGGCGCAGCTCGTCGACGTGATCCGGGAACACCCCGAGTACCACGGCTGGCTCGAGCGCGGCGACGAGGCGCTGCATGCGCAGTTCACGCCCGAGGGCGGCGTGACGAACCCCTTCCTGCATCTTTCGATGCATCTCGCGTTGCGTGAACAGGTCGGCACCGACCGCCCGGCAGGCATCGCGGCGCTGCACACGCGCCTCGCGGCGCGATACGGCAGGATGGATGCGGAACACCGGATGATGGAAGCGCTCGGGAAGGCGCTGTGGGAGGCGCAGCGCGCCGGCCGGCTGCCCGACGAGCGCGCCTACCTCGAGGACCTGCGACGCCTCGGCTGAGCGACGGCGGGAGCGGTGCCGACGGCACCGTCCACCGACGGGGGTCTCACCTGCGTTTCGGGATGTAGAGGTCGGTGAGCGTGCCCTCGAAGGCCTCCGCCGACATCGCGATCGATTCCGAGAGCGTCGGGTGCGGGTGGATGGTGAGCCCGATGTCCGCCGCGTCGGCGCCCATCTCGATCGCGAGCGCGATCTCGCCGACGAGCTCGCCCGCGTTCGGCCCGACGAGACCACCGCCCAGCACACGGTGCGTGGTCGGATCGAACAGCAGCTTCGTGAAGCCCTCGTCGCGCCCCTGCGCCAGCGAGCGTCCGCTCGCCGCCCACGGGAACATGCCTTTTTCGTAGGCGATGCCCTTGGCCTTGGCCTCGGTCTCGGTGAGCCCCACCCAGGCCACCTCGGGGTCGGTGTACGCGACCGACGGGATGACGCGCGCATCGAAGGCGCGCTTCTCGCCCGCGATGACCTCGGCCGCGACCTTGCCCTCGTGCGTCGCCTTGTGGGCGAGCATGGGCTGTCCGACGATGTCGCCGATGGCGAAGAGGTGCGGGACGGCGGTGCGCATCTGCTTGTCGACGGCGATGAAGCCGCGCGGATCGACGGACAGACCCGTCGCCTCCGCGCCGATCAGCGCGCCGTTCGGCTTGCGTCCCACGGCCACGAGCACGCGGTCGTAGACCTGCGGCGCGGGCGCAGCCTCGCCGTCGAAGGTGACGCGCAGGCCCTCGGGCAGCGCCTCCACGGCCTTGACCTTGGTGCGCAGCATCACGGCCTCGAAGCGCTTGCGCAGGCGTTTCTCCAGCGGGCGCACGAGGTCGGCATCGGCGCCCGGCATCAGCTGGTCCATGAGCTCGACCACGCTGACCTTGGCGCCGAGCGCGTCGTAGACGCAGCCCATCTCCAGCCCGATGATGCCGCCGCCGATCACCAGCAGCCGCTTCGGCATGTCCTTGAGGTCCAGCGCACCGGTGGAATCCATCACGCGCGGATCGTCGGGGACGAACGGCAGCTTCACCGGCTCCGACCCGGCGGCGATGATGCAGTGGTCGAAACCGATCCGTTGCACGCCGTCCTTGCCCTCGACCTCGAGCACGCGCGGCGCGACGAAACGGCCGTCACCGTGGACCACCGTCACCTTGCGCTGGCGCGCCAACGCGTTCAGTCCGCCGGTGAGCTTGCCGACGACGCCCGACTTCCAGGCGCGCAGCTTGTCGATGTCGATCTGCGGCGCGCCGAAGCGGATGCCGTGCTCCGCCATGGACTCCGCCTCGTCGATGACGCGCGCGGCGTGGAGCAGCGCCTTCGAGGGGATGCAACCGACGTTGAGGCACACACCGCCCAAACTGGGCCAGCGTTCGACCAACACCACCTCGAGGCCGAGGTCGGCGGCGCGGAACGCAGCCGTGTATCCGCCCGGACCCGCGCCGAGCACCAACACCGGCGCATGACGATCGGTGCCGGGCACGGGGCCGCGCTCGATCGCCGGCGCCGACGACGCGACAGGCGCAGCAGGCGCCGGCGCCGACTTCGGGGCGGGAACAGCAGGTGCCGACGGCTGCGCAGCGACGACCGACGCCGCAGGAGCGGTCTGCGGCGCTGCGACGGGCGCTGCTGCCGCCGCCGACGTCGCCGCCGACGCGGCAGGGATCAAGCGCGCGATGACGCTGCCGGTGGAGACCTTGTCGCCGCGTGCGACCAGCACCGCATCGATGGTGCCGGCCTTCGGTGACGGCACGTCCATCGTCGCCTTGTCGGTCTCGAGCGTGAGCAGCGGGGTCTCGGCGTCCACGCTGTCGCCCGGCTTGACCAGCACGTCGATCACCGAGACGCCGGTGAAACTGCCGAGGTCGGGGACCTTGATGTCTTCTGGCTGCATGACGGCGGGCCTCAGGACCGCATCGCGCCGAGCAAAGCCTCGGGCTGGGCGAGGCGGTCGGCGAGCCAGGAGGTGAAGCGCACACCGGTGGCGCCGTCGATGACCCTGTGGTCGTAGGACAGCGACAACGGCAGCGTGAGGCGGGGCACGAACGCGCCGTCGCGCCACACCGGGCGCATGGCCGAGCGCGACACGCCGAGGATCGCGACCTCGGGAGGGTTGATGATGGGCGTGAACGCGGTGCCGCCGATGCCGCCGAGGCTGGACACCGTGAAGCAGCCGCCCTGCATGTCGGCACCGCCGAGCTTGCCGGTGCGGGCGCGCTCCGAGAGCGCGCCGAGATCGCGCGCGATGCCGAAGATGTCCTTGCGGTCGGCGTCGCGGATCACCGGCACGAGCAGACCCTGCGGCGTGTCGGCCGCGAAGCCGAGATGGAAATATTTCTTTAGGACGAGGTTCTGCCCAGACTCGTCGAGCGACGCGTTGAACGTCGGGAACTCGGCCAGCGCACGCACGCAGGCGGCGACGATGAACGCGAGCGGCGTGAGCTTCACGCCCTGCGCCGCAGCCTCACCCTTGAGCGAACCGCGCAACGCCTCGAGCGCCGTGACGTCCGCCTCGTCGAACTGCGTGACGTGCGGGATGTTGATCCAAGACGCCTGCAGGCGCGGCCCCGAGATGCGTTGGACGCGCGACAGGGGCTTGGTCTCCACCGGACCGAAGGCCGCGTGGTCGACCACCGGCAGTTTCGGCAGCGCGGGCGCTGCCGGCGCGAGCGCACCCGAGAGCGCCTGCTTGACCCAGGCCTTCACGTCCTCATGGCTGATGCGTCCCTTGACGCCCGTTCCCGTGACGCGCGCGAGGTCGACGCCGAGTTCACGCGCCAGACGGCGCACGGAGGGACCGGCATGCGCGCGCGAGAAACCCGCTTCCTGGATGGGCGCGAGATCCGCGCGTGCGCCGGGGATCGCCTGCGGCATCGCAGGCGCCGTCGCGACCGGCGCAGCGGCCGTGGGCGCAGCGGCCGTGGGTGCATGAGCCGCGGGCGCAGCGGCAGTGGGCGCAGGGGCCCTCACCGGCGGCGGCGGCGCAGGTGCCGCGGCGGTCGGCGTGGTCACCGCCGCCGACTCGTCCGCTTCCACGGTCGCGACGAGGTCGCCGGAATTGACCGTCATGCCGCGGCTGATGTGCAGCGTCTTGACGACGCCCGCCACCGGTGACGGGACATCCATGGTCGCCTTCTCGGTCTCGAGCGTGGCGATGGACGACTCGAGCTCGAGGCGTTCGCCGGCTGCGACCAACAACTCGATGACCGCGACATCCTTGAAGCTGCCGAGGTCGGGGACGCGTATCTCTTTCAGGGCCAAGGGTGCGCTCCGTCAGGCGTTCAGCGGATTGGGTTTGTCGGGATCGATGCCGAGCGCGGTCACCACGCCCTCGAGGCGCGAAGCGGGCATGCGCCCTTCCGCCACCAGCGCACGCAGCGTAGCGAGCACGATGAAGCGGCGGTCGACCTCGAAATGGTGACGCAGTGCGGCGCGCGCATCCGAGCGGCCGTAGCCGTCGGTGCCGAGCACCTCGAACCGCCCGGGGACCCACTGGCGGATCTGCTCCGGGACGTTGCGCACGTAGTCGGACGCGGCGATGAAAGGCCCCTCGCGACCGGCGAGCGCGCCCGAGACGAACGGCACGCGCGGCGTCGCGGTCGGGTTGAGCAGGTTCCAGCGCTCGCAGTCGAGCGCGTCGCGGCGCAGTTCGCTGAAGCTCGTCGCCGACATCACCTCGCAGTGCACGCCGTGGTCCTGCCGCAGCATCTCGGCGGCCGCGATCACCTCGCGCAGGATGGTGCCCGAACCGATCAGCGTCGCCCTCGGCGTCTTGGTATCGACCTTCGCGACCGCAGCGGAGGGCAGCGCGTAGATGCCCTTGAGGATGCCCTCCTCCGCGCCCGCCGGCATCGCCGGCATGGCGTAGTTCTCGTTCATCACCGTGACGTAGTAGAAGATGTTCTCGCCTTCGGCATACATGCGGCGCAGGCCGTCCTGGACGATGACCGCCAGCTCGTACGCGTAGGCCGGATCGTAGGCGCGGCAGTTGGGCACCATCGTCGCGAGCAGCTGGCTGTGGCCGTCCTGGTGCTGCAGGCCCTCGCCGGCGAGCGTGGTACGGCCCGCGGTCGCGCCCATCAGGAAACCGCGGGTCTGCAGGTCGCCCGCCGCCCAGATGAAATCACCGACGCGCTGGAACCCGAACATCGAATAGAAGATGTAGAACGGCACCATGTGGACGCCGTGGTTCGAGTACGCGCTGCCCGCCGCCATCCACGAACAGAGCGCACCGGCCTCGTTGATGCCCTCCTCGAGGATCTGGCCTTTCTTGTCCTCGCGGTAGGACATCAACTGGTCGGCGTCCTGCGGCACATAGAGCTGGCCCACCGACGAATAGATGCCGACCTGGCGGAACAGCCCCTCCATGCCGAACGTGCGCGCCTCGTCGGGGACGATGGGCACGATGTGCTTGCCGACCTGCTTGTCCTTGAGCAGCGTCGTCAGGATGCGCACGAAGGCCATAGTGGTCGAGATCTCACGGCCCTCGCTGGACTCGAGCAGCGGCTTGAAGGCGTCGAGCGCGGGCACGGCGAGCGGCGGCGCCTCGCGGCGGCGCGCGGGCAGGTAGCCGCCGAGCGCCTTGCGGCGCGAGCGCAGGTAGTCGAGCTCGGCGCTGTCCTCGGCGGGCTTGCTGAACGGCAGCCGCGCGATCTCCTCGTCCGAGACCGGGATGTTGAAGCGGTCGCGGAAGGCGCGCAGGTCGTCGTCCGACAGCTTCTTCTGCTGGTGCGTGACCATCTGGCCCTCGCCCGCCTTGCCCATGCCGAAACCCTTGACGGTCTTGGCGAGGATCACGGTCGGCTGGCCGCGGTGCGCGCTCGCCGCGGCATAGGCCGCATAGACCTTGCGCGCGTCGTGGCCGCCGCGGTTGAGGCGCCAGATCTCCTCGTCCGACATGTTGGCGACCATGGCCTTGAGCTCGGGGTACTTGCCGAAGAAGTTCTCGCGCGTGTACGCACCGCCCTTGGCCTTGAAGTTCTGGTACTCGCCGTCGACGCACTCCTCCATGACGCGGCGCAGCTGGCCGCGGTCGTCCTTGGCGAGCAGCGGGTCCCAACGCGAGCCCCAAAGCACCTTGATGACGTTCCAGCCGGCACCGAGGAATGCGGCTTCGAGCTCCTGGATGATCTTGCCGTTGCCGCGCACCGGGCCGTCGAGCCGCTGCAGATTGCAGTTGATCACGAACACGAGGTTGTCGAGCTTCTCGCGCACCGGCATGGTGAGCGCGCCCATCGACTCCGGCTCGTCCATCTCACCGTCGCCGAGGAAGGCCCAGATCTTGCGGTCGGAGGGAGGCACGATGCCGCGATGCTCGAGATATCGTTGGAAGCGGGCCTGGAAGATCGCCTGCATCGGGCCGAGACCCATCGACACCGTCGGGAACTGCCAGAAGTCAGGCATCAGCCAGGGATGCGGATACGAGGACAGCCCATCGCCCGCGACCTCCTGACGGAAATGCCGCAGCTGCCCCTCGGTGAGACGACCCTCGAGATAGGCGCGCGCGTAGATGCCGGGCGAGGCATGCCCCTGCACGAACACCATGTCGCCCGGATGCGAGTCCGTCTTGGCGCGCCAGAAATGGTTGAAACCGACCTCGTACAGCGTGGCCGCGGACGCGTAGGTCGCGATGTGGCCGCCGTACTCCGAAGAGATGCGGTTGGCCTGCACCACCATCGCCATGGCGTTCCAGCGGATGTAGGCCTCGATGCGGCGCTCGAGTTCGCGGTTGCCCGGGTAATCGGGTTGGTGGCCCGTCGAGATGCTGTTGAGGTAGGCCGTGTTGGGCTTGAACGGGAGGTAGGCGCCCGCCCGACGCGTGTGGTCGATCAACCGCTCCAACAGGAAATGCGCGCGCTCCGGACCGTGGGTCTTGAGCACGGAGTCGATGGACTCCAGCCACTCGCGGGTCTCGCCCGGGTCGAAGTCCTGATCCTGCGTATCGGTCATGCTGGTTCCGGCTGCCTGCCTGTGAAAAACCGTATGTTAACTTGTCCGGGAGCCGGGGTCAGCGGTATGCGCTGTGTTAGCATGACGGCCCTCACGGTTTGGCGCCCATCGACGTCATGTCCGACCTCATCACCCTGCGCCGCCC
>Ga0315903_10007768_pt1 | contig 13361 bp, 10 predicted proteins | sample LakEriMetagenome_7_FD_203524 | JGI IMG/M metagenome (GOLD analysis project Ga0315903, IMG submission 203524) | Freshwater fungal communities from buoy surface, Lake Erie, Ohio, United States - Buoy 2 MA119 | ecosystem: Environmental > Aquatic > Freshwater > Lake | place: USA: Lake Erie, Ohio...
AACCGGACGAGGAGGCCCGCGAGTTCGGCATCATCGCACTGCGCGACGGGGCTGACATCGCCCGCGACGGCCGCGACGCGCTCTACCCGGTCGGAGTGGCGACGATCCTGCGCCAGGCCGAGGAGCTACCCGACGGTCGCTTCGAGATCGTCACGACCGGCAGCAGGAGATTCCAGCTCAACGAACTCGATGCCAGCGCCCCGCTGCTGCGTGCCGATGTGGCGTTCCTCGACGACATCACCGGGCCTGACGACGGACTGCTCGCGGCCCGCGTGAGTCGGCAGTTCCATCAGTATCGGGCGGCCCTCAGCGGGCAGGTTCAGGCGTCGGTCGAAGACGAGGACGTGCCGTCCGACCCGACGGTGCTGTCGTACCTCGTCACAGCGGCGATGGTGGTGCCGATGGCCGAGCGGCAGGAGCTCCTCGCCGCAACGACGACGACGGCTCGACTGCGCACCGCACTGGCCCTGCTGGCTCGCGAGAACCTGCTCATCTCCGAACTCGCGGCCGTGCCGGCGCTCGACCTGCCCGGCGTGCCTCCGTCGGTCAACTGAGGAACGCGATGGCCGGCAGGAGCGGTGGAACACCCGCGACCGTGGCGCTGCAGAAGGCCGGCGTGATCTTCACCCTGCACGAGTACTCCCACGACCCGCGCGCGGAGTCCTTCGGGCTGGAGGCCGCTGACGCGCTCGGTCTGGACCCCCGACAGGTGTACAAGACCCTGCTCGCCGATGTCGACGGTTCGACGGTGGTCGGGATCGTCCCGGTCGCCGGCAGCCTCGACCTCAAGGCCCTGGCCGGCGCAGCGGGCGGCAGACGCGCCGAGATGACGGATCCGGCACGCGCACAGCGGCTGACCGGCTACGTGCTGGGCGGAATCTCGCCGGTCGGCCAACGACGACCCCTGCCGACCTACCTCGACGACACTGCCCTGCTGTGGGAGCGGGTCTACGTCAGTGGCGGTCGCCGCGGCCTCGACATCGGCATCGCCCCCACCGATCTCATCGCGGTGACGGCTGCTGTCACGGCGCCGATCGGGCGCTCGAGCGCCACTCGCTGATCCAGTCTGAGAGCGCGAGGACCGTGATCACGATCGCGGATGCCAACGGCCACATCAAGAACATGGCACCGAGCGATACCTCGAGGGGTGCGTCCGTCACCACCGGCTCCGTCGTCGCCTCAAGGCCCTCGATGTCGACCGAGCCGAGTCGTGTGCCGACGAACCACATGGCTGCAGTGCCCACCCCGGCAGCGAGCAGTGCGGCAACGAGGACGGAGAACAGGTGTTCGCGCCTCATGTAGGCCAGGCCGATGGCAATCGCAACACCTGCCACCAGCGCCAGCACACCGAAGGCGACATCGGACGCGAAGTACTCCTCGGGCTGGAACGAGTCCGGATAGGCAGTGCCCTCCTGGATCACCACGGGCACACGAGGGGCCAGTGCCGCCCAGACGACACCCAGGGCCGCCCCGCTGATGGCCCCCACGATGAGCCCGGCGGCGATGACCGCCGAGGCCCGGCGCTGGACGCTCATCCCAGGCAGGTCGGCCCGAGCAGGGCCTTGAGGTCGCCGTAGAGGGAGGGCGAGGGCGTGACACGGAACCGATCGTCGAGTCGGAGCACCGATGTCTTGGCCCCACCCGTGAGATGCAGGTGCACCTCCGTGGTGCCCGGATGCGCCGAGAGGACGTCCTTGAGCCGCTCGACCAGGGGTGGGATGCAGCGAGATGCCGCCATCGACAGTCGAACTGGGCCGCTGCTGGCCTCGCTGAGATCCGGCTGGGTGATCTCCATCGCGACGACGCGCACACCGTCATCATCACTGCGGTCGACTCGGGCGCGCACGATGATCACCGCATCGTCGACGAGCATGGTGCCCACGGACCCGTAGGACTGCGGGAACACCATCACGTCGACTGAGCCCTCGAGATCCTCGAGCGTCACGATCGCCCAGGGCGATCCCTGCTTCGTCGTCTTGCGCTGCACCGATGTGACCAGACCGCCGACCGTGACGATCGCGCCGTCCGAGCGCTCGTCCATGAGCAGCGCAGCAATCGAGCGGTCGGTGTGCTGGGCCAGCACGTGCTCAGCGCCCTGCAGCGGATGGTCCGAGACATACAACCCCAGCATCTCGCGCTCGTGGGCGAGCAGCACGGCTTTCTCCCACTCCCCCAGCGGCACGTCGCCCCGCGGCAGGATCGCGTCGTCGCCGTCGGCCTCGAGCCCACCGAACAGGTCGAACTGGCCATGCGACTCGGCGCGCTTGACGTCGACCGCCGCATCGACCACCTGCTCATGGATCTGCGAGAGCCCCTTGCGCGTGTGCCCGAGGGAGTCAAAGGCGCCGGCCTTGATGAGTGACTCGATGACGCGCTTGTTGCATACGGACGCGTCGACCTTGGCGATGAAGTCGTGGAAGTCGGCAAAGCGGCCGACCCGACGACGGGTGGCGATGATGGAGTCGACGACGTTGGCACCGACGTTGCGGATCGCGGACAGTCCGAATCGGACATCGCTGCCACGCGGCGTGAAGTCGAAGTCGGAGTCGTTGACATCGGGCGGCAGGACCTTGATGCCCATGCGTCGGCATTCGTTGAGGTAGACGGCCGACTTGTCCTTGTCGTCCTTCACAGACGTGAGCAGGCCCGCCATGTACTCGGCCGGGTAGTTGGCCTTGAGGTACGCCGTCCAGTACGAGACGAGGCCGTAGCCAGCCGTGTGAGCCTTGTTGAAGGCATAGTCGGAGAAGGGCACGAGGATGTCCCAGAGGGTGCGGATCGCCGCGTCGGAGTACCCGTTCGCGCGCATGCCCTCGCTGAAGGGGACGTACTCCTTGTCGAGGATCTCCTTCTTCTTCTTGCCCATAGCCCGACGCAGGAGATCCGCGGCCCCGAGCGAGTAGCCGGCGAGCTTCTGTGCGATCGCCATGACCTGCTCCTGGTACACGATCAGGCCGTAGGTGTCGTCGAGGATCTCGGCGAGGGGCTCGGCAAGCTCGGGGTGGATGGGCACCACAGGCTTGCGGCCGTTCTTTCGATCGGCGTAGTCATTGTGGGCGTTCGCGCCCATCGGGCCCGGCCGGTACAGAGCCAGGACCGCCGAGATGTCCTCGAAGCTGTCGGGTTGCATCGAGCGCAGGAGTGCGCGCATGGGGCCACCGTCAAGCTGGAACACGCCCAGGGTGTCGCCGCGTGCGAGCAGCTCGTAGGTGGGGCGGTCGTCGAGCGGGAGGTCCTCGAGCACGAGTGACGTGCTGCGGTTCTCCTGGATGTAGCGCAGGGAATCGTCGAGCACGGTGAGGTTGCGCAGGCCAAGGAAGTCCATCTTGAGCAGGCCGAGGGATTCGCATGCGCCCATGTCGAACTGCGTGATGACCGCGCCGTCCTGCTCACGACGCCAGACGGGGATGACATCCATGAGCGGCTCTCGGCACAGGATGACGCCAGCAGCATGAACACCCGGCTGGCGCTTGAGCCCCTCGAGCCCCTTGGCGGTGTCGACGACCTGGCGGGCCTCAGGGTCGGACTCGTACAGGGCGCGGAACTCCGCCGCCTCCCCGTAGCGGGGATTGGTGGGGTCGAAGGCGCCGGCGAGGCTGATGTCCTTGCCCATGACGGACGGCGGCATGGCCTTGGTGATGCGGTCGCCGAGGGCGTACGGGTGACCCAGCACGCGAGCGGAGTCCTTGATCGCGGCCTTGGCCTTGATCGATCCGTACGTGACGATCTGGGCGACACGCTCCTCGCCGTACTTCTCCGTGGCGTAGCGAATCATGTCGCCGCGGCGGCGCTCGTCGAAGTCCATGTCGATGTCGGGCATCGAGATGCGCTCAGGGTTCAGGAATCGCTCGAAGAGCAGGCCGTGCTTCATCGGGTCGAGCTCGGTGATTCCGAGGGCGTAGGCGATCATCGCGCCCGCTGCGGATCCGCGCCCGGGGCCGACGCGAATGCCGTTCTCCTTCGCATAGCGCACGAGATCGGCGGTGACGAGGAAGTAGCCCGGGAACCCCATCTGGATGATGACGCCCACCTCGTACTCCGCCTGACGCCGGACGTCGTCGGGCACCGCACCGTGATACCGCTTCTGCAGACCGCGCTCGACCTCCGTGACCAGCCACGACTCCTCGGTCTCGCCCTCGGGAACCGGGAATCTGGGCATGAGGTTGGCGCCCTCGGCGAACTCGACCCGGCATCGCTCGGCGATGAGGAGGGTGTTGTCGCAGGCCTCCGGAAGCTCGGACCACACTCGCCGCATCTCTGCAGCGCTCTTGACGTAGAAGTCACGAGCGTCGAAACGGAAGCGCTTGGGGTCATCCATGGTGGTGCGCGTGCCGATACACAGCAGCACGTCGTGGGTGTCGGCATCGGATGCGTGGACGTAGTGGAGGTCGTTGGTGGCAACGAGCGGGAGGTCGAGGGTGCGCGCAATGCGCAAGAGGTCCTCACGGAACCGGCGCTCGATCGCGAGTTCGTGGTCCATGACCTCGCAGAAGTAGTTGCCGGCGCCGAGGATGTCGCGGAAGTCCGCGGCCGCGGCCAGGGCACGGTCATAGTTGCCGGCCTGCAGCCACCGGTTCACCTCGCCACTCGGACAGCCGGTGGTGCCGATGAGGCCGGCTCCATAGCGCTCGAGGAGGTCGCGGTCGAACCGTGGCTTGAAGTAGTAGCCCTCCAGGCTCGCCAGCGATGACAGTCGGAACAGGTTGTGCATGCCGGCGGTGTTCTCCGCCCACAGGGTCATGTGGGTGTAGCTCTGCTTGCCGCGGCCCGCGGCGGAGTCGTCAGGCGTTGCCTCGTCGAAGCCACCGCCGAAGTCGAAGGGCCGACGCTCGAAGCGCCCCTGCGGGGCGTAGTAGCCCTCGAGCCCGATGATGGGCACGAGCCCTCGGGCCTTGGCGCCCTTGTAGAAGTCGTAGGCACCGTAGAGGTTGCCGTGATCGGTCATGGCGACCGCTGGCATGCCCTGCCGCTCCACCTCGTCGAAGAGGTCGTTCAGCCGCGCGGCTCCGTCGAGCATCGAGTACTCCGTATGGACGTGCAGGTGCACGAAGTCCGATGACGGGGGCGGGGGCACAGCCCCACCCTAACTTTCCGGACCGTCAGCCCGGACCCGTGCCGCGCAAGCGCTCCAAGGCCGTCCGGAGGTCCTCGGGGTACGGGCTGCTGACGACGATCCGCTCCCCCGTGACAGGGTGGTCGAAGGCCAGGCTCACCGCGTGCAGCCACTGACGGGTCAGACCCAGGCGCCGCGCCAGCTCGGGGTCGGCGCCGTACATGAGGTCGCCGGCGCAGGGGTGCCGGAGGGCGGCCATGTGCACCCGGATCTGGTGCGTGCGTCCGGTCTCGAGGTGGATCTCGAGGAGCGAGGCGTGCGGAAAGGCCTCCAGGGTGTCGTAGTGCGTGACGGAGGGCTTGCCGTCGCTGACCACGGCCCACTTGTAGTCGTGCTGAGGGTGGCGGCCCACGGGGGCGTCGACCGTGCCGCTCAGCGGATCGCAGTGCCCCTGCACCACGGCGTGGTACACCTTCTCCACGGTGCGGTCGCGGAACTGGCTCTTCAGGCTCGTGTACGCCCGCTCGCTCTTGGCCACGGCCATGACTCCTGACGTGCCGACGTCGAGCCGATGGACGATGCCCTGGCGCTCGGCCGCTCCTGACGTACTGATCCGGTAGCCAGCCGCGGCGAGGCCTCCGATCACGGTCGGCCCCGTCCACCCCGGGCTCGGGTGCGCCGCCACGCCCACCGGCTTGTCGACCACGACGACGTCGTCGTCGTCAAACAGCACGCGCATTCCGGGGACTGGCTCGGAAACGGGGATGACCGACTCCGGCTCGCTGAGGTCCACGGTCAGCATTGCGCCGGCGGAGAGGCGGTCGGACTTCGCCGCCCCGCGTCCGTCGACCTCGACCCCGCCGCGCTCGATGAGGTCGGCCGCCCGTGAGCGCGAGAGACCCAGGAGACGGGTCAGGGCGACATCGAGTCGCTCGCCTTCCAGGCCCTCCGGAATCGGAATGCTGCGCACGCTCACGTGCCCGGATTCCTCACGTGCCCGGACTCCTCACGACCGCCGGCCGCTGATCTCGATACCCCTCAGCGCGAGCAGGACCATTCCCACGGCCGACAGGGTGATGAACATGTCGGCGATGTTGAACACTGCGAAGTAGGGAAGGGAGATGAAGTCCACGACGTAGCCGAGTCCGGGACCCGGAGGCCGGGTCAGCCGATCGATGAGGTTGCCGAGCAGGCCGCCCAGCAGGCCGCCGAGGGCTACCGCCCAACCGATGCTGCCCAGTCGACGGGAGGTGCGCAGGATCACGGCGGCGACGATGACGGCCACGATCGTGAAGATCCACGTGTAGCCCACACCGATCGAGAACGCTGCACCCGTGTTCTCGACGTAGGTGAACTTCAGGAGTCCGCCGAGCATGACGATCGGCCCCTCGCCGGATTCCAGCCGCGGGCGGAGCGTCTCCACGACCCACCACTTCACCAGCTGATCAAGCACCACGGCCCCGGCCGCCACAGCGCCGAGAATGATCAGACATCGCCGCCTGACATCGGAATCGACCACCGGCGACTCGGGGCCCTGCTCGACCATGATCGGCTCACGGTCGGCGTCGACACCCTCCTCGGTCACACGCCCACCCTACGTGGCCGCCGTCGAACGCCGGGCAGGCCCGCTAGAGGAGGTAGCGCTCCTCGGCCTGCTTGCAGGCCATGCACAGGGTGGCCCGGGGAAAAGCCTGAAGACGGAACTTGCCGATGGGGTTGCCGCACGACTCGCAGATGCCGTACGTGCCCTGGTCGAGTCGCTGCAGGGCGTGCTCGACCTGCTCGATCATGCTGCGGGCGTTGTTCGCGAGAGACATCTCGTGCTCGCGTTCGAAGGTCTTGCTGCCGGCGTCGGCCTGGTCGTCACCGGCGCCGTCGCCGGAGTCGCGGATGAGGTCCGCGAGCCCCTCCTCGGCGCTGGCGAGCTCGGCCTGCAGTCGCGAGAGTTCGACGTTGAGCTCGCCGCGGACCTCCTTGAGTTCCTTGGCCGTCCACGGGGTCTCGTCCTCGCGAACCACCAGGGGGGCCGGCCGCTTCGCCGGGACCATCTTCTTCGCCGGAGCCTTCTTGACCGGGGCCGCCTTGGCCGGTGCCTTCTTGACCGGAGCCGCCTTCTTGACCGGAGCCTTCTTCGCCGGAGCCGCCTTGACCGGAGCCGCCTTCTTGACCGGAGCCTTCTTCGCCGGAGCCTTCTTGGCCGGAGCCGCCTTCTTGGCCGGTGCCTTCTTGGCCGGAGCCGCCTTCTTGGCCGGTGCCTTCTTGGCCGGTGCCTTCGTGGCCGGAGCCTTCTTGACCGGGGCCGCCTTCTTGACCGGGGCCGCCTTCTTGACCGGGGCCGCCTTCTTCGCCGGGGTCTTCTTCGCCGCCGCCTTCTTAACCGGAGCCTTCTTGGCAGCCGCCTTCTTCGCGGGCGCGCCCTTCTTCGCGGCTGGCTTAGCCATGAGGTCCCCTGTCCATCGCGACGACGCCGGCGGACGAAAGCCACTTCACGGCCGCTCGCCCGGTGTCCGGCTGATGGTAGGCCCATGCGGCGGATCCCACCGGCTGGCGCGCCGATATCCTGACGGGCCGAGGCCTCAACATGTCCGCCGCGACACGTCCACCGCGACACGTCCACCGCGACACGTCCATCGCGACACGTCCACCGCGACACGTCCACGGCGACACATGACGAGGCCCAGCCCCGACCACCGGCCGCTTCGGCCCGCATCGACGGAGGACCCATGTACCGGGCCGTGCCAGCGCAGGTCGATCTGCCGGCCCTGGAGCATGAGGTGCTGGCGATGTGGGACGCCGAGCGCGTCTTCGAGGCCTCCGTCGCGCAGAGCGAGGGTCGTCCACTCTGGGTCTTCTACGAGGGACCTCCCACCGCGAACGGCACTCCGGGTACGCACCACGTGGAGGCCCGGGTCTTCAAGGACGTCTTTCCCCGATACCGCACGATGAAGGGCTACTACGTTCCCCGCCAGGCCGGCTGGGACTGCCACGGCCTGCCCGTCGAGCTAGCGGTGGAGAAGGAACTGGGCTTCACGGGCAAGCAGGACATCGAGGCCTACGGCGTCGCCGAGTTCAACGCACGCTGCCGGGAGTCGGTGCTGCGGCACGTCGATGAGTTCGCGGATATGACCCGCCGCATGGGCTACTGGGTCGACATGGACCGGGCCTACTGGACCATGGACAAGGACTACGTCCAGAGCGTGTGGTGGTCGTTGAAGCAGATCTTCGATCAGGGTCTGCTCGCGCAGGATCATCGTGTCGCGCCCTACTGCCCTCGCTGCGGCACCGGGCTCTCCGACCACGAGCTCGCCCAGGGCTACGAGACCGTCGTCGATCCCTCCGTGTTCGTGCGGTTCCCGGTGCGCACGGACGAGGCTCTCGCCCAGCGCTACCCCGGCGCGAGCCTGCTGGTCTGGACGACGACCCCCTGGACCCTCGTGTCGAACACCGCTGTCGCCGTCAAGCCGGACGCGACCTACGCCGTCGTGCGCACGGACGACGAGACCCTCATCGTCGCCGAGGAGCTCATCGCCGCGATCTTCGGCGATGCCGAGGTCGCCATCCTGGAGACGATGCCCGGCTCGGCTCTCGAACGCGTGGGCTACGTGCGCCCCTTCGACTTCGTGGACATTCCCGATGCGCACTTCGTACTGCTTGCCGACTACGTCACCACGGATGATGGCACCGGTCTTGTGCACCAGGCGCCCGCCTTCGGCGCCGACGATCTCGTCACCTGCCGACGCTACGGACTTCCCGTCGTCAATCCGATCCGCCCCGACGGTCACTTCGAGGATGCGGTGCCCGTCGTGGGCGACATGTTCTTCAAGAAGGCCGACGAGACCCTGATCGCCGACCTCGAGCAGCGCGGCCTGATGTTCCGGCACCTGGCCTACGAGCACTCCTACCCGCACTGCTGGCGCTGCCACACGCCGCTGGTCTACTACGCGCAGCCCTCCTGGTACATCCGCACGACCGAGCGCAAGGAAGAGCTCCTGGCGCAGAACGAGCAGACCAACTGGTTCCCCGAGACCATCAAGTGGGGTCGCTACGGCGACTGGCTGACGAACAACGTGGACTGGGCGCTGTCGCGCAATCGGTACTGGGGCACGCCCCTGCCGATCTGGCGGTGCCCGGAGGGTCATCTCGTCGCCGTGGGTTCGCTCGCGGAACTGAGCGAGCTCGCCGGCCGCGACGTCTCCGACACCGACCCTCATCGACCCTACGTCGACGACATCACCCTGCCGTGCCCCACCTGCAGTGCCGAGGCTCGGCGGGTGCCCGAAGTCATCGACGGCTGGTACGACTCAGGCTCGATGCCCTTCGCCGCGCTCGGCTACCCGCACAGGAACGAAGCGGAGTTCGCCGCGCAATTCCCCGCCGACTTCATCTGCGAGGCGATCGATCAGACCCGCGGGTGGTTCTACACACTCATGGCAGTCAACACTCTCGTCTTCGGGGAGTCCTCGTACCGCAACGTCGTCTGCCTCGGCCACATCCTCGACGAGGACGGCCGCAAGATGAGCAAGCACCTCGGCAACATCCTCGCGCCGATTCCGCTCATGGACGAGCACGGCGCCGACGCCCTTCGGTGGTTCATGCTCGCCAGCGGCTCGCCCTGGCAGGCGCGGCGAGTGGGGCACACGGCCATCGCCGACGTCGTGCGCAAGACCCTCCTCACCTACTGGAACACGGTCTCCTTCCAGTCCCTCTACGCCCGGACCGCCGGCTGGCAGCCCAGCGACGGGGCTCCGGCCCCCGCTGATCGTCCGGTGATCGACCGCTGGGTGCTCTCCGAGGCGGCGCGCATGGCCCACGAGGTCGACCTCGCCTTGGAGTCCTTCGACACGCAGCGCGCCGGGCGCCTGCTGTCGACCTTCATCGACGACCTCTCCAACTGGTACGTGCGCCGATCGCGTCGACGCTTCTGGGACGGTGATCCCGCAGCCCTTGCAACCCTGCACGAGGCCCTGCGCACCGTGACGCTGTGCCTGGCTCCCTTCACGCCCTTCATCACCGAGCGGGTCTGGCAGGACCTCTTCCGGCCCACGGATCCGAGTGCCCCGTCCTCCGTGCACCTGGCCTCGTGGCCGTCGTGGCACCCGGCAGATGTCGACACCGCGCTCGGCGAGCAAATGACTCTCGTGCGGCGCCTGGTCGAACTTGGGCGGGCCGCACGAGCAACCTCGTCGGTACGCACCCGGCAACCACTGCGTCGCGCACTCGTCTCGGCGCCAGGCTGGGCAACCCTCGGTGCCGCCCTGCGCGACCAGGTGGCCGAGGAGCTCAACGTCCTGGAACTGGAGTCCCTCTCCGACGACGACTCCGGCCTGGTCGACGTCAGCGTCAAGGCGAATTTCCGTGCGCTGGGAGCCCGGTTCGGCAAGCAGACGCCCGCCGTGGCACAGGCCGTCGCCGGAGCCGACCCCACCTCACTCGTCAGCAGCATGCGCGCCCAAGGATCCGTCGTCGTCACCGTTCCGGAGGTGGGCGAGGTCACCGTCACGGAGGACGATGTCATCGTCACCGAGACCCCACGGGAGGGCTGGGCCGTGGTGTCCGAGGGCGGCGAGAGCCTCGCCCTCGACCTGCACCTCGACGACGCGCTCGTGCGCGCCGGTCTGGCCCGCGAGATCGTGCGCACCCTGCAGGAGGGCCGCAAGACCGCCGGGCTAGAGGTCAGCGATCGCATCCGCGTGTGGTGGGCTTCCAAGGACGACCTGCTGGCCGCCGCCATCATGGAGCACAGCGAGGACATCGCGCGAGAGGTCCTCGCCATCGAGTTCGCGAACGGCCCGGGGCCCGACGACGCATTCCCCGTGGATGCCGATCTGCCTGCGAGCCTTCGACTGTCCCGCGCTCACTGACGAGCGTGCCCGCTCTCAGTCGCGGTCGAGTGCGGCGAGCTGGTCCTGCAGCACTAGGCGCATCGCAGCCCTGACGGCATCCGCCCGGATCTGCGCCTGGCGCACGATCTCCTCTGCCGTCCGCTGGGCCGAGCCCAGCACTGCTGCGGCCTCCGGCTGACTGGTCAGGAGGGCCTGCAGTTCTGCCGTGACCACCGTCGGCGGCTCCGCCGCCACGGACTGGAAGCGCACCGCCTCCTCGTGCAGGTCGGCGATGCGTCGCTCGGCAACGAGAAGTCTTGCCTGCACCTGCTCGAGTTGGGTGCGCAGCACCGCTTCGCTTTCGCGGGAGCGCTGCAGTTCATCCGCGTATTGGGCGATATCAGCCTCGATGATGTCGAGGAAGGCATCCACCTCGTCCATGTCGTACCCGGACTTGAGCCGCGTCGTTCCGAACTGAACGGCTCGGACATCAGCAGGATTCAGGGGCACGCGCGTCTCCATTCCGTGCTGGCGCAGGACCGAGTCCATGCTGGCGCGGGGTCGGCCGCACGGATCATGCGAAGGATGCGCCGATCCCCCGCACGACGCTGATGAGGATGTTCGTCCCGAGCAGCAGGATGAGGAAGGCCAGATCGAACGATATCTGGCCGATGCGCAGCGGCGGGATCACGCGCCGGAGCAGTCGGAGAGGCGGATCGGTGACCGAGTAGATGAATTCCAGGAGGATGAGCAGCGGACCCCTCGGCGTCCATCCGCGGGAGAAGGCCTGCACCAGGTCGAAGACCAGTCGGGCCAACAGGAAGAGCCAGAAGACGAGCAGCGCGAGCGCGATCACCTCGAAGACGATCGACACCTGCAGCTCCTCAAGACGTTCCGCTCCGGACGATGTGTGACGTGCTCACTCGCTCACCTCATGGCTGGGGAGACGACCCTCTCAACTCTGGTTGAAGAAGCCGTCCTGTGCGATCTGCGCCCGCGCCGCGTCGCCGATATCGACGTTCACGGGCGACAGCAGGAACACTTTGTTCGTGATGCGCTCGATGGATCCGCGCATGCCGAAGACCAGGCCCGCGGCGAAGTCGATGATGCGCTTGGCATCGGGATCCTCGAGTTCCGACAGGTTCATGATCACCGGGACGCCCTCGCGATACTGCTCACCGATCCGGCGCGCATCGTTATAGCTGCGCGGATGGATGGTCTCGATCCGGGAGAGGTCGGACGGCGGCGGATAGCCCGGGCGACGATCGGCGAGCGGCGCCGCCGTGGGGTTCGCCGGCGAAGGTGCTTCGCTGCGAAACGTGCGCACCGCGCGAGTGTCGGTGATCGGACGGACACTGCGCGAGGAGTAGCGGTCATCGTCGTAGCCGGGGTCGTAGCCGCGTGACCGGGAGTCACGGGAGTCACGGGATTCGCGGGAGTCGCGACTGCTGCGCCGGGCGTCCTCATAGTCGTCGTACTCGTCGTAGGCGTCGTCGCCGTGGTCCTCGACCAGACCCAGGTACACGGCCATCTTGCGCATCGCGCCAGCCATCTCCTGCTTCCTCCCTGTGCCTGCTGAGTTCTCACTCCGTGCCCACAACGTGCCTGCTCCGTGCCTGCTCCGTGCCCACTCCGGCCCAACAACGTGCCTACAACGTGCCTGCTCCGTGCACCGCCCACAGCAGCACACGGCCACCTGAGACGCTACCCCACGAAGGGCCGACCCCCGAGTACCGCGCCCCCGATGCGCACCTGTGTCGCCCCCGCGAGGACGGCCTCCTCGAGGTCCCCGCTCATGCCCGCAGAGATCTCCACCGCATCAGGATGGACCTGTCTCAGCCCCTGCGACACGCGGGCGAGGCGTTCGAAGGACGACAACGGCGACCCCGAGGGACCGAGCAGGTCGGGGTGGGGAGCGACGCCCATCACCCCCGCCAGCCGTAGGGAACCCTGCTCCGCCACGAGATCCGCCAGCGCGGGCACGTCACCCGGGTGGGCTCCTCCCCTGCCCTCGACCGGGTCGGGGTCGAGATTCACCTGGATGAGCACGTCGAGCACCCGCTCCTGGTCGCGGGCGGCGGCGCCCAGCACCGGGATCACGGAACCGCGATCCACGGACTCGACCACATCAGCCCAACCCGCTACCGAGCGCGCCTTGTTGCGCTGGAGCTGGCCGATCATGTGCCAGCGCAGCGCCTGAGCAGCAGCGTCCACGGACCGGCGCTTGACCGCGGCCTCCTGATCCCGGTTCTCGCCGACGTCCATCACCCCGAGCTCGGCCAGCAGGTCGACGTCGGAAGCCGGGAAGGTCTTGGTGACCACGACGAGACGCACGGTGTCGGGCCGGCCGGCAGCGAGTGTGGCACGGTCGATACGCGCCCGCACCGCCTCCAGACCGATTCGGATCTCCTCCCGGCGCGCAGTCCGCTCGGCGGCATGCGTGTCGCTCATGGGGCCATTGTGGTCATGACACCGGCGTACCGCGA
>Ga0315903_10007771_pt1 | contig 13360 bp, 9 predicted proteins | sample LakEriMetagenome_7_FD_203524 | JGI IMG/M metagenome (GOLD analysis project Ga0315903, IMG submission 203524) | Freshwater fungal communities from buoy surface, Lake Erie, Ohio, United States - Buoy 2 MA119 | ecosystem: Environmental > Aquatic > Freshwater > Lake | place: USA: Lake Erie, Ohio...
TGCGCAAAAGGCTATCTCGCTGGTAGAGAACGGTATGTTCATTTTGACCAGCGGAGGTACTACCATCGTAGAGATGGCCCGGATGCTGCCCGCGCAGTTAAGAGCTACTTTTATTTCTGGAAGCATCCCCGCCATTGTAGAGTACATGCATCACCCCCATATAGAGGTGATCTTGGTCGGAGATAAAATCTCTAAAAATTCTAAGATTACGGTCGGTTCAGAAGCTATTGCCAAGATCAAACAGATCAAGCCCGACATCTGCTTTCTGGGTACCAATGCCATAGACGCAGAACAGGGTGTTACAGACAACGACTGGGAGGTCGTACAGCTCAAAAAGGCCATGATCGAGGCCTCCCGAATGGTGGTCTGTCTCAGTATTGCAGAAAAAGTGCATACTATTCAGCCCATTAAAGTTTGTGATACCGATAAAATTGATATCTTAATCACCGAATTACCCCCTGAATCGCCCCAGCTACAGTCTTTTGTGGCCATGGGCATTAAGGTGTTATAATTTTTTATATTTGTACCAACTATAACTAAACAAACAGCTATGAGAACCCTTCTCCATGTCTTGTTGGCGTGCACCCTATTTCTGTTCGTACTTCCTGTCGATTTGTTCGCACAGGAAAGAACAGTAACCGGTACCGTCGTTGCCGATGAGAGTAAATCTGCCTTAACGGGTGTAACGATCCGTGTTAAAGGCACACGTCGGATTACGCAAACCGATGCCAACGGTAAATTCTCCATTAAAGTGAACAGCGGTGAGGTCCTACAGATCTCCAGTGTGGGCTACGAAACCACCGATATTAAGGTCGGTAGTGGTGAGGCCTTGGGCATATCCCTTAAAACAGCCGATAATACACTTGGAGAAGTGGTTGTAACAGCCATGGACATCAAAAGAAATCCCAGAGAGCTGGGCTACTCTGTACAAAAAGTATCTGGATCGGAAGTGCAAGAAACGCAGCGCGAAAACTTCTTAAACAGCTTGGCAGGTCGTGTAGCTGGGTTGACGCTCGATCAGACATCGGGTGTGGCCGGAGCCTCCTCGTCTGTAGTGCTTCGTGGCTTCAACTCTCTTTCATTGAGTAATCAGCCGCTTTATGTTGTAGATGGCGTTATCCTCGATAACCAAACCGTCAACGAAACATCTAGCGGTGGACAGGGCATTGGTCTGGCATCGGATAGGGCTAACAGAAACAGTGACTATCAGAATCGTATTGCCGACATCAATCCTAGTGATATCGAAACCATTACCGTACTTAAAGGCCCTGAGGCTACAGCACTCTACGGAAGCCAAGCGAGCTCGGGTGCAATTGTTATTACAACACGTAAGGCCAAATCGAATAAACTGGCCGTTCAATACGATAACAGTTTCCGTATTCAAGAAGTAACCCGCTGGCCCCAGATTATGGAAGATTACACAACGGGTATTAATGGGGTTGGTGCAAATACTTTCCAGTATTTCGGCCCAGCCTATGCCCCCAACACACAGCGCTTTAACAACCGTGATGCCTTCTTCGAAACCGGTACCGCACAGACCCACAATCTGGGTATGGACTTTGGCGTCGGAAAATCAATGTTCCGCTTGTCAGGTAGCTTCTTCGATCAGCAAGGTGTTGTACCTAACAACGATTTTCGCCGCTATAACCTGCGTTTGTCCAATACTACCAAACTATGGAAAGACAAGATCGAGATTACACCCTCTATCGCTTACATTAAGACAGAAAACAACAAAGTACTGCGTAGTGCTGGTAGCTATTTGTTAAGCCTTATGATTTGGCCTAGCGATATCGACATCAAAAATTTTGAAGATCCCACTACTGGAGACAAACTCGACCTCTTTGCCAACACTACCGCAAATGGAGAGTATGATAATCCATTGTTTAACGTTAAGAAGAATCGTGCTTACGACGAGACCGATCGTAAGACCATGAGCCTTGGTATCAACATAAATCCTTTTAAGTGGCTAACTGTAAGTGGCCGCTTTGGATATGACACCTACGATATGACCGGGTACCTCTTTTATCACCCACAATCTTTCTTCTTATCGGCCGGAACCGGTGGAACACTTGATAACTACTGGCGCCAGTATGTTGGCTACAACCATACTATCACTGCTACGGCCCGCAAACAACTGGGCAAGCACTTTAACCTGCGTGTGATGGCGGGTACCATGTACCAAGACTACGAAACTCGCATGTTCGCCGTATACGGAACCAACATCGTGGACAACGTTACCGCCAGCGGAAGCATGATCAAAAATGGAGCGGTCGTAACCGACAAAGATCTAAATGCTCTTATGGGGAATTTTATGGATAGCAGTGTAACGCGCCCTAACACCCGTCTTCGTTTGCTACGAAATGCAACGGGTCAATACAACTTAAACCAGCTGCGTCAGCAAGCTTATTTTGGAGAGGCTGCCCTTAGCTTTAAGAATTATGCTTTCTTAAGTTATACTCACCGCTTCGAAGAAGCCTCTACCCTTCCTAAAAAGAACAGAAGCTACAACTATCCCGGCGGTAGCTTGAGTGTGATCCTCAGCGATATCTTCCCTGAGCTTAAGCGCAACAGTCTTATTAGCTATTGGAAACTCAGAACCTCCTTGGCCGGAACAGCTCGCTTGAATACTCCCTATTCTACCCAATCAGTATTCGTAAACAACTTTGCGAGTGGAGGTGGTTTCTCTTACGGCTTCTTTAACAACAACGAAGACCTTCGCCCCGAAAGACAAAGCACCTACGAGCTGGGTACCGAATTCAGACTCTTTAAGAGCCGTCTGAACTTTGATATCACCTATTACAACACACTTAATAAAGGTCAGATCATTCAGAACTTCCGTCTTAGCTACGGTACCGGATTTGTGTTGAACACACAAAATGCGGCCTCTACCCGAAATCAGGGTGTGGAAGTGGCTGTTGACTACGATCTGATCAAAGGTGGCGGAAAGAGCCTTAACTGGAACATGCGCTTCAACTTTAACAGAATGTGGAATGCTGTTATCGATATGCCCCGTAACGTAGCCGAGTATTATATCTCTGACACCTGGCTCTACGGTAACGCCCGCGGTGGTTTGGTAAGAGGGGGTCCCACTACTTCCATTACGGCCGTTGGCTATGCACGCAATGCTGCCGGACGCATCTTGATCAATCCTGCTAACGGACTTCCCGTTTTGGATGGCTTGTTTAATGTACGCGGAGATCGTAATCCCGCCTTTACCCTGGGATGGAACAACACCTTCCGTTGGGGCAACTTCCGTCTCAACATGCTTTGGGATCTTAAAGTGGGTGGAGATATTTTTAACGGAACCAATATGTTCCTGACTCGTATCGGTCGCAGCAAGTTAACAGCCGATCGCTACCAGCCCCGCGTAATTAGTGGTGTGCTCAATGATGGACTTCAGAACACCAACCCCACCGAGAACACCATTGCAGTGGTACCTGCTTATCAAAATGACTACTACACTTCTTTTATGCCAGAAGAGGCCTTTATTGAAAGAGATGTTAATTGGTTCCGTCTTCGCGACATTACCCTTAACTACACCTTCCCAAAGAGCGCTTTCAAAGGATTTAAGGCACTCAGTGTTTTCGTAACCGGTAACGACCTGATCTTAGTTACCAACTATAGTGGTGCCGATCCTGCCGTTAATGGTAATACTGCCGGAAGCTTGGGTGTTGGTGCCTTTGGATTTGACTATGCAACACTTCCCTCTCCCATGCAATTAAACTTTGGAATCAGAGCTTCCTTCTAACCCCCAAAACAACCAGCATTATGAAAAATATGATCAAACATTCAGCATTTGCACTGGCAGCGGCCTCCCTGTTGGGGCTTGCCTCCTGCAGCAAGCAGATCGATGATGCACATAAAAATCCCAATGCCGATGTTCGGGTGCCCGTAGAAACATTGTTGCCCGGTATTATCGGAAATTTTGTGGGTAGTTCTTCTGCCCAGGGTAGTGCCTATGGACTAGCCAACGATGGTCTTTATATAGGACGCTATGTGCAGTTCTGGGCCACGAACACGGCCAACAACCAATACGATCGCCTGGGCGGAGCCACTGGCGGCAGTGACTTATTAGGTTCAGTTTGGGCCATGCATTATTACGGCATGGGACGCAACCTGACCAAGATGATGGAATGGGCCGAGGAAGAAAAGAAATGGGATTATGTAGGTGTCGGAAAAGCGATTCGTGCCTGGAGCTGGCTGACTACGACCAACACCTACGGTGAGGCCATTTTAAAGCAAGCCTTCAATACAGACCTTCTGGTATTCAATTACGATACACAAGAAGAGATGTATATCGAAACCCGCCGACTCTGCCACGAAGCTATTTGGTATTTGAACCGTACCGGCGATGGAGTTAGCCCTGCTAATCTTGCTAAAGGAGATGCTTATTTCTACAATGGTGACGTCAACAAATGGAAGCGCTTTGCCTATTCAGTGTTGGCTCGATCCTTTAACCACCTAACCAACAAGGCTATTTATAACCCCGATTCGGTATTATTCTATGCCAACTTGGCCATCAATGCCAATGAAGACAACGCCAGTGCTAAGTTCCTCGCCTCTGGTCTGTCTGGAACATTCAACTTTATGGGCCCCTTTAGAAGTAATGCCGGTGCCCTACGTCAGACCCGCTTTATGGCCAACCTGATGAACGGCACCAATTCGCTTTTTGCCGGCGTTGTTGATCCTCGTGCGCCCTACTTGGTACGTGAGAACACAAATGGAACCTACCGTGGAATTCGCCCTAACTATGGTACCGATGGTCTACTGGCAGCTGAACAACCCCAGAACTATTGGGGCGGTGCCTTTGGTATTACCACCGCGCCAGGAACAGATGACGGAGCCCGCTATATTTTCCGCAACGCGGCACCTTTCCCCATTATCACAGCTGCTGAGATTCAATTTATCAAAGCAGAGGCCCATTACCGAAAAGGTAATATGGCTGCGGCGCGTCAATCTTATCTCGACGGCATCAACCTTAGCTTCGATCACCTGACCTCTACCTATCAGGCTAATATTCCCACTACGCTACAGATTACTGCAGCTCAAAAGGCGGCTTACCTTAGCAACCCTGTTGTAGCACCTCCTACCATTACTCTCTCTCACATTATGCTACAGAAATACATTGCTATGTATGGATGGGGTTTGATAGAAACATGGAATGACCTTCGTCGTTACCACTACACAGATTTGGATCCTGTTACCGGACAGCAAGTGTTCAGAGATTTTGCTCCTCCAACAGGTATTGACCTGTGGCCCGATAACCGTGGCGCCTGGGTATACCGTTGTCGTCCCCGCTTTAATTCTGAGTTCCTCTACAATATTGCCGCTCTAGATGCAGTAGGTGGAAGAGCCTTAGATTATCATACCAAAGAGCAATGGTTCTCTCAACGTTAATCAATCCAACCAAAATCAGTACTATGAACCGATTAATAAATACTACGAAATTATTTACTGCCCTACTGCTGGGGGTGATGACCTCCTCTTGCACCAAGACCTTTGATGAAAAGATCGTACTTGCCAATGATATGTCTAGTAATAGTGTGGTGCAGGTCTTTCTATCTACGGTGGGAGCTAGTAGAAACTACATGCATGTAGATGGCAAAGTGGTGACCGGAGCCTTGCTAAATACAACCTTTAGCGCTACAACTGGCTACACAGCCAGCTTGTTTCCTGCTATTGGCGTGGGGCATTTCGTTCCCTCTGGTCTCCGATCTTTTTTGCTGCGCGATACGCTGAGCACCACCACGCAAGCGCAACTCAACTTTGCACAGAACTTAGAAGCTGGTGCCTACTATACCACTTTTGCCTACGATACCATTACTGCTGTTAAGCAAAAGACGGTACGTAACGCCATTACGGTTCCTGCCGATAATACTTGCCGCATCCGCTTTGCCAACTTTGCGTATAATGGTAATGCGATAACCCCTGCGGTCGATATCATTTCTCTGGGTAAAAACGAGATCGTAGCTACCAATGTCCGCTACACCGATGTAACCGATTATATTGTTCACCCCTCTTTACTCAGTGGCGAAGGATTTCAAGTAAGAGAATCGGGTACTAGCAATATTTTAGCAACCACTGCCGCAACATCGCTGGTTCCAAAAAGAAGTTATACGATCGTTTATAGAGGTTCACACCGCGCTACTAGCGGTACCAGTACCCGTGCTGTGAGCGTTTTTATCAATTATTAATACAAGATTGCGCTTATTTAAAACCGTCTCCTACGAGACGGTTTTTTTATGCCCAGTATTATTTACGCGAAAAACAGATAAGCTAACCAAATCGAGGTCAAGATACCTACCAAATCAGCCAATAACATTGAGCCGATGGCATAGCGAGTATTACGAATGTTTACAGAACCAAAATAAACGGCTACTACATAAAAGGTAGTATCAGAAGACCCTTGCAAAACAGAGGCGAGTTTGCCGGCAAAAGAATCCACGCCATAGGTCTTCATCGTATCGAGCATCATACCCCGGGCGCCACTGCCACTGAGTGGCTTAATGAGCGCTGTTGGGAGGCCGTCTACAAATCGCGTATCGGTACCCAAAGCCGCGAATAGATACTTGACCCCATTGATCAGCACATCAAAACTACCGCTGGTACGCAGTAGACTAATAGCTATAAGCATGCCCACAATATAGGGGATGATGCGCACCGCGGTCTCAAATCCTCCCCTAGCTCCCTCTACGAAAGCATCAAATACATCAATCTTCTTGTAAATACCGCCCAATACGATCAGCACAAAGAGAACCAGAATGATGCCATTACTCAGCTTGCCTGAGAACAGTTGTGCGGCCGGTCCGTCAAGCTTGACCACATAGAGAACTAAAAGAGCGATCAACAGTGAGATTCCTCCTACCCATCCTAAAATAACGGGCTGAAATAAATTGATACGCTGCTTAAACGAAACAATAAACAAAGCTGCCATGGTGGCGGTAAACGTGGCGATCATACAGGGAATAAAAATATCAGTCGGATCGGCCGCTCCCATACCAGATCTATACGCAATAATAGTAACCGGAATAAGCGTAAGCCCAGAGGCATGCAAGGCCAGAAACAATACCTGGGCATTGGAGGCGATGGTCTTGCTAGGATTGAGCTCTTGTAAACTTTCCATGGCCTTGAGTCCAAAAGGTGTGGCCGCATTATCTAAATTGAGTAGGTTGGCCGAGAAATTCATCATAATATGGCCGGTGGCTGGGTGACCCTTAGGAATATCAGGAAAGATCCGCGAAAAGAAAGGCCAGATAATCTTTGATAACAATCGTACCCCACCGGCTTTTTCGGCAATTGACAGAAAGCCCATAAAAAGAGCTAGAATTCCAATAAGTGGAAAGATAATATCAAGTACTGCATTCTTAGCCGTCTCTATAATGCCATCTACTTTGCGTACCAACTTTGACTGGATACCCACATAGGTATGTGTTTGTAATAAAGGATAAAGCGATTGGTAAAAGGTGACGGAATCGATCGAACGAAGATCATGTATTAAAAAACTAGCCTTAGCAGGTTGATCAGTGGCAAAAAAACCAAACTCTTTTAGCAAATCAGGATACGAATCGGAGAGCCCCATAGTTGACGGCTTTCCTACTGCATAATAGAAAACAGAGTCGTAGCGATCGGTCGACTTTCCGGTTACCATACGGTTAAATATCTTTTCGTCGCCCGAGGCCATCCGAAAGCCCCCCACGACAAAGGCTATAATCACAAAGGCAGACCAGATTTTGGTAAGTGTCATGCAATTGATTTTTTGATGGACTGAAGATACTGAAAACAGCAAGGAACGATCAGGGCCTGCCTTGGAATTCTTACCTTTGCGCGGCAGTAACAAAAACGACACCCATGGCACTACAGGCAGGAATAGTTGGACTTCCAAATGTTGGTAAATCGACCCTTTTTAATGCGGTCAGCAATAGTGCCAAGGCACAGGCCAGTAATTACCGCTTTTGTACTATCGATCCCAATGTGGGGCTGGTAGATGTGCCCGATGCCCGACTGAGCAAGCTAGCCGAACTGGTGCAACCCGACAAAATCATTCCTACCCAAATTGAGATCGTGGATATTGCCGGATTAGTGCGGGGTGCCAGCAAAGGAGAAGGATTGGGTAATAAATTTCTAGGAAACATTAGAGAGGTAGATGCCATCATTCATGTGGTTCGCTGCTTCGAAGATGAAAATATCTTACGCGAAGAAGGATCCATAAATCCGGTTGGCGACAAAGAGATCATCGATACCGAATTGCAGCTAAAAGACTTAGAATCGATCGAAAAAAAGATACAACGCACCGAAAAGCAGGCAAGAATCGATCCTAAGCTTAAAGCCGAGCTAGACATCTTGTTACGTTGCAAAACCCAATTAGAAAAAGGGCGCAGCATTCGTGAGTTGCAGCTTAGCAAAGAAGAAAAATCTGCTATTGCCGACCTTTTTTTACTTACAGACAAACCTGTATTGTATGTTGCCAATGTTGATGAGGCATCTATGCATACCGGCAATTCCTACTCGCAAGCACTACAAGCAGCCATTCAAAGCGAAAACGCCGAGCTAATCATCATGAACAACTCCATCGAGGCTCAAATCGCCGAAATGGAATCGGCCGAAGATAAAGCACTCTTTATGAGCGAGTATGGTATGCAACAGCCAGCGCTCGATCGCCTGATTCATGCTACATATACCCTACTAAACCTGTTTACCTACTTTACTGCCGGCAAACAAGAAGTACGCGCTTGGACCATCCATCAAGGATGGAAAGCACCACAAGCAGCGGGTGTTATTCATACCGACTTTGAAAAAGGATTCATTAAAGCCGAGGTCATTTCGTACGAAGACTATGTACAATATGGTTCAGAAGCGGCTTGCCGCGAAGCAGGAAAATTAAGAATAGAGGGAAAGGAATACATCGTCAAGGACGGTGACGTAATGCACTTCAGGTTTAATGTGTAGGAGTCACCCACTACACTATTAAAAACACAGGGTCATTCTCATCTGCATTTTAACTTGCCTGTGCTACTACTTACTGTATATTCTTTATTTATCGTCAGAGAGTCCCGCCATCATATACTCTCGATTGAGTCGAGCGATATTCTCGATAGAGATTCCCTTAGGACATACCGCTTCGCAGGCGCCGGTATTAGTACAAGCACCGAACCCTTCTTTATCCATTTGCGCTACCATATTAAGAGCGCGGTTCTTTCTCTCCGGAGACCCCTGTGGCAATAGGGCCAGGTGAGATACTTTTGCGCCAACAAAAAGCATAGCCGAAGAATTCTTACAAGCTGCCACGCAAGCCCCACAACCAATACAGGCAGCAGCGGCAAAGGCATCATCTGCCTTATCTTTTTCAATGGGTGTGGCATTCGCATCAACGGCATTACCGGTATTTACTGAAATATACCCTCCTGCTTGGATAATCCGATCAAAGGCACTGCGATCTACCATCAAGTCTTTTATAACAGGAAAGGCATTAGCTCTCCAGGGCTCCACAACAATTGTATCTCCATCCTGATAGGCACGCATATGCAGTTGACAAGTGGTATTGTGCTGCCAGGGCCCGTGGGGTCTACCATTTATATACATAGAGCACATTCCACAAATTCCTTCGCGACAATCATGATCGAAGGCAATGGGCTCTTTTCCTTCCTTGATCAACTGTTCGTTCAACACATCGATCATTTCCAGAAAAGACATTTCTGAGGAAATATCTTTTACCGGATAGGTTTCGAAATGGCCGTTGTCACTGGCATTTTTTTGACGCCAAACTTTCAATGTCAGATTCATGGTGTAGTGCTGCATACAGAAGGCATTAAAATTATTTGTAACTGCGTTGACTGGGCTTTGCCACGTCGAACGTAAGGGGTTCTTTGTTTAGTTGCCAGTTGTTTTCTGACTGATACGCCCAGGCGGCCACATAAGCGTATTGTTGATCATTACGAAGAGCCTCACCCTCTTCGGTCTGGCTTTCTTCTCTAAAATGACCGCCACAACTCTCGTTGCGATCAAGCGCATCGATACACATCAGTTCTCCCAATTCAATAAAATCGGCGACACGACCTGCCTTGTCAAGCTCTGGATTCATTTCGTTGATCGAACCGGGGATCTTGACGTCGGACCAGAATTCCTTTCTCAGTTGGCGTATCTCTTCGATCGCTTTCGTGAGTCCTTTTTCGCTGCGTGCCATTCCACACTCGTCCCACATAATCTTTCCTAGTCGTTTGTGAAAGCTTTCTACGGTTTTGGTACCATTGATGCTCATTAGTTTTTGGATACGATCGGCCGCTTGTTGCTCTGCTTCTACAAAAGCCGGATGATCGGTAGAAATCGGCTTAGTGGCGATCTCATCGGCCAAATAATTTCCAATTGTATAAGGAATCACAAAATAACCGTCTGCCAGTCCCTGCATTAAGGCAGAGGCCCCAAGACGATTGGCACCATGGTCACTGAAATTGGCCTCCCCTAACGCGTATAGACCCTTTACGGAGGTCATGAGTTCGTAATCGACCCAAAGTCCGCCCATGGTGTAGTGTACGGCCGGATAGATCCGCATGGGGACCTCGTAAGGATTTTCGCCGGTAATCTTTTCGTACATATCAAAAAGATTTCCGTACTCTTCTTTTACCACCTCTTTACCTAAACGAATTAAGGTTTCGGTATCTGGATGTTGTATACCCTGCTTGTTGGCCTCGGCCTTTCCGTATTTATTGATAAGGTTATACTTAAAGTCTAGGTAGACCGCTTGCCCGGTAGTACCCACTCCATACCCCGCATCACAACGCTCCTTTGCTGCACGAGAGGCAACGTCTCTGGGTACCAGGTTACCAAAAGCCGGATAACGACGCTCCAAAAAATAATCTCTTTCCTCTTCGGGAATATCATTGGCAGGTCGTTTGTCGCCGGCCTTGGCGGGCACCCAAATACGACCATCATTACGCAACGACTCAGACATCAGCGTTAGCTTAGACTGGTGATCGCCACTAACGGGAATACAAGTGGGATGAATCTGTGTAAAGCAAGGATTAGCAAAATAAGCCCCTTTCTTGTGCGCTTTCCAGGCAGCAGTCACATTGCTTCCCATGGCATTGGTAGACAGATAAAATACGTTACCATATCCTCCGGTGCAAAGCAATACAGCATGTCCGAAGTGTCTTTCGAGCTCGCCCGTAACCAGATTGCGACAAATGATACCTCGGGCCTTGCCATCGATTACCACCACATCGAGCATTTCGTGGCGGGTATACATGGTTACTTTACCTAGCGCCACTTGTCTTTCAAGGGCCTGATACGCCCCTATCAATAACTGTTGTCCGGTTTGTCCGGCGGCATAAAAGGTTCGCTTTACCTGCGTACCCCCGAATGAACGATTGTTAAGCAGTCCGCCGTATTCGCGCGCAAAGGGAACACCCTGAGCCACACACTGGTCAATGATATTGACACTGACCTCTGCTAAGCGATGCACATTGGCCTCGCGTGCCCTATAGTCTCCTCCCTTAATGGTGTCATAAAAAAGACGATACACGGAATCACCATCATTTTGATAATTCTTGGCGGCATTAATGCCTCCTTGCGCAGCAATGGAGTGTGCCCTGCGAGGAGAATCCTGAAAACAAAAGGCTTTTACCTGGTATCCCAATTCGCCCAGAGAAGCGGCGGCAGAGGCACCGGCCAATCCGGTACCCACCACAATCACTTCGAGCTTACGCTTGTTGGCGGGATTAACTAGTTTACAATGACCTTTATAAGAGGTCCATTTTTGGTCCAGTGATCCCGATGGAATTTTAGAGTCGAGCATAGTTAGATCAGTTTCTTCGTAAAGATTATTTTATCCAGCCCAAATACATCGAAACAGGCATCAACGCAAAAACAAGCGGAACTAGAACGGAGAAGAGTATACCAACTGATTCTACCAATGCGATATAACGACCATTGGTCAAACCGAGGGTACGAAAGGCACTTTGAAATCCATGCAACAAATGCCAAGCCAAGGCAAAACATCCCAGCACATATAAAATTACTACGACCAGATTTCCCTGAAATACCTGCAGCATTTCACCGAATAGATTATGATACTCTTTTCCATCGATCATAACCGGATCGAGTCCGGTTATACGACTAGGCACCCAGAAATGGGCAATGTGCATTACTAAGAAAAGAAATAAAAGAGTGCCCAATAAACCCATGCTGCGACTATACCATTTGCTACCCTTATTACCCATAGGCACCGCATATCCCTTTTTGCGGGCAGAGCGGTTCGACAACTCGAGCAACCATCCTTGTACAATGTGTAGGATAATACCGGCAAAAAGTCCAATCTCCAAAATACGGGGCACCGCATTAGATCCCATAAAGTGAGCGGCCTTATTGAACATAACACCGCCATCCATGGCAAAGATGCAAGCATTAAGCCCTACGTGCACAATAAGAAAGAGGATCAAAAAGATTCCGGTAAGCCCCATTATCCACTTTTTGCCTACGGAAGAAGTAAATAACTCAGACCATTTCATCAGAATAAAATTTAAAAAATTTAGCTACTGGCACGGGTTGTCACAGCAATCGTACGTGGTGCAAAATTAACACCGCAAAGCCGAAAATCAGCTAAAAGATTGATCGAATGATAAATTTTGGCTAACGCAACAGGTGCGGACCAAGCAGCGCCTCTACTTTTCGCAGCAAATGAAAGGGGCGATACGAACGCCATTCAGGTATATTAAAAAGTTCTATAAAGTGATGGTTGCCGACCTGTTTAAACTCAATTTCTGACTGCGAGGGCATATTTAAACAAACAGCCCAGCCGCCTGATTCCCGGAGATCTTGTGCCAATTCTTCGTAATAATCAGTGCCGTCACTATGAAAATTCAGCACGTTCTCCGCAACCAGTATAAACTTATGCACAGAAGCATCAGCAAAACGCTCTAAGACGCCCCGCTTTAATAGCATAATATCATTTTCGAGGGCATCGTTCCACTCCCCTATTAATTCTATAATAACGTAACGCTCTTCATAATCGGCCAGCAACACTTTGCAATAAAGCGTGCGGCTTCCAAATTCATCCCACTGTGGATGGATATAGTAATTATAGATGGTTTGAGAAAATTCAAACTCCGAGTAGGTTTTACCGAAAAAAGGAGAGCGAGTATCTTCTTCGCTAACATAAATGTGTTGCCAGTTATAATATGGCTCCAGCGTATGCATGACGGCTTACTTTCCTTCTAAGAATTGAAGCGCCTTTTTAACGCTCCCCTTGCTCAACAACAATTCCCTGGCCTCTTGGTAATGTGCAAGACCTGATTTTTCCATCAGCATCTTGGTACCGCGGTCTACCAGTTTGTCATTGCTAAGTTGCATATTGACCATCTTATTATCC
>Ga0315903_10007777_pt1 | contig 13353 bp, 20 predicted proteins | sample LakEriMetagenome_7_FD_203524 | JGI IMG/M metagenome (GOLD analysis project Ga0315903, IMG submission 203524) | Freshwater fungal communities from buoy surface, Lake Erie, Ohio, United States - Buoy 2 MA119 | ecosystem: Environmental > Aquatic > Freshwater > Lake | place: USA: Lake Erie, Ohio...
GCGTTCAAAAACTTTAATTTCATCTCTAATTCAAACAGCCTTTCATCTGTTCCTTTGCCGTTTGTAAGTCCTTTAATGACTCCTTCAATCTCTTTTGCGATTTTATCGGCTACTTCAACGCGGTTTTCACCCTTCATTACGTCAACAACATTGGTGTGTTCGTTAGCACCAAACGTTACCGCACTACCTTCATACAATTTCACCTCTGAAACCATCCAATACCCGCCTTCCTCTTTAGTTGAATCATCAATCCATCTGATTTTGTCACTCATGTATTGGAATCCAATCGAATGCTCACGGATAATGCCATCTTCATAGTCCAAATACGCATCATTTCCCTTAGTTGATCGACCTAATTCACCCACTGCAAACAACCCTTTGTCATCCTCTTCAAGGCTCAACCACTTACCTATCTGCCAATCCCAATCATGATGTCTAAGGAATGCGATTTTGCGGTTTGATGTGCTTTGTGCGCCTCTTTCTTGTATTGATTTAGCGAATGCACCCTTTTTGATCATGTCATTATCCGCGTCTATTGTATCAAACGTAGATAGGTAAACAGCAACTTGCCGCTTATCGCTGTCCATATCCTTTATATCGGATGCCGCTTTTGTTTTGTATAGGTTATAATCCTTCATTTGGAGTAATTTGTGTTGTTGTTATCATCGCGTTTGCCGTTGTTGGATCATAACCATAGTAATTGATTAAGATATTTACAGCCGTGTTGCGATCTAATCCAGCGGTTACAGCGTTGTTTAGGTTGATAATACCATCTAATCCACCGACAGTACCTTTCAATTCTGTTTGTGCCTGTGCCAATGCCGCCGCTTTCGCATCTTGTTGTGATGCTTGTTGTAATTCTATACCGAAATCCATTGCGTATTGCTCCTGAGTAATCACTCCATCGCGTAAAAGGATGTTATACGTTTCAGCCTTAACCTTGTCCGCAGATGCTTTGGTTTGCTCATCATCCTGAAGTACCGGTAAGTGTGAGAAATCAGCTTTAATCGAATACCCTTGTTCCTTTAATCCTAACTGATGCGCGATTGTGTCATACATCTGTTGCGTTTCAGGGATAATTGTATCTGTATAAACCATTCGAACGCTATCCTTTACATTGCTAAATGTCGATCCTTTCTCATTGCTGAATAGGTTTACGTTCATCCCATACGCGTCAATGATCGCCATTTTATCAGCGTTCAATTCCTCGAATAGTAGTAAGTCTTTAGTTGGATAGGACATTGGTGTCCAATTGACTTGGCTCTCAGTGATTAATAACTCATCCTTAGATCTGTTGTACCAATCCTTTTGAATGGCTGTCTTTTCTTCAGGTGTCATTGGAATAGCACCACCCATGTCGCTCTTTTGCGCTGATAAGATACCTATTGCACCGATGTTTTCAAGTAGCACATTACGCTTGTGGTAACTTGCTTTGATGTTTGACAACGGATACTTTAACGAATCTATACGCGAAATAGGCTTTAAAATGTTCATACCATCAGCCGTTGTTAGGTATATCATATCATCAACCTCGATTATCTCCAGCTTATCATCATCATATCTGAACTTGTATCGGTTGATCATGCCGCCCTCATCCATTTGCTTTAGCGTTTTACCGCTTGTATCTAACTGAATACGATTAGAAGGTAATGGAACAAGTAAGTTGCGTATGTCAAATGATCTTTTAGGACAGTAACCAAACGCATTTGAGTATAGCGCATCATTAACGCTGAATGAGTAAACAACATCCGACCATGATTGAATCGGGTTTGGTTGCTTAGCAAGGTCATTGAACCAATGGTTTTCTACTACATTACCATCAGCATCGATTAACACTGGGTGATTAGCCGCCATCATTGATGCGCGTTTGTCGATTACAGCGCGTAATTCAGGAATATCTAAGTAGTGCTGCCATGCGTTATTGGTATCAATCCAAACGGCATTCTTTACACCCCACATTTGATTCATTACGGGGAATATACGATTCCATTGGTTGATGTACCTATCTTGTCGGTTTTGATCTATACCGAAAAAAGTCTCCCAAAAGTTCAGATTCATCTGATCATGTGATTAGATTTTAATCAAAGTTACGATAAATTTTTAAACATAGATTGTAAAAATAAACTTAACCCAGCCAAACAATCAGGTGCATCATCATGCTTGTTCTTTCCTTCCTTGCTGAATGACAGCATATTTTGAATAAAAGTAAGGCATTGTTGGTCGTCTTTAACTACAAATTGCATCCTTTGGCTAATGAACGCCGACTGCATTATGATGCGTGTAATCTTGTTTGTGGTGTTGGCGACTTGAAGTATCTTAGTCTTGGTTAGGTTTTGTAAGTTACGCGCAAACATAGCACCCATGTTATTGGACTCAACACGACAATATGATACGTTCCATTTGTTGAGTAATGCGGCGCATTGTGGGATAGTTAGATCGGTATTATCTCTATTGAATACGTAATCCACTATGTACGTTTGATTCTTTACGATTGCCGCAATAGCCATAGCCGTGTAATCCATTCCCGTGTCACTCACATCAATGTAAGCCAATGTACCCTCAACTTGGTTGGTGCTTATAAAATGCTCGAATTCCTTTTGATCAATACGCTTGTAATCGCTGAATAACCTACCTTCAATATCAATAGGTTGTTGCTGGTATTCCGCCAACCATATTTCTTTGGCTGTACGTTTCTGCACTTGCCTATACTCTTCCGTAGTCATTACAGCCTCACAAAACGAATTACCGTGTTCATCCAATGCCGGAACGATTATGCTCTTATCGTATATACTTTCGGTAATACCTCTACCTATTACGTCGTTTACTGACCAGCGTGTACCGATGTCTATACGCGCACATCCTGTCTCAAATCGTGAATCATGCGTTGATTCCTTCCATTGAATGATCCGATCATTTACCGTATCGCTTAACGCATCTTCAATACCTCGATAAAGGTCGTCAGTTATTGCCACGTTACTCGCTCCAAATCCGATTATAGTGCCACCAACTCCAGCACCGAAGTAACCTACTTGCTTTGATTTATTCGTGTTCCAGCCTTGCAAATTGGCTTTATCATCTGATAGGCTTACCTCAGGGAACACGCGTTTAAAGCGTTCATCCTTTAGTATTGCACGTACATCGTAACTGAATTTCAAGTACAATGTGGCAGTACATGAGTTACGTAATACGCTTTCGGTTGGGTTTTTCCCTAATGTCCATGCGCAGAATAACGATGTAATGTACGATTTACCAGCACGTGGCGGTAATGATACGCTTAGGCTCTTTATTTTCTTGTCCTCAACCTCTTGGAAAGCGTGTGCAATGTCTTTAAGAAATGGTCGCGAACGAAAAAAATCATTATCATAATAAAGACAAAAGCGATAAAAGTCGCGCCGCCGTAATTCCATTCGGAGTAATTCCTTTGCCGCTTCTTTCTTATCATTCGTCATCTTTCAATAAGTTCAAAATCTCATCAGTTGATAATACAGAAAGATCGAAATTGGTTTGCGTTTGCTCAACTACTTGCACCGGAGAACCATAACCGCTATCCATTAATGCTTTGTATGCGTGTACATCGCCTTCACGTGCTTTTTTAATTAGTGCCAAAGTCATTAAATCTTCTTGGCTCATTGTTTCTTCTTGGTTAGTTAAAGGGTTCTTTAGCTTTTGATTTACTTCCAGCCAGTACTTTGCTATTGTGCTTCTGTTCTTTGCTCCTTTAGGTCTGCCGTTCGGGTTTCCGCTCTCACCTTTTTCAAATGGTTTTAATGTTCCACCGTTTTTTCCCTCCATAACTCTGTTTTTACATTGTTTTTACAAATTCAATTTAATTGTAAATTCATTTGCTTTTCTTTTTGCTGAAGCAATCATATTTGGGTATAATTTAATCAAATCTTTTATTGCTTTTTTCTCCATTTCAATTGTTCGATAATCTTTGCATCCGCCGGGCGTTGTCCAATGTTCATTTTCCCAGTGTAAATATCTAATTCCTAAAATTCCTCCTTTTTCTTTTATGTGTCTTAAGCAAATTTCGTAGTCTTCCTTTACTTTGAAATTCTCATCAAACATATATTCACCATCGTTAACTATTCCCATACAACTTGCAGTAACATATGTTTTAAGTAATATGGGCTTATATGGATAAACTGATCTTGGTGCTGCTTCCGTTTTTGCACCCCATATTTTAAAATTGAGTTGTTCGGTTAAATCAAATGCTTTTAAAAATTCTTCTACCCAAAATCCTTCATCTCTTATTTCTATTTTCTCACTTTTTCTTTCATTCAATTTTGTATAACCTACATTCTTTGCGTCGTCATCTAAAAATACAACGTATCTGCTATCCGTGTTTTTTAAGATCCAATTTCTTGTTGGTGTTATTCCCTGAATTTCCTTTGGTACACAAATAATGTTTTTAATTAATCCTTTGTATTGGTGATATTCACTTTCAGGAATAAAAAAAGTACCCAAATTAGGCAATATCTTATTTGTAGTTGTTAAACCTGCTCTGCTTTTACTTGGTATCGCTATTAACATTGATTCGTGTTTTAAAATCTGACCACTCAATAACTCTCTCTAATGCAATTGCATCAAATGCACTACCTTTTTTGTAACCACCTCTTCGCACCATTTTAAGTTGAAGGATTTGTTTTATTTCTTCCCAATCAACGGAATTTGGTTCAGCCATTATTAAAATATATTCTTTTGGCGGTTCTAATTGAACGCTTTGTGGCAGTTCTATTTCTTCACCATCTTCTAATTGATCAATTTTATCATTTAATGGTATTTCCAATCCCCATTCTTCTAATTTTTCAACATCCCATTCATTAGCTAAACTATCCCAATCCCATTCACCGAATCCAACGTTGTCTTTTACGATAAATTCGTGTTTCTGTTCTTCAGTTAGGTTGTCCGCCTTTACAATATACACTTCTTTTAATCCTGCTTCTTTACACGCTTTTAAACGCATATTTCCACCAAGTACAATGTTATCTTCATCAACTACAATTGGTCTTATCTCAAGCATCTGTGGAAAGTCTTGTATTGACTTAACCAATTTGCGGAATTTATCGTCTTTGATTATTCGCGGGTTATTCTTGTTTGCGTGTATTTCGCTTATTTTTACTTTTTCTGTTTTCATTCCTCGGGGTTTAATCTTTCAAATGCCGTGTTTTCGTATATCCATTTTTTTACTTGGCACGTTGCGCGTAATTTGCGTCTTTGTTGCCTATGTAAATGGTCTGTTATGCGTGTTCTTGACTTATTCATAAAAAATGCCTGTTTTTCAACCCCTTGAACAGGCAAACAATGCTGACTGACGTTTCAGATGGCGTGTTGAGCAGTTCGTTGGGATGCTTACCATGTATTCGATCCTTACTAACCGGTTAGCAGAGGGCAGTGCTTCATTCATAATCAATGCATATTATCGCGTCATCATGTCGCATATGGTTAGTGATGAAATCAATCGCATCGTAATGCTCCAAGTGTTCTTCCTTCCTTAGTACTTTTATTAGTTTATTAGCCGAATAGATAGGTATTAGCGTGTTTTGACAATAGCCTATGATACATCTGTCATAGTTAGTGCTGTAAACGCGTTCTATCTTATCGTATGTGCTAAAGAATTCCAATTATCCATGTAATTAAGTAGTAAATACCAACTGCACCCCAAAATGCCACAACTCTTATTGTACTGCTGACCATTTCTTTTTGCGATCCGAACCACTTTTGTACACTTTCCTGTGGTAAGTGAGGCAAAAACAGTAGTATTATCTTATCCATGTAGTACATAGCCGCAAATAATGGTAGTAATGTTATTCCAAATGCGACTTTTAATTTCTCTTTCATAATCATGCGTGTTTTTGGTTAAAAAAGGGGGAGCCAACTGTGCGGTGCTTATAGAGTAGAATTTCGAAAACTTTACGCTCCCCCAACCTAACCGTTAAACATAAACTATTGACAAATATAGGTTAATTTTCTGTACCATACTTCATGATCAGTATATCCCACCATAGAATCCACTCATCTTCATGCCACTCATGCTGGACTGGTGATGCTTTTACTGATAGTATGGGAATGTAGTTATTACGAAGGAAATCTAACAACAAAGGAAGGCGCAAACCTTCCCCTGTAATTTTGAAACCGGTTAAAATGTAATCCTCATAATCATGCGTGAAAACAACATACATATCATCTTTCGCGAAGTCGGCGAGTAAGTTACGTATTTCCATTTTGCTTGGCGGCATGATCATAATGCAATTTAAACTTTTTTCGCTAAATAATTGCCTATTTTTTCAAGTGTTGATGTATGTAAGCCTTTTTGCTTTTCATTCATGTACACCCAAAGTTGAGCCTGATGTATTCCGGTAGCCTTTGCAAAAGCCGTTAACGTCATGTTATTGGCTTGTAAATGCGCTTTGATCAATTGGCGCACTTTGTCGTTGATGTTGATTAAATCATTTGCTTTCATATCAGAATGGTAAATCGTCTCCTTCTCTTGTTAGTTGCTCTAAACTTTTCAATCGCTCCATTTTTTGGCTTGTATTTTCCATCATGCGCTCTTGATATGGTTGATTCGTTTCAGGCTTTGCTTGTCCAGCCATTTCAATTGACCAACCTTTGATTGTGTTAAATACCTTTTGCCCATCCTGACCATTCCAAATGCGACCATCTAAGTTGATTCCTATTGTTACATCATCGCCTTCCCTCAAATTGTGCAACATATCGCACTTTTCATTGACAAATTGTATCTCGATTGTTTGTGGATATTTGTCGCCATGCGTTAACCATAGGTTTCTAAATGTGAATTTCTCGCTCTTTACTACTTTAGGCATTACCTTGAATACCTTTCCTGTGATTTTTAATTGATTCATTTTTGTTTGTTTTTAGTGAAAAATCATTAATTTTTTGTTGTTTCTTATTCGCTCCTTCCAATTGTCGGATTCAGCCATGTAAGCCTCACATACAGCACGTACTTTACCAAACATATTCTTGCCTTGTAACAGCTTTTCCGCTTTCTTTTGACCTATTCCATGTACGCCTTTTACATTATCGCTTACATCGCCAGTTAGCATCATTGTGAATTGCATCATTTCAGCCTCTGATTCTGTTACGTATCTAAAGCCTTTACGCACTTTTACAAATTGACCGAATTGATCGACCATATACTCGCCGTTTTCATCCTTTACCTTCATTTGGTAATAATCGTAATGAATACCTGGAATCTGTTTAAGGTCTTTATCAATGGAGCAGATTATATAATCGTATTGATTCATCAATTGCGTGTTGAAGTAAATCAAATCATCAGCTTCATACTCATCAGATGCAAAAGAACCATCCAAATAATCCAGCAGATACGAACGTAATTCGTTTACCCATCGATTCGATTTGCGGTTAGCCTTATACGTTGGATCAACATCCTTCCGGAAGTTACGCTTACACTTTGTGAAAAAGTACTTAACAACCGATGTTTGGTATTCGCCATCAATCTCATTTAGGATGTCAAATGCAATCTTTTCAAAGCGATCATAACCGCGCTGGAGTATCTCAAGTTCAATTGAGAATCTACTGTCACCTTTACGCATCATTTCACGTATCTCACCGAATGTTACCACTCTATACATCGCTTGATAGATAAGCGAATCAGCATCAAATAATACTACTTTTGGTGTCATACATCAATCATGTTAAGGTCGTGCTGTTGTTCAGCAGTTAGCGTAAAATTGTTTTTTAAGTCGTTTACAGATGCCTCACCTTTTGCAATAGCACTTAACGCCTTTTGGAATCGTTCACCGTTAATTGATGGCTTTGCTTTAACTGCATTCGGAATAGGTAAGTTGTTTGAATGTGTTGTATCTGTATCATCAATAGCGCCTGTTGGAACAAGAAATGAATATAATAAAGCATTTTTAAGCGCATACGTCATTGCTTTACCAGCAGATTTATCTTGTGAATCAACACCATGCCCATAACCAACAATTACAATTGATTCCTTACTAAGCGAATGAGTAAGTTGAAACTTAACTTTTACTTTGGTAAATATAGATTGCTTTGATTTAACGCCATATTGCGTCTCCTCATTCCAACGATCAACTTTTACCTCTTCATCAATATCAATAGGTAAACACGTTAGGTGATTGTTTGCCATTGCTGTACCTATTATGTACTTTACGTCTTTATCAGCAACGCCCTTGTAACTATTTTGCCCCGTTCCTACTGTCATTGACTTATCAATGTTTTTAACTGATCTCATTACATTAATAATTGATGAATGTAGGTTTTGACCATCTGTTGAATTTTCTTTAATAGGTTGAACGATTGGGTTGATTTCATCTAAACCTTGTTCGAATGTGTCGATTTCTTGTTTTTTTCGTGTCATGATGTTAGTATTTTACAGTAAATAAATTAATTCCAAAGATGCGCAACTGAAACATACGCGTTTTTTCGATGTTTTTAGCCGTTTTAACGCGCTTTACAGGCGGCGGCAATAGTGATTGTTCATGGTGATCGATAAACTCGCTTACAAGGCTTGAATCGGGTTGTGGCTTGTATTCGTAATTTACAACTGTTTCGGCTTTTGGTTGTGGCTTTTCCCACTCAAATGCTTCTTGAAATTGTTTAATTGCTTTTTTCTTTTGATTATTTGCAAGTAAATTACGCACTTGATCAACCATTTCTAAGTTAGGGTAATCAGCAATCCAACGGTTACCATTAATCGAATAACGAATAAGGTGTAATTGTCTTATTGCCGTGCTTATTGAATTGCTTACTTTATGCTTTCTGCATATTTCTGTTAAATTGCTTGTTTCGTTTTTTCGTAACGAATCATGAATTTCGATCAATACATTTAAGTATCGTTCCGTAATTCCTTTTTTTGGTCTTTTCATTCTGTTTATGTTTTTCGTTTTGTCAAATATACAACATTTTTAATACGTTATACATTTTAGTAAAAAAATTATAGGTTTTTTATTTTGGCTTTGTAGGTTGCGATCAAATCCGTTAGTTCGTCAATAGTCCATTTCTTTGTTTCATGCGCAATTTCATGCAATGCAAGTAACCGTTCGCCGCCTATACGTTTTTCAATTCCTATTTGGTAGTTCAGTAAATTACCGCTCAAAAAACTATTGCAGTGTTCACATTGAAGATGTACGTTGTCTTCGTGAAATCTGACGTTTGAGTGACCGCCTTGTGAAAAATAATGTCCGGCGTTGGCTTTTTTAGGCTCATTCCCGCATGATATACAGCTCATTCCTTTGTCACGTTCGCGGATGTACTTGTTGAATACTTGTTGTGCAATTTTAAGGTAGTCCTGTAAACTCATCAGTTCTTTTTTCAATCGTGTTTTTTTAGCTTTCCATTGCTTTTGCTTTTCAGTTTCTACCCAAACACGTACACATTCTTCGTTCATGCAGTATTTAGCATTAAAACGTAACGGTTCAAATTTCTCTTTGCAGTTTTTACAGCGCATATTATTTCGTTTTAGTTATGCTTTACGCAACTGTTGCGCCTAGCAACTAGTTATATTCAATTTGTTTTAATTTTACCCACCGCACTTAAAACTTCGATACAAAGCTGGTGAGGTATCATACTTCGATTATAACTTCCTTTTCTCCCTTGCGTTCCTGTTTTAGAACCTCTTGGTGCTGGTTGGTGGTGGCAATTCTTATTTCCATTGTGGCACATCGGTCTTGGCAACCATTCATCATTGTTAGTCCAAATATCTGTCGGCTTTGCTCTATCATCTCCATATTGGCAATACCAAACTGTGTGCCTTTTAAACTCTTGCATAAACGGCATTTTTCTTAACATTCCTCTTGGGTTTTCAATGTAAAACTTCAAGTTTGGATTTATCTCTAACCATTGTTTTATCAATGAAATAAAATGCCTATTTACCTGATCGCATTTTTTAGCATAATCACTTTTCGGTTCTGTTCCGTTTCGGTGTGTGCTTATTGCTGCAATAGTGTAAGTAGTGCAATCAGGTGAAGCCCAAACAACATCAGGCACAAAAGGCACATCACTTATTTCCATATTCTCAATATCGCCAACAAAGTCAATATTATCAAATGGTTGCCAATCAGCACTAAAAACTTTCATTCCTAATTCCTCACCAGCTTTGCCAACACATCTACTTCCAGCAAATAATTCTACTAATTTTAAATTTTCCATATTCCTTCGCTAAAAATTAAAACAAACTAAATATAACAGCACATTGGCGGCATTAAAACGACCGCCAATCTGCATCACGTTATATGCCATTCATTAAATTATTATTCATTATTTCCAACTGCTCAACTTTTCTAGACAGTTCCATGTTTTCCCTATGTAGGTTGTAGTTTTGGCTTATAAGGTTGCGTATTTCTTTCTCGCATATCATTAGATGCAGCAGCACGTGTTTCATGTTTTCAAGGTGCTTGGATGAGCCTTCAATAAATGGCTTTGCTTTTTCCTCGTCAACTGTTTGTAGCCTATCTAATTCGTGTTTAAGGCTACCAATAATTGCGCTGGTTGATGTCTGCGCAAGTAAATGGTCTAATTCGTCAATCATATTATTCTGATTTAAAGGTTCATGTATAAAATTCGTGTTTTTCTTTACTTGATTTTTTTAGGTCTAATTTAGTACTAAAAAGGGCAATCCTTTACTATGTGGTTTAGTGTTGTTTGTGGTTCGCTAAAGTAAACCATTTTTTCAATATTCTTTTTCGCATTTTTTGGTGTCGCAAATATCTTATGATGATTCTGCAAAAATTCTGTATTCTCAACTTCGATGTCGTAATACCTAAACCTATTTACATCAAAACGTAAATCAATTTTACCGATGTTACCTATTGCTCTTGGTTTAATTTTGTTAAAATAAATCTCTGCAATTCCGCTATCTAAATCCTCACGGTGTACAGTTATCATGCACTTGCCACTATTGAACCATTCAGAACCACCTTTTAAGTCATATGGTACAGGTGGCTTTCGTTTACCGTTTTCCTTTTCCGTTAGCTTTGGGTGAATAATCGTGTGTAGATGCAAATCGTTGTCCTCTGCGATTTGGTTTCGATACGGTAGTACAAATTCCAAGTACTGCGCATAACCTCCAAACTTATCGTATGGATGACTAAGGTCTTTCCAACTGTCAATTGATGCTGTGTGCAATCCTTCCGTATTTTTTAAATACACTGCCATATCCCAAAATTCCATCGGAGTCATCTTTGCTTTTACATCTTTGCGAGTAAGTACCAAAAAATGGTGTGTAATCCAATCAACTTCTTTACGGATGTCATCGTCACTAATCGCATTGCTTAACGATGGGTTAAAACTCTTGCCCGTTTTTTTATGGATAAGGTCGGCAATAATCTCAACATTAGAACCTACGTCAGGAAAATAAACTAAATGCCTCCATCCGTACCACATTGACGTGTTCATTAGTAACTCCATAAGCACCTGAGTTTTACCGCTCATAGGATAACCAGTCCAATCAGTAACGTTACCTAATTGCATCGAATAGTGTTCGTGTAACTTATCCCATCCTAAATATTTTCCTTTCTCATGATAGTTGTTACGGTAATGTGACAATTTAGAAAGTACGTCACTTGCTTTCGTTATTTCGTATCCGTTATCCATAAGGGTTGAATTTAGGTGTTTCTGCTTTACTTACCGCAGTGCCAAATTTAACACTTTGTTTTGACCATGTGTTTAGTCTTCGTTCAATTGACCAAGTCTTTTCCATTTCGTATTTCATTTTGGTTTTACGTTGGTTAGGTTCAGTCCAATACATATAAAATTCGTTCAGCATTTCACGACCATACGTTTCAATATAAGGTTGAAGCGATTGAGCAAAATTGTTTTTGCGAAAATCCATAGTGTATTCTACTTTCTCTTTCTCTTTCTCTTTCTCTTTCTCTTGTACCGAAGGGTCTACCGAACCCCCTTGCCTACCCCCTACCGAAGGGCCTACCAAAGGGTCTTTTGTTTTATCCATGTATCCCTTTATTTGTTGGTCAATTGAATGCTTTTGAGATAGGTAAGCAAACTTACTCATGCCGATTAATTCAATTTCAATTCCTGTAAATTGACGTTTGAGTAAAGCATCGTAAAAAGCAAGTCGATCCTTATCGTTCAACTCTTGAGCAACATCGTAATAACTACGGTAAAAGTTAAATGCCTTTCTCATTTTACCTATTATTAATTCATTTGCTTATGTAGTAAATGCAATGCTCCAATTAAATGGTAAATGTCCTCTTTTTTCAAAGATGAAGTTTTCCAAAATAACTCATCATTGTATTTTACCGAAAACATAACTGTATCAAAACAATCGTCATCTTCTGCCTTGCTTAGTTGAACCTCTAATTCTGAATGTGCATTTTCAAATTTGTAAATCATAACATTAAATTTTTTAAATAAAAAAACCCTCGCTTCGTCAGTAGCCTTCGACCTCTACTTTCAAAACAAGGGTAAATAATTCCTATGGTCTTATAATGTCGAAGGAGACCGTTCACAAATATACTAATTATTTCTATGTCTATATGTGTTTTCTTTCATTGTTACAAGCCTTAAATTATCAATCTTATTATTCAATGGATTGTTGTCAATATGATCAACTACAATTTTTCTTGAGCCATCGTAAACATGATCTAAAAAAGTTATTGCCATAAGTGAATGAATACGTTTAGTGTGTTTTGTTGTTGTTCCATCTTCTATTTTTTTATACAATGTAACTTGAGGATAATTTCGTCTTTTCACTCCGCTCATGTGAGCATTAATTAAAACGTTTCTTTGATCATCCCTTACCTCGCCATACAATGAAATTGAATAACGATTATTAAAACCTGGTATTTTTTTCCAATTTTTCATATTTACAAATTTAATTGTACATCCCGTTATGTATTTTTTCTTTGATCAAAAGCAAGTCGTTGAAGTCTAAGCAACTTAACACATCGCTGTATATATTCAACTGTACTTCTTGATTCATTACTTTGAACGTAGTCTTTACTGGCTCAACCGCTAACTTATAAGGCAAGTCGTTCACCTTAACAAAGTAATCGTGATTCTTAACCGCATATACAACCGTTGAATGGTCTTTGTTAAATAGTTCACCGATCATCTCAAACGTACATCCTATTTGGCGAAGTTTAGCCATCATATAGGCACGGCGATATACCGTTGTTCTGAGTCTACTTTTACCGGCTAATCCGTACATTTCGATCACACGCGTTGCATTCCTTACTTTTCTGACGTTTGAATCCATCAGCTTTGGTCTATTATACTTTTTTCCTATCTTCATAATTCTCCCTTGCTACACAATAATTTAAATACAGATCAAGATTAAATGATCCACCCTTTGCACCCTCTGAAGTATGCCCTTTTTTCCAC
>Ga0315903_10007780_pt1 | contig 13350 bp, 10 predicted proteins | sample LakEriMetagenome_7_FD_203524 | JGI IMG/M metagenome (GOLD analysis project Ga0315903, IMG submission 203524) | Freshwater fungal communities from buoy surface, Lake Erie, Ohio, United States - Buoy 2 MA119 | ecosystem: Environmental > Aquatic > Freshwater > Lake | place: USA: Lake Erie, Ohio...
CGCAGCATCTGCGACTCCAACTCCATCAGCAACGCCATCACCGACTCCAACTGCGACCGCAACAGCAACACCAGCTGGTTACACAATGGCAGATGTTAAGAAAGCTAATTCGCGAACAAAGTGCTGGACCGCAATTAGTGGCAGCGTTTATGACTTAACTCCATGGATTTCAGCTCATCCAGGTGGTGCTGCGGCGATTACATTCCTCTGTGGAATTGATGGCACCAATGCGTATAAAGCCCAACACGAAGGACAAAGCAGACCTGCTCTGCGATTAACTCAATATCTTTTGGGTCCGTTAACGCCTTAAAACTTCAAAGTATCTCTACTCGAAATCTCCACCACGTCCGGTAATTCTTGGACCCTTTTTTGAAGGTCGATCAAAGCGCGTGACGATAACGATTACCACCACTGCGTAAATAGCAACTATTGCGACCTCGACCACTGCTTAAGCGCCCAGAACTGCCCACACAACAAGTGCGAACATAGCGATATCAAAGAGAACGATTGTGATGGCAGAAAGTGATAGCAATCCACGGGAGTCGGCAATCTTTGCAGAGAGTGCTGATGGTGTTGCGAGTCTGCGTAGATCAACCAAGAGAGCTTCGCCTTCGCGAACAGCCGCGTACTGGCTAATTGTTGCCAAAATTCCTGTAATCGCTGCGACTCCAAGAGTCAGATATTTTGCTGAATCGGCGGCATCTTCAAATACACCGAGCGAAGCAAGAACCATGATTCCGATGAGAACGAGGGCTGGTGCTACCTGAGATTGAATAATCTGGGAACGCATTTCATTCCATTGTTTGAGAAGTGATTTTTCTTCCATTGAAAGCCTCCGTGATTGCTTAAACCCACTATGGATTTGTATGAGGTTAAGGCCTGCAGCGGAGAAGTTCTAGTTCAAAATTCAGAATTTTTGGTTAATTTTGAGCGCGCCTATCTCCTTGTCCTCGTCTTAGACTCAACCCTATGCCAGGTTCAATCGCACTCGTCGGTTCGGGTGAGTATCTGCCAGCCATGACTGATCTAGAAAAATCACTGATTGATGATGCTCTCGCTCTCGGTAAGAAACCTACCTACATCCAAATTCCAACTGCAGCGGGCCGTGAAAGCCAAGAGCGACTTGATTACTGGCGCGAACTAGGTAAAGCACAGGCAGAGAGATTGGGTGTCGAACAAATTTTTCTCCCTGTCTATAACCGAGAGGGTGCACTTAATCCAGTTTTTGCCGATCTAATAAATGACTCTGCACTTATCTATTTATCCGGGGGAGACCCGCACCATTTAGCGCACAGTCTTCGCGATACACCTGTCTGGGAATCAATCGTTGCTAATTGGAAATCAGGATCATCATTAGCCGGGTGCAGCGCAGGTGCGATGGTTTTAAGTGCTCACGTCCCAAATTTTCGAATGATCAAACGTGAACCAACACCAGGTCTCTCACTCTTGCCAGATATTCGCGTGATTCCACACTTCAACAAGTTCTTTAAATGGATTCCAGATAGTGCAGCAACTGTCTTGCTCCATGCACCCGATGACCAGATCGTGCTTGGTATTGATGAACTCACAGCAGCGGTCAAGCGATCAACCAAGCAGAGTTGGCAAGTCCACGGCCAAGCTAAAGTTCACGTCCTTAAAGGATCACCTACTCACGCATATAGCGACGGGGATGAGATTAAAGTATGAGTGTGGGCATCAACTGTTTCGAGCAACATCTCGAATCTTTTTCGGTACGCTTCTGACTTCAACTTTATTGAAAGAGGTAAATCATGGGCGCTTGTACATGTTCATACACACGCGATGAAGAGAAGAATTGCGACGGAACACACAAGGTCGTAAAGGCTGTAAAAGCTGAGATGGCTGAAAAGCTTGAAGCAAATGGCTTCCCTCATGCAGCAGAATACGTAAGGAACAACTAGTTCCAATTAAGGAATAGGCGTAAAGCCAACCACCTTTATCTCACCATTCTTATCTGCTTTGACCACAACGCCTTCGCCCGATTCGAGGCCAACTCCGGTTACAGCTGAGATGTTAACGAAGTGACCCACTAGAACGAGTAGGCCTCTCTTCTTCTGGTAATTCACAATCAACTTCTTGATCTCAGCAGTTTGACGGTGACCAAGAGCATCACTCTCTCTGAAAAGCGAATCGAGATTTTTGTTGAGACGAACCTTGCCGATACCCAAAAGTTCAGCAGTCTCTTTTGCTCGACACCATCTACTTGATTCAACCCGTGCAATTTTGACCTTCTGACGCTTGAGCCAGATGCCAATATCTTGAGCATCCTTACGTCCTTCTTCAGATAAATTACGTTGTGTTGAGCAATCACCAAGTGTGAAGTTTTCAGGATCTCCGTTACCCGGTGCCAGCGCATGTCGCATGAGCAGGACGTAGCCCTGCGGATTACTAGATTGCAATTTATCCCAGATGGCAGTGCTGCGAGAATCCGCGCTAGCTGGTGTAATCCCACTGAGCAGGGCGACTAGAACAAGAAGTGTTGTCGCCTTGATGCCCAAATTTTTCATATCCAAAGATTACTTTCGCAACGGTTAATCGTCTTGTCGAAAGTGATGGACATTTTGTACAGAACTCTTTAGCTACAACTGGCTGCATCGCCTCTAGGTAGTTATTCTCAAGACATGAAGCGCCAAGTCATTACATGGGTCGCAATAATTGCCGCCTCTCTCGCTCTTGGCATATTTATTGATACCCGAGCTAATGCAGATCTCGGAAAACCTGAACTCACAATCACAACTGTTGATATCCCTCGTTCACACGTTCAATCTTCTAATGGCGAAAGAGGAGCAGCTATTGCCGCGTTGGGCGATGGACGTTTTCTGCTCGGTGGTGGAAAGAATGGTTTTGCTCTTTATCTCTTTGACCCAGCAACCGGAACCGAGCGAATCCTTGGCAAGGTGGAGAACTACACTCAACGATTTAATGATTCACGATTTGCGATCACCGACATTGGAGTGCTCTCACAAAGTTCCAACCGGGTAGAAGCGGTGGTCTCTTACCCTCGCTATGACAGAACTCGCGAATGTGTGAACGTTGTACTCGGTGCCTATCAAATTGATCTTGGGTTAAAACCAACGGTAAAGCGAACTGCAACCTGGTTTACAAGCAAACCCTGCGTTCCAGTTAGCGCTGTACAGCATGCAGCAGGTCGTATCGAAGTTATAGATAAATCAAATGTGTACATGACCGTCGGCGATTTAGGTTTTACCAAAATTGATCAAGTGAAGACTCGTCAGGATCTTGGCTCGCTCTTTAAGATCAACAAATCTAAAGTTGAGAAGATCTCACAAGGGCATCGCAATCAGCAGGGGATTCTCTTGATCGGTAACGATCTCTACACATCAGAGCACGGTCCACGCGGGGGAGACGAACTCAATCTCATCACTCGAGGTCAAGATTACGGATGGCCTGCAGTCTCTTTCGGTCAGCCATATTCCTCAGGAGATTATGTGAAGCCCGGTGTTACCGGAAGCCACGAAGGATTTACCAAGCCACTTACTTATTGGGTTCCATCAGTTGCTCCAACCGAACTGGTGCAATTGCCAAAGAGTTGGGGAACGTGGTCATCTCAGATCGTGATGGGCACCTTGCGTGAAGAGTCACTGATCTTTATTCAATTAACAAATCGCACCACAGTAGGTCAGATCACTGAAGTTAACGTGGGGGAGCGCATCCGTGATCTTGAAATTAACAAAGATGGCCACATGATTGCCACCACAGATAGTGGCAAGTTACTTGTAATCAAGTCCGCTTAGTTTTTGACAGTATTCCGGAAATCAACCAAGGAGATGCAATGAAGCCAGAAACACAACTCGGTCGCCAACTACAGACATTCAATAGAATCGCGGGCCTGACTCACCTCATTCAGGGTGTGGCTCTGGCACTTATTCTCAATGCTGAAACCACTATTCCAGTCATCACTCGATTCTTTGATGAAACTCCAGATGGTGTCATGCCCGTCAGTGAAACACTTTTTGAGTTTCCAATTGCATTAATCGCACCAATTTTCTTGCTTCTATCAGCGGCAGCTCACCTGTTTATATCTTCGCCAAATTATGTTCAGCGCTACGAGCAGAATATTCAGAAAGGGATCAACCCAGCACGTTGGTGGGAGTATGCATTTAGCTCATCATTGATGCTCGTTGTCTTGCTGATGCTTGGCGGCCTTATCGAACTTTCATCTGTTGTCTTTATCTTCTTCCTCAACTTCATTATGAACCTCATGGGATTGATGATGGAGAAATACAATCAACTCACCGATAAGACAAGCTGGCTTCCATTCAACATTGGCGTACTCGCTGGAATCGTCCCGTGGATTATGGGCGGTCTCTACTTCTGGGTCTCAACAAGCAACATCGCAGATTCAATTCCGGTTTATGCGCAATTCGGATTCTTGTTGACCTTTATCTTCTTCAACAGCTTCGCCATCAATATGTGGTTGCAATATAAGAAGGTCGGTAAGTGGAAGAACTACGCATATGGAGAAAAGGCCTACATAGTCTTGAGCTTGGTCTCTAAGTCAGCACTTGGCTGGATCATCGTGCTTGGAACGCTCGGCGTTTAAGTTCGATACCAAAGCGGTTGCCTCTGCATTAAAGCTCCCGCGAGACGGATAAATCACCCCTGCCTGAATGGTCATTACGCTCAAGACCGGTCGCACTTGTCCAAAATGTCTAGTCAAGACGGGCCACTTCTAGGAGACTAAGCACCTTCGTAAATGACCATTTAAAGCGTGGTCCTCGCAGAATGTGGAGGGTGGATTCGACATGGCAAAGCAGTCGTCGAAGGCTTCCTTCCTGCCACTTCTTGTTGCTTCGATAGCAATATTGATCAGCGTTGCAATCTATTTTTTCACCCGCTCAATGGCTAATGCCTTTCTATTGCACCTTGTCGCTTATCTACTCACGCCACTAGCGGTCGCTCTCTGCCTAGGATGGGATTCTATTTCGCAACGAATCGGCAAAGGAAATGATCCTTGGTTCACATCAAACGCTAGTTATTCATTGATCCTTCGCATTCTCACAGGTGTCTCGTTCTTTGCAGCGTTCCCACACATCGTTGCCATGGCAACCAAAATTGCTGAAAAGTTTGCGGGACAGTGATGAAGAAATTTGCAGCCTTACTACTTTCACTCATTGTTTCAGCAGGTGTAATAGGTTTGATGCCGGCAACAATCACAAGTGCAAATGCTGTTCCATCAATCGACGGTGCTTTTGAGGACTTAGGTCGATGTTTGCAATCACAGGGCAAGAATAAAGTTCTGGACGTTTTTTATCTTATTGATGAATCTGGGAGTTTGCGAGATACAGATCCTAAAAATGCCCGTGCGGATATCTTAAGTTCGAGCTTGCAGCAATTGGCTTCATTTAGAAACGATGTAACTGTTAATTACTCAGTCGGCTTTTTTGCACACCAGTACGGTGTCTGGCAAGCGTGGAGAACTGTAAATAAGGGTGGAATTGTTCCAGAGGCAGCTCGCCTCAACGATGAAGTGAGAAAGCGTAATCAAGGAGATTACACCGACTGGTTGCAGGGTATTAATGGAGCAATCAACGAGCTCAATGCCCAACACGAGCGAACCAATGGTTGTAGCACCCTTATCTGGTTAACCGACGGTGGAATTCAACTTTCGACCGTTGAAAAAACCACAGATGCAATTACGCAATTATGTACAAATAGATTTGATGTTTTGAGAAAAAATGGCGTTACGGTGCTTGGAATTTTGCTTAAGAATGATTCCGCTCTTGCAATGCTTACAGAAGAGCAGCAAGAGGCTCAGGCCTACTTTATGTCGCTCATGGAACCACTGGTCACCGGTAAAGGTGTGCTGACTGATGGGACTGAAATAGAGTGTGGCAAATTCCCAATCCCAAAGAACTATCGCCAAGGAGCACTCTTTGTTGCTAGTGATCCTAAGGATCTCGCCTACGAATTCTTGAAGTTGCCACCACGCATTGAAGGTTGTGCTGCAGTCTCTAAGTTTGATAAATCGCAATTCGAGATTGAACCTGGAATCAGTGAATTCCAGATGGTGACAACTGCCGCCAATTGGAGTCTGGTAGACCCGAAAGGTAAAACTCTCACATCCACCAGTAGAGAAATTCGAGTCTTTGACACTGCTGGTGCTGCCCAAATTAAAGTAGGGACAAATAATTCTGGTCGCGGAACCTGGAAATTTGCTGGCACAGGCGGAGAGACAAGTCTTTATCTCTGTAGCGGTCTCGATATTCGCATTGATCCTGGAACAGAATTCATTTCCGGCAGGGCAGGAATTCTCTCTGGAAAAGTCGTATCGCAATCAACTGGGTTGCCAGCTGATTTAACTAAATACGACCCTGACCACCCAATCACAATCGAGTTGATTACCGGCGGAAAGAGCGAGTCAAAGAAAGAGGCAGAGCAGAGCGATCCTGCAAGCTTCATGCTTCAAAAGTTCATTCCGGGTACAGATAGCGCTGAAGCCGAAGTTCGAATCACGCTCTTCTTGAAGACAAAGCGCGGCACTCCGCTAGCCCCTGTTTCAATGTCACAGAAGATTGATGTGCGTCTTTTGAGCAACTACCCAACAATCAAAAATGAGCCAATTGAACTCTCCACCTTAGAGTCTGAACTTGTACCTGCAACAGGGTTGGTTACTTTCAAGGGACCTGAAAAAGCAGACGGAAAAGTTTGTATCGATACGAAGTCAAAACCGATTGTGATTCAAGACCGCGTTTCGCGAGCCGATACATACAAAATCTCTACCTCAGGCGTTGATGCAGAAGGCTGCTTGCCGATTCGCCAAGGTGAAGAGACTTCCGTAAAAATGACTGCGAGTAATCCAGTCACAGCTGTCTCAGATGTCATTCTCGGTGTGCCAATTTCATATTATTCAGATGCAGAACCTGGAAAGAATTTTACTCTTAACGCACAGGTTAACTTTAAATCTGATCCAGCTGGTGATCCACTGCTCTGGATCATTATCTTAACAATTTTAGGTATTGGACTACCGCTAGCTCTGATCTATCTCATGCTTTGGTGGGCAACGCGAATCGCATATGGCCGTCAACTACAACGTGCTGAATATCCGATAGCAATAACTACTGATGGACGAATTTCTACTCGTGATGGCGGTGCAATTGTCACTCACGGAGATAACTATCAGGGTCGACCACAACAAGATGACGTGCGAGTACTTCAAGATGGAAGTGCAACGCTCAGTGCAAAGCTACCGAAAACTGTCCTTGGTGAGCCTTGGTATGAAATTAAAGCGCCTGAAGGCTCACGTGTTATTTCTGTTGGAAACATCGCTCCTCGGGTGAAAAACAAGAAGCGATTTGCAAGTGGAAAACTTGCACCAATCGTTGGGGATCTTGGAAAGATTTGGTACATCTTGATCGCTGATTCAGCTCTCATCAAAGCTGAAAAGGGTGCACTCATTGATGCCAAGTTAGTCATCTTCAATCGTCGCGACCTTACAAATCTCAATCAGCATCGTGATTCACTGGCTAAGGTTTCAAGTAAGCCCGGACTCGGAAAAGATGTTGAACAACTTATCTCTGCAGTTAAAAATGAAAAGCCTGAGACCGGTGGCAAAGGTGGCAAGGGCGGCGGCGGATCATCAGGCGGCGGAAATAATGGTGGCGGTTCAGGTGGCGGTCCCGGCGGCGGCAGACCTATACCTGGAGGAAGTCCAGGAAGAACAGTTGGCGCTGGCGCACCAACAACACGTCCAAATATGCCTGGAGCACCATCTCGATCTGGCGCCCCAACAGGCTCACCTGCTTCAAACCCAGGAGCACCTACACGCACAACACCATCAACTTCTCCTGGAGGAGCTCCATCTAGACCATCAAGTCCAGGAGCACCACCGCGTCGTGGTGGCCCAGGTGCCCCAAGTTAAAGTGATTTGAAAAACTAAATAAACTTCTTTCAGTTCAAGACAATCGAAAGGCAATAAAAATGTTATCTAAGTTCCTTCTCGTAGGTGTTGGTGGCTCAGGTGGAAAAACTCTGCGCGCACTAAGAAACAACCTTGAACTTAAATTGAGCCAAGCGAATTGGACTGAAGGCATGCCAATGGGATGGCAGATGTTGCACATCGATAGCCCAGTCATTCAAGACGGTACTGGATTCCCTGCACCGATGTTGCCACCTGCAGATTACAAAGGTCTATCAAGATCAGGGCAAAAATACGCTGATGCTTATGCCAACGCCTTTAACTTTGTGGAGCCACAAGATAAAGAAGATTACAAGCGTTTTCTTCCTGACGAGAAGGAAGTAAGTGTTGATATCACTGTTGGTGCAGGACAGTTCCGTGGAGTAGGTCGCGTGCTCGCACTCTCAGCTCATGATCAGATTAAGCAAGCACTTCGCGGAAAGTTAGATCTACTTCTTCGCGCTGAAGCAGAGCCAGAACTAAAGCGCTTGGCTCGCCAATTAGGTCTTGATGATCAAATCCAAGCAGCACCTACAATCATTGTGATCTCTTCTATCGCAGGTGGTTCAGGTGCTGGTCAGTTCCTTGAAATTTCAGAGATGATCAAGGGATTGGAACCATCAAAGAACTGGATTCACGAAATCTTTAACATGCTCTATGCACCTGACGTATTTACTCAGGTAGATCCAGAGCTATTGGCCGGAAACGCACTCTTCTCAATGGGTGAAATCATGAGCGGACTTTGGACTTCGCCTGCAAAGGGAACTGTCCGCATGACAGAGCGTATGGGTGCAAACATTCCATACCAAGATTCAGATTATAAGACCGGCGCTAAGTACAACTTTATGATTGGAAAGGGCGGATTCTCCGAGCAAGAAGATGTTTATCTTGCTGTTGCTTCCTCACTCACCACATGGATGACGGATCAGGAAGTAAACGACAAAATTACCGCTTTCTCTCGCGGAAACTTCCAAGCCTCAACACTTGAAACTAACCTCCCAGATCGCTCTGGTCTCAAGACTGCAAACAAGGATGCAACGCCATTTATGGCCCTTGGTTTTGGTCGAGTCGGTCTCGGCAAAGAGCGCTTCGTTGCTTACGCAGCGCAGCGATTGGCTCGTTCTGCAATCGATCGCATGCTTTATGCACACACAATCGAAGATCCAAAGTTTGCGATTAAGACTGAAGATGAGTGGGTTACATTCTTTGCTGAGAAGAACCTCTTTGATTTTATCGACACAGTTCAGCTAAACGAAGAGACTGAAGAACACAACGACATCATCGATGCGATTCGTCCTAATCGCGATGCGATGTATGCCAATCTCAAGAGCCAGGTGCTTGCTGTCGCTTCCCAGACTCTAAATCCCAAGACAAATGCTCAGTCACTGATCGAGTGGGATGACAGTCTTCGCGCAGGATTTAACAACTACATCGAACAGTTCTTAGATGAAGAAGAAAAAGAACGCAATTCGATTATGCGTCCATGGGTTAAGCAGAAGAAGGTAGATGTCCTTTCTGCTACATCTCGTTACGTTTCACAGCACGGAATTAAGGTAACTTGCGAGATTCTTCACCGACTCTCAACTAAGCTAACCGGGGTTGCCGACGAACTTCGTGCAGAAGCAGAAGTTTCACTGAAGTATGCCGCTGATCTATCTTCATATATTCGCGGTGAACTCGGTCGATTCCCAGAGAAGAACCAGAATGAGATTCCATCTGGCCACGAAGTGGTGGAAGCTGCTCTAGGTGAAGTTGCCTTCTCCTTCTACTATCGCACAGAAGCTGCTCTCAAGCAGAGTGTTTCTGCGCTAGTTGCAGATATGGCTGAGAACTTCATCGATCCACTGCGCACAGACCTCATGAGCATTTATCGCGGATTGCTCAATGCCAAGAAGGAGTTCATTGATTGGTCGACCGAAGAATCACTATCTGTCCCACGTCACTTTGAGCCTTCAAAGAATGAGAAGCTCCTGATTGAGACCAGTGACTATCCAGCACAGTTTGCTGAGCTAGTTACCAACTCTGTTGTATCTGAAAAGCGTGCAAATGCTATGCGTCAGGTAGTAGATGAAGTGATTATGGGCGGGCTTGCTCTCCCAAATCTTGATCGCAGAAATTACTGGGAGTTCATCACAACAACCCGCGATTGGGTACCTACTCCACGTGAAGCGCGTGAAGATCGCCAGCAGAATGCCCAGTCAGCAAAATTTGATGTATCGATCAACCCTGTTGATTATCTTGATCGTGCCCAGAAGTGGATGAAGCAGCTCGGCACACCATTTGCAGGATTCATTAATGAAAGCTTGTCTTCATACCTTACAAATGAGCGCGATAAGTCAGTTCTGAGAGAGCGTCAAGAGAAGTTCTTGGCAAAACTCGAGGAAGCAATTACCGACGGTGCACCACTTGTAAACATCAACCAAGGCTTGCTTGCAAAGATTCATGATTCGAAGCCAACAACTGATGTGGTTATTTCGACCATTCCGTTGGATTCGACAAATGAAATCTTCTCAAAAGTTGGCGAGATTCTAGAGCGCAAGGGATTGACCGGCGCTATTGGTGGAAAGACATTCGATCCTCAATCCTCAAACCAGAGCATCGATTTCTTTAACGTTCACCAAGGTGTTCAGCCAATGGTTTTAGATTCAATCATTGGACCAATCTCGCAGTACTGGAATTCACACAATAGCTTGCCGTCAACTCGCGCTGGCTTGTTACTACATCGACGTCCACGTTATCTCTACGAATCAATTCCTGCAGCGGAGACTCCAAAGCAAGACATTCTCAAGGGTTACTTCGTGGCTCGAGCACTTAAGCATTTCCTTTCAGATAAGGAACTCACAAAGGATGAGCGCAAGAAGAAGGGTCCAAAGCTCTCTGTCTGGTCGGGTGAAGGATCGAAGTACTACTCATTCCCTTACCCACTTTTGTCTACGGATGAAATCGAAGCCATGGACTTCCCAGGCGGAATCATCTTCTCGCTATCAATTGCAATTGTGGCTTGTAACGGATCGCAATCACTAGAGCCACTTGAAGCGTATAAGCGACTACAAGAGCTTGCCGATGTGAAGAGTTCAGCATCTGCTGTTAAGCACTGGTTGGAAACTGGTGATAGCGCAGATGGCCCTACTCCTGATCCGGATCGTGCAGGTCGCAAAGAAGATACTGCAGAAGGACGTCGCGAGGCATTCGTGAAGTATGTTGCTGAGACCATCGCGAAATACGAGGCAAGGTTTGCTCGCCAGAGTTTGCCTTCAGACCGTGAGGGAGCTCTTGAAAAAGATATCACTTGGGAATTGAGAGAACCTCTCCTTACCGCCTTGAGATCTCTACAGAAAGACATTCAGAAATTTAGCTTCGAACAAAGTGAGACGGAAGACTAAATGTCATTCAAATGGGTTAACAACTCAGTCAGCATTGTTTTGCTGCCGAGTGAACAAAGGTATCCAAAGTTGCACGAGCAACTTAAGGAGTGGATCGGTGACGGTCTTCTCGGCAACTTCATTTGGATGACCGCTGAGGATATCGAGATCGAAGAATTCGGGCCGCCGACAGTTCGTGGAACTGTCTGGGGTCTGGATGAAGACCGCGAACTCACCGGAATTGAAGTTAACCCATTTGATGAGCTTGCTAGAAATCGTTTCAAGACAGTTCGCTTGATTGCAGTTCGTGTACTTTCAAATACATTCGAACCTGATGAACGTGAATATGAAAGATTTGATCTACTCTCAGAGACGATCAGACTTTCTCTTCCATTGGCTTTGAGTGAAGATAAGCCAGGTGAAAAAACCAATTTACGTCGTATAAACTTGGTGGTTTTCCCGACAGAACTCAAGAGCAATGCCTACGCCACGGTCTTTAAAGGCCAGTGGGATCACCACGTTATTGCCTCTCCTGAAGATCGCAAGACTCCGCTATCAGCCGATCGCTTCGTGAAGGAAGATTCCCGATATCCAAAGTTTATTGCCATGCATGTAGCGGCAACCGGTGGACTGTGGAATGGAATTGCTAGAAGCCCATTCGATGATTTAGCTAAGCCAGAGAGTGGTGCGCATTCGTATCAACTCTCTCGAGTCTTTGTGAACTCAGTCCTTACTGATGGTTTATCGAGAAGAATTGCTGCATCAGTGCTCTCAGATTTGGCTGATCCAAATATTGATCTTCACGCCAAGGGCCTTGTTGCAGAAATAGATAACACATACTTTATTGAGGATGCCGATATCGACCAGGTTGTTAATCAGATGGTTGAGATCGTTTTTGATTCTGATAAGAAAGTTCTGCGCTTTGCACAACCTGATGAAGAGGAAGAACTCGTTAAGCAGCGCTGGACTGAATGGCAGAGCATCAAAGACTTTTTGAAGTTCTGCGGTCAGCGCTTTATTGCAATGCCAAAGTGGTGCTGGATCTGGCTTCGCCGCCGAATTGGCAAGAAGCTGCAAGATTCGCTGATTGGTCCAGATGGCGGAATCATGATCGGTATCGATCAACACGATGCCGAAGATATTCGCGATCGCCATCTCTTCGGACAGATGGAGACAATCGCTAACAACGTTAAAGAGGCTCAGAAAGCTCTAGTAACTCCTTTCCGTCGCAGCAGCACTACCTCTCGCGCGACGCTTTGGTCAGAGATGAGACAACTCATTTACGGCATCCTTGAGGGAGGCGATCTCACTAAGTTTGGAATTGAAAACCAAAATAATCGTTCCCCAATATTTTCAAAGGTCTCTGATGTTATTCAGGATCCTAAAGAGTGCTGGACAATTGGAACCGAGCTTCAAGGTCTAAGCGAGATTAAAGTCGTGGGATGGTCAAATATTGATCAAGCGCCAGAGTTAGTTGAGATTCACACAGCACACGTTGCCGAACGACGCCAAGAACTAGATTCAAAACTAAACAGACTTGTCGCAATTGATAGTCAGATAGCAGAGTTATCGGGGGATGCGCGATGAGCATTGATGAGAATTTCAATCGCAAGAATCCAGATGGCGATACTCCTGAGACAACTGATCCAATTGAGCCAGAAACAGTTGAACCAGAATCTATAGATGAGACCCCAACTGATCCTGTAGATGCTCCAACTCCACCACCAGTGGTTCCTCCCATCTCGTATGTGCCTCCAACCGGACCCGATGAGCCACCATCAAATCCTGACGATGTCCCAAATCCATCCAAACTGGAAGACGAACTTCGACGTGCAGCCGAAGAAGCAGAGGCAGCTCGTCGTGCGGCTGAATTGGATAGAGAAGAAAAGATAGCTGCGCTGACAGCAGAACGAGAAAAAGTTCTGGCAGAGGCACAGGCTCTCACCGATGAAATTAACGTTAAGGAAGAGAAGGCCGCAGAGTTTTCGCTCTGGGTTGAACGTCATCGCAGGACATTTTTATGGAAGATGCTCGCAAAGATGCGTAGTGAAA
>Ga0315903_10007785_pt1 | contig 13346 bp, 13 predicted proteins | sample LakEriMetagenome_7_FD_203524 | JGI IMG/M metagenome (GOLD analysis project Ga0315903, IMG submission 203524) | Freshwater fungal communities from buoy surface, Lake Erie, Ohio, United States - Buoy 2 MA119 | ecosystem: Environmental > Aquatic > Freshwater > Lake | place: USA: Lake Erie, Ohio...
ATAAAGGCGATAAAATTTTTCATTAATCACATTTGACCCAACATGTATTTTGCCAGATGGGATTCCATAAACATCTACTAGATCTTTTTTAGTGGCTTCGCTAATAGCTATAATTGAATCAGCCACTCGGCAAGCGTGCTTAAATTTTTTTCTGTAAATCAGCACATCGTTGTTCTTATACTGCGCTGGGTAGTGTTCGAAAATAAGATCGTGAATCGTCACAATTTTTTTCGTTTTTAATTTCTCGATACCCAAAGGCAATTCATGACTTAACCCATGATAAACATCTAATTTTAATTTTTTAATAGTACTTATTTGAAATTTGCTGCGCCATAGGCTTGGGAATAATTTATAAATCCCGGTTGGATTTACTTCATTTATATTAATGGGAAAATTTGCTAAACTTTTATTGGGTTTAGGGTTAAATGTGAATAACTCATGTTGCGGAAAGTATTGATGCATGCCCATAATGATACCTCTGGCGTAATTTCCCAATCCAGTATTGTTGTGATAGGCTCGTTTAGCCTCAAATCCAATTTTCATAGAATAATTAGGTAGTTTATTTAGAATTATTTTGGTAGGTGCAAGTTATAATTAGAAATTTAAAATTATCATTTTTAAGCTCGTAATTTTTATCTCGATTCTAGTAAGTTTGCAAGAAAGAATATGGAGCAGAAAAAATTAATTGCTGAGGCTTGGACGAATAGAGACTTATTAAAAGACCAAAATTATGCGGATGCTGTAAGATGGGTTATTGAAGAGGTTGATAAAGGAAGATTACGTGTAGCAGAACCTATAATCGAGGCTTGGCAAGTAAATGAATGGGTAAAGCAAGCAATACTCATGTATTTTGCGATTCAAAAGATGGAGACATTTACTTTACCTCCATTTGAATTTTACGATAAGATGAAATTGAAATCTGATTATGCCTCACAAGGTGTGAGAGCTGTGCCCCATGCAGTAGCGCGATATGGCGCTTATTTGGCTAAGAATGTGGTTTTGATGCCAAGTTATGTAAATATTGGTGCTTACGTAGATGAAGGCACTATGGTTGATACTTGGGCAACCGTGGGTAGTTGTGCTCAAATTGGCAAGAATGTTCATTTGAGTGGCGGTGTTGGAATTGGAGGCGTATTGGAGCCTTTACAAGCTAGTCCTGTGATCATTGAAGATGGATGTTTTATAGGTTCGCGTTGTATTGTGGTTGAGGGTGTACATGTTGAGCGTGAAGCCGTATTGGGTGCTAATGTAGTACTTACTCAAAGTACTAAAATTATTGATGTCTCAGGCAATTCGCCTATCGAGTATAAGGGTCGTGTGCCAGCGAGAAGTGTGGTAATACCTGGTAGTTATAGTAAGTCTTTTCCTGCCGGTGAATATCAAGTGGGGTGTGCATTAATTATTGGCCAGCGTAAAGCAAGCACTGATTTAAAAACAAGTTTGAACGATGCTTTACGCGATTTTAATGTGAGTGGCTAAAAGACATGGTTTAAAAGTCTTAGAGGTCTGGTAGTTTCCCTTTTTGAATACCGATGATGCCTTTTACATTCGTGATTTTATATTCGGAGAATGTTTGATTAGAAATTAACCCATCCCCATAAATAATTTGTGTTGGGGATGATATTTTTACAAACTTCTGCGTATAAAATTGCTGTAGTTTTTCATCCCAAATAAGTTCTTGTGTATCTAATTGTTCATTTTTTTTATTAAAAATTACTACACTATCTCTTACTAATACATTGCCAGCTTGTTCGAAATATTTACCATATTTAGCAGTTAGTGTACTTTGTACTTGCATACTATCATCATAGAATTGAACCTTTAATCCTTTGTCCATTTCTATATAGCTCGGAGTTACATTTTGTATATGTTTGAATTTGGGTGTAAATAGTTTGGCTGTAGTATGCCCATTTTTACTATATAGGATGGTTACATCTTTCGCTTGTTCAGTATTTAAAGCACTGTGATCTATTAGCTTGGAGGCATCTTTTAGGTTGTTTTTACAACTAGAAAAGCATAGCGTGCAGCACACAACAACTAACTGTAAATTAAATGTCGAGAATGGAAAACTCATTTTGCGTAAGCTAAATTCCATTTAGTCGTAACGACGTTTGATAAACCATTTATCGTTAAAAGTGAGTCCGACAGAAAATCTTGTAAATGATTCACGTACCAAGCCATTTTCAGCAACTCCTCTTCTTCCTAATTCAAGCGACGCATTTATTTGACCAATACTCAAATTTGTTCTTCGGATTGGATATCCGATGCCTAAAGTCATTGCTGATTTTTTTAAACTTTCATTTTGGAATCTAAGAATGTCTTGACCTGTATAAAATCCCATTCTGAAAGTCATTTTTTTCCAATAATCTACGACTGCATTCGCATCAGGCGTGTAGGCTCCACCGATTCGAATCAAATAGGCTTGGCCTAAAGAATCTGATTCACCGTAAGAACGGTATTTCTCCCAATTTGACGCATTGATATCTAAACCAATTTGCCAATGGTCGCCATGTGAAAAAATACCACCGATGGCAAACTTTGAGGGTATTTTTATTTTTCCACTTGATTTTTTGTCATTGTAATAAATAGTATCGGATGCAACATAATCCCAGATTTCATCTTTTTTAGAACTTAAAGTTTGTGCACCTGTATAGCTCAATCCTACTTTTAATTGATAATCTTTAGAAATATCCTTGTTTATTAAACCGCCAATTTGATAGAAGAGCCCATTCGCTGAAGTTCGCGTATTATAGTTGTTGGGTATTATTCTTAAACTATCTGTAAATACAACTTCGGTACCATTTACATAGTTGCCGAATGTGTAACCTAGATTTAAGCCTATTGAATAAATATCGTGTTTGTAAGCACCTCCAACATAAACATTTTGTAAGCCACCACCGCCTGAATAACTAGATGTTGCTTGCGAATAGCTAAGGGTGTCTGTTCTTTCCATGTTATAACGAACACGTGAAGCTGGTAAGAGCCCAAAACTAAAGCCTAATTTTTTAGAAGCAGCAAAACCAATCGTCACATAATTTATTCCTGCATAGCCAGTTTGATTTGTAAGATTTGCATTTTTAATGCCTAAGCGACTTCCTTCCATGCCAACTTGATAAGATGTTAATCTTAAGCTTGCATAAGTCGCAGGATTTGTTGGATTTGCAATCGTTGGATTGTCATCTGCGATTGAAACGCCGCCCATGCCTCTATTTGCAACGTTTTCATGAGTTTTTAAATTGCCAATGCCATATCGTGAATAAGGAGAATTTTCTTGAGCGAAAACGAGTGATGTGAGAAAAAGGGCAACAAGGGTTGCGGATATTTTAGGTAAGTTGTTCCAATATTGCATATAGTCCTTTGAAAAGAAAATGGGTGTCGGCAAATATCTTGCTTTTCAAACGGCTTTCAAAGAATGCACCATCGCCACCAGTTAAAACTGCGTTAATTCTACCATACTGCGCTTCATACCTATCAATCATTCCATCCATTTCAGCGGCAATTCCATTGACAACACCACTTCTAATTGAAGTTTCAGTATCATAACCTAAAATAGAAATATGGCCTTCGCGACTTACATAAGGCAATTTTTGCGTAAACTCATTAAGTGCCCTTAAACGTAGTTCAATACCTGGTGAAATTGCGCCTCCTCTAAATGCATTGTTCTTTGCTAAAAAATTATAAGTGATGCAAGTACCTACTGAAATTACAAGGCTGTCTTCTTTCGGAAATTGTTTAGCAAGACCAGCCACTAAAGCAATCCTATCGTGACCGAGGGTTTCAGGACTACCATAGGCATTTAGAAAAGGAATTTTTGTATTTGTTGAAAGAAGATGAAACTTCGTATGCGTTTGCAATAGATTTTCAATTTCTTTAGCATGATTGACTACAGAAGAAAGAATAGATTTTTGGGGGTTGTGAAAATCAATAAGCATTTTCAACTTTTCAAGAGCTTCTTCGGGATTAAAAATGATTTTATCTATTAGCCTGTCTCCCAAAAATATGGCAGCTTTCATATTGGTATTGCCAAAATCAAGACAAATTGAAACTGGTAACATGATGTATCCTAATAGAAATTTCTTAATTGATTAAACCCCTCTCCGAAGCTGTAAAAGTAGCCGAATATCCAAATATTGTCTAAAAAATGAGGCTAATCATTCATTTTATGCGTGTTAAGAAATTGTGTTCTCGAATTCTCCTTGAATTAAGGCTATAAAGTATTTATAAAATAATGGCACTCTGATTTTTAGAATATCGGCTAATTTCAATCCGGATTTTTACAGCTAATATCGATTGGAATTTTATCACAATGATTGGTATTGCTGTCAGCTTCCATCCTAATCAACATCATTGGCATTTATCTCGACAAATTTGTCGGGAGAAGATTTGATCTGCGACTCAAATCAAATTTGTATAAGACTTTAATACCGATTATACAAATGTAATAGATTAAAATTTAGTTCCTGCATTTAATCTAAAGATACGTATCCATCGGCATTTACCATTTTCGTCAAGCAAAATGTATAATATAAAATTAATGTCAAAATGTTATAAGAACATTGTCTGGCTTCAGAATAGCCTAAACATTTTAGCCTTAGTGCCAACTTGGTGCTAAGCAGGTAATTCTATTTAGTATTTCTAGAAAGTGTTATCGACTATTTTATAAATTTATATTGTGTTAAATATGAGATTGCGTAAGCATAAGTTTTCGGTTTCGAATCTAGATCTATTCATCTTCCGATATTGATAATTTACGAAAATGACCATTTAGCTGTATCCTTTCTTTCAGATTTTGAAGTTCGATAAGTGTCGGTATGGTGCTACGCAAATGTCGTTCAAGATATTCTTGTCTTTCTTGCTCTCGAGAAAGTTGTAATAAGTCGTATTCTTGTTCGACTGACAGGCCAACATGATGAGCAATATCAAATGATTTCAACTCATCATCGGGCAGGTCATATTTTTTAGAGACTTGCAGTATTTTATGGAAATGCCTTAAGTCTTCCAGTAGCCTTGTCATTTTTTCAGGATTGCTATCATAATGAGTCATTGGGAAATTAACAACTGCACCATTGTATAGTTTATTCGGAACAGGTTCAATTAATTCAAGTAATTTAAAAATTTCAACCCCTTGCGTTTTAATATCCATTTCTCCATTTTCATGTACTTTTTGAATACTTAGTATTTCGATGCTCGTACCATACTCACCTAATTTACTTTTGATTACAGATGGAATACCAAATAGTTTTTTTTCATCGTAACAATCTTGAATGAGCTGCTTATATCGTGGTTCAAAAATATGTAGGTTCAATTTTTCTCTAGGGAAAACAACTATATTTAGTGGAAAAATAGGAATGAATTTTGTCATGTTTGTAAAATTAGGATATGCCATTTACTTCATGAAATAGAATTATTAGATTGATTCCCCACCCATAAAGTCATCCAAGTCTCTGCGTTGCTGCTTGGTGGGTCTGCCCTGTTTGCTTAATCGTTTGCCAGTATAGAAACTAGATGCTAAATGTTCATTTTTAATTTTGTCCTCTTCCGGCGTGATGTCGATATAATATTTCAATGATTCTTCGTAAGAAACCCGATTCCCCAGTAATCCTGTAACTTGAAGGGTTAGTTTCTTGGCTTCATTTTTTACTTCATATGTTTCATTTAATAAAACAGGTTTAGATGGTTTTATAGATTCTCCTTTCCATTTTACCTTGCCGGCATCACAAGCTGAGCTTGCTAGTGTACGTGTTTTAAACAATCGAATTGCCCACAAGTATTTATCGATACGTATTTTTTCACTCATAATTTTAAGACATTTCAATAATGACAAAAGCTTGCGCATACTTCTCTGTATGTGTAATGCTGACATGAATCAAGGCATTCAAATACTTATTTGTAAATTCCTGATTCATCAGTCCAATTAAGTGGACAAAAGGTTTGCCATTATTTTCGTGTTGGGTTTCTATTTCATGCAATTTATGATTGCCAATATACTGCACCCCAAATGCTTTGAGGAAAGCTTCTTTTACAGCCCAACGCGCCGCAAAATGCATAAATGGTTTTTTAGTGTTTTCGCAGTATTTAATTTCATTTTCCGAGAAAACATGTTGTTTGAATGCATGATTAGATTGAAGCTTTTGTTCAATCCGGGCTGTCTCAATTAAGTCAGTGCCAATACCAAGTATCATTTATAATTATTTATCACGCGGTACAATTTGTGCCATCAAATCGGCTTCGCAAACCAATTTATTACCGACATAGGCTGTGCCACGCATTTCACAAATACCGCGACGGATTGGCTGTGTTAATTCCATTTTGAGTATTAATGTGTCACCAGGTAATACCTTTTGTTTGAAACGTGCATTGTCAATTTTTAAAAAATAGGTATCAAACTTCTTCTCGGGACCACCTTGATTATTTAATACTAATACTCCGCCTGTTTGGGCTAAGGCTTCGAGTTGAAGTACGGCGGGAAATACAGGATTGCCTGGAAAATGACCTGTAAAACAAGGTTCATTAAATGTAATATTTTTTATGCCTACCACATGATTATCGCTGAGTTCAATTATTTTATCCACTAATAAAAATGGATAACGATGGGGTAGTAATTGCGAAATATAATTTATATCATAAATAGCGGGAGCTGTTGGGTCGTAAATGGGTACATCCAACATGCTTTTATTTTTCTTGATATATTTTTTTATTTGTTTGGCAAGCTCTACATTGGCTTTATGTCCTGGGCGATAGGCAATAATGTTTGCTTTTATGGGATAGCCAACTAAGGTTAAATCACCAATTATGTCTAGTAATTTATGCCTAGCCGGTTCATTGGGGAAATGTAATTTTAAGTTATTTAAAATACCTTCATGTACGACATCAATGTTGGGCTTATTGAACATCTTAGCCAACTTTTCTAATTCTGGTTTGTCTAGCACTCTGTCTACTACGACGATTGCATTGTCCAAATCCCCACCTTTGATTAAATTGTTGGTATATAAATATTCAATTTCATGAAGGAAGCAAAATGTGCGGCAAGGCGCAATTTCTTTTTTATAATTAGAACTTCCTTTGAAGTAAGCATGCTGTGTACCTAACACATTTGAATTGAAATCTATCATGGTAGTTACCTTGTAATCGGTACTTGGGGTTGCTACCATTTCAACATTCTTTTCTTCATCGATATAAGAGATATTGGTATCGATTGAAAAGTATATTTTTTTAGCATTTTGTTCTTCTATGCCCACGGTTTCAATACTTTTCACAAATGACATGGCACTTCCATCCATGATTGGAATTTCTTCTGCGTTTAATTGAATCAAAACATTATCAACGCCCATGCCAGTAAGTGCAGAAAGAATATGTTCTACTGTAGATATTCTAGCTCCATTGTGCTCTAATGTTGTTCCACGAGATGTATCTACAACATAATCAACATCAGCTTTTATTGTGGGTTGTTCAGGAATGTCTGTTCGTTGAAATTTAATGCCATGTCCTGCGGCAGCTGGTTTTACAATCATGCTTACGGTTACACCCGTATGTAATCCAACTCCATGAACGCTAAACTCGCTTTTAAGGGTATGTTGATTTTCGTATTGCATTGCTTTTGATATACTATTTTTTTAAGTTAATAAGTAATATATGTAATTTTTCAGGTATCAATTTATTCATCATCTTTTTTGATTCAAGAGTACTTCTAGTTGATGTTCTAATTGATTGATTCGCTTTTGCAAGTCGGGTAAATTTCGGAAAATTATTTGACTTTTAATCATTGATTTATAATCAAAAGCAGGAGAACCTGTTAAAGATTGTCCATTCGATTTTATTTCTTTTGCAACACCACTTTGGGCATTAATTTTTGTGCCATCCGCAATTTTTATATGCCCTACAATTCCAGCTTGCCCACCGATCATACAGTATTTGCCGATTTTGGTACTGCCTGAAATGCCGGCTTGTGCAGCAATAACTGTATTATCTCCAATTTCTACATTGTGTGCTATTTGAACTAAATTGTCAAGCTTTACACCTCTGCCAATTTTGGTTGAACCCATCGTGGCTCTATCGATTGTGCAATTTGCTCCCACTTCCACATGGTCTTCTAGAATCACGTTGCCTAGCTGAGGAATTTTGCTAAAACTGCCTTTGTCAAACGCAAAACCAAAACCATCGCTACCAATTACACTTCCCGAGTGAATGATGACATTTTCACCAATTACGCAATTTTTATAAATATGAACACCCGAATAAATGATACTACCCTTTCCGATAGATACACCTTGTCCAATAGTTACATGAGGATAAATTCTTACATCATCTGATATAATGGCATGTTCAGAGATATAACTGAAAGCACCGATATAACTTTTTTCAGAAACTTGAGCAGACGAGGCTATGAATGTATGAGGATCAATGCCATATGGTAATTGGGTTGTAGTTGCTTGCTCATACATCTGCAACAATTTGGCAAAAGCTGCATATGCATCAGCCACTATAATTTGGGTAGCTTGAATTGATCTTTTGCTTCTTAACTCTTTGCTTATAAGAATGATACTGGCATTTGTAGAGGCTAGAAAATGCTCGTACTTGGCATTGGCCAAAAAGCATATATCACCTGTTTTTGCTTCTTCTATTTTAGCAACAGACCAAACCTCGGTTGAGGCTTCACCCAATATTTCACCGTGCACCAAAGCTGCAATTTGCTGAGCCGTAAACTTCATATATGTTTAAATACGTCTAGTGATTAAATGCTAAGGTAGCAAATATAGTGTTTTTTCGTGGGTACAAGTAGTCCATCATGCAAGAGGGTATTATCCACTTTAGAGAGCTCTTTTACTTCATTATTTTTAAAAAGTATTTTAATATTCTCATCGCCCAAACTATATGTTTTATTAGAGGTAACGCCTTCTATCAGATAATACTTAAGATGTTCCGGTTTAATATGCTGTTGAATTTGTATTTTAAGTTCTTCAAGGGTAGGTTCGTTCTCTTGGTTGTAATATTTTAGTTTAAATAATTTTCTATTTAAAATTCTTTCGCATAAATCAGCCAGAATAGTGTCTTCGTGCTTGCTCCAAATTTTAATTGCCATAGTAATATCGTAATCGTCTAGTTGAAGAAAATCCTCTAAACAAGTGGCATCTTGATGGAAGCTTTCTTTATCATATTTATTTTCGATGAAGCGTTGTATACTTTGCAGGCTATTTATTGGAATTCCTATCTCGAATAAATCTTTAACGCGCTGTAAAATACTATTCATCATCAATTCAGCGCATAGAACCGTTTTGTGTAAATAAACTTGCCAATACATGAGTCTGCGTGAAATAAGAAACTTTTCAATTGAATGAATCCCTTTTTCTTCAACCACCAATTCATCGTTATGAACCGCGAGCATTTTAATAATTCTATCATAACCTACCACACCTTCTGAAACACCTGTAAAAAAACTATCTCTTGCGAGGTAATCAAGTCTATCTAAATCGAGTTGTCCACTTAGTAATTGATGAAGAAATTTTTTAGGATAAGTATTGGTAAAAATTTCGATAGCAGTGCTTAGTTTCCCCTCGAAAGTTGCATTTAACTTATGCATCACCATCCATGAAATTTCTTCATGATGTATTTGTACTAAAGATTGTTCTAAAGCATGAGAAAATGGGCCATGTCCAATGTCGTGTAAAAGAATCGCGATTTTTACAGCTTGTTCTTCTTCTTTAGATATTTCCACACCTTTTTGTTTGAGCTCAACAATCGCAAGATGCATTAAATGATAGGCGCCTAACGCATGATGCAAACGTGTATGCACGGCACCAGGATATACCAAATAAGCAAGCGCCATTTGCTTAATTCGTCGTAAACGCTGAAAATATGGATGGGAAATTAAATCATAAATCAATGAATCATTAATTGTAATAAAGCCATGTACAGGGTCGTTAATTATTTTTCTCAATAGAATAAGTTTTATGAAAACTAATCGTAATTCCCATTATTTTCAATAACGAAAATACCCAAGCTATCCGCGTTAAATGAGTTTGTATTTCCTTTTAAATACATAGTGTAAAAACTGCCGGCTTTCAAATCAGTCATGCCTTGGATATAATTCACATTTGAACCATTTACATTAAAATAATGTTGTCCACTTGGGAAAATTGTATAATCACTCCAATCTCCATTTTTGTAGTTTCGGAAGTGAACAGTAGTATCTAGGTCTTGCGTAACATTTACAGATAAGGCATCGTTGGATAAATGCAAGAAGCGAATTTTACAACTTGAACCACCTGTCGGGATAAATTCTTCTTGAATTTGTCTATATCGAACTTGGTTCGCAGAATCATAAAGGATTAAACTGTAGGCTTTGTTTTCAGCTAATGTTATTGCTGTATCTACTAGCAATTGTCCAGCCGCATTTTTAATTTCTATCTTTCGCTTAGCAGTAATGTATTCTCTGAATTTGCTGTAATTTAGATATTGAACATCTGTAGCATATATTTTTTGATAATCAACAAACAAGTTTACATCGCCACTATTGTGAGAGGCATTTATAAAGCGAATGCGTGATTTTACATCTATAATTTTTGTTTCTTCACAAGCTGCGAACAGAATGACCATTGAAAACAAACAAACAAAACATCGTATCATAACTTCAAATGTAGCTTAAAAAGATTATTAGAAATAATTAAGACTCATATTAATACAAAAATGTTAGCGAATATTAAAAATAATATTACTTATCGTATAAGCCGCTATTTTGCCTTTTCCTGAATAGGAGAATGATCCAATTCGTGAGTCATTTTTATCTTGAATTGTTGTGCTCACACTAATTTTATCAATTTTCGATTGAAAGTCAATATTAACCAAAGGCATACCGGTTTCAGATTCTTCTACAAAATCAATGTTGTATTTCTTTAGATCATTAATCATTTTTTGTTCTTTCGCATTGTTCGCATTATGTGTCAAATAAATTTTAACTGGAATATCTGTGAAAGGAATTAACTGCGGGTAAATCGCAAATACTTCTTGTAAATAATCTTGAGCAGCATCTGGTTTATTTAGTTCACGCTCGCAAATCGCCAGCGCTTCATTCGTGCGAGCAATCAGTAGTTTTTCATTTTCAACATCTATCAGCATTTCATTCAATATACTTTCTAGATAGGATTTTGCTTCATGATACTTACCTTTCTTTATCAATAATTTGGCAGTGAAATATTTGCAATATCTTTTTACATGATAGCGGGATTCTTGCGAAATATCTTCTTGAAATCGTTGTAAAAAGTATTGTGTGCTAAATCCATCAATTAACTCATAAATTTCATCAAACGAAACCGTGCTTTCAGTGGAGAATATTTTATAAATCACTCGGTCTCTTTCAGGGTTAGACGCGAATTGATTGATGATTAAAAATTGTAAGCCATATTTTTCAATATTTAGCTTTGCCATATTGAATAAGCTTGCGGGGTTTAACCACCATCTCTTATTTCGAAAACGAATGGCTTCTATTTCCCTCTTTTTGATGATTAAATTCATAAGCATAACGGTAAAGTCATAATGTCCTTGTCCAAGTGTTGTCCCAATATGAATTTCTTTGAATTGCTGTGCGCGTAAAGCAAATTTTTTCGCTGAAAATATATCGCCTCTATATAAATAGTTTCTGGCTAACGCGATATTGTACCAGCCAAAACCAGGCGTTGAACCATTTGCTTTAATTACATCATTCAATTCTGAAATGCCATCTTTATTATGGTTGGCATATTGATTAAGTATTGAAAGATAATAGTAAGATTCTTTTAATCGTTTATCGCCTTGGTCTTGTTCTTTGGCTATATCATAAAAAACTCTAGCCTCACCAAATTTGGCTTGGACAGACGTGAATGTAGCGTAATTATTCGCAGGAAAGTAAGGTGTCGCTTTTAACTTATCATAATAAGATTGGCCATTTTCAATATCTAATTGATATGTGTATAATATGGATTTGTAATGCCAAACACTTGGCATTTTTTCTTCTACATAATTTGTGGTGAACAGCTTTGCATTAATATCGGCATCACGTTTTATTTTAAGCACTGAACTATCAAGTAATGAGTTGGCATATTTTTCATTATCATCTATATTATTCTTCAAGAAACTTGCTTTCTCGCTTGTATAATATCTATTTCGATGTACAGTCCAAGACATGCTATGATAGCATTCAAGATATTGCTCATCTTGCAAATCCATTTTCTTGCACCGTTGCAATACTGTCCAGATTTCATTTGGCAAATCCATGTTGCTGTAACAATTCACTAATGCATAGGCTGTAAAATCCCAATCTCTATGGTATTGCATTACTTGTAAGTATGACATTACATCAGAGGTACGTAAGCTGATTTCTTTATTGAAATCTTTTTGCATAAGATCAAGTGCGCGCTGTAAATCGTAGGCTGCATTTTTAAATCCAATATAATCGGCAGCATGTTCAAATTTATATCCGCCTTCATACATCCATCCTACATAATAAGTGCTATCTAGTCTTTTAAACTCTCTTCCCCGGGGTAATGCATCTTTACTTGTATAACCTATATCTGTTCGCTTGGCATTTATTTCAAATCGTTTGATGCTTTTCATCGATTGTGAAAAGGAATAAATCGGCAGTAAACAAACTATTATCAAGAGCAGAATAGCTTCGAATAGCCTATTTAGAGTTTGTGAATATAATTTTAGCAACATGTTTATCGTTGACAAATGTAATGCCTTAGACATAAAAAAAGACTCTCAAAATTGAGAGCCTTTATAAATATTAAAAACTTGATTAATGTTTAACTGGATCAGGCGTTGTTGTTGTAGTGCCAGTTGTTTCTGGTGTTAAAACATTTCCTTTAATTGTTAACTTAAGAGATTCTTGACCCGGTGCATTTGTAGTTAAAGTAATGTTTTTTGTGAACGCACCAATTCTTTCAGTGTCGTAGCGAACTTTAATAGAGGCTTTTTTACCTGGCATAATAGGTTCTTTTGGGTAAGTAGGTATTGTGCAACCACAAGATCCAACTGCATTTGAAATAATCAAAGGAGCTTTTCCTGTATTTTTGAAAACAAACTCACGAAATGGTTCGCTACTTTTTTTGATAGTACCGTAATCCAATTCTAGTGTTTCAAATTTCATTTGTGGTACTTTATCTTTTTTAATGTCAGTCGCACTAGGTGCTGCTGCAGGAGTAGGAGGAGTTTGAGGTGCTTGCACGTTAGCAACATTAGCTTTGATAGGAGCTGTTGTCGGTGTTTGTTTAGTAGTATTTTGTGCAAAAGATGCAGTTGTAAATCCTGTTATAAGGAAGGCTAGAATTATTTTTTTCATTTGTTTATTAATTTAATATGTCAAAGATATAAAT
>Ga0315903_10007786_pt1 | contig 13345 bp, 4 predicted proteins | sample LakEriMetagenome_7_FD_203524 | JGI IMG/M metagenome (GOLD analysis project Ga0315903, IMG submission 203524) | Freshwater fungal communities from buoy surface, Lake Erie, Ohio, United States - Buoy 2 MA119 | ecosystem: Environmental > Aquatic > Freshwater > Lake | place: USA: Lake Erie, Ohio...
ACAACACTATTATCTTCAATAAACTGGTAAACCAAATGCCTGAGCGTGTCTCTGTGCAGCTTGTTGTTGTGGATCCGGAGAAGATTGGCGAGTATGATTTACTTCCAATACCAGCAGATATGCAACAACAGGTTGTGCTTGAGGTACTTGAGCAACTTCGCTCCCAAGTAAAGCCAGATTTAGCGGCCAATAAAAATCCTGAAGTATGAACATGGTCACGATAGACTCGATTGTGCGGGGTTCGCTAATGAGTATGCAGAAGCCAATTCACTTCTATGTACAGGCATTGCACTATGCCCTGAATGGTTTGAGGGACATCAACATTCACACCTTTTCTGCTGTTCAATCAGCAGAACTCACGGTAGATAATTTCAACTCCGCCACACTGCCAGGAGATTTCACAGATGTAGTCAAAGTGGGTTGGAAGAAAGACAGACTCATAGTACCGCTTGGCGAAACAAACAAATATAATCGCAAACCAAATCTCAATGGCACCACGGAAATACCATACCAAAACCAAAATGTTGATGTTAGGTTCGCATCGAATTTTACGGTGGACGAATGGGCGGTTTATACAGGCTACTACGGCGAGTCTCTTGGCGGCAACTACGGGTCTGGACTTGGAGACCGTACAGATGTTTACCAAATTGTACCCGAGAGAAATAAAATCCTGGTTGGACCGTCAATTAAACCAGGTGAAGTAATCTACATGGAGTATATCTCGTTATCCGACTTCGCTACTGCCGATGCTATGATCCATGTATATTGCGCGGATGCAATTAATTACTTCATCCTCTATCAGTTTTCCATGCACGACCGCGTAAAGCGTTTGGGTGATCAGGAACTAATGCGTCGGGAATACTACAACGCAGTTCGAAAAATGCGTGCATCACTAAACCGACTTACGAAAGAAGACATTATTCGCTTGACACGGGACAATGTATCCCTTTCAATTAAAGCATAATGGTTCAGGGTTTTCTATTTACTGGGCGAATGAACACGGACGATGATAACAACATCTTTCCGGAAGGCGATTTCTTGAATGCGGAGAACGTTGATCTTATGTCACCTGCAGATGGTAAGATTGCGGGTGTACAAAGAAGTATTGGGAATAGACAAATCCTGGATTCTGAAATTACGCTTGGCGACAAGATAGTTGGCCAATACGAATCGTTTTCTGAGCAGCGTATTTTTTATTTTGTAAAAGGTGTCACATCCACAATTGGCGACACCCAATACGACAGAGTCCTGTGTTACGATTACAGAAGCGGTAAAGTATATCGAATGCTTGAGCAGCCTTCAAATACGATACTGAACTTCAACGACACACCAATCACCGGCATTACGAAAATAGGAGACTGGTTGTTTTGGACGCAGGATGACGATGAACCAAAGCGCATTAATGTCGAGCGGGCTATAAAGACATTCCACATAGATTATGTATCTCAGGACGGAACCAATCCAGTTCCCTATGGCACGATTGCCAAGGAGGACATTACGGTAATCAGGCGTGGTTCACGTTATGCGCCGACAATTGAGAAGATTGTATCCGGAATTTCATCTGCCCTCGCTCCTTTGCAGAATAATTTTATAGCAGACAATGCGTTTCAATTCGCCTATCGGTATATTTATCGAGATGGCGAAGTCAGCGTGCTATCTCCATACTCTGTACTTGCCAATTACAATAACGAAGACGAGGCATTTGATGCGATATTTGTATCCATTCCTGGATCAGAAAATATTGTCAATGAAATAAACAAAGTCCAGGTGCTTGTTCGGATTGGCAATCTTAACAACTTTGCTATTGTCAAGGAATTCGAGAGGAATTTAAACGGACAAATGCCGACGTTATCTTTCTACTTCCTCAATGATGTTGCCGGTATCACTATATCCGCAGAAGAAAGTGCAAAGCCTTTTGACAATGTTCCAAACTCAAGCAGATGCGTAGAGTCCGCCAAAAATAGAATTTTGCTTGGCAATAATACTTATGGATATGCACCTGTTAAAAATGGAATTATAACCGCAAGCGCACAAAGTATTCCTGGTGGCGTATCTCAAATAAAAGGAGACTATGTATTCTTGTCGTTTGAATATCAGGATATAACCGCTAACTTTACCTCGGTAAGATACTTGCTTGTTCGTGTGTCGCAAGCACCGAACAATGAAGACAATGGATACTATCTCATTACGGGCAACAATCCATCTATTGATGCCTCTTCATTTTTGAGTGGTACGCTTCCATCGGTAATTACCCTGAATGCTAATTGGAAGATAATAGACGAAATAGCAGAAGGTGACGATGATACTACGCTTGCGCTTGCGGTTGATCCAAACTTTGTTTTAGGTACCGCACCTGTAACAGTAAATAGAAACTATCAAAATAAAACTGATCAATTTGATGGCGATGTAATTCTTCAGGGTATATCAGGTGCGATTAACGAAGGTAATAATACTTTTAAGTCCAACTCCAGGTATCGGATAGGTATTGTTTTTTATGATGTCTATGGCCGGAATATGGGCGTATATTCGCCGGATAGTGCAATCGTTCAAATACCAAAGCGGTCGTATAATGAGGTTGGTATATATCCAAACATCAATTGGGTATTGAATTTTACCTCAAGTGAGATACCATCGTGGGCTACTCACTATCAAATAGTTAGGACTCGCTCTTTGAATTATCTCAGCTTCATTCAAGGCATAAGCGACGATGTTCGCTACGTGACAAAGGACAGTCAAGGCGAATATGTTATTGGGGCCGTCTCGGATTATTCGAATCAAATTGTTGGGATTGCGATAAATCTAAATAGCATCACTGCTTGGGGAGGAGGATACACCTACACCGATGGAGATGTATGTACTATCTGGTTTAGCGATGAGATTTCACACAATCTACGCGCGATAGATCAATTCGGTTCTTATATCATCTTAGCCGGTAAAAACATAGGTAGCTTACCCAGTAGCAAACACTGCATATTTGAGGTTTCAACACAGCGCAAAACACTTCAGGCAGAACCGTTCTATGAAGTTGGTTATACGTTCAGCATTACCAATGCAGGGGCATTCAATAGGTCATTATCTGTTAACGCGGGAATAATTCCTGGTGATGCCTATATCAAAAGCAGAGCCTCTACATTCGGACAGTTTCTTTTTGAATCAATGAATATCAATGACTTGCATTGGGATGAATGGTTAACAGATATAGGCCGTCCCAATATAGTCATACCAAATGCCGGTGTAGAGTATAAGCCAACAAATATTGCATACTCCAATCGCTGGATTCAAGGAACGATTATCAATGGCCTTTGCACTTTTGATGCGCTGGATCAAACAGACTTGGACCAGTCCAATGGTTCTATCAGAAAACTTATTCTTACGTCAAAGGTGCAACAAGATGGCAATGTAATGCTCGCAATATGTGAAAGCGAAACCGCTTCCATCTATTTAGAGGAAACGCAGATACTGGACAATCAAGGCGCAGCAATTCTTGCAACTTCCGGAAGATTCATTGGCACTGTTAATACTCTACGCGGTGGTTATGGCACATTAAATCCGGAAAGCGTAGCGTCTTCGTCCGGCCTGGTGTTTTGGGTAGATGTTCGCTCGGGCGCAGTAGTGCAGTACAGTTCAAACGGACTGGTGCCTATTAGCTTCATTAAAATGGATTCTTTCTTCAAGCGCCGGTTATACAATTACTCGGATCGCGATTTGTATGGGTGCATTGACGGGAAGCGAAATCGCTACCTACTCTATCTCAAGAGATTGATTCCTCCAACAAACCTATCCGATTATCCACGGCAAAAGGAATCACCACACGAACCGAAGGATGGATCGGTGGTTATGTTTAGCTACGAGACAAATTCCTGGTGCGGATTCCTCACTATTCAACCTGAGTTTCTTTCTCAAGTGGCAGATGAGGTTGTATCATTTAGATATGGTATTTTGTATATACACGATAGCCCGGTGTTTGAATTTCATGGATATCCATTTGATTCAACCGTATCTGTATTAATCGGAAAGCCAGCGGCAATGATTCGTTCGCTTCAATCTGTGACCATGGAAGCAGACCGAAAGCCTGACTGGGTGCATGCACGAACCGAATTTCCGGTAATCCAGTCAAGCGACATCGAGGCATCTGAATTCAATATGAAAGAAGGGCTATTCCATGCGCCGTTCTTCCGCGATAGATTAACACCTGGATACAACAGTACCAACGAAGCACTTATGTATGGAGACGCAATTCGCGGAAAATTTGTGAAGCTCGCAATAATGTTTAGTGGATTAACAAGCGATGCGACACTCAATAGTGTTGCTGTTCGTTTTGACCCTTCCTTTGGATATGGCGAACTTCCAAACTATTGATTAACTTTGTAAAAAATACGGATACATGGATCCAACGAAACTCATGGGACCACTTGCTGCAGTTGGAGGTGGCCTATCAATCCTCAGTAATTTATACGGTCTGTTTACCGGCGCTCGCCAGGCTCGGGAAGCCAGGCAGATGCTCAATAAACCACTTCCTCAGTACGAAATTCCACAGGAACTTGAGCGTGCTGCAGCGGCCAGGCAGATGGCATTGTATGGCCGAACTCCTGAAGCAATAAGTGCTGAACAGGCGATCCTTGCCAATCAGGCCGGCACCACTTTCAATGCCCGGCAAGCAGCACCAACTGCGTCCGCAATGCTTGGCGTACTCGGAACATCTCAAGCGGAAACTAACCGGGCATTACTTGCCAATGCTGCGCAGGAATCCGCTCAATTTGAACAGCGCCTATCAGGAATGGAGCGTACTGGCCAGGCACTCGGTCAGCAGCGCGAAAGGCAGTTCATGCTCAATGAATTTCTTCCGGCGCAAGAGCAGCGTCAATATGCGCGTGAACTTCTCGCCAGTGGTCAGAGCAACGTCGCAGGCAGCCTGATGGGTCTTTCTTCCACTGCAGGTATGGCGTTCCAGGCAGAGGCAGAGAATCAGTTATTCAGTAGGATGTTTCGAAGAGCGCCATCATTTAAACCAATGAGTGGGATTGTGAATACTTTTACAGGATCTCGATACCTATAACACGATGCGAAACGTACTATTCAGTCAAAGCAAACAGGGAGACTTCTTCGAAATTGCTGCCGGTGTTGCAGAGCGGCAAGCAGAGAGAAAACGCGGAACGCTCGCAGAGATTCGTAAGACACTTGCGGATCGCGATGTCTATGCGCCGTACACGGAAAATGTCTCTAAGTTTTTGACCGACCAGATTGATCAGATATCCTCTGCAATGGACGTGGATCCTGCCGCATATACGGAGGCAGCAAGTCAGTACTATAAGTACTACAACATGGCAAACCAGATGAAAGAATTCATCAGGGATGCCGCTTCCTCGTATGCGAAGGATGAGCAAGTGAATGAATCTGTTGCGCTCGATGCTATGCGGAAAAAATACATTCAGCGCGGCGACATTGCGGAACTTGAAAAGAACGTCACATCCGGAATAGATGCGGAGCAGGTTTTGCTCACTACTCCTGGCGCACTCAATCAGCAAAGAGTCCTTGCCGATGCGGTCAAGGGGTTAGGCGAGACCGCCATGGATATGACAAACACGGCAGAGAGTCTTAAAAAGCTGGGTGGTTATACACTTGGTCTTGACACCAATGAAATAAAAGCTGCGTATTCTAATCTCGTTACACTCGAACCTGTCCTGGATGCAAAAGGAAATCCTACCGGAGAGGTGAATCCAAAGATTAAGGACGTAGCAGAACTTGATAGGCAAGGATTCACTGATGTACTACTCGGCAATCAACGCATAGATGCCGTTGTTACTCAGGCACTTGCAAAAGACGGTGTAACAGAAATAGACGACACCAAGAAAAAGGAAAAGCTACGCGAATTACTTACGCCATTCGTTAGTACTAAGATTGCGCAAGCAAGGACGACTCAAGCTATCGCGGATCGCACTCCGGAAATTGCAGCAAGAAACCGACAGCTCGCCATGGAAGAGAAGCGCTTGAATGCACAGCTAAAAGACGGAGGAGACGATGCGGAAAAAGGCAGTATGCTATTCCAGGCGGTTAAAGGATTGGTTCAAGATAGACAAGGTGTAATGATTCAGTACACCAATCAGGACTATCCGAAGGATGCCGAAGGCAAAGAGAAGACAATCAACGGAGAGAAGTTTACTGGATACAGCAATATGCTCAAGGACGTATTACTTCGAGACGACAGAAAGATAGGCAAAATAGTATATACGCAGTCTGGTAAAATGTACACAGAGCTGATTGAACTGAATGAATCAGGAGGCGTAAAGCAAAAGCGTCTCGTTCCATTCACGTTCAATCTATTCGGTGAATCATTAAGTCCGGAACAGTCAAGGAATTTTAACGATGCTTTAACGCAGTCAGGTTTGATAAATATGTATGGTGAAGCTGGAGTAAGAAGGACTACATGGGAGCCGCAGGGCACTGGAGTCCCAGCAAATAGTGGAATGCCAGAGTAACTAATTGAAAAGAATTAAACAATAAATAAATGGATAGGCAAAAGCAGTTGCTTCAGTATCTTCAGTCTCAAGGTTATTATAAGGACTATGACGAGGCAAAATTTGCGTCTAAGCTGAGTGACCCAAATTGGGCTGGCGCGCTGTATAATGGTATGCGTCAGAACGGTTTGATGTCTGAGAAGTTTGATTCGTTTGATTCATTTGCAAACGACTTGGGCATAAAAAAAAAGATTCAGCCTGGCGCAGAATCTGGCGTTGGCTCACAGGAAGTTAGCCTTACGCCTCCGCAGGTTGAAGCGCCTGCTCCTCCTTCGCCTCAAGCACCTGGTCCACAGGCTGCGACTACTCCTCAGGTGGGTGTTCCTACGCAGGAGCAGATATCCCGCGAACAGCTTGCCCGGCAAAGGCAGATAGCTGAACAGACTCCTCTTGTCCTATCCCCAGAAAGATACAAGCAAGCAGAACAGGAACGTGCGCAGCCTGCAGAACTCGGACAAATCGAGCAGGACTTTCCGATTAAGTCTCCTCAATCCGGCGTAGCTGATTTACAAAGGGCACGTTCGGAAAGGATGACTGGTGTACAAAGGCCATCGCCTGCTACACCTACGGTTGAAATGACAGGTACTGCGTATAAAACAAAAACAGAAAAGCGTCCTATATTCGGACCATCTGGTGACATCATTCGTTTTGCAGATGTTCCGGTTGGCCCTGCGGTCGAGAGGGAGAGAACCCTTAATTCTGGATTAAAACTCTCAGAGGCGTACACGCTTCTAAAGCTACGCGGAGAAATACCCAAAGAAACAAAAATAGGAGAATTTGTAAGCCAATACGCTGGTAATACAAACCGATTAACGGAACTTGATACTCGCATATCAGGCATACAGCAGGAGAAAGAACAGGAAAAACAGGCGCAGACAATGCGCATACAAGAAGAATATGATGTTGCAATCAAAGACATAAAACAAGGAGTACAGAGCAAAACTGGTAAACAATATACTGATGAGCAGGTAAAGAAAATGCTCGAGGAGCAGTTCGGAATTTATGAACCAGGAAAAGAACCAGTTCAACAAGCACCGGAAAAGCCAATGACCTCATCTGAAAATTACAGTAGGTGGGGCATACTCAGAGGAGTTAGACAAGGATTGCGCGGATTTGCTCCCGGATTAGAGCTTCGGATAAGGGAAGGTTCAAAAATAAGAGAACTTGGAAATGATTTAATAGAGGGTATTGCGGTTGACTTTGACGGAGAAGTAAGTAGGCTTCAGAGCCTTGTACAGAAAGGATTAGTTGACCCCAAAGCACCAAAGGAACTATTCGATAAACGAGTCGAAGCATTAAAAGAAAAGTATCCAGGAGGCTTGATATTCCCTGAAATTCAACAGGAATACAAGACTGCTAAAATGATAGAACGGGAGTTAAGTTCCGAGCAAAGAATAGCACAACTTAGGGAAAAGTATAAGCAGGCACAAAGCCAACTTGAATTTGCTGGAGATGGAGCTTTCGATTTACTTAAGCAAGGAAGGTATGCTGACTTTTTTGTAAAGGCTTCAGGCGACGCATTCACATCTGCACCATCTTTTGTTATGGCTATGGTTCCTGTCGTTGGTCCTCCAATGTCTGGCGTTGCTACTGCAAAGAGTAAATACGACGAAATAAAGGAACAGTACGGAGATGTAATGACAGCAGATGGTGCTATCAACGCTACTATAACAGGCGGTCTTGACGCATTAGGAGCAAAGTTCACATCAGGAATAGGTAAAGTTGCTTATGAGTTAGCTACAAATATTGGCACTATTGCTACAAAAAGAACAATTGGAGCTGTATTAAAAAGTATCGGATTTAAAATGGTTGGTTCTACAAGCCAGGAATCCCTTGAAGAAGGATTAGTTCAATTTGCTGAAAACATTGTAGATAAAGCAACCATAAACCCCAATATAAATCTTTCAGACGGAGTATTAGAATCCGCCGCTGCTGGTGGTATCCTCGGTCCTATACCAATTGCACTTGGAGGTGGTGTTAAACTTGCAAGATTTCGTGGCGATCAGGCAGCCTATAAAAGACAGTTGATATTAAACGCCATTGATGTGATGACAAAATCGCACCAGGCATTCTACGATCCAAAAGATGTTAGCACCGACACAGTAAACGAAACCGTTGACGCATACCTATCCGATTTAGCCCAATCAATAGTTAGTAGAAGTAAGGGGAAATACGATGAGAAGACTGTTCTACAAAGCCCGGAGTACCTTGCGATAGCTAACAATCGCGAACAGATTGTTAAATCCATTTCCCAAGCTGTCGGTCTTGCAGAAACCTTCTCGCAGTTATCCGAGGCAGAGCAAGCATTCTCAAGCTACTTAGACACAATAGAATCTCAAGGAACGAAAGTACGTACCGATGAAGACATACAGAATGCGTTAACCAATTTCTATCAAGCAAACCCGGATGCCGCAAAGGAGGAGAGCCGTCTTCTTATGGTGGGCCGGGCATTTGCTTCACAAAAACAAGAACAAGATGCCACTCAAAAAGTCGAAAACCTGCAGCCGCAAGGCGGTGAGCTACAACCTGTCGGAACTGAAGAAGGCCAACAAGTCCAAGGCACCGGCCAAGAAGCGCAGCCGGGCACAGATGCTGGCGATCTCGCTGCAGTCGGCGGGATGCAAGCGGGGCAAGTAACGACACAGCCACCTGTTGAAGGAGTAGAGCAGCCTACTGTTACTCAGCCTACAGAAGGAGCGGCGCAGCCTGAACCGACTGTTGTTGCGCCACCTGCACCGGTAATTACACCGATTGAACCAGCAGCGCCGATAGCTGCGCCGGCTGAACCAGCAGCTGCACCGACTGCACCGGAACCTACTGGTGTTACACCGACACCTGCTTGGACAACTCCTTCTATCGCGATAAACAAAACAACTGTTTATTCCGGAAGCCCATTATCAAATGGTTTGTTCGTAAAAAGAAAAACAAGCAAAGACATCAAGAAAGGTGAAACATTTTATGTCATCACCCCGGATCAATTAAACGAAAACAAAGGGGCATTTGATTTATCAAGAGATGTTGAAACAGCTCAAGCAGCATTAGATGCACTTGAAGAAAACATCACCAATGCTTTTGATATAGAGGGAGATGTTACTGGAAGGATAACCGTGGACATGATAGATCGAATCATTCCCGGAGAGGTTAAAATGTTCAGAAAATTCGATAATAAAACAAAGAAGTATAGAGAATACTGGAGGATTACAGAGAAAGGAAAAATAATATTAAAGAAACCTGGCGCTACACCAACCGCACCGACCGCTGCACCAGAACCCACTGGTGTTACACCGGAACCTACACCAACCGCACCGACCGCAACGCAGCCGGAACCTGTTGGCGCTACACCAACCGCACCGACCGCTGCACCAACAGCAGCCGGTGTTACACCGACAGAGGGACCTCGTAGGGTAACAAAAATATTCTCCGATGAAACCATAGAGAGCGGTAATCTGAAGGGAAAGAATCGGAAAGTAAATCAGACCAGTTACATCGCAAGCGTAGATGGAACAGATGTAGTTGTAACAGAATATGAATCATCTGTAGATGACAAGCAGGCAATAATTGGTGGAAGGGAAATGACGGTAGGGGAATTCAGGAGCGAGTTCCCATTAGTGCGCGATGAAATTGCGGGTCTTAATGATGGCCAAGTTATTACCGTACTGAAGGTGAATAGAACTAAATCTGGATCCAGTGTTGGTTCTACAGTAGAAGTATTGCCGTTCGAAGCACTGACCATACAGAGGTTTAAGGACTTAATGAAGATTCAGTATGATCAATACAAGCGTAGATACGGCAAAAACAAATCATACTTTGATCAGACGATAGGGAATTACTGGCAAAGAGCAATGGATTTGGTTGAGAATGGAACGATAAAAATTTCATTACAAGGGAATAAACTTCAGTACGAAATACCCTCTGACATTACTGGAGAATTAAGAGATAAGGCAGAGGCACTACTCAGGCTTACCATAAGCAATACGGACATAAACCCAATGAACTTCGCCATAGAACAGGACGATGGCGAATACAATGCAGCGTTATCAGATTTAGGAGCTGAAGCACAACCAACAGCCGCACCGACTGCTACTTTAGTGGAGCCACAGAGACCTAAAAGTCCGTATGGAATTACCGGAAAGCGTAAAGAAACCATACAAAGTCCTGCGGATAGAAGAAAGAAGATTGCCATTTACGATTCAGCGCAAACAACAGCGGATGAACTTTTAAATGAATTTGAGAAACAAGGCGAAAGACGCTGGATTGATGAAAAGGAGTTTAGAAGGATACATGAAAGAGTACTCACTGTAAGTAGAATCTTGTCAAGATTTGGCATTAAGATTTATTTTACTGCCAAAATGGAAAAGTCTTCCTCTGTTATTAAAGGTGCTTATTTTAACGAGAAACTTGGAGGCGGTAAACAATACATTGTAATATCAGCTAAAGATGCTACGGTATCTACTGTTGTACACGAAGCATTCCATGCTATCATACGAAACGGGAAGTTGTCTTCTACTCAAGTAGTAAAAGACTTGTACAATCCTATAATGAACATCCTGAAAAACAATCCAGATACTGTTGAAACGTACAATAAAATACAGGATTGGCTTAGGGGTGCAAAATATGAAAGGGGTGAAGTTCCTGAAGAATTCTTAGCCCAATTATCCGGCTATATTTCAGATGGCATAGGCAAGCATCCATTCGACAAAAGCGCAATCGCAAAATTAGAAAGGGTAATCAACAACGTATTAGAAAAACTACTTGGCAAAGATGTACTTGTTGTAAGGTTTACCAACAATGCAGATGTCATTGATTTCTTCAACACACTGGCGGATGGCCTTACTGCAGGTGACACGGCACAGGTAGAGCGTGCGCTTGAACTATACGAGTCAGGCCGTGTGACGAATCCGAGGAAGACTATCTATTTTAAGGGCACTGAGATACCGAATGGACGGAAGTTTGTGGAGAATGTACTAAATGCTTTAGAAAGGATTGAAAGTGAAAGTGCTAAATATCCGCAGGGAGGTGTAATAAATGAATTGACTATCATTGATGGCATACAAAGGATAATCAATAACACACTCAAACTAATACCTGGCCTTGAGAAAACCAGCATCACAATAAACACCGGCAAGGATGCACGTAACCTTATCGTAGAGATGAGCGATAAGAATACCATCCAAGGCAAGAAGATTGGAGCAACCGCGAAGAAGATACAGGACGCAATCGCAGATATCGTCCTTGCAATCAATGACTACCTTGCATCCCGAGGCAATGATCCGCAGTTAGAAGAATACAAACTCGACCCGATTGACGGCCAGGATACGGTTCAATCCGATATCAATGCGGAGATGATGCCGGAAGAAGTGCGCAATCCGGATAAGACGCAGTTCAATAAGCAGCAGGAGATGGTTAAAAGTATCCAGGAAGCTATAAGCAACCTGGACCGGGAGCGACAGAAGATTGCTTTTGCGATAAGAAACAAAGCGAAGTTCATCTCGGAGAAGACAAAGGCAAATACAGTGTCCAGTTCCATGAGAGTAGCTGGAATCTCACCTGTTGTATCCGAGTTACTTACCGGCATTACATCCGATGTAGTGGGCAACCCGCGTATTTCCATTGGAGCGCGTACCGCGAGGATAAAAAAGAACATTGGTACCGGTGAATCAGGAACACTATCTTCCTTCCTATCATTCTCCGATATGTATGACTTGATTCCTCAACTTGCGGACTACACTGTAAAACACGACGCGGCAGTAGGCAATGGCCAGGCGACAATAGACTTGGATGCAAGAACCATTTCCGTTGGCGACATGAACACCGAGCAGGACTTCTTCATTGCACTGATGAATGAGGTCAGATACGCAGCGCAGGACTTTGAACTATTCGAGGCAGGTGTAACACCTGAAGGAAGCCTTGATGCACAGGAAATGTTTGCAGCTATGCGTACGCAGATTAATATGCACGTCAAGCAGCTGCAGGATAAACTTGATCGAGATAAGAAGGCGGGAATGAATGAGCAATTCATTGCTGATAGTCAGGCGATACTTGATGAAGCAAAAGCTCAGGCTACCCAAATCAATTCCATCGGAGATAGAACTACGTACTTCAACTACGTCAGGTCCACTACTCCATCTATCTCCTCTGACGCACTGGCAAAGATGGATCCATCCGACAGGACTAATATCCTGGCCGACCAAATGGACTTCGATGGTACCACCGAGGAACTACTCTTCGAAGTAGCAGACACAGAACAGTTTGCTTCTCAGGATTCCATGGTCAAATCAAGAAAGATATTTGATCAGACAAAATTCATATCGGTTGCCAACGCTATGCAGCGATTAGCTACTATGAATCCTGACTACTTACGTCCGGTGTTGAACGCCGTCCGGGACATGCGAAGAAGAACACGGAATGGTGAGCTTCAACCAAGTGACGTAGCGAAAGCCTGGATGATGTCGGTTGCGTCGCAACAGGCAGGTCCAATAGATGCGGCCACCGCAAACAAGCACTTAGCCAGTAAAGGAATTAATGTCGTACTGGATGAATCTGTATTCGCTGAAGCCTATTCTAAAAAAGACCGTAAGACAAACGAGACCGTAATCAAACAAGGTGGCATCCGCCCGGAAGCCATGGCCGCGATGATGCTTTCCTCTTCTATGGGTAGGAAGTTTCTATCTGATCTGAATAAGGGGAAAGTAGATATCGGATTCATTGATAAGTTCACCGATGCTATTTCGGTCTATGGAATGCAAAGCGAAAAGCGAAAGAACATTGTCGGTGATACTAAAAAGAAAGGGATATACCAAATTCAAGAGGTAACGAAAAATCTTAATGAG
>Ga0315903_10007787_pt1 | contig 13343 bp, 9 predicted proteins | sample LakEriMetagenome_7_FD_203524 | JGI IMG/M metagenome (GOLD analysis project Ga0315903, IMG submission 203524) | Freshwater fungal communities from buoy surface, Lake Erie, Ohio, United States - Buoy 2 MA119 | ecosystem: Environmental > Aquatic > Freshwater > Lake | place: USA: Lake Erie, Ohio...
GGCGTGCCGCTCCCCGATCTCTCGGCCACGCCGACCAAGCAGGGCCGCTGAGCCATGCGGGTCAAGCTGCCCCACGATCTCCCGCGCGAGGAAGTGCGCCGCCGGATGCGTGCGCATGCGGACGAGATCGCCGGCTTCTTCCCGCCCGGTCTCGCCAAGGTCACCACCAGCTGGAGCAGCGATGACCGGATGGATATCACCGCCGAAGTGGTCGGCTACACCATCGCCGGCGGGGTCGATGTCGGCGATAGCGAGGTGGTGATCGAAATGGACCTGCCGCTGATCCTCGGGTTGATGCGCGGTCCGCTCGAGGCCGCCGTGAAAAAGGAAGGCCAGCGCCTCCTCGCGCCCTGAGTGATAATCTGTCCGTTCCGGTGCAATCGGGCAGGCTTGCCAGCCCGCACACAATTGCCAAGCTCCCACACTCATGTCATATTCTTTAGACACAATTTAATGCCTAACTTGCCTTACACTCGGTAGCGTGCGGCAGATCGGCGCATAGGCCGATTCGGGCAGGAGAGGTGGGGCGCATGGCACCGGTCAAGGACGGGACAGAGGCAAGCGGTGATCTGCGCAGCCATCTGCGCGCCGCGACCATGGCCGCGCATGATCTGCTCGATGCGGCAATGCAGGCCGCCAGCGGCTGGCAGATTCGCGAGGATTACGCCCGCTTTCTCGAATTGCAGCACGCCGCGCGCGCGCCGCTGGAGGACTGGCTCGCGGCCCGTGCCCCCGCCGATCTCCATCCGCCGCGCCAGACCGCGCTGATCGCGCAGGATCTTGCCGCGCTCGGCCGCCCGCTGCCGCCGCCCGCCCCGGCCTTTGCGCTGGACGCGGGCACGCGCGGCGACATGCTCGGTGCGGCCTGGGTGCTCGCCGGATCGGCGCTCGGCAATCGCGCCATCGCCCGGCAGGTGCAACGGATCGGCGGCGGCGCCTGGCCGGCTGCCTTCCTCGATGACGGCGCAATGCTCGCCTTCTGGCAAGCACTGCGTGCAAGCATCGAACACAGCGCCGATCCTTGCGAGGTCGAAGGCGCAACCCGCGCCGCCACTGCGGTGTTTGCCCATTTTCTCGCCGTCGCCGAACGCGGCTCACCGGTCCCGGCCAGCGCAGGGGCTGCCTTGTGAACCTCCACCAGCGGCCCGACACGCTCACCGAATGCGACCGCGAGGCGATCCACCACATTGCCGCGATCCAGCCGTTCGGGGGCCTCATCGCCGCGCATGCTGACGGCGCGCTCGCCCACGCTTCGGCCAATTGTGCCGAACTGCTCGGGCTCGCAGCCCTGCCCGAACCCGGCACCCCGCTTGACGCCATTGTCGCCGCCGAGGCGCTCGCGCTGGTCGAAGCGGCGCTGGCGAGCCTTGGCAGCGACGATCTGCCCGAGCGCCGCTTCGGCCTCGATCTGGCCGGCACTGGCGCTCTGTTCGACTGCGCGGTGCACAGGAGCTGCGGCCTGTCGGTGATCGAGTTCGAGCCCCACGCCCGCAACGACTTTGCCGATCACGTGGCAATGATTGTGCCGGTGATCGCGCGGCTCGAAGCGCTCACCGATCCGCAGGCGCTATGCACCACCGCGGCGCGGCTGGTGCGCCAGATGCTCGGCTATGACCGGGTGATGATCTACCGCTTCCATCCCGATGAAAGCGGCGAGGTGGTGGCCGAGGAACTGGCCGAGGGCATGGAGCCCTATCTCGGCCTGCGCTATCCTGCGGCCGACATCCCGCAGCAGGCCCGCGAACTGTTCCGCCGCAACCGGTTCCGCATGATCGCCGATATCGATGCGCCCGCAGTGCCGATCATCCCGGCGCTCGGGGCCGAGGAAGCGCCGCTCGATCTGTCGATGAGCATGCTGCGCGCCCATTCGCCGATGCACCTGGCCTATATGCACAACATGGGGGTGGGCGCCTCGCTCGCGATCGCGATTGTCCGGCATGAACGGCTGTGGGGCATGATCGCCTGCCACCACCGCACGCCGCGCCTGCCGCCCTTCTCGCTGCGGACCGTAGCCGAACTGCTCAGCCAGACCTTCTCGCTGATGCTCGACCGCATTCTGGTGGCGCGCGCCGAAGACCTGCGCGAGCGCGCGCGCGATCTCAATGACCGGCTGCTTCTGCGGCTGGCGGGAGGCCTCGCGCTGGCGGACAGCCTGCCGCTGATCGAGGAGGTGCTGGGCAGCGCGATCCTGCATGACGGTCTCTCGCTGCTGGTCGATGACGAATATCGCGCCAGCGGCGCCGCGCCCGATGAAGCCGCCTTCCGCGCCATCGCCCCGCTGCTGGGGAACACGCTCGGCAGCGCGGTCCATGCCTCCACGCGCCTCGCAGACCAGATCGCCGAGGCGGGCGCTTTTGCCGATTATGCCACCGGCGCGCTGGTGCTGCCGCTCTCGCGCGCCGGGCGCGATTGTCTGGTGCTGTGGCGCCGCCCGCAGACAAGCACGATCACCTGGGCGGGCGATCCGGAAAAGGCCCGCGCCGCGCCCGGCGAGTTGCTCCAGCCGCGCGCCAGCTTTGCCGCATGGACCGAAACCGTGCGCGGACGCAGCGCCGAATGGGACACAGAGGAATGCGAGATCGCCGCGCGCCTGCGCCGCACGCTGATCGAAGTGGTGCTGCGGATGAACGAGGACATCGCGCGCGAACGCGTCCGCGTGGCCGAGCAGCAGGATCTCGTCATCGCCGAGCTCAACCACCGGGTGCGCAACATCCTCGGCCTGATCCGCGCGCTGGTGTCGCAATCGCAGGCCGAGGCGCTGTCGGTGCCGGGCTTTGCCGCGATCCTCGGCGGGCGGATCGCCGCGCTGGCCGCCGCGCACGAAAACCTGACGCGCAAGAACTGGGGCCCGGCATCGCTAATTGCCCTGCTGGAGACCGAACTGGCGCCCTATTGCGGTGCGGATCGCGCGCGGCTGACGTTGGCGGGAGAGGACGTGTTGCTCGGCCCCGAGGCCTTCACGGTGCTGGCGCTGGTGGTGCATGAACTGGCCACCAATTCGGCCAAGTATGGCTGCCTTTCGGCGCGCGCGGGCATGCTGGACGTGCGGCTGGCGCGCACCGCCTTCGGCGATCTGGCGCTGGGCTGGCGCGAGGCGGGCGGGCCGCCGGTGAGCGCGCCTTCGCGCCACGGCTTCGGCTCGACCATCATCAGCCGCTCGATTCCGCATGATCTGGGCGGCGAGGCCGATGTGCGCTTCCGGCTCGAAGGGCTCGAGGCCGATTTCCTGATCCCCCGCCGCCACCTCGCCGATGTCGACAAGGCGGCGCCCGCGCCGGTGCCTGCGCCGGTTGAGGCCGCGCGCCTTGCCCCCGCCGCCCCGCGCCCCGGCCGCGTGCTGGTCGTCGAGGACAGCATCATCATCGCGCTCGACACCGAAGAGAACCTCAAACGGCTCGGGATTGCCGAGGTGCAGGTGGAAAGCAGCGTCGCCGGCGCGCTCGCCGCGATTGCCGAGACCCCGCCCGATTTCGCGCTGATCGACTTCAACCTCGGCGGCGAATCCTCCGAGCCCGTCGCTGCCGCCCTGCGCGAGGCCGGCGTGCGCTTCGTGCTGGCGACCGGCTATGCCGACGGCGCGGCCACCTTCGAGCGGCTGGGCGCGGCAGCGGTACTGCGCAAGCCCTATGGCAAGGGCGAGATCGAGCGGCTGATCGGGGGTTAGGCGGAGCGGGTCAGCAGGGTTACCTCGGCGCCGCTGAAATCGAGGCTCGCGATACCGTCGGCGTAAAGACACTCGCCGGCTCCGGCGCGCGCCGTTCCGTCGCCTGACACAACCTCACCCGCCAACGGCAAAGCCAGCAACGCGCCTGGAAATGCCGCGATAGTCGCCGCATCGGGCGCGCCTTCGATCCGGTCGAGCCGGAAATGCGGCCCGTCGACCAGCACCGGCCCGCTCGCAATCGAACGGCGATGCTCAGGCGCATAGGGCTCGCCGCGCGCCACCGCGAGGGCGCGTGTCAGATGCAATTCGCGTGGGCGGCCATAGTCATAGATGCGGAAAGTTGTGTCGCTGGTCTGCTGCACCTCGACCAGCGCGAGGCCCGGGCCGATCGCGTGGACCGTGCCTGCGGGCAGATAGAACAGATCGCCCGCGCGCGTGGTGTGCCAGGCGAGCAGCTGCTCGATCGTGCCATCCTGCGCGGCGGCGGCGATTTCCTCGGATGTCACCGCCCGCGCAAAGCCGATCGCGAGCCGTGCATCGGGCTCGGCGTCGAGCACCAGCCAGCATTCCTCCTTGCCCGCCTCGCCCGGCAGCGCCTGCGCCTCGCTCGGGTGGACCTGCACCGAGAGCTTGTCCGAGGTGAACAGGTATTTGACCAGCACCTGCGGCAATTCGGGCGGCGGTTCGAACCAGATCTCGCCAATCCGCTGGCCTTCGGGCGCGAGGAAGGGCGCGGGCAGGTGATCGCGGCCCCAAACCTTTGCGACCATGCGGGTCGGCAACTGGCGGACCGCCATCACTGGTCGAGCGCGCCTGGCAGCTTGCCAACCCGCTGCGCGCCCTCGCGCGTGGTCACCAGCACCTCGCCGTCCGCAACGATGATGCACAGATCCGCGAGGCCCACCGCCGAAATGCGCGGACCATCGGTGATCGCCAGCACGCCGCGGCATTGATCAAGGTCCGCCGCGCCGCGCGTGACATTGCCCGCCGCATCGGCCTGATCGGCCAACGCCTCGGCCAGCGCGGCCCAACTGCCGATGTCGGACCAGCCCATGTCGGCGGGCACCATCGCTGCACGCGCAGTGTTCTCCATCACGGCAAAGTCGATCGAATCGCCGGTGATCGCTTCGAAGGGCGCAGCCGCGGGGTGGAAGCACGCGCCCGCGCTATGCCCCTCGGCCACCGCCTGCCGCACAAGCGCCGCCATTTCGGGCCGGTGCGCGGCGAGTTCATCCAGCAGATGCCCAGCACGAAACGCGAAGATCCCGCCATTCCAGCTGAAATTGCCGCTGTCGAGATAGGCCTGCGCGGTGGCAGCATCGGGCTTTTCGACGAACCGCCGGATCGCATAGCCGCCCGCCAGCGGCGCGCCGCGCTCGAGATAGCCATAGCCGGTCTCGGGCCGGTCAGCCGCGATGCCGAAGGATACGAGATAGTCCGCGCGCGCCAGCGCGGCCGCGGCGAGCGCGGCGGCGCGGAAGGCGTCCGGATCGGCAATGTGATGATCGCTCGGGCACACCAGCATCACCGCATCGTCGGGCAGCAGCGCAGCAGCGAGCGCAATGGCGGGCGCGGTGTTGCGCGCACAAGGCTCCACCACCAGCCGCGCGCCGGGGGTGTCGCCCAGCTGGGCCATGGTCAGATCGCCATGCGCGGCGCCTGCCACCACCATCGGCGCGGCAAAGCGATCATCGCCGGCCACCCGGTGCACCGCCTGTTCGAACAGGGTTTGCGCGCCCACCAATGGCAGAAACGGCTTGGGCACCGCCTTGCGGCTGAGCGGCCAGAGCCGCGTGCCGCTGCCGCCGCACAGGATCACGGGGTGGATTTGCGTCACAGGTGTCGCCCTTCATTGCTGTTTTGACGAGCTATATCAGCCGGGTCGATGATGCCAGTCCGAAGCCCTCCCGGCCCCCTCAGTTGGCCCCAGAACAGAGGCGTTAGAACCACCGCTGGCGCCAGTAGAACGGCGCAGCGACCGGGTTGCCTTCGCCGTCCATCGCCGGGCGGAAGCCAAGGCGGCTCTCGACCAGCTGGCAGGTGATCCGGTCAGCCTCGGCGTCGGGGCTGGGGCGGTAGACCGTGCACCCACGCGCGCGCCCGTCGGTGCCGACCGTGACGCGCACGATCACCTCGGTGCCCTTCCGCGCGCCACGCCCGCCGGGGGGGACGGGATAATCGCGGGCATTATCGATGCTGCCGGAGATATGCATGGGCTTGGTCGCCGCCACCCCGCCGCGCCCGCCGCCGCTATTGCCGCTGCCGGTGCCAAGCCCGCTTCCTGCCGCCCCGGTGCCCTCGTCCGCTTCGGCCGCGCCCGAGCGGCTGGCCGTGCCGGTCGACGAGGCCTGCGGACGCTGGGGTTCCTCGCGCAGCGTGCGCGGCGGTTTGGGCTGGGTGACGGGCTGGGCCACGGCTTCCTTACCGGGATCGCCCTGCCCGCCTTCGTCAGGTTCCGGCTGGTTTGCGGGCGGGGGCGGCAGCGGGGTGGTAACCGTCACCGTGAAGGCCGAGACCACCTGTTTCTGGACCGAAGCGGTGAGATCGGGCGCCAGCACACGGGAAAGCCCGTAAAGCGCGGCGATATGCAGCACCACAATCACCACCAGCAGCGGCAGGCTGGGACGACGGCGCTGATGCTGGAAACCGGCAGAACCCGTCATGCGCACCGCCTGTCAATCACGATTGCCTCCGTTTCGGGCGAGCTTCCGCCGGAAACCCGCGCCGACTTCCTATAGCACCGCCGCGGATTTTGGCGATGGAACGCAAGAACCGATCGCGCATTGCACCGTGTCGAAGCCGCCGGGGGTGCAAGCCCGGACGTGTGGTACGATCCCGCCAGTCGGGACGATGCGCCTGCGCGTCTGCCGCAAGGAGGCGGTGTCGGGGGCGACGCGCAGCGGCCCGCCGCGTCCGGAAGGACGGCGCCCGAACCCTTCCCCGGTGTCTTTGTCAGCATGCTGGCCGCGCAGCGGATCGCGTCCGGCCCGATTGACAGGGCAGCGCTGATCGCCGCGTTGCCCGGCGGCGGGGGCTATCTGCTATTTGCCTGCATCAGCCTGCTGCTCGCCCGCGCCGGCGATACGGTCACGCCGGTCTGGCGCCCCAATGCGCTGGCGGTGGTGGTGGTGGTGCGCGCGCGGCTTTGCGCGATGGCACGCTGGCGACACCCCGCGCGCACAACCCCGCCGGAGCGGGCAACCCTGCGGCCGAATGGCTGGCGGTGTTGCTCCACAAGCTGGCCGGCACCGCCGCCATGTTCGGCGAGGCCGCTCTGGGCGACAGCGCCGCCGCGCTCGAGCGCGCGCTGGCGATGGAACAGAACGCCGAGACCCGCATAGCGCTGGCGCGTGAATTGCTGGCGCTGGCCGACCGTCCCTCGGATGCCGAGCTGCGCAAGGTCAACCGCGCGGCGGGCTGAGCACTTGCTCCCGCCCCCACCGCTGCCCAGCCAGTCTCAAGCGCCCACGAAAAAAGGGCGACCCGTTCCCGGGCCGCCCTCTTTCACGTTGTCGCTGGTCGCTGGCGATCAGAAGGCCAGACGGACCCCGAAGCGCACGCCCCACAGCGAACCGTTGATCTGGGTCGCTTCGATCGGCTGGGCGAAGGTCGGCGTGCGGTTCTCGAACAGATACTGCGCGCAAGGCTGAGCGGCCGAGGTGGCGATGCTCGCCGCGTTGCCCGGAGTGGTCAGGCAGCGCACGTTCACGACCGGCGCGTTGTAGGGGAAGCCCACTTGCTCGATCGTGCCCCAGCTGCTGTCGATCAGGTTGAGCACGTTTTCGACGTCGGCAAGCAGTTCCAGCTTGCCGCCGAACACGAACGGCACTTCCTGACGGAACGACAGGTCGAGCTTGTGCACCCAGGGGGTTCTGGCGATATTCTTCGGCGCGATTTCGCCCTGATAATCCTCCAGTTCCGAGTTCTCGATGAAGTTCTGGAAGCCGATGAAGTCGAAGTTCGGCGCGTAGAGCACCCGCGAATCCGCCGTCGGGCTGCTGACGTCCGGCACGTAGAGCAGGTTCGCGCTGTTGCGACCCGTCACACCGAACACGCTCGAGCGGTTGGTCCCTGCCGCCTGATCGGCGAAGGTGTAGCTGTAACGCTGGCCCGAACGGACGTTGTAGAACAGTTCGATGCGAGTGTTGTTGTCCCCGAAGATCTCGGCGTCATAGCCCGCCCCAAGGCGGAACTGGTGATCGCGCTGGTAGTTCGAGATGCCGATCGCGGCAAAGTTCGGATCGTCACCGACCGCAGTGTTGGTGTAGTTCGAGAACGCCACCGACGAGGTGCCCGGGTTCTGATCATCAACGTTCTGATAGGTGTAGGCACCGTTCAGGAAGAAGCCTGCATCCCAGCGCTTGTTGAAGCGCGCGACAATGTTCCAGCTGTCACCTTCATCGGTGTTGGTCAGCAGAATATCGGTGTTGACGCCGGTCTGGCCCGCCAGGATGTTGTAGCGCGGGCGACCGTCCGGCGTAGTGGTGCCGGTGGTGACCGAGCGCAGGTCGGTCCATTCCAGAGCGTCATTCACCTTCGAGTAGATCACGTCGATGCCGAAGTTCCAGCCGTCGCCGAGGAACGGAAGGTTGGCTTCGTAATCGACCGAGCCCGAGAAACGCCACTGCGAAGGCGCCTCGAAGTTCGGATCGAGCGCGTTGGTCGGCGAGGCTGCGGTGCCGGTGGTGCGCACCGCATCGACCAGCGACTGCGGAATGCCGGTCCCGCCCGAGACGTTGTTGAGCGTTGCGGCACCGATCGCATTCTGCTGCGCCGCCGAGAGGCCGGTGACGCCCGAAACGGTGAAGGTGTCGGCAGCGCCGCCGACGCCGGGCACGCGGCGAACCTGCGCGCGGCCAATCGTCGGGCCCGGGTTCGAGTAGTTGTTCGAGATCCACACCAGCGGGTTGCCGCCGCCGAACAGACCGGCCGAACCGCGCACCTGGAGGCGATCGGTCGGCGTCCAGTTGAAGCCGAAGCGCGGCTGGAACAGGTCACGCCCGTTGAGGGTCTCGGTGTTGGCGAAACCGTAGCGTCCGACGAAGTTCTGGTTGAAGAACGGACGATCAGGCGTGTCGAACAGATCGTAGCGTATGCCGGCCACCACGGTCAGGGTGTCGGTCACGTCGATCGTGTCCATGATCCCGAAGGTCCAGCTGTTGTTCTGGAAATCGGCGGTCACGGTGTCGATGCCGCCGCGCAGCGGAATGGCGATATCGACTTCGTTGGCACGGCGGCCCTGCAGGTCGTTGATGCCGTCGAACAGCCACACACCCGAGACGCGCTGGGCGAACAGGTTGCGGACATCCTGCTGGCGACGCTCGGCGATCACCTTGACGGTGTGGTTGTTGAGCTTCAGCGCAGCCTGGAATTCGACCGCGAGGCTTTGGCTGTCGAGCTCGTTTGCCTGACGGCTGAGGTCGGGGCCGAAACGAAGGCGGCGCACGCCGCTGGGGCATACCAACGGCAGCGGCGTCGCGAGCGGGTCGAGACAGACGGTGAATTCACCGAAGTCGCGGTTGCCGCCGATAGGCTCCTGCAGGCGGACGTAGTCGGCGTAGGACACGCGGAGCTGGGTCGAGAACTCGTCCGACCACTGGTTGTTCGACTGGATGATCCCGAAGTGGTTGGTTGCACCCTGCGTGTAGTTGTTCGACAGCAGGTTGAAGGTCGGATTGTTGGCGGTGATCTGGCCGAGACCGGTCTGGCCGGCGAGCAGCGCCGCCTCGTTCCAGATATAGGTCGCGCTCAGACGGTGGCCGTCAGCAATGTTCCAGTCGATCTTGGTGACGAGCTTGTCGTCCTTTTCGACGATGTCGTTGGCAACGCCGAGCGTGTCGAAGCTGTAGACATTCTGGGCGATGTCATCGATCAGGGTCAGCTGCGCATCGGTAATGCCGAGCTGGGCCGGATCGACATCGGCGGGGACCGTGTCGCGGGTGCGCTCGTAGGTGACTGCGAAGAACAGCTTGTCCTTGATGATCGGGCCGGTGACCTGCGCCACATAGACTTGCGAATCGAACGAACCGACGCGGGTCAGGTTGTTGGCGCGATCGCCGCGCATATCGTCGTTCTGGTAGTAGGCAGCGCCGAGGAAGGTGAAGCTGTTGCCACCCGACCTGAGCTGGGTGTTGATCGCACCGCCCTGGAAGAAGCCCTGCTGGATGTCGACCGGAGCGGTCTCGACCGAGAATTCGCCGATCGCATCAAGCGGAACCGGGCCGCGCGACGACACCAGACCGCCGGATTCGAGACCGAAGGGGTCGCCGAAGGCCACACCGTCAACGGTGAAGCGGTTGAAGCGGTTGTTCTGCCCCGCGATGCTGATGGCGTTGCCGTTGGTGGCGTCAAGCGTCACCAACGGATCGCGCAGGGCGAGGTTGCGGATGTCACGGTTGACGTTCGCAACGCCCGCGATGTCGCGTGCGGTCAGCACCGTGGCAGCGCCAGTGCCGAGCGTGATCGCCGACTTCTGGCGCGCGCCCGAGACGATGATGGTCTGGCCGGCATCGGCCAGCGCGACGCTGATGCGCTGCGCCTGGCCTGCGGTCAGGAAGCCGATTTCCTGCTCGGCGGTTTCATAATTGTCGGCGGTGACGCTGACGGTGTAGGGGCCGCCCAGACGCAGGCCCGAGGCGTTGAAGCCGCCCGAAGCATCGGTGGTCTGGGTCGAGGTGGTGCCCGAAGGCGTGTGCGTGACAGTCACGGTCGCGCCCGGGATCGCGGCGCCGCTCTGGTCGACGACTTCGCCGCGCAGCGACGAGGAGGTTTCCTGCGCGAAAGCCGGGGTGGCGACGAAAGTGGTGGTGGCGGCAAGGCTGACAACGCTTGCTGCAAGAAGATACTTAAGCTTCATGGTTTGGCCCCTGATAGCAGTCTGGAGAGGATCTAACGTCGCGGCCCTAGACCGGTTCGCTTGCGGAAAAGCGACTGTTCTGTGACAATTTGATGAAAGTTGCTCCGAGGTAAATGCCTTTCCTCGGAAAGCGTGGCTTCAAGCGCACAAATCGCACAGCGTTCCCGCCGTTTCCGTATGGACGTGTTGCATTCGCGCAACGAATTGCGCGCCCTCGGGGCGGTGGATCGCTTGCGGGTAACCCCGGCAGTCCGACTCAGGCGAGATTGATCTCGCGCAGGCGCTGCATCAGGAAATCATGCGCCGTGATCGGTACGGGCGGCGGCGCGGCATCTTCGGCGTCGATGCATTCGGGCAGGGCTTCGATCAGGAAATCGGGCCGGAAATGCAGGAAGAACGGCATCGAATAGCGCGAGCGCAGCGCCGCGTCGCCGCGCGGGTTGACGACGCGGTGGGTGGTCGAGCGCAGCCGCCCGTTGGTCTGGCGATCGAGCATGTCGCCGACATTGATTACCAGCGCGCCCGCCGCTGCCGGGATCGGTAGCCATTCTCCGGTTTTGGTGAGCAGTTCCAGCCCGGCTTCTTCGGCCCCGAGCAGCAGCGTGATGGTGTTGATGTCCTCATGCGCGGCAGCGCGGATCGCCCCTTCGGGCGCGCCCGGTCCCAGCGGCGGGTAATGCAGCAGGCGCATCACCGAATTGCCGTCCTCTACGCTCGCCGCAAAGAACTCGCGCGGGCGGTCGAGATGCAGCGCAATCGCCTCGAGCACCCGCGCCCCGGCGGTCTCGAACGCCGAGAACAGCGCGCTCATCGTCGCGCGGAAGCCCTCGACCTCGTCGGGCCAGATGTTGGGGGCCATGAATTCGGCGAGCGGATGGCCGGGCGGCAGCGTGCGGCCGACGTGCCAGAATTCCTTCAGGTCGAACACCTCGGCATCCTTGGCCTTTTCGGTGCCGAACGGGGTATAGCCGCGCGCGCCGCCGCCGCCTTCGATCTTGTAGGCGCGCTTGACGCTGTCGGGCAGTGCGAAGAACGCCTTGGAAACCGCCTCGGCCTCGTCGATCAGGCTTTGCGGAATGCCGTGGTCGCGCACCACGGCAAAGCCGTATTCGGCGAAAGATCGGCCCAGCTCGTCGGCGATGGTCTCGAGCGGCTGGGCGAGCGAAACGGAAGCGATGTCAGTCATACGCGCGGCTTTACACCTGCGCCCGCAGATCTGCCAAGAGCTTCGGGGGCCAAGCGTTTCAGAGCGGCAAGAACAGGCTCGCCAGCGCCGCACTCATCAAGTTGGCAAGGCTCCCGGCAGCAAGCGCCTTCAACCCCAGCTTGGCGATCACCGGGCGCTGGTTCGGGGCGAGTCCGCCGGTCACCGCCATCTGGATCGCGATCGAGGAGAAATTGGCAAAGCCGCACAGCGCAAAGGTGATGATCGCGCGGCTGCGTTCGGTCAGCGCGTCTGGCTTCATCGCCCCCAGATCGATGAAGGCGACAAATTCGTTGAGCACGATCTTGGTGCCGAACAATCCGCCCGCGATCTGCGCCTGTTGCCAGTCGGAAATGCCGATCAGGAACATCACCGGCGCGAACAGATAGCCGAGCAGTTTCTGGAAGCTGAGGGTGGCAAACCAGGCCGCGGCCTCGGGCGAGAGCGGCGCGCCAATATTGGCGGCAAGTCCCGCCACACCGCTGCCGAGCCCGGCCAGCATCCCGTTCGCCAGCGCCACCAGCGCGACAAACACCATCACCATTGCGCCCACCGCCACCGCCAGTTTCACGCCGGTCTGGGTGCCCTGGGCTGCGGCTTCGATGATATTGGCGGGGCGCTGGCCTTCCTCGAAGGTTTCTGCCGCGGTCACCTCGCCTAACTTGCCGCCGCCTTCGACCAGCGAGGCAGGGCCGACCGCGCTGATCCGCGCCTGCGGCAATTCGATTTCCTGCCCGTTCTCGTCATACATCGCCACGCAGGTGGCCTCGGCCACCGCCTTGGCCTTGCCGCGCGCGCGCTGCACAGCGGCGGTAGCGATCCCGTCATCGCGGCCCAGCGCGGGGACAAAGGTTTCGTCGTCGGGCATGATGATCTTCGCCATCAGGATTCCACCCGGGGCCGACATGAAGGCGGCAGCGAGCAGGAACGGTACCGCTTCCTCGCCGATGAAGCTGGCGTAGGCGGCGAGGATTGTGCCGGCCACGCCCGCCATGCCGACCGTCATCAGAGTGAACAGTCCGGCCGGCGAAAGCGCGGCAAGATAGGGGCGCACCACCAATGGGCTTTCCGACTGGCCAACAAAGATGTTGGCTGCCGCGCCGAGGGCCTCGACCTTGTTGATGCCGGTGACGAAACCAATCGCCCCGCCCACCCAGCGCACCAGCCGCTGCATGATGCCGAGGTGATAGAGGATCGAGACGATCGCGGCGAAAAACACGATCACCGGCAGCGCGGCGATCACGAAGGTGTTGGCGAAGGGATTGCTCTCCATCGGCCCGAACACCGATGTGATGCCGACCTTGGAGAAATCGAGCAGCGCGATCACCCCGCCCGAAAGCCCGCCGATCACCGCCACGCCGACATCGGTGCGCAGCACGATCAGCGCGGTGAAGGCCTGCAGTGCAAAGGCCGAGCCGACCACCCGCAGATTGATCTGCTTCCTGGCCGAAGACAGCGCAACCGCGATGCCCAGAATGGCGAGCACCCCTACAAGGCTCAGCAGGATTGGCGTGATACCTGAGTTCACGGCGGCGAATGGCCCTTTATCGGTTCGGAAACTTGTGTGTGACCCCGGTGCCCGCCAGGCGCTCGCCTGCCGCACAACAGAGCTTGGCGTG
>Ga0315903_10007790_pt1 | contig 13341 bp, 6 predicted proteins | sample LakEriMetagenome_7_FD_203524 | JGI IMG/M metagenome (GOLD analysis project Ga0315903, IMG submission 203524) | Freshwater fungal communities from buoy surface, Lake Erie, Ohio, United States - Buoy 2 MA119 | ecosystem: Environmental > Aquatic > Freshwater > Lake | place: USA: Lake Erie, Ohio...
AAGATTATTCTGCTAACGGTAGAGTACTGCAAGCTATGAGTAGAATCATTGACACGAAGTCTTTAAAGCCGGTATACCCAGTGAACAAACGAATCAAGTTTGAGCACATGGGAAAGGTATTCGAAGGGTTTAATGTCAGACTTCATACTCTGTCTAACAAGCTTGAGAACGGAGAGTTTAAGATAGTTTCTAATACTACTGATGTTGATACTTGGGAAAAGTTTGACATCTCTAAGGTGTATTTTAGAAAAGAAGGATTTACCAGACTTAAAGATGCATATCTTATGAAAGAGAATGGTGGTTCTTTTATATCTATCAGAAAGAAATCCACTCAAGATTTAGAGGACAAGTGTGATGATCCTTCTACACCTCCAAACGAGTTAGGAATCTACGAAGCTCAGTTAGCAAAGGTTAAGAAAAACCAATTAGAAGTTGAGAAGTATTTATCAGAGTCAGAAAGCTACAGAGTTTATGATGATGTGATAGTTCCTGATGACTTTGAGGCTAGTCTTAAAGAGGAGGAAGAAGTATTGGCTGCTACAGGTGGTGGAACTCAAAGGTTAACTCCTGCTGAACTTCGTGAGTTGAACAAGCAGATTGTAGGTTACACTGTTCGTACTGCTACTGCAAGACAGGCTAATAACTGGAATGATTCTGTATGGGATAAGGTAGAGCCAAAGTTATCTGAACTTAGAGCTACTGAAACTCTTATCTACTATGGTACAGATGAAGATGGAGAAAAGCTTAAGTTAGCTGCTGAGATAATGAAAGGATTTGCTCCGTTTATTTCAGATGTTTATCCTAGTTCTACTTATACTCCTCCTTATTCTAATAGTAGACAGGATCCTATGCATTTCTACATGTGTCACCCTACAAGATTTACTAATGGTAAAGGAGAGCTTAGTGAATATCCTATGGGGACTAAAGTCAATAGAGATTTTAAGACTCCACAGTTAATTAAACTCAGTGAAGCCAATGTAAGACAGGTGAAGAATGTCGAGAATATCAGACATATCGATGAGTTTTTCTATACAGTGACTGAGAATGACTACATTACTTGTAGCCCATATCTTAGAATATACTATGCTGCTCATCGTCTTGAAACTTGTGATCTTAAGCATTTCTTTGATCATCTGCAATCTATCAATCCTTTGTTTGGTAAAATGTATGATCAGATTATGGAAGTTACAGGTAAGATATCTTATAAGTTAAAAGACAAATCTCATCCATTACTTGATGAAGTGTTTACAAGACTGAATAAGATGTATGCTTTAGAGTATGTATGCAAGACTTCTCCTGATGATAAGGAGACTATTGCTAATACAGCAAGCAACTTGTTTATGCTAGCAGACATTCCAGGAGCTGAGATTCGTATTCCAGGCTTTGAGGCTGTGTATTCTTTCTATAAAGATTTCATAGAAACTTCTCAACATATCCTAAGTCAGATTTCTAGTTATAAGTTTGATGAGGAAGATACGAAACGTGAGATTCAGCTGTATCTAAAAGCAAAAGGGTTACTCGAAATGACCATTCCTGTTGACGAAATTAATGAGTTCGAGTCATTTATTTCAGTAAATTTGTAATACAAATAATAACAAAATCTTATATGATTAGTTTAAATGTAATCGATGGAAACATCGTAGGATCTTACGGAGAGAAGTCATTCTCTGTAAAGTACAAGGAAGAGTTGTACAAACAAATGCAAGAGTTATCTAACAAGGCTGACAAAGCAGAAACAATGGATGAGTTGAGAGGTATCTTAGATACTTTCGATAGCTTGGCTGTTGAGGATTACACTGAGCTTATTCAAGATAAGTGTGAGCACATCTATGTTAATAGCACTACCGGAGAGTTCTTCTTGAAGACTGGTGATGTGGTATCTAACATTCCAATGCCTGAGGCTTTAGTAGAGAGAATCTATGAGTCTATGGATATGGGTTTAGATTTTATGCCACTTATCAAGATGTGGACTCGTTGGCTACGTAATCCAATTCTTTGGAAGAAGATGAAAGCTGGTACAGGAGTAGAATTCTCTGAAAGATTCTTCAATTTCATCAATCTTAAGTATGTTCACCCTGTTCTATTCAAAGAACTTGTTGAAGAAAAGGGATTGAATGAGGACGTAGCTGCTAAGAAAGCTACTATGTATCAGATGAAGATTACCAAGGAAGGTTTATTGAACGGTTACAAAGTTTCTTCTGAGGTTTTGCATAAGTTCGATGCTGAGACTGGAGAGGTAGTAGATCGTTACAAACGTACATTCAATGTAGACACTGGAGAAATTGAGTCAGAAGGCTTACCAGAGTTTGTAGAGGATCGTGTCTTCCAACCTGCTATCATGGGAGAAAGTGGAGATGCATTCTATTGTGAAGGTCCTAACGGTTATGCTAACCCTGGCCACTTCATTAAAGTAGGATGTACTCATCGTCTTGCATCTTGGGATCAGGTGAATACTAATGACCATCAAGCATGTGTACCTGGCTTACACTTCGGAGGTCTTGAGTATATTAACCGTATCTCAGGTGAGATTCACAACATCTTTGTAGACCCGATGCACATCGGTGCCGTTCCAGATGATAACACTGGAGCTATCCGTTGTCTTCAGTATTTCGTGCATTCAAGTTTGGCTGGTGTAAATGGTTCCATTTATCACTCTTCAACTTATGCAGCAAAGACTGATGCTGAATGGGCTATAGCTCGTAAAGAAGCAGTAGAGAAATCTTTCTCTCGTATTGAAGAACTAAAAGCAGCTGTTGCTAGAATAAACAACATATAAATTAAGCTCAGATGGAAGAAATATTAGACCAGAGTGTAGGACCAGTGGAACCGATATGTCTAATTGATGGAGATAGCTTAATTTATTATGAGATGGACAAGCCAACCCTGGAGGAAGCCTTACAAGGGCTAGACTCCAGGATCTTGACCATTCTTGAACAATGCAAAACCCCTACATATGTTGGCTTTCTTACAGATCATAATTGTTTCCGTTACCAAGTTAGCAAAGACTATAAAGCTAATCGGAAACATAGACCCAAACCTGTCATCTTCCCTGCCCTTCGAGAATACCTCAAACAAAAATGGGGATTCTATGGAGTTGAAGGATTAGAGGCTGACGATTTGGTAAGTTATTATGCTAAGAACGAACCACGTAAAACGATTATCTGCTCACCAGATAAGGATGTTCTTCATCAATGCCCAGGCATGCACTTTAATTATCGTACTCTTGAGTTTTTGCATACATCTCCAGATGATGCATATCAATTCTTGTGGAAGCAAGTATTGATGGGAGATAGTACAGATAATATTACAGGCATACCAGGAGTTGGTATTAAGACAGCCGAGAATTGGTTGATGGGGAGAACTAATGATGTTGAAGCATTTGTTTTGAAGAAGTATATCGAGAAATTTGGAAGTACAGAAGGCATTATGCAGTTCTATACTAACTTTAAACTTGTATATTTACTTCAAAGTCCTGAGGATATTCTCAGAGAGCTTCAAAATAATTTAGAACCCTTAAAACCTATAACTCACTATGAGCCAGCAGATAGCGACGGATGGTAAAATAATTTACACTCCAGTGAATGGTAGAACCATTCGTATGACAGGAAGTATTGCAGACTATTCTAGAGTTTATGATGAAGATGGGAAAACAATAACTACTTTGGTAAGTGGGAAATTAAAACATGATCTCGGCTCTATTGTTAGAGGCCGTACAAAGAATCCCTACAAAGTAAATATCATAACCCCACTTTATAATGCTGTAAATCTTTTAGCTGGATATGATCTATCAGTTGCAAAAGCAACTAAATCTACAATCTTTTTATGCCCAATGCTTGGAGGAAAGAGAGAGTTATTCTACTGGAACAATCTATTAGTAAATGCATTCTGTGCTGTACCGAATGATGAGAATGTGATTGCATTACTATATAGATTTTCAGGAGATGCTTTGTTCACAAAATTTGAACATGCTCTTGAAAGCTTTGAAGCATTTAAGTATAAGATTGATACTGACCCATACCATGTGTTGTTTGTGTTTGAGGTGCCTAAGCATGCTCAAGCATCTTATTCACATTTTGTGAATGGTCGGTATTCAGAGATAGATGATATCATGAAACTTAAGATTTTGGATTATCATGGATTTAATATGGATGGGTCAACAGCTAAAATCCTATTCAAGTCTCCTTCATTGAAGAAAGAACTTGAGGAGCAATTAGACGTAACGATACCAGAAGAGAATGAATTACATTCTCCCCCAAAATTAAATGAAGAAACATTCGATCCAGAACTATATCATACAAGTAAATTAAAATTCGATAACACAAAATTCTTAAAATGAGTAAACTGCTTGAACAGATCGGGGATTGGGGACCTATCCACACTAAGTTGGTAGAAGACCACCCCGGTCTTTACGGGCAGCTCAAAGACTTCATTAAATTTCACAGAACAAATTACACTGTATATCCTGCTAGTCCAGAGGTGTACAAAGCATTTGAGTTGTGTCAGATGAAGGACCTTCGAGTTGTCATCATAGGGCAGGATCCATATCACAATGGAGCTGCTACCGGCCTTGCATTTGGAGTTAAAGAGGGAATGAAAATTAATCCAAGTCTACGAGTGATACAGAGAGAAATCTGTAGATCCCATGGCATAGACGAATCAGATGCCAAAACAACTGAGTTTGATTATTCATTGTCTCATCTGGCCAAGCAAGGTGTATTGCTATTGAACACTACTCTGACTGTTACTAAAGGTAAACCTAATTCCCATGAGCAAATCTGGGGCTGGTATACCAAAGGAATTGTCAGAGAGATATGCAATGAGTTAGATGGAGTCATCTTTTTATTATGGGGAAAGTTTGCACAGCATGCTTTCGGAGGCATAATTAAAGAAGTGAATTCTTTCCACGACAAATCACATATCATATTTGCTGCATCACATCCTGCAGCAGAAGTCTATGGAGGTAATGCCCGGTTTATTGGTTGTAATCATTTCATTAAAGTTAATGAGATAATTGCAGAGCCAATTGATTGGTTTAAATTACCAGAGAAGAAAGAGGATGAATTAGAATCTCAATTTAATTTACTATGAACGATACTGAACAACAGATTAATGCTGTATGCAATCAAATCAAAACACTTTTACTTTTAAAGAACAAAGCTTACGGGGACTCAGCACTTGAGCCCGTAAGAATCTTTTCGAAGAATAGTTCTATCGATGGACTACTTGTACGAATTGACGATAAGTTATCTCGAATCAAGAATATGGGGGTTTCTTCAGCAAGTGAAGACACTCTTATGGATTTGATTGGGTACTTAGTTCTTTTGAAAATTCAATTGAATAAGAGTATGAGCAGTGGTTTTGAGGTTATGGCTAAAGAAACTCAGAAGAAAATAGTAGATCAGTTAGGGCTACCAAAGATGCCACCTACCTATTGGCAAGGTACTCATCATGATATCGATAAGATTCGATACACTAACGGCACTATGACAGGGTATTAAAAAGAAGGGGCAGTAGCCCCTTTTTTATTGCCTTTATTATTTCGTTGCTGTAGCAGGAAGATCAAACCACTTAGAAGCTGTAGCTGGATCAGATGATTTTTCAATACCCCCTAGTATTGGAATTAATGCTTGGAACTTAGCTAGCAGTTTGCTATCTCCTTTCTCATGAATTCCAGACTTTCTTTTGTAGTATAGTTCTGATGTATCCCCTGTAAATATTGATGGAATAGCTTGAAATGCTACCATATCTATAAGTTCTATTGATTTTGTAATAGGACGTACAGTTGCTGTAGGGGAATTAGCAGTCTTTAAGAATTCCATTGGTCTTACGAACTGAGTCAATTCAGTTTGCATACGTAAAGCCTCGTAAATAACGAAGCTCTCAAACCATGAATCATCTTCATCATCGTCATCTGAAAGTGACATTACAATCAAAGCACATAGAGTCCAGAATGCAATAGATACTGCAGACCTTCTCATGTTTTGCTTCTCCATGTCTGTCATCATCTTGTAAACTTTAACACCGTTACCAGCATTCTTATAAGTTTCTTTCATGAATCTCCACATAGTTTCCATTGTACCTTCTGAGATAGTTCCAAGCTCTAAGTCACGGTGGATTCCCCCACGAAGACCGTTGTGTCCATAGTGTTTACGAAGAGATGGAATGAAGTAACGACGGAATAGCATAATCAATTTACCGTACCATCTTCTTTGAAGAATAGCATCATCAAATTTAGTTTTGACTTGGTTGGTTCTCTTGTTGATTCCAGAGATTTTAGACATGAATCTGCTTCTGTTGAAGTTAACAACCTTAGGGTCTATTCCAAATCTACCAGTCTTCTCATCTTTAACAAATACATCCCAAAGATTTGCATCTTCCCCCTTCTCATTTTTAATGACATTACCGTCTTTATCTTTAAGCTTTCCTCTGTAGCTGTCCATCAAGGCAAGCATTCTTGTTACTGCTGTCTCGTGCTCAGCAATAGTTTGTAATGCCATTGGCCCTTCTTGTAAAAGCTTAAGCATTCGTGGACCAGTCTTGTCTTCTTTTGTAGATCCAAGTACTTCCCCTAATGCATCGAAGTATCTAATAGCTTGTACAATCTTAGTTTGTGGGGCAAATGTTTTAAAGTCTTTCAAAGATCCTAAGCCACCATTACTTGTAAAGTGGTAGATGCTCTTAGCCCACGTCATATTCTTTTTATTAAAGAACTGCTGTGAGTGTGCCTCTTCCATCAAACGTACGTTATCGAGTAACATCTGATTGGTGGACTGAAGTAAGTTACCTGCTAAGTTAGCTAATGCAGTAAACGATGCTATTTTATTAGATAGCTTATTTGCTGAGATCTGTCTCCCAAATATATTTAAAGCAGACTTTAACTCTTCTTCCCCAAAGAATATTTTATCAATCCATTCGGACAAGTGCTTGAAGTTATTCCCTCCTTTACCTGCAGTCTGCATCTTAGTTCCTTTTAGGATCTTTGACATTCTGTGTAAAAGAGGATTGTTATCTGCTGCTACTGCCTGTACTTCTCTGTTTTCTATAATATCTCTCATTAACATTACTGACCCAATAATTTCAGATTTACTCTTAAACATATTGGCCATTCCTCCGAAGAGAATTAATGAGCTGGCTATGTCTCTACTTACTAATTTAGAATCAGTAGGATTTGTGTAGAAGATAGGAATTGTTTTGGCTCTAGCTTCTTTGTTGGCATTGATAGCATCTCCGTAATTTACATCCGTAGATAAGAACTGAAATGAATCTTTTACAAAGTCTTTAGCTGCAGTGAATGCTCCGTCCTTCTGAACCTTTTCTAACCCTTCCGATCTCACTGATGGGAGAATGTAGCTGAACTTATCCCAAGAATTTTTTGCAAGGTTATTATTTCCAAGCATCTTTTGCTTCTTGTAGTAGAAGCTCATCATGCCCTTGTAATACTCAAAAGCAGGAGCATTCTTTTTTAATGCTTCATACTTAGGATTTTTGTAGCTATCATTTGGACGAACTGCTGAAATTTTCCACTGCCCATTTACAGAGTCATACATCTTGTCCATCAATGATTTTAGAGAAGCTTGTTCTACTTCTAAAACTTGAATCTTATCTGTATCTATTAAAGCTTTGTCTTTTGAACTTTCTTCTAAAAGTTTTTTTCTTACAGTCTTAAGTTTGTCTACAAGTACGTTATATTTTTCTTGAGAGTCTTTACTTGGGACAGAATTTTCTTTGTACCACTTAGCTACTTCTTTATAGTACTCTCTTACGGTTACCTTGTTCTTTAACCACTCTTGAATTTCTTCGTCCCCCTTAACTGGTTTACTGTACTTTTTAGCTAAATCTTCATACATTTTAGATTCAGCACGTTTGTACCTAGTAACATCAAACTCTTGTACAAAAGATAGTAAAGTTGTTTTTTCTGACTGCCCTGTTTCAGGATTGTACGTCATATACTCTACCTCTTCTATTACATCTTCATTAAATTTATTAGGATTAAGTCCTGACCCTTTTGATTTTTCGAAATTTTTATATACTTCTGCTAATTCGTAGATGTCATCTTGTGTTTCATCATTAGCTTGATACATTTTATCCTTAAGCATAGATGCAAACATCTGTATCCCTACTTGAGAAGAATAAATGATTGGGTCTAAAAGGTAACTAAATGCAGACTTATCTTTTTGAGCTTCAGTAAGTTCATTTATTAAAGTCTGTCTAGTTACTTTTTTGTTCTCTAACTGCTTGATGTTCAATGCTATAAGAGCTGCAAATTCATCAGCAGGAGCTAACTTCTGATTTTTTATTTTGTTGTACTCCTCATCTCTCTCAATAGCTACTAAACGATTGTTATCTTTTATATTCTGTATAAGCTTAATAATCTCATCGTTTACATCATCATTTGAATACTCCATTAATAAGTCTGCCATAAGAGGGATACCTATTTCTCTGTATGTCTCTTCTACCAAGTTCATTCTATAAATGGCTTGGCTAATTTTCTTTTCAAATACTGATAAAGATTGGAACTTTGGGTCTTGTTGAAGTTGTTCAAAGGTTAATCCTTTTCCAAGTCTTACTAAGTCTTTAGAAACTAGTAATCCAATCTTCTGCATTATGCTATCTTTCCCAGCTCTTCCACCATAGAAATCTCCTACCCATTCACTAACCTTGTATAATTCATGGATAAGTTGTAATCTTTCTCTAGTAGGTAAAGTCTCGTTGTACTTTTCATTAATTTTATCTAAATTTTCTTCAGCTCTATCTACAAGTCTTGAAGCATAATTTACAAACTCTACTAATTCTTCTACGTCTTTAATCTTGTCTAATCTTTTCTGCATTAAAGCTAGCTTCTCTACTGCAGTGTCATTCACATCTCCAGGAACTCTTTTAAGTTTGTCGATGCTTTCTTGTGTTACAATACGAACATCATCTACAACTTTCATAAAGTCTTCTTCTTTCTTAGTAAGCTTACTATCAGCCATTAAGAAAGTAACAGAACCTTTTAAATCTGCAGCAGTGTATCTTCTCTCCAAAAGCATTCGTGTAAGTTCTTCTACTGCAGATGGTTTTGCCTCTGTACCGAATAACTTTGAAAGAGCTCTTACCACTCTATTGAATATTCTTTGAAAAATATTAGGATTGTCTCTTTTTATTCTAGCTCCACTTAAACCCATAGCAGTTACAAGAACTTCTTTTTCTAAAGCTTTTTCATCTAACTTTGGGTATGCTTTTTTAATTTCTTCGTAAAGGTTTGTAGTCTTTAACTCGTTGATAGCTCTAACTACTACAGGATGATCTTCCCCTAAAAGCTCTACAAGGATGTGGCTAAACTCATGGATGTGAGTATCTTCTGTCATCAACAGTGGGTTAAGTACTATTGTTAATACTTGACCAGGATTGTTAATAACTCTACCCTTTACTTCAAGTGTAGGGTCTATTTTAACTTCAACATTTATCCCAACTTTTGCAAAATCAGCTATAAGATTGTTGATATCTTTTTGAACAGAAGGCATTTCTGCTCTCTCCATATCCTCAAGATCCAAACGACTGTCCATGTCTTGGAACATATCTAACTGTCTAGCAGTTTCATTTGACATTCTCTTTGTCAAATTCTGCTCTGCATTAGTAAGTCTTAAATCTTCACGATTAAATGGAATTACTAAAGGCTTAAATGTATTCTCAAACTCATAGGCATTTAGAGCAAACTCGTATGGGTCTATTCTGTTTGGAAGTTTAGGGGCTATGTTTGGAGACAGAGACAGAGTAGCTTGTTCAGAAATCTGAATATCGTAATTTGTCTGATTGTTACTCTTGTTTCTAAACGGTGTAATTTGTACAAGTTGTACAGGTGAACCATAATACAAAGCTGCAACGGCATTCAAGTCAGCCACTTCTTGTAAAAGCACATCCTGCATTGCAGGAGAGATTCTTCCTGAAGAGCTTATCACTCCATCGTTGTAAAGCAAGTAGCTGATCCTGTTAGGATCTACTGTATCATTACTTGCTAATTGAGTGTCTATGTATTCAATAACCTTACTAGTAGTAGGAGATTTTCTTACATTTCCGTTTTCGTCTGTTTTAAAGAATCCACATGCCATAGTACAAATATACGGTATTATATTGAGCAAGACATATTTCCAGACTCAATTGGTAATTTTCCTCTGTCTAACAAGTATGTGCTGTTTCTCTCTATGTTGTTTTTAATCTGTGGAATTACTTCTTCGTTTGCTATTCTCATGTAGTTTAGCCCGTAAAGTTTAGTAGACCCCTTGGTTGTGAAAGTTCCTGTAAGCATTCCATACTGTGTCATAATAGATCCATCTCCAGCTGTTACTGGTCCAATTTTACCAAACACAGCACTTGTACCAACTTTTTGATTTCTAACTATTATAAAGTTTTCAGTACCACTATCTAAAACAGTTTCTGTTGTTGACTTAAGTATATCACTGTTTACCCTTCTAACCAAGTTGCTCCCTCCAGCTCTCATTTTTCCAAATGCAGCCATGTAATTAACCATGTCTTGTGAATCAAAGTACTGGGACTGTCTAGCTTTAAATGATTCTTGTCTGAAGAAATCTAAGATGCTTATTCTGTTTTGAACTTCTATTCCAGGTTCTGATGGCCCTTGCTCAACCTTCACAGGAGTTGTGAAAAACTCTAAAGGAACAATATCAGCATATGAGCTAGCACTTTGTCTAAATCCATTTACAAAGAAGCTGTGCATTGCTAACTTTTCGGCAAAATCTTTTACTTCTTTTATACCTTCATTAACTTTTGGATCAGTGTAGTTACCTTCACTATCCATTGTTTTATCTCCTGGTACATAGAATTGTGGGTTATACAATAGGTTGTATAATCCATCTGTATAAGATTGCTTTTCCCCTGCAGAAGTTTTAAATGTATTGTCAAACTTAATTCCATAGTACTTAGCTTCTGTATCTGTATCAGGCTCTAAGTTGGCTATAAATGGGTTTGTATTTAATGCAGGGTACTTCGTCTTTAATCCTTGAAGTCTTGTATAGATGTTATCATTTGCTTTGTTGTACAAGCTTGACATGTTGTTCATAAGGGAAGCAAATGGAGAACCAGGCTTCATAAGCATCATGAACATCAAGTTGTAATCAATCAACTGATGCATTTCAGGGGTTAACTCTTCAGTACTTACATTTCCTAATAGTTCTTTCTTGAAGACTTTGAATGATTCAGATAGTCTAGTAGGGAAGAACACACCTGCAAACTCAAGACCGTTTCTCAATAGATTCTCGTAACCTCTTTCCATTCCATAGATAGATTTCTCTCCAATGAATTGGTCAGTAACGTTATCCATAGAAGTTGGTTCGAAGAATATTGGAGTCTTGAGAGAATCTTCACTCTGATCGAATGCATCAGCTCTATCTAAGTAAGACTGAATAGAACCTATTCGTCCCAATCCATCCATTGAATCTGGGGTTACTCTCTTTCCTAGTTTCATAAGAGCTGACCCAGCTTCGTAGAACTTCATAAAGTTAGCAAGCATCTTAAGTTGCTCATCTACATTTCTGTTCTCTTTGCTTAAGTTTTCTAACTCTGCAACATCCATGTTGAATGTACCAGGCTTATTTAAATTTAAATAACCATTAGGGTCTTTGAGCTTTTTTCTAAAGGTCTTATAAGCTTGTTTTAAATCTCGTAAGTTTCCTGCTTTTGCAGTCTCAAAGTAATCTGTAAATTCTTTAATCAATGGTTGATTTAAGAACAAAGAACAGAATCTTGAAGAATACTCTGGGAAGAATCCTGAGAATAAAACTCTGATACGAGATGTTAAAACTGTATCGTTAAGTTCGTATTGTACAGGAAGTTTTGCAGCATCCACGGCAGCTGATAAAAATAGAGACATACTTTTATCTGTTGGGTAAGATCTGCTTGTTTCATCAAATGGATTTTCAAAAGCAGTTTTTATGTAGTCTCTATATTCTACTCCGTTGATTTTAATAGCATAATCGTTGTGCATTCTAACACTGCCGTGTTGTAACACGTTACGTGCAGCTAATGCATTTGCATAGATACCACGGAGTTTATTTCCAAGAGTACTACGACGAGCTGTAACAGCTTCTGTCTTGTAGTCACTCCAGTCTAATTCTTTTGCAAGTTCTGGGGACTTAGATTTAATCTCGTCCACAACAGTATTTAATGTAGTATCATCAAGTGGAGTAAACACTTCTTTGAAGTGAGCAGGATTTGAGTACACTGCCTCCATCAAATCTAATATCACATTGTTAATCTGTTGATTAGACAACTTCGATAAGTTCTTTGACTTAAGTACACTTGCATAGTCTACAGATACTTTCTCTAGTTGCTTAGTCTCTTTATTAATTCTAACCTCTGGGAATAAGAGATTTAATTTATCGACGTCAAAGTCAGATCCCATCAACTTAACAAGTTGTCCTGGTACAACCACTGCTTTTGCATAATTATTTGGTAAGATTTTAGCAATCTTAAGCATAACTACAGAAGCTTTATCCTGATTAGGGATACGGTAACCTACAATTCTTCTAAGTTCTTCTGGGATAGAGTCTAAAGATTGTCCTGGCTGTATTCCAAACTTACGAGCTACGTCCTCACGGATCATAACTTCTGCATGGATTACCCTCTTACCATCTTCAGATATTTGCAAGAACTTCAAAGCACCACTTCCATCAGCTTCTGATCCTCCTAACTGTGTAACTTGAACTGCTTCAAACCCTTTAACTTTTTGTTTGAACACATCATTGTTTATTACAGACATTATGATGGACTCATACTTCTTGTTGTATAGAGGTATGTCAAGTGGAGCCACGAATCTAGGAGATCCATCGTTTTCAAATACGATATCTAAAGCTCTCTCATAGTTAGAGTGAAGCTCTTTTGTTCTAGCCTGCTTGAGTACTTTCTCTCTTACAGTTTTTAATACTACTAGTTTTGCTTCATTTATCTTGTTGATATCATTGCTTTCAGCAGCTGCATAAAGTTTAGTCAATCCAAACTCGTCTTCAACTTTCTTTGTATCTCTAGCAAGTTTCTCTTCTACAGCAGCATGGTAAAGGTCTTTTAATTCTTTACCTGAAATTTCTGTATCTAGAATTCCAGGAGAGATTTGATATATGGTATCATCCTCAACATTGGCCACCATATTTTTTTTAATCTGACGATTGAGAGCATTTGTTGGATCTTCTTTTGCAGAAGGGATAAATTGTGGAAATCTTAATCCTGATGAAGAGTGAGTGTTAACCCCTGCTTCTCCAAGCAGTCCTAGTCTACCTGTATGTTTGTAAACGTTTCTCTTAGATAGTTTTTTACCAGATACAAAGTTTACTACATGTACTGGCTTTAATC
>Ga0315903_10007793_pt1 | contig 13337 bp, 14 predicted proteins | sample LakEriMetagenome_7_FD_203524 | JGI IMG/M metagenome (GOLD analysis project Ga0315903, IMG submission 203524) | Freshwater fungal communities from buoy surface, Lake Erie, Ohio, United States - Buoy 2 MA119 | ecosystem: Environmental > Aquatic > Freshwater > Lake | place: USA: Lake Erie, Ohio...
GCATCTATTTCTCCAAGAAATCTGCTTAGGCCTCTAAGGCTACATTGTCTTACTACTAATCTTAATTTGTGCATCGTTTTAGTTCCAAAATCGCAGCAATAGTTGCTTTTGCTGCCGCCGGTTTTCTGCTGGCTGCAAGCACTCTTACAGCTAATGGCAGTGATATTCGTGTTGAAAGGCCAGCCCAGTTAAGAGACTTGGTTAGAAACGAAGCAATAAAAATTGATCGAATAGAAAACGATCTTGTTGATATTCAGAATCAAATTCAAGAAATATCTAATAGCAGCGCTCGAACCCAAATTGAAAATACGAAACAAAAAATAGAGCAACTATCCCCAGTTGCTGGATTCACAGCCATGTCTGGACCGGGCTTAACTGTTGTTTTAAATGATGCACCACAAGTTGATTTATCAATTCCTGAAAATGAAAGACCTGATGTTAACGATTTATTAATTCATCAAGAAGACGTGCAATCAGTGGTGAATGCATTGTGGGCAGGTGGTGCTCAAGGAGTTAGCTTGATGGGCAAAAGAGTTATTTCAACTTCAGCCGTTAAATGTGTTGGAAACACATTGCTATTACATGGAAAAGTTTATTCACCTCCTTTTAAAATTCAAGCTGTTGGAGATGTTGCAAAGTTAACTAATTCTTTAAGAACTGATCCAAATGTAACCATTTTGCAAGATTATGTTGATTTATATGGTTTAGTGTTTGATGTTCAAAGATCACAACTAATTAATCTCCCCCCTTATGAAGGTTCATTGCTATTAGATAACGTAAAAATTGCGGGAAGTATTTCATGACAAAAATATTAGTCGTTGATAACTATGATTCTTTTGTTTTTAATCTCGTGCAATATTTACAACAACTAGGTGCAGAAGTTGTTGTTAAAAGAAACGATGAGGTAAACGCTAATTCAATTAATGAATTTGAAGGGGTGTTACTTTCTCCAGGTCCTGGAACACCAGAAGATGCTGGTGCATGTATTGAATTAGTTAGTGCTGCAATTGAAAAACAAAAACCACTTCTTGGTGTTTGTTTAGGTCATCAAGCAATTGGCGCAGCTCTTGGTGGCAAAGTTTCCAGGGCTCCAGAATTACTTCATGGAAAAACTAGTCAGGTACAACACAAAAATGAAGGTGTCTTTAAAGATTTGAAATCACCATTTAGAGCAACTAGGTATCATTCACTTGCAATTGAAAACCCAAACTTTCCAAACGATTTAACAATTACTGCCACCACAGAATCAGGTGTGATCATGGGGGTTAAACATAAAACCGCACCAATACAAGGTGTCCAATTTCATCCCGAAAGCGTTCTCACAGAAGGTGGTCACAGATTACTAGCCAACTGGCTCTCAACAACGTCAAGTAATGACGCTAGTTATTTCTTAAATAAAATGGGTAAAGCTTAGAGTTTTATTTCTGAATTATTTTTGTTTATCTCACCCAAGAACCACTCATAGGTAGAAGTCACACCTTCAGTTAGTGAAATCTTTGGACTCCAGCCCAAAGAATTAATCTTGGAGGTATCAAGTAATTTTCGTGGTGTTCCATTTGGTTTTGATGTGTCCCACTTTATTAAACCTTCATACCCAACAATTTCTGAAATCAAATTTGCTAACTCCAGGACAGAAATATCCTTGCCGGTACCTATATTGATTGATTCATCACTGTCATAATTATCAATCAAGAAATCTACCGCTTCTGCAAGATCATCAACATGTAAGAACTCTCTTTTTGCAGTTCCATCCCCCCACAACTGAACAACTTCATTTTTAATTTTGGCATCATGAAATTTACGAATCATCGCCGGTAAAACATGACTGTTCTCCGTGGAAAAATTATCTTTTGGACCAAATAAATTTGTGGGCATTGCTGATATCCACTTTTTTTGATATTGATTCCTATAACTTTCAACTAGTTTCATACCTGCAATTTTTGCAATGGCGTAGGCCTGATTAGTTATTTCTAAGGGCCCTGTTAGTAGGTAGGATTCCTTAATTGGTTGTGTGCAATCCTTTGGGTAGACACAAGAAGAGCTAAGGAAAACAAATTTTTCGCATCTAAACTTATGTGCCGCTAAAAGTAGATTATTTTGAATTTGTGTGTTTTCAATTAGAAATTCTACCGGATATGTGGCATTTGCGTGGATTCCACCTACTTTTGCTGCAGCGTCAATAACAATATTCGGCTTATTGTCTTCAAAAAAATCAAAAACTGCCGCAGGATTTCTTAAGTCAAGTTCCGCACTCTTACTCGTTAGCACCTCGTATTTTGAGATTTTATTAAATTTTCTGACCAGGGCTGAGCCAACTAATCCAGAAGATCCAGCAATAAAAACTTTCACAGAAATAGATTAGCCTCTCACTTGAAGTACCATGGTAGAAGTCTAGGCTTTAGTTTATATAAAAGATTGGGAATCCTTCAAAATGAACAAGGTCGCATTGATTACGGGGATTACCGGACAAGACGGATCATATTTAGCTGAGTTACTTTTATCTAAAGATTACGAGGTTCATGGAATAATCAGACGGTCATCATCATTTAATACCGGGCGATTAAACGATATTTATCAGGATCCTCATGTTGATAATAGAAAAATGATTTTGCATTATGGAGATTTACAGGATTCAACCTCACTCGCAAACTTGATTAGGGAGACAAAACCCAAAGAAATTTATAATTTGGGTGCACAAAGTCACGTTAAAGTCTCTTTCGAAATTCCAGAATACACAGCGGATATCACCGGTACCGGAACAATTAGGCTCCTAGAAGCAATCAGAGCAAGTGGCATAGAAACAAAGTTTTATCAAGCTTCATCATCAGAACTTTATGGAAGCACCCCACCACCTCAAAATGAGCAAACTCCATTTCATCCTAGAAGCCCATATGGTGCTGCAAAAATATTTAGTTACTGGTCAACAGTTAATTATCGGGAAGCCTACGGAATGCACGCAAGCAACGGAATTCTTTTTAATCACGAATCGCCAAGACGTGGTGAAACTTTTGTAACCAGAAAAATAACAAGGGCTGTAGCTCGAATTGCAGCTGGAATTGATAAGGAAGTTTATCTTGGGAACTTAGATGCTGTTCGCGACTGGGGATATGCCAAAGAATATGTAGAAGCAATGTGGCTAATGCTTCAACAACCCAAGGGAGATGATTTTGTGATTGCAACAGGTGAATCTGCAACCGTGAGACAATTTGCTGAAGTTGCTTTTTCACGAGCTAATCTAGATTGGCAAAAGTATGTCAAAATAGATAAGCGATACTTAAGGCCATCAGAAGTAGATTCCCTAGTTGGCGATGCATCCAAGGCCCAAAAAGTTCTTGGTTGGAAACCTAAGACTAATTGGAAAAAATTAGCTGAGATAATGGTTGACGCAGATATTAAGCTCTTGGATGACAAATTAAGCGGGAAAAGAATTGATGATTAAAGCGTGATTGATAGGGGAAAAGTTTGTGTAATTGTTCCATTTTTTAATGAGGAACAAGTAATTGATAATGTTATTTCTGAATTAATTAGGGAAAATTACAGGGTTCTAGCTGTGGACGATGGATCCAGCGATAGTTCGTATGAAAAGATTAAAAATCTAGAATGCACAATAATTAGACACCCTCAAAATTTTGGTCAAGGTGCCGCACTACAAACCGGAATGTCATTTGCAAAGCTAAATCCTAATTTGGAATTCTTCGTAACTTTCGACTCAGACGGTCAGCATCAAGTAGCAAACATTGAAAGTGTTTTGACTCCAGTAATAAAAAATGAAGCTGATATAGTTTTTGGGACAAGATTTCATGATGATTTAACTAAATTTACTTTTTTGAAAAGAATAATTCTCAAACTTGCTGTCAAATATACTCAACTTTCAACAGGAGTGGCTTTAACAGATACTCATAATGGTTTTAGAGCCTTCAACAGAGTTTCAATAGAGAAAATTGAATTAAATTTCCCAGGTATGACTCATGCTTCTGAGTTTGTGGGAAAAGCAGGAGAGAATAATTTAAGAATTAAAGAAGTGCCAGTACATGTTCTATATACAAAATACTCAAAAAGAAAAGGACAAAGTCTATGGAACGCAATCAATATTTTAACAGATTTGTTTTTGAGATAACCTTATGATTCTTAAAATAACTTTGATAGTTGCAGTAACTTTTTTTGGACTTTGGTTATTAAAAGCTCGCAAGACCGCAAGAGTCAAAGCTTGGCAAAAGTTAATAATTGTGTTGTTTGTATTGGCAGTAATTGCAGTAACTTTATCTGAGAGAATCTCAACGCAGCTTGCGGTTTTTTTTGGATTAAATCGAGCTACTGATGTTTTGGTCTACGCAACTATTATTTTACTTCTGTTTATTGCGGCCAATGTCTACTTAAAGTTTCAAGACCTACAAAATCAACTCGTGAAGGTAGCAAGAAGAGTCACCATTCAAGAAGGTTTAAAGAAATATGCCGAATGGGAAAAGGACGCCTAAAAAGGCGTTAGAAAAAGGCTGGTGACGCTTCCCCGATAGGCTCAATTCACTATGAAAGCACTTGTATTGTCTGGTGGGGCCGGGACGCGTTTAAGACCCATTACCCACACTTCAGCCAAGCAACTTGTACCAGTTGCCAACAAACCAGTTTTGTTTTATGGACTTGAATCCATCAGAGATGCAGGCATTACTGATGTGGGCATCATCGTGGGAGATACGGCTGAAGAAGTAAAAGCAGCTGTTGGTGATGGTGCTGCTTTAGGAATTAAAGCAACCTATATTCCACAGGATGCACCAAAAGGTTTAGCTCACGCAGTTTTAATAGCAAAAGACTTTTTAGGAAATGAACCATTTGTCATGTATTTGGGAGACAACTTCTTACTTGGTGGGATTAAAGATTTAGTTTCAGATTTTGCCTCCAGTAATGCCGAAGCACAAATTCTTTTAACAAAAGTTCCTAATCCAAAACAATTTGGAATTGCAGTTTTGGATAACAAAGGATATGTAAAAACCTTAGTTGAAAAACCAAAAGATCCACCAAGTGATTTAGCTCTTGTTGGTGTTTATATGTTTAGACCAAAAATTCATGATGCAGTAAGAGCAATAAAGCCCTCCGGCAGAGGTGAGCTTGAAATAACTGATGCTATTCAATGGTTAGTAGATCAAGGCCACACTGTTAAACCACATTTAGTAACCGGTTACTGGAAAGATACCGGAAGACTTGAAGACATGTTGGAATGCAATAGAGCAGTACTTGAAACTTTGGATGCATCAAATAAAGGTAGCGTTGATTCTGAATCAAAATTAATTGGCAGAGTTGTAATTGAAGAGGGCGCAGAAATAATTCGCTCCACAGTTTCTGGTCCGGCAATTATTGGCAAAAATACAAAGTTAATTGATACCTACGTTGGTCCTTATACTGCAATATATAACGATTGCCTGTTAGAGAAAAATGAAATTGAAAATTCAATAATTTTAGAAAATACTCAAATTAGAAATGTGGGAAGAATTGAAGGAAGTCTTGTTGGTAAAGAAGTAGAAATTAGTGGCACTTCAGATCAACCAAAAGCTCACAAGTTAATGCTGGGAGATCACAGTAAGGTTGTAATTAGTAAATGAAAATTTTAGTTACTGGTGGAGCCGGTTTTATTGGCTCTAACTTTGTCCGTATGGCACTTACAGACAAATTTCCTGATTTCAAAGTTGATGAATTAATAGTCTTAGATTTGTTGACCTATGCAGGTGATGAAGAAAACCTTGCACCAATTGCAACAGATAAGAGATACAAATTTGTTAAAGGTGACATCAGAGATCTTGAATTAGCAAAAAAACTAACGGGCCAAACTGATTACGCTGTTCATTTTGCTGCGGAATCTCACGTTGATCGCTCTATTGAAGGTGGTTCCGAATTTGTTAGCACCAACGTTATGGGAACCCAAGTTTTATTGGATGCTGCTAGAAATTCAAATATCAAAAGATTTCTTCACGTTTCAACAGATGAAGTTTATGGCAGTATTTCAGAAGGATCTTGGCCAGAAGATCATCCACTTTTGCCAAACAGCCCATATTCAGCTAGTAAAGCAGGTTCAGATCTTTTAGTTCGCGCATATAACAGAACACACAAACTAGATACCGTAATAACTCGTTGTAGCAACAACTATGGCCAGTATCAATTTCCTGAAAAGGTAATGCCACTGTTTATTACCAACATTATTGAAGGTAAAAAAGTACCTCTTTATGGAAATGGTTTGAATGTGCGCGACTGGTTACACGTTGATGATCATTGTCGTGGAATTGCTTTAGCTTTAACCAAAGGTAAATCTGGTGAGGTTTATAACATCGGTGGCGGAACCGAATTAACAAATGTTGAACTAACCCACAAAATTCTGACAGCAATGGGTGTTGGTGAAGAATTTATCCAACCAGTTGAGGATAGAAAAGGTCATGATCTTAGATATTCAGTTGATATTACAAAGATAAATACTCAACTTGGTTATTCACCTCAAGTAAATTTTGAAGAAGGTTTAGCACAAACAATAAATTGGTATAAAAATAATGAAGCTTGGTGGAAAAAACATAAACAGCAATCCCCAGCAACAAAATGACTTGGCTAGTTTTAGGGGCTAAAGGGCAATTAGGTTCAGAACTTATTTACTTACTTCGAAGTCTAAAAATTGAAGCTATCGGTACAGATAGATCAGAAATTGATTTTGAAAAACCTGAAGAAATATTTGCCAAATTAAATGAGATAAATCCAACCCACATAGTTAATTGCGGGGCATATACCCAGGTAGATAAAGCTGAAGAGGAAAAGGATTTAGCTAACTTAATCAACGCAGAATCGCCAGGAATTATCGCTAAATTTGCCCTTGAAAGATACCTACCCTTTGTCCACATTTCCACCGATTATGTTTTTGATGGAACCTCTGTTGTGCCATATAAAGAAGAAGACCCAGTAAATCCTCAATCAATTTATGGGAAATCTAAATGGTTAGGAGAAAAGGAAATTCTAACTAGAAACCCAACTGCATATATTTTGCGCACTGCCTGGGTTTATGGTGCTCACGGCAATAACTTTCCTAAAGTTATTGCAAAAAAATTAAGGAAAAACGAAACCTTAAATGTAGTAAATGATCAAACCGGATCACCAACTTGGACTTTTGATTTAGCAAATGCAATAGTTGAAATTATGGATAAAAAACCTAAAGCTGGAATTTATCATGTTACTAATGATGACAGTTGTTCTTGGTTTGAGTTTGCCCAAACAATTGCAAAATCATTAGATGTTGATCCAAATCTGGTTAAACCAACAGATTCAAAATCTTTTGTTAGACCAGCTGTCAGGCCAAAGTTTTCTGTGTTATCAAATAGAAAATGGAAAAATGCTGGGTTAACACCACTTCGTTCTTGGAAAGATGCTTGGCAAGAAGCAGCAAAGAGTGTCTTAATTATCGATTAAGGTGTTGGACTTGGTGTTGGGCTAGTTGTTGGTGAAACTGTCACTGTCACAGTTGGTGTTGGAGTTGGAATGATTGGTGGTGGAATGACAATTGCGGTTCCAGGTGGAACTCCAACGGTAATTGTTATTAACGCACCTTCACTTGATTTTGTTCCTGGTTTAGGAGCTTGAGCTAACACACTGCCGATTTGTTCATTAACTACTTGTTGCAATATTTGTACTTGGAAACCAAGGTTTGCTAAATCAGTTCGTGCTTGGGCTTCACTTAATCCAACAACTTGAGGAACAATCTTTAGACCACTAGAAATTGATAACGAAACTTCTGTTCCAGCACTTACAGCACTTCCTGCTGCAGGATCTGAGCTAATTACTACCCCTTTGTCACTATCACTTTCAACTTCTGTAATTGGGCCAAGTTTTAATCCTTTATCGCTAAGTATTCTTCTGGCATCTTCAACCGTTTGTACTCCAATTAATTTTGGAACCACAACTTTAGATTTACCAGCACTAATCACAACATCAACTGAATTTCCTGCTGTGATTGATGTTCCTGCTTGGGGAATTTGGCTGATGATTGTGTCAATTGGTCTTTCAGAATTTTCAGGGGACACTTCACCTAAAACTAATCCTTCTTCAATAAGTAACACAGTTGCCTTCTCAAGAGTTAAACCATCTAAAGAAGGAACAGTAATTCGATCTCCTGTGCTTAAACCAAATATTTGAGTGGCTAACCAAACTGTTAATCCTCCAACAAAAATTCCAGCAACAGCCAACATAACTAAAACAGAGTTACCTCTTGGTTTAGTTCTGGTGAATTTTGTGTTTGGACTCATTTTTTTAGGTTTCGGTGCCACACTTGCAGCAGTTGGTATTCCTTGTAAGACTCTTTCAACATCTGTTTGAAAATCCTCTGCTGTTTGATATCTGTCATCAGGTGATTTGGCAAGTGCATGTAATACAACTGTATCTATCTCATTTGGAATTTGTGAATCCAGACTTGACGGTGGTGCTGCGTACTCAGAAACATGTTGATAAGCAACTGAAACTGGTGAATCCCCACTAAATGGTGGTTCACCAGTTAGTAATTCATAAAGAAGAACTCCAGCTGAATAAAGATCACTTCTAGCATCAACACTTTCTCCCCTTGCTTGTTCAGGCGACAGATAATGTGCGGTTCCTAAAACAGTGCTGCCACCTGTCATTGTTGCTTTGGTATCAGCTAATGCTCGCGCAATTCCAAAATCCATAACTTTGATATCACCGTTTTTAGTGATCATTATGTTGGCAGGTTTGATATCTCTGTGAATAATTCCGTGTGCATGTGAATAACCAAGTGCATCTAATACACCAATAGAAATTCTTAAGGCACGTTCTGTTTGTAGTTTTCTGCCACTTTTAACAATGTCTCTTAAAGTTGTTCCGTTTACATATTCCATAACAATGTAGGGAACATTTGTGGCATTTCTTCCTTCGCCTTCAATTTCTTCTCCAGTGTCATAAACAGCCACAATTGTGGGGTGATTAAGGGCAGCTGCAGCTTGAGCTTCTCTTCTAAAACGTGCAATAAATGCAGGATCTCTTGCTAAATCATCGCGAAGAATTTTGATGGCAACTGTTCTATTTAGTCTGGTGTCAACGGCTTCAAAAACTTCTGCCATCCCACCTCGGCCAATAAGATCTCCTAGTTCATATCTATTGGCAAGTTTTCTTTTATCGCTCAAGTTAAATTCTCCACAACATCAGTTTAGTCAGATGATTCATTTATTGCGGTCTTATTGAACTTACAACGTCGGAACAGAATGAATATGAATAATCTTTTGAACATAATGCTCTTTGGTCAAGTCTTCTGACAATAAATCTTGCTTCGGTTAATGATTCGGCATTTATTCCTTTTAGTAGTACCGCTTGATCATCTTTGGTTAGGACTACTACTTCAAGGTTAAAACTTTGTACAGGTCGAGAAAATGAGATCGGTCCAATTGAAGAATTTACTCCTTGAAAAACAGCTAAATTATCTCCCAAATTACTAACATAAAATTGCTTGGAAATCCAATTAGTTGCACCCCAAGAAATAATTACTGCAATTACAGCAAATGACGCAACATAAGTAAATTTTCTAAACCAAGTAACTGATTTAAGAGCAGGAAACTCACTTGTAATAAAAGGATGAATATCTGTGGGAAATTCTAGCCCAGGAAGTTTTATTCTATTTCTTGGTTCTGCAGCTGCCCCTAACACAATAGTCTTGTTTTCATATTTCTCTTTTTGTAAATCCGCAACTATTACTGTGATGTTATCTGGCCCACCGTTTTCTAAGGCTTTTTCAATTAAGGCTGATACCGCTCCCACATAATCAAACTGATTAACAATTTCTAAGATTTCTTCATCTGTAACAACATTTGTCAAACCATCACTACATAAGACGATTTTGTCATTTTCAAAAATTTCCGTTGTGGTTAAAACAGGAATAGATTCTGTTATCCCATCTATTGCTTGAAGTAGTAAAGATCTTTGAGGGTGAGTTTTTGCTTCACCTTCTGTAATTTCATTATTGTCAATTAAAGTTTGAATATAGGTTTGATCTTTCGTTAATCTGATTATTTTTTTATTTCGAATTAGATAAGCTCTCGAATCCCCCACATGTGAGATTTTTAGTGAGTCACCTTGAATAACAGCAGTAGTTAAAGTTGTGCCCATTCCAGCTCTTGAAGAATCTTTACTAATTGCGTTTTTTAATTCTTTGGTTATTACATTTGGGATATCAGTTAACTTCTTATCGAGATTATCAAGTTTTTCTTTATTGCCATCCATTTGAGCAATAATTGCAACAGTTGTTGAACTTGCTAATTCACCAGCAGCATGACCGCCCATGCCATCAGCAACTAGTAAGAAATGTTTTCCTATGAAACCAGAATCTTCGTTATTTTCTCTTACTAATCCAACATCTGATCTACCAGCAGCGCGAAAGCTTAAACTCTCTGTCATCTATTTTCGCTGACAATTTTAATTTCTGTGACACCAACTCGAAAACTAATCGTATCCTCCACAATTATTTCTTGAACACGTTCAGTCCCAAGAAAAGTTCCATTTGTCGAATTTAGATCTGTTACCACAACTTTTTCGCCTACGGTGATTGATAAATGTTTTCTTGAAATCCCTGGATCATGAATTTGGATATCAACTTCAGTTCCTCGACCAAGAGTGTAGGTACCTGGTTGTAAATCCTTCTTTAAACCGTTTATATCGAGAATATAAATTTTTGTCTGGGTTATTTCTTCTGAGAATTCTTCGGTAAATATTTCAAGAGTTGATTCAAATGAAATCAGTGGAACACTTTTTGCAACACCTTGTTCAAGGGATGAGTCTTTAGCTATTTCAATTTTGGTATCCGAGATAGAATTAATCCTTTTTAATTCTCCAGACTTTTTGACTAAATCCTCCAAACCATCTTTGAGGAGGGTTTCAAATTTTGACAATCTTCGGTAATCATGTGGTGATAGGAAAATAGAGATTTTTTTAACATTTTCAGATGGACTCAATTCATTCTGAATTCTAGATATCTCCTGATTCACGATCCCAGCTAATTCAACGGGCTGTAATTCTGAAAGTTCTCCATCCACGATTTCACCATTGGAGAGTTCGTTGAACTGGACTTCGAATTGGTCTAACAGGCTCACATTAATTCCTAACAGTTATATAAAATAACTTTAGAGCCTCTATATTCTCTATGCTGTATTGACACGAGAAGCCAAAGAAAAACTACTCAAGGGGTGCCAGATTCCTGAAATCTTAGTTTTCGTTCCAACATTTAACTCAGAAAAATATCTAAGGCAGTGTTTAGATTCTGTGCTAAATCAAACTTTTGAAGACTGGCAATGTGTTATTTCTGATGATGCATCGACAGATAGCAGTGTAGAAATTGCGAGAGAATATGAAAGAAGAGATCCTAGATTTAAAGTTTTAACCCACAGTTCAAATGTGGGAGCTGCCAACAATTGGAATAGGGCAAAGGAAAATAACACTAGTTTTGCAACTAAAATACTTTGTGCAGATGATTACTTACTCCCTGAGGCACTATCTACCCAGATAGCAATTTTAAAAGAAAATAACTCATCAATTGTTTTTAGCGAAAGATTAATCCTTTTACCAAACGGCAAAAAACTTCACCCAAAATTACCAATTTACTCTAAGTCAATCTCTTTCAACGACGCATTTAAGTACTATATAAAATTAGGTAGAAATATTTTTGGAGAGCCAGTTGCCGCATTATTTCAAACAGAATATTTTAAGTCATCCGAAGGTTTTCTTCCGCAATTTGAATACACGCTAGATACATCTGGATATATGGCAATAAGTAGAAAGCGGGAAGTAACTTTTGATAACAATGTGGTCGGGGTTTTTAGGGTGTCAAAAGGTCAATGGTCTCAGCAATTAAAAAGTAAACAGTTTTCTCACATCTTTGAATTTATTGATCATTTAGTTGGAGTTGAAGGTGTGCGCGTGTCAAAGTCCCAGGTGTTGGTTGGTAAAATAAAGGTAATGGGAGCAAATTTAGTTCGAGTTTTTGTCTACAAATTTTTGAGAGATAAATAAACATGTCAGGAAAAATTAATCAAAGAGGGCCTACTGTAACTCTTGTTCCAGCTGGTAGAAGTTCAGGAGTTTTTAAAGATATAAAAGATTTATTAGGAACAAGAGAACTTCTATCTGCTCTTTTAGGTAGAGAACTTGCAGGAAAGTACAAAGGTAGTTTTCTTGGTATTGGTTGGACTTTAGTAAGACCTTTAATAATGTTATTCATTTATGCGGTTGTGATTGGTGAATTTTTAGGAGCAGCTAGAAGTATTAGTAATTTTGCAATTTTTGTTCTGGTTGGATTATTATTTTGGAATTTAATTTCTGATTCGATTAATATGGGATCAGTTTCAATGACTTCTAATAGCACATTGTTAAAAAAAGTCTGGTTCCCAAGAGAAGTGTTGCCTTTGACAAGTTTTGCAGTTGCTTCGGTTCATTTTTTAGTTCAGGTCCTTGTTTTACTTTTTGCTTATTTCGCGTTTAGCTCATGGCCAACAGCCGGAAACCTTTTATATTTAATTCCAGCAATTCTTATAGCATTTCCCGTAGCTTTTGGCTTAAGTCTTATTTTTGCAGTTTTAAATGTAAGGTTTAGAGATACTCAGTACATCGTTGAAGTTGGTTTAGTTTTAAGTTTTTGGCTTAGTCCAGTTGTATACCCTTGGACAGCTGCACACCAATTTTTAGCAACACTGCCATTTGGAAGTTTTTTCCAACAGTTGTATATGGCTAATCCATTTGGTTTGGTTGTTATGAGTGCTCAACAAGCACTGTGGCCACCAATAGCCACCGAAGCTGGCAAAGTTTATCAATTTTTTGATTCCCCTTTTGCCACACGATTATGGCTTTCAGTTGTAGCAAGCTGGATCTTTTTATACATTGCTCAAAGGATTTTTGCTCGTATGGCTGGAACGGTTGTAGTGGATTTATGAGCACAATTGTCAATGTTGAAAACGTTAGCCGCGAATTTAGAAAGTACTACCAACAAACCTTTAAAGAGTTTTTAACAGATCGTCATGCTAAGAATTTCAATAAAGTTTTTATGGCTTTGCAAAATATTTCATTTGAAGTAAAAGATGGTTCGACTTTGGGACTTTTGGGTAGAAACGGTTCAGGTAAAAGTACTTTATTAAAAATCATCAGTGGAGTACTAACACCAAGTGAAGGTCAAGTTACCAGACCAGTTTCTACTGCAGCACTTTTGGAACTTGGTGCAGGTTTTCAACCAGATATGACAGGTCGAGAAAACATTTATTTGAATTCATCAATTCTGGGAAGATCGAAAAAAGATACTGAGTTAGTGATCGATGACATTATTGATTTTT
>Ga0315903_10007794_pt1 | contig 13334 bp, 12 predicted proteins | sample LakEriMetagenome_7_FD_203524 | JGI IMG/M metagenome (GOLD analysis project Ga0315903, IMG submission 203524) | Freshwater fungal communities from buoy surface, Lake Erie, Ohio, United States - Buoy 2 MA119 | ecosystem: Environmental > Aquatic > Freshwater > Lake | place: USA: Lake Erie, Ohio...
GTTTGAAGTATGTAATGGTTGATGTTGTTTGCAGTAAACCAGTCGAGGAAGTTCTGACATTCTGATTGACGATCAACAACGTTATCGGCTAGAATAATCGTGCCTGCTCCAATGAGTTTGTTTTCGAGCAACGCCATGAGTTGCTGATGATAATGGCTCTTTTGTGCATCGAAGAAAACCATGTCGTAATGACCGTCAAGGTTGCCAATGACCTCCATGGCTTCGCCTTGTTTAACGGTGACAGGCGCGTGGCATTGGTCGAAGCGCTCCTGACTACTTTTCGCTACATCGGCATCAAACTCAATGCTGTCAATGTGCTGTTCGGTGTGGCTTTTTAATCCTGCTACCATATAAAGAGTTGACAGACCATGACCGGTGCCGAATTCGAGTGTGCGCTTGGGTTCAATGGAGATAGATAGGCAGCGCATCAAATCACCGGTATCGCTGCGTATAGGGTTTCGCCAACCATATCGACCTTCGTTATTGGTATAGCTTTCTCCTTGCTTGCTGTATGCCTCCAGGAGTTGAATTTCTTTTTCGATAATGTTGGTTGTCATATGCGTATTTTTTGATTATGTGACGATAAAATAGGAGGCACCTTCTTTTTCAATTAACTCGACTTGATTAGCTTGAATAGGACGAATGTGCCATTTGGTAACGAGCTTATCTTCCACTTGAACTTCTTCTCGGCAAGTTTCGGTAGCACAATGAAATGTTACCGAGGCACAGGCATGTTCGACAGAATTCCACACAAATCGCCAGCGCTCATCTTCGCTTTTGGCTTCATGGTTGAAACGGACAAGTATGGTATGCTTCGTCATGGTTTATGAAGCGAAATCTAGTGAATAGTGATGTTCAATCCTATTTTTAGGGCATGAAAAGAAAGACAGTTTCAGATTCGGAGGTCACTATCACGGAATTGATGATTCCCAGTTATGCCAACTTTGGAGGCAAGGTGCACGGTGGTATTCTGCTTTCACTCATGGATAAGGTAGCATATGTCTGTGCATCCAAATATGCGCAGACTTATTGCGTCACCGTTGCCGTGGAGGGTGTCGAGTTTTTGAATCCTGTAGAAGTAGGGGAGTTGGTTTCACTGAAGGCATCTGTCAATTACGTGGGCCGAACAACCATGATTGTCGGTATACGCGTGGAGTCGCTGCAGCCGAGAACAGGTGAATGCAAGCATACGAATTCTTGTTACTTCACGATGGCAGCAAAGAATGATGACGGTTGTTTGTGTGAAGTGCCGATATTAATGCTTGAGAACGAGAAGCAATTACGACGTTTCTGTGAGGGCAAGGCAATTCGCAAATTGTCGCTCGAGAAACGTGAGTTTCTGAAGGCGAATTTGGCGGATGTTCAGTTGCAGGAACGGATAGATATGACTCGTGATGAGCGAGTAGAATTAACCTTTATCTGATTTTGTGTTCAACCTGTCAAGGTTAGAGAGTACCTATTTTTGCAGCTATGGAATGGTCTGAATTGATAAACTGGCTTTCGACGGATGCGGCTCGCAAAGTGGTAGGCAATGCCCGTGTCTTTCATAAAGGGAGCATATTGTTGCATGCGTATGAGAGGGTCAATGGAGTATTTGTTCTTTCCAGTGGCAAGATTAGGGCTCAATTAACGCATGGTGGTGCACTCGAGTTACAAGCTCCAACCTGTGTAGGTGAGCTTGGTTTTCTAGGCCAGAATCCGGCTATTGCGACAGTTGAATGTACAACGGAGGTTGAGGCATATTTTATCGATAGAGGATGTTTGTTCGCATTAAGCGAGTTGGATCAACGCCTGGCTATGGAGCTGATGTTTCTGCTTTCGAAATTGGCCTTGGAACGCTGGGGAGGTCGCTATCACGATCATTATGTTGCCTTGGTTGCGCACGACAACAAGAAGGCGGAACTAATCGATTTTGTGCGCAAGCACCGCGAATATTTTGAAGCGCGCAATATCATTGCTACAAGCACAACCGGTCAGCGATTGTCGGGTGAATTGAACATTCGTATAGCTCGAACGACTCTTTCAGGCCCCATGGGCGGTGATCAGGAAATAGGTGGTCTTGTATCCAATGGATTAATTGAAGCTGTCTTTTTCTTTCGCGACCCCGCATGGTCGGCGCCTCACTTGTCAGACGTAAATGCACTTGTCCGAATCTGCGAAGTACACAATGTGCCTATCGCGACCAACCTTGCTACAGCAGAGAGAATGGTGCAAAATTGAAATTGCTAGTTTCCGGCCCATGGCGTGCCAAACAGACCCACAGCAAGTTCACCCCATACAAGAACGAATAGGATCGCAAGTATTACAAATGCAGTCAGGCGCGCTCGTCGGCCGGTAATTTTTCGTTTTATGAATACAATGGATGCAGCAGCTGCAAGAAGTATGACAGCCGCGATTAGATAGTCGGCCGCCGACCACTGCATTTCTTCGGATGTAACATCACTGATCAATGCTAATGCGAGAATTCCGCCGATGGTGTAAAGGATTATGTGGATAGTTTTTTTCTTCATAGTTGAACTGGATTTTCCGGTGATTGCGATGCTACTCTTACGGGGTTTCGAAAGCGCGATTTGTTGTGTTGAAATGAGATTGAGAAATCGCGACATAGCAAATATTACCTATATGGATTATCGTATCAATCTGATGAATAAGTTTGAAATGTAGGTATAATAAGGGTTTTGTGGCAGATGGGTGTTGAAGTAGTAGTAAGAAAAATAGGTATTTCGTGCGATTGATTGACCCTTGGCGAGAATGGTAGCTTTCCATCAAAATTAAACGCCATGAAAAAGTATCTTTTAGCCTTAGCCTTAACCTTAACTTATTCAGTGAGTGGGGTATTGTTTGCACAGTTAACTGCAGCTAACGAAGGTTTTGCGACTGCCTCGATAACAGATGTAATTGAATCGAGCAGCGGGGCAGTCAGCGCGCGAATAATAGGAATGGAAGTTTACTGGAATGAAGAGCATACGCTTTGTTACAACCATTATACGTTGGAGGTATTAGGCTCATCCAATGAAGATCTGCCAAAGAAAATTGTCCTTGTTGCTGAGGTAAGCAACGCATCGGGCCATCAAGTAAGTGCTGATAACAGCAGCTTTGAGATAGGAAGTGAAGTGTTCGCCTATCTCTCCAAGATACCCCGCAACTGGGAATGCGGTTATACGCCAAAGCATGCCTACAGTTCACTTTACACTTATGCACGGTAAGGCCGGTTTGCACATCAAGGGCTGTTCGCCATTTGCTATCTAAATGGCGCACTCGACGAAGTCTTCAGGTCGCTCCGGCGGCCTGTTGGCTTTGGCGTTTTTTTTCGATTTAAATTGCAAATGTGATTCAGTTGATACGGATGTGATGTAGCTTGCAATCATTATGAAAAGAGGGCGTATTTTGTCTGTTTTCTTTCTGTTGTTTGCCTTTTGTGCTTGCAGACCTGATCCATTCCCGGATTCACAAGTGCCATCGGATGATGGTTATCAGCAATGCGGAATACCATTTCAATCGGTGCCCGACAATGATGATATAATCCTGTATGAGGTTAATCTCCGTGCTTTCAGTTCACAAGGAAATCTTCAAGGTGTTATAGACAAGCTCGACCATTTGGAATCATTGCATGTGAATGTTCTTTGGCTGATGCCCCTGCACCCCATTGGGGCTATCAACTCGGTGAATTCGCCCTATTCCGTGAAAGACTATATGGCAGTTAGCAATGAGTATGGTGATTTACAAAAGTTACGAGAGCTTACAGATGCTGCTCATGCACATGGAATGGCTGTCATCATGGATTGGGTCGCCAACCATACGGCTTGGGACCATCCATGGATAACCAACCCGACATGGTATACGCAGGATGCGAATGGAGCGATTGTTATGCCTCCCGGAACGAATTGGGCTGACGTGGCTGATTTGAATTTTAATAATTCTGATATGCGTGCATCCATGATAGATGCCATGAAATTTTGGATTCTGGAGGCAAACGTTGATGGATATCGCTGCGATTATGCCGATGGCGTGCCATTTGATTTTTGGTTGCAGGCTATTTCTGAATTGAGAGCAATACCAGATCGCAAGTTGATTATGCTTGCGGAAGGTGCTCGCATTGATCACTATGACGCCGGTTTTGATATGACGTTTGCCTGGGAGTATTATACAGGATTAAAAAATGTATTTGCCGGTCAGCCTGCCTATACACTCAATGCTCTAAGCAATAACGAATTTATAGGCCTTCCATCCGGAAAACAAAAACTTCGGTTTACCACCAATCATGATCAATCGGCTTGGGAGGCTTCACCACCGTCGCTTTTTGGTGGAACAGAAGGGGCAACCGCAGCGACCGTAGCAATGACGTTCATGCAGGGTGTTCCTCTTATCTATACGGGGCAGGAAACAGGACGTGCCACAACCACACCGTTCTTTTCTAATTCACCAATTGACTGGAACGCCAATGCGGATATGGTGAATGCCTATCGGGAAGTATATAGCATTTACGCTGAAAGCGATGCCGCAAGAAAGGGATCGTCTACATTGTATTCGGCAAATGATGCACTGATTGTTGAGCGTGTTTTCAACGGCGAACATGTGCTTGTCATCGTAAACGTGCGTAATACAGCGGTATCTGTGCCAATGCCTTCCGCATTGGTTAATACGGTCTGGACAGAAGCAATAACCGGTTCCAATGAATTTATTGGAAGTACTATGGCTATGATGCCTTATCAGTATAAGATTCTGCGCTATGAAGAGTAGTCTCTAATTTTTTTTTTCGTGCGATGAAATAAAGCAAAGCTCTTAGTGTTCATTTACACAGAAGTCTTTTTTCTCCACTTTTAATTTCCATTGCCATGAAAATCTGCATAGTTATTCTGTGCGTGCTCGCCGCGCCTGCATTTGCACAAGATTCTAAGAATGAAGATTACTTGAGCTTTTATCTGCGCTACGACAGTCGAGAGCCTAATTTGTCTGAATATGAAGAGGGTAGACTGCTTGATTACGTTTATGACCTGTTTTTGTCGGAGAGTGTAATCATCGATATTCTTCGCACTGGAAGCTCATACTCTGATGATGCATTGACCGAACAGCGCTATAATTACTTTGTTGAGTTGTGCAAGGAATACCAAATCTCTGATGCGACTGCAAGAATTAATATAGTCACCTCTCGATTTGAAGAAGATGAGCAGGCGCATGTTCGCGTTCTTTACCAGGATCCAAGCTCAACTAAGAAGTTTGTGCGCAGGGAAGGCGTATTTACCCATCCCGATGGCTGGAGAGCGAGTTGTTTTCTCTCGGATGTTCCCTTTCTTCAAAGAACAGATATCCGCGTATTTCGCACGCCGGAAGAGTTGCAGGAACTCAATTTGCTGACAGTGGATGAGGTGGGCAATCGCCTGGAAGTTTTTGCTGTGGTTTCTGTATCGTTTGCCAATGATACAGTCTTGCCTAATACTGTCAAGTTTCACATACCTCTTCACGGAATATCTGAGATTGGTTGTATGGAATATGCCTTGATGAGTAATAGCTGTAACACCTTTCCTTCAAATGGAAATAAAGCAGCGGTTAAGCGGGAAGATGGTGTGATGCTCTGGAAACTGGATACAAACAGGTCAGGTATGTACGTGATAGCGGGAAGGGCTCCGGATCCGCAGATTTTCAAGTTTAATGCGCCGGAGGGATATGCAATACTGGGCGCTCATGCCTCCTCTATGAGTCCTTATATGAGCGTGGAGGCTACTGTTGCCAGCAATCAACTTTCTGCAACTTTTAGCAATATGCCTGCACCCGAGCGTGTAACGTGTGAATTCACGCTCGTCGATTTGAATGGCACGCAGTATACAATTGCAGCGGTATCGGCCAAGATGCTCTTGAATGATAGCTTCTTGTCGTTTCTGAGGAAGGGTGACCCGGTGCTTCCCGAGAATTTGGTAGCTCAAAAAGTGATGAATAAGTAAAATCCTCAATCATGAATATAAGAATCATTTTATTGATTTTGTGTTTGCCGATGGCATCACAAACGACTGCGCAGTATGCTATGCCTTCGGTTCATGAACTTGAATTTGAAGAGGTGGCGCTGGATTATAATACCTACAACGACAAGCATGAACCCATGGCATACCTCTCCGGGTTTTCTATCGAGGGAGATATTCAGCTGTTGAAGAAGAATCCTGTTCAAGTCATGTTTAATCCTATCGCCAAAGTAGATCGAAGTGAGTGCATACTGATGCGTTGGGATCCTGTCATGCGCGTATGGAACAATCTGACCGGTAAGCAGCTGAAGAATACAACCGAAGGCCGAAATATCTATTGGGCTGCTGCAATGGACTCACCGGGGCATTTTGCGCTTATGAAGAAGATTGAGAAAACGGGAAAGACGCAAATCGTTTTACCGGTGGGTTATTCAGCAGAGGAATGGCGTTATGTACAACCAAATATCGGTGTCGTTTGTGAAGGTTTCACCCATACACGAACGCTTTCTGTGCCTTTGCTTAGTATATCACCTGTCGCCCACGTTTCAATGAAGTTTCGAAAAGTTGGCGAGCCCGCATGCACTATATCCGAGGCTGTATTAGGCAATTTGGTGAAGGATTTCTGGAAGGAACCGGATGCCATAAATCAAACATTTGAAATGTCATTTGCTTCTTTGAAATAGTCAGTTCATTCAATTACATCTAAATATAATAGTATGAGAAACGTAAAATCGGTTTGTTTGAGTGCTATCCTATGCTTGTCTTTTTCTGTGGTTTTTGCTGTTGCAGCTCATGTGGATCTCGGTGAGGCATTGAATCGAAAAATTATTCGCTATCAGGCTGTGAAGGCCGTTGCGGGAATCGATTTAATTGTGACCAATTTGATGCAGGATTCTATTTACCTGGAGATCGGATCGGGGTGGATATTTCCCACCGGTGATCCGACGATGCAGCCTCAAGTAGTTTCGCGATCGCACATGATATGCCTTTCAGAAGGTGAGGAGCGCAGAGCGCGATTGTTGACACTCTGCGGTAATGCGCCAGGTCGAACGGTGCCATCGGGATATGCTGAGTTTCTAAGGCCTGTTTTGGGAAACGAAGACATGGTCGCTACCCTGCGTGAGTTGGAACCTTACAAACTCGATCGCAAGTACATCACGCAGAATATAGTGTGGCATTACACCAATGGTCATACGATGGCCAACTTTCATCCCGGTAACACGAGTATGGAAGAGTATCTAGCTGCTATGCAAGTTTTTCAGGCGAATGAGCCTGAGGTCGCGGATCCCGGTTATCGGATACGCTACCGCGAGTCAACGAATCCTGACGAGGCTGTTTTTTCAGGAGCCTCCGAGGAGATAGAAGGACATGTGAAGATTAAGGTAAATGAGCCAACTAACTGCATGGTTGCATTGCTCGACCAACATGGTAAGTTGCTCAAGTCCTTGAAGTATGTAAATAATCAGCAGCCGGGCGAGTTTGATTTGTCGTTTTCAAGTTATGTGTTTGATTTACCTAAGGGCATGTATAGTGTTGCTGTCTTGGATAAGGAGGGAAATACACTGGGCGAGTTGCCGGTCGAGATATAGTTTTCATCTAATCAAGGGAGGGCAGGCCGGCAAAGCCTGCCCTTTCTTTTTAAATGAAGGAATGAATTTTTTAACACACCAGTAACAAGAGAACGCATTACGGCGTTTTTCTTTTTTTTATCATAACGGCTCCGATACATTATTCTTTCTTGAGGGTTGCACGTTTGCAGCCAACTATGAAATACCTGTACACGATCTGTCTGATATGCTTAGCAGTCTTTGTATCTGCCCAAGTGGGATTGCAAGGAATTTTGGTAGAACCTTACTATGTGACCAGTATCGAGGATGCCAAGGGTTTTAACTCCAGTGGAATGCTTGAGGAGGGTTCTGTTACCTACCGCATTTATGCCGATTTGGAGCCGGGGTATCGATTTCAGGCGGCCTATGGTTCGCCGGACCATCCCCTGATAATTTCAAGTGATCGTGTTTTCTTCAATCATAATCACTCTGGAAATACCTATCCGAACATTATCCCGGAGCGGGACCTCGCTCGCGATATCGTTTTGCTCGACTCGTGGGTTACTGCCGGGGCTGCAACCGAGAATCATATAGGCGTGCCTCGCAAGAACGATTTCCTGGCAAAGGATGGCTTCCTGCGTTTCAAGGATGGCTTTCTCCGGAATACAGTGAAACTCTCGGATGAAGATTTGGGTCCCTTGACACTGAAACTGGAAGATTGCGATGGTCTTGCACGCACACAAAATTTGCCTGTAACAACCATCTACAACATGGACTCGTTGGGTTGGGCCATGAGCAGCGTGTCGCGCGCCAATCGTTTGTATGTAGAGAATGGTGCATGGGCTTGTATGGGCAAAGGCTCCATGGGTGCCGATTCGCTTTCCGGAAACCACGTTCTTATTGCACAGGTTACTACGGCCGGAAAACTTGACTACAAGCTGAATATCATGATTGGAACTCCGGAGGGGAAGTCGATTCAGTATGTATACGGAAATCCTGTGGACCGCGAGATTATGCATCCCGCATTAATCGGAGAGTTTGTCTATAATTCCCAAGCATCCGGGGCAGGAAAATCGAGCAAGAAGAAGAAGAAAAAAACATAACCATTGCAGAAACATCGAAACATGAATGCGCGATTCATACCTTATGCATGTGTCATAACACTCTTGCTTCTCTTTGCGGGTTCATCGCTGTATGCTCAGGGCAAATTCAGCGGACGCATTTCGGACACACAAGGAGAGCCCATGTTTGGGGTGGTGGTGGTCGATACCAATGATTATAGTATCATCGGTCAAAGCGATTTTGATGGTTTGTTTTCGATTTCTATACCGGACTCACGGGCGCATATTTTCAAGTTGAGCTTACTGGGCTATGAAGAAATCATAGAGTCTGTTGCATTAACCGGAGGGCAGATATTAAATAAGGAGTTTACGATGTTCGAGAAATCGCTCATCAGTAATGAGGTGAAGATTGAAGCTAAAGCCGTGCGTTCGGCTGATACTTATATGGAGAAAATTAAAATGAACTCCACCACATCGTTGGACTATATTTCTTCAGCAACCATTAAGAAAACAGGAGATAGCAATGTGTTGAATGCAGTAGCACGCGTCTCGGGCGTTTCAACAAGTGGTGGTCTCATAACCGTGCGTGGTATAGGTGACCGTTATGTGAAGACTATGCTGAATGGAAGCCGCATACCTACATTGGATCCACTCACCAACAATATAAAGCTCGACATCTTTCCGGCAAGTTTGGTTGACAACATTGTTATTACAAAGACCGCTAGTCCTGACTTGCCGGGCGATTGGTCAGGTGCATATATCTCAGTTGAAACGAAAGATTATCCGGATAAGTTGACCGTTAATGTTGAAAGCCAATTCGGTTACAACCCGCAGTTTACGTTTAAAGACTTCGTAACATCGGAAAGAAGCACAACTGATTGGCTGGGCTATGACAATGGCTTAAGAACCCGCACAGGAAACGACATCGTAACGCCTAATTTGAATCCATCTAGTTATCAGGAGTTGGTAGCTTTAGGCCTGGGTAACTATTATAATTCAATGGGTATCGCGGGCTGGACTGATGGTAATGCCTTGGCAGACACATACTTTAGAATGGGGTTGGTTCAATTGGGATTATTGCCTGCTGCCTTGATGAATGACCCGACGGCTTATCAAGAAGCTTTGGCGGTTTATAATAGTAACTACAAGCCGCAAGCATATAGAACGATAAATCCGAATAACTCCGATTATAATAATGGTTTTTCCAACAACTGGACAACCAAATTCAGAAGGGCGCCGTTGTCATTTTCACAAAATGTCAGTTTTGGTGACCAGCGCACGCTCTTCGGCAGGCCACTCGGTTTTTTCGTGGGTATTCGATACGGTAATAGTTACCGCTATGACCCAAACGGAATTTCTCAGCGTATTTTGAATGAGGAACAAGGTTATCGAGTTGAAACATCCGATGAAACCTTGATGAGTCGTGAAACGCATTCTTGGAGTGGTTTGTTGAATTTGGCCTACAAGCTGAACGATAACAACAAGCTTTCACTTCTATTCATGCCGAATATTATAGGTAATAACGACGTTGCGGCTTTTACAAATGTCCCAAGGGTTGAAGACGGGGTTATTCTGGATGATGAATTGACCGCGCGAAGAAACATCTTCTATGAACAGAGAAAGCAGCTCATTTATCAATTTTCTTCGAGTCATTTTATTCCTTCTAGGAAAATAAAAATTGAAAGTTCAGCATCTTACACAGATGGTTCTTCCGTAGCTCCTGACTTTCGCACAACCGAATATTCGTTTTTCAGACAGGATCCGAATAGCATCGGGTTTTACCCAACAGTGGGCGATGGTATACGCCGTTTTTACAGGTACCTGGATGAAGACTTGCTTGATGCACGCATCAGTGTTGAAATACCTTTGAGTAATGAAGCGGGTAAGGATGCTAACAAACTGAAAATAGGTGGGGCAACACTCTATAACTACCGTAAAATCGATAACGAAGAGTATAGAGTTATGTTAGGTAATGGTGCTGTTCCTATTTTACAGTCGACCGACATTGACGGCTACATGCTTGACCGTTTTACGATGACGGATAGCCTTGTCGATTTCTATTATGTATCGATGGATGAGGATCGTAACCACAGTTTCGGACATAGCAGAGTAGATGCGGCGTTTGCAATGTTAACGTATGACATTGCACCTTCACTGAAGTTTTCGGGTGGAGCCAGAGCTGAGCATACTGCAATATTCACGGACGTCGATAAGTTTTACCGTGAGGGTTATGTCCGTGATGACCCTCGCAGAGCGAATGTCACCAACTTTCCCAATGTCAACGCGGTCGATATAAACGAATGGGATTTTCTTCCCAGCGGAAGTCTAATTTATAAACTCGAAACTGAAAAACTGGAGCGTGTTAACCTGCGTTTGAATTATAGCCGCTCCTTAGCGCGCCCAAGTATTCGTGAGTTGAATGATGCTGCTATTTTGGACAATGAGTTCCGACAATTCATTTACGGTAATTCTGATTTGAAGATAGCGGAAATTTCGAACTATGATTTCCGCGCAGAGACCTATTTCAAAAATGGAGATAATGTTTCAGCGAGTCTTTTCTATAAGGATTTTAAGAACCACATTGAAATGGGTTTTGGTAATGTGGGTATCACCTGGGAAAACGTTCCTGAGTCGAGTGTTATAGGTGTTGAGCTGGAAGGAAAAAAGGACATCGGAAAGTATCTGGAGTTCCGTGGTAACGTTACTCTCGTCAAATCGGAATCACAATTCGTGCGCAAGGATTTCAGTATTGTGGATGGAAAGAAATTCTATTTACCTATCGACACTATTTACCGGCCGATGTTTGGTCAGGCGCCTTATCTGGTCAACGCAATGCTTTCTTATAAAGCTGATTCTCTCGGACTCACTGCAACATTGAGTTACAACGTGCAAGGTGAGCGCTTGGTGATTACGGGAGCGTTCAAAGGTTGGGCTGATGTTTATGAGCTACCCCGTCACCTGCTGGATTTTAAAGTTTCGAAGAAATTGGGTGAACATATCACAGCAAGTCTTACTGTGCGCGACATTCTGAATGCACCGGTATTGCGGGCTTATGACTTACCCACCGGATGGTTTGATTTCGATCGATTCCGTTATGGCACTACCTATTTATTGAGTATTGGCTACAAATTATAGAATCCAAAAATGAAGAAACTCTTTTCCATTCTATTTGGCTTATCGCTTAGTCTGCATTCTTTCGCTCAGTTGGAAGGACTTTTCGTTGAGAAATATTACGTGTCCGATTCTCTTGATGCAACAGATACCATCGGTGGTCATTTGTTGCAGGGTGAAGTGACGTATAGAGTTTTTCTGGATCTCGCCCCTGGATCTCGCTTAATCTCGGTTTTTGGTGATGATGAGCATCCCTTTTCAATGGGAAGCACACGTCGGTTTTTTAATAATATTGATGGAGCTTCTTTCGGTTATGAAATTCCTAAGGTGTCGTATGAGTCAAATACGGTTGCACTGGATACATACATTTCACTTGGTCAAAATGGCTTTCAAGGTTTGAAAAATTATTATGGCATTCCGAAAAATCAGGACACAGATGGGTCTTTTATCGGGGGGCTCAACAATGATGGTGGAAGCGAGATGATAGATGGCGGATTGCTTGTTAACGAAGATCCGAATGCCGGTATTCCCTTAACGGATGCTGATGGCATGGATACGTTGAATTTGACAATAGCCAATTGGTTTTCCTTCGGTATTGTCGATTTTGCCAGTGGCGCCGATACTTCGATTTTCAGTGCGAATGCCATGGACTCTCTCTTTTCCAGTAATCAATTCGTTTTGCGCTGCGAAGGAGTTTACGGAGTACAACCGGATAGCAATCACGTATTGATAGCTCAACTTACAACTCCGGGTCAACTTTCATTGCGCCTCAATGCACAACTTATCAATGCAGCCGGTGACACACTTACTTATGTGGGTACCAATATTGTTACTCAGGCCAACACCTTTTTTGCTCCTGAGCTGGTCTATCCGCAAGTTTGTGGATGCACAGACCCTAGTTACATAGAGTTCAGTCCAGATTACGCTTGCTCTGAAGATGGTTCTTGTCAAACTCTGGTCGTTTTTGGATGCATGGATACCCTGGCTTGTAATTACGATTCATCCGTGAATTTTCAAGTCGATAATTTGTGTTGTTATCCGGGTTTCTGTCAGGAGCGTGATATTGAGGAGGTATGTCCTCAATTGAAGGGTGAAACTTTCGACTTTAAACTATTTCCAAATCCTGTTAGCGAAAGTGCATTTGTTCAGGTGATTAGTGGTGTCACTTCTGATATATCAATAGAAGTAACTGACTACAATGGGGTATCTGTTTTTTCGGAGTTTGTAGGCCAAGCCCCATTGAACTATAGTATTCAGATAGATTTTTCCGACAGACCATCCGGTATTTACTTGGTTCGTGTTACCGGTGTTGAAGGTGTTAAAAATGGAATGCTCGTTAAACTATAAGAGACAATGAAATACAATTGGATTATACTTCTTGCAGCTGTTTGTTTTTCGACTTTCATGGGATGTAAGAAAGAAGAAGAAGCTCCGTATGTGATTGAGCGTGGCACGGTCACCGATGTGGATGGCAATGTGTATGCGACCGTTAAAATTGGCAATCAGTGGTGGATGGCTGAAAATCTCCGTGTTGCCAAATATAATGACGGTACTCCGCTGGAATATATCGCCGTGGGAAGTGGAGAGGACTCATTATGGGCACAGGTTGATGCAGCGGCGTATTGTTTCATCAATGATTCTTTGTTTGGTTGCCTGTACAA
>Ga0315903_10007795_pt1 | contig 13333 bp, 10 predicted proteins | sample LakEriMetagenome_7_FD_203524 | JGI IMG/M metagenome (GOLD analysis project Ga0315903, IMG submission 203524) | Freshwater fungal communities from buoy surface, Lake Erie, Ohio, United States - Buoy 2 MA119 | ecosystem: Environmental > Aquatic > Freshwater > Lake | place: USA: Lake Erie, Ohio...
CGAAGAGAAACAGGCATGCGCCGAAGAGGCGCGTCGTCCGTTTCCACATGAGGCCGATGGCCAGCGCGGTGAGCGCGAGCATGGATGCGGCCGCGAGCAGGGCGACCTGATCCTCCACGCCGAACCAACCGGCACCGGGCGGCACTATGGTTTCCGCGATCTGGTGGTCCGCGCTGAGGCGCACGGGAATCACGGCGCGCCATGCGAATTCCCAGAACACGCGGGCCAGGGTGTAGGCATGACCGATGAAGCGCGGGGTAGACCAGGTGTTTTCCGCATAGGAAACCCAGCGCGGCAGCACGCCGGCGATCCAAAGGCCTAACAGAAGCACGAGAAACGCCCCGCCGGCCCACGCGGCGCGGCGCCGGATGAAGGAAACGTGTCCGGTTTCCAACGAAATCAGGGCGACCACTCCGACGGCCAGCGCGGCGTGGACGGCACCCGGTCCTTTCGAGAGGGCCGCTCCGGCGAAGGCCAGCACGAATCCGCCAAGGGCCAGGCGGCTACCGGTTCTGAGGAAGCGCAGGATCGCCCACGACGCGAGCAGTGAGAACAGCGTGACCCACGCGAGATCCTGGCAGCGCGCGTAGTTCGGAATCTCGCTGCAGAGCGGGTGCACGGCGAAGAGCAGCGCGCCGAACCACGCGACGCCCTCGCCTTGCCGTTTGTCAAGCAGTTCCCTTCCCATAGCGAACAAGGCACAAGCTGTGCCGGTGTGCAGCAGCCAGTTGACCGCATGAAAGCCGACCTCGGACATGCCGAAGAGCCGGTATTGGAGATGATAGAACAAAGTCGTCCATGCCAGCGTGATCGTCCTGAGGAAGTCGCCCTCACGGACCACGACGCTGTCGCGGATGCCGACCATGTCATCCATGTAAAACTTCGAGCCGAGGCACCACAGATGGGCGCAGGCGGAAGCCGCGACGATCATCAGGAACGGCATCCACGGGCGGGCCGCGGGGGGCTGGTTGATCGTCGTCTCCGCCATGAGTGTGTTTGCTAACGGATGGAAGGAGGCAGGTCAAACTCCGGCCGGCACCCGCGACGCGGCCTTAACCTCCTCGGCGATGATCCGCAGGCCCTCGCGCACGACCGCCTCGTCCATCGCGTAGGATACCCGGATGCATTCGCTGCGGTGCGCCCATGACTCATCCCCGACGCCGAAGAAGAAATATTCGCCGGGGATCACGAGCACGCTTCGCCGTTTCAGCCGGCGATAGAGTTCCTTGGTCGTGATGCCGAGGCCGGGAAACCAGAACCACAAAAACAAGGCTCCCTCGCTGCGGTGGACAAACCATTCGAAATCCCCGCCAAAGGCATGGTGTGCGGCTTTCAGGGCCAGGTCGCGTTTTTCCTGATAGAACGGCCGCACCACATCGCGGCTCAAACCTAGGATCTCGCCGGACTCGACGAGCGGCAGCAGGATCTGCTGGCCGGTGCTCGGATTCGAGAGTCCGACGATGGCACTCATCGAGCCGAGCGCGCGGATGATGTCCGGCGGCCCGATGACAATGCCGGTGCGCGCGCCGGGCAGCCCGATTTTCGACAGGCTGTAGGTTAGGATCACGTGCGGCCGCCAGAAGGGCGTGGCCGGTTCGAAGATGATGCCGGGAAACGGCGCGCCATAGGCGTTGTCGATGATCAGCGGGATGCCGTGGCGTCCGGCGATGTCGGACAAGCGCGCGACCTCGTCGTCTGTTAGGACATTGCCCGAGGGATTGGTCGGCCGTGAGGCGCAGATCGCGGCGATGTCCGGGGTGATTTCCAGCCGGTCGAAATCGACGCGGTATTTGAATTCATGGTCGCCGGTTTGCTCGATGAGCGGCGGCACCGCGTGAAACAAACTGCCGTCGATGCCCTGGTCCGCATAGCCGATGTATTCCGGCGCGAGCGGCAGCAGGATTTTTTTCCGCGATCCGTCCGGCATGCGTCCGGCCAGCGCGTTGAAGAGCAGGAAGAAGGCGGTCTGGCCGCCGGGGGTGATGGCGACGTTTTCGGGGCCGATGTCCCAGCCGAAGGTGTCGCGGAACAGCTTGGCGATGGCGGTGAGAAAGCGCGGATTACCGCGCGGCGGGTCGTAGGTGGTCAGGGCGCGGTCGATGCCGCCGGCCTCTTCGGCGAGTTCCGCGATGCGCCTGCGCCAGACCGCGTTCACCTCGGGAATGCGGGCCGGTTGGCCGCCGCCGAGCATTTTCACCTCCGCGCCCGCGCCGGCCATGGCCTGGCCCAGATCCTCCATGAGTTCCCCGATCCCGCTGCCGCACCCGAGGTGTTGGCCGAATTCTGAAAAATCGTATGACATGACGGACGCCTTGTTCTAGGCTCCGGCCCTCACCACCACAACCCCATAAACACCATGTCCATCAAAGTAGGAGACAAAGCCCCGGATTTCACCCTCGTCACCAAGACCGCGGAGGGCCCGCAACTCGTGACACTGGGCGATCTGGTCGGAAAATCCAACATCGTGCTGCTGTTCGTGCCGATGGCCTTCACCGGCGTCTGCACCGCGGAGTTCTGCGACATTTCCGCCGGGATTTCCGAATACGAGGCGCTCGACGCCAAGGTGCTCGGCATCTCCGGCGACAACCCCTTCGCGCAGGCCGCCTGGGCCGAGAAGGAAGGCATCACCATTCCGCTGCTCAGCGATTACGAGCACGCCGTGGCCAAGGCCTACGGCGTGGCATACGACCAGTTCCTTCCCGCCGCCAACCTCATTATGGGTGGCGTGGCGAAGCGCTCGGCCTTCGTCATCGACAAGGACGGCATCGTCCAATACGCCGAAGTCCAGGAGCATCCGAAGGATCTGCCGAACTTCGAAGCCGTGAAGGCCGCGCTCAAGGCGCTGTGACGCGTTCACGATTTCACCAAGGGCGGAAACATGGCGGGAATAACCGCGTGTTTCCGCCTTTCCGCGTCCGGGAATCGGTGCCATGGTCATGGCATGAATGAGCCACTCGAGGATTTGTCCCGGTTCATCCTCATCTGCGTGGCGCTGGTGGGTCCTGTGGCGTGGACGCTCGCGGTGATCCTCAAACGCCGCGCGGAAAAACTCTACGACGCCGAGGTTCCCACATCGCCCGGCGAGGTGATCGACGAGTTGAGGCGAGAGTTTCCCGATCTCGCGCGGACGGTGATCCGCACGCACACCGAATACCTCCCGCTGCTGTTCGAGCGCATCCGAGAAACCATCGACGAGGGATTAGACGATTCGAAAGTCACGTCCTTGCTCGACCGCATCGAGCGCCACCGACCCGGCGAGGAACGTCGCGCCGTTTTCACCGTCACCGAGTCGGGAAATCGCGGCAGCATGCACTTGCGCTGGACCCGTGACGGGTGGGACCGCATCGAACTGCATATCCAGGCCAGCCCGTCGGTCATCCGCGAGCTGCGGCGCTTCAAACGGCAAATCCCGAAGGCGCTACCGGGGTGATTTTTCGTTTCCGCCGGAAAGCACCATGCCGGCCATCGTCCGTGTCATGAACTTCCTCGCGGGCGCAAGGTGCCGGGCAAACGAAAAGAACACGCCGCGCATTGGGGCCAGCCACTCGTGGTCGGATTGGAACCACGGCGTCAGCCAGCGGGTGGCGAGTTGATAGTAACGGAGATTCAGCCGGCGGCGGTTCTGATAACTCCGCAATCCCGCCGCCATTCCGCCTTCGGCGAGGCACCTGGCGAGGCACGAGGCATCGGCCAGCGCGAGATTCACACCCTGCCCGAGTTGGGGACTCATCGCGTGCCCCGCGTCACCCAACACCACCACGCCGTCGCCATGCCAACGCCGCATGCGGACGTCGCCATAACGTGCCAGCAGGATGTCATCCCAGGAGCCGATCTGCTCCAACAAACCCTGCGCGCGCGGGCAGAGATCGAGCACCTCCCGTTTCCACTCGCCGAGAGGACGCGCGCGCCACGCCTCGTCATCATTGACGCGCACGCTCCAGAACAGGCTCACCAGCCTTTGACCACCCTCGTGGCCGGTAGCGAGAAAACCGCAGAGTTTGCGGGTGCCTTTGACGATCTGATAGAGTTCGTCCTCCCGGAAGGCTCCGTCGTTTCTGCCGATGAACCAATGCGCGCCCCATGGGTAGCCGCGGTTCACCCCGCCGGTGCCCGCGAGATCTCGCAGTTTGGAACGGGCGCCATCGGCGATGATCAGCAGATCGAAACCGTCACCAACGGATTCCCCGCCGGCATGAAGCTGCCATTTGCCGTTGACCCGCCGGGCAGAGGAAATCTCCCGTCCCCACTCGATGCGGCCGCCTTCGGATTCGAGGCTGTGGATGAGATGCTCCATCAGGACCGGCCGGTGCAGGCCCGCGCCGAACAAACCGGGCCGGAGTTCGCCGTAGTGGAGATCCAGCAGCGTGCGCCCCGATGGATGGACCACATGCAGGCGGCGCACCTTGGCGGCGCGCTCGAGGATGCCGTCTAGAATGCCGATTTCCCGCAGCACCGCCATGCCGGTCGGCTGCAGCAGGAAACCCGCGCCCACCGGCCGGCATTGCGGCGCGCGCTCGAAGACCGTGACCTCATGCCCCTGCCGTCCTAACAGAATCGCCGCGGCCGGGCCCGCCGTCCCGCAGCCGATCACCGCCACCCGCCAGCGCGCTTGTGCCATGCGTTGTGGAGCATCGCCACGGCCCGTGTTTCGTCAACCATGACAAAAGCGGGGGCCATTGGGAAAATCCTCCTGTCCCCGGCGGGCGGCCTCATGCATCGTCCGGCCATGCGGCTCAAGCTGACCATCGCCTACGACGGACGCCCCTACAACGGCTGGCAATCCCAGTCCTGTGGCAACACCGTGCAGGATTTCATCCTGCGCGCGCTGGAGGAAGTGGCGAAGAAACCCGTGCCGCTTCAAGGCGCGGGACGCACCGACACCGGAGTCCATGCGCTGGGCCAGACCGCGCACTTCGATCCTCCGCCGGAGCTTTCGATGAATCCCTTCAACTGGGTGCCCGCGCTCAATACCAAATTGCCCGCCACCATCCGCGTGATGGCCTGTGAGGAAGTGCCCGCCGATTTCCACAGCCGCTTCTCCGCCACCGGGAAAATCTATCAATACGACCTCTGCACCGATCCGGTGCTGCCTCCGCTCAAGGCCGGGCTGGCATGGCATTTGCCGCGACTGCTCGATGCCGCCGTTCTGACCGAGGCGCTCGCCCTCTTCACCGGCCGCCATGATTTCCACGCCTTCGCCGCTTATCGTGGAAACGAGAAACCGGACATGGATTGGTACCGCACCATCCGTCGCGCGGAACTCGTAACCCTGGCGGACGGATACCGCATTGTCTACGAGGGCGACGGTTTCCTCTACAAGATGGCGCGGCTCATCACCGGAGCGGCCGTACACGCGGCCCAGGGGAAAATGCGCCTCGACGATCTCGCCGCGCTGCTCGACCAGGAGCCGGGACTGCCGCTCGGCAAGGCTCCCAACTGCGCGCCTGCGGACGGCTTGTATCTCCGGCAGGTGCTTTACTGAGACGCGCCGCGCAAGAATCTCGCGGCTCGCGGCGTTTCATGGCCAACCACCGCCATGACGCCATGAAATCCCGTGTTTTCCCGCTCATCCTCGCCGCCAGCACGATCGCCGTCGCTGAACCACTCAAGCCCTTCGAGCGCGATGGTCTCATCGGTGCGGAAAACGCCATCTCGTGGCGCGTCGCACCGCTTCCCTCGCCCTCAGGCGGAGAGAAATTCGCAGGCAGCGCGTTTTTCCAATCGCTGCGCACGCCATCGGGGTTCGAGCTCAACTGCATCCAGCCCAAGGACCACCTCCATCACTTCGGATTGTGGTGGCCGTGGAAGTTCATCGAAGCCGACGGTGCCCGTCACAACACCTGGGAGCTCCAGGAAGGCCAGGGCTCGCATGTCGCGAAGTCGGCCAAACTGATATCTTCGGATGCAGGCACCATTCGCTGGGAAATGAAAAACCAGTTTGTCATCAAATCACCCGACGGCAGTTCCCGCGCGGCGATTGACGAGCCGGCGATTATCACCCTGAGCCGCGTGGACGATAGCCATGTGCTGGACATTGAAATCCGCCAGGATCCGAAATCCCCCGCCGTTACGATTTCCGCCTACCGTTACAGCGGCTTCTCATGGCGCGGCACCGCCGCATGGAACAAGGACAACAGCACCATGCTCACCAGCGGCGGCAAGGGTCGCGACAATGCCAACGGCACTCCCGCCCGCTGGCTCCTCGTGAGCGGCGCGACACCCAACGGCAAGGCCACGATGCTGATCATGAGCGCCGCCGCCGACCTCGCGGGAACCGAGGAAAAGGTCCGCGTGTGGGACTCCCGCATGGAAAACGGCGCGCCCTTCGTGAATTTCAACCCGGTGATGGCCAAGCCCCTGGCGCTCGAGCCTAACAACAAGGCCGTCAGCCACAGGAAATACCGCATCATCGCCGCCGACCACGCCATCGACGCCGCCGGGGCCGAGGCCGCATGGAAGAAATGGCTCGGGCGATGATCCGGAAATCCTCCGTCAATGGCCGCCGCCACCGCCCTTGAGGTAGGTGCCGTAGCCAATGATGACGGTCGAAAGGATGAGCGCGACAATCCCCGATGCTATGAGCGTGTGGGCTTTCTTGCTCGAGCCCTTCCATTCGTGGAAGATCCAGCCCCACATGGTGCTGAAGATGATGATGCTGGCCATGTGCAGCGTCCAGGACGAGAAGCCGAAACCGTCCGGATCCGAACCGCCCATGCGGACGTGGCCCATCGAATAGAAGAAGAACTGGAAATACCAGGTGGTGCCGGCCAGCGCGGAGAACAGGTAATTTCCCAGCATGGGAATCCGCAGGTCGGCGGTGTTTCCGGCATGCTCCGGACGGGCATGCGATGCGAGATACTGGTAACCGCTGCGGTTGCGGATGTTGAGCAGCACGCACCAGACGAAGTTGGTGGTGAATCCGCCGAACATCACCACGATCAAGCTGGGAAGGCCGGACCACAGTTCGTCCGTTCCCGCGGCGACGGAGGCCTTGCCGATGGGCTCGCCGGCGGTGAGGCCGAAGCTGAAACAGGCGCTCATGATGCCGGAGAAGGTGGCCACCAGCAGGCCTTTCCTGAAGTTGAACTCGCTGATGGATTTGGTTTTCTCCTCCGCCGGCATTTCCTTTTCCTTGGCGGCACCGGCGAGTGCGGCGATCCAGATGCCGATCAGGCAGACCGCCACTCCGAGCAGGGTGATCCGGCCCGGGTTGGTGGAGGCGATCTGACTGATCGATTCGCCCACGGGAATGTCCGGGAAGAACGATTTGAGAATCGGAGGCAGCAGGGTTCCGAAGGCGGCGCAGTATCCGAGCGCCACGCCCATGCCGAGCGACATGCCGAGGTAGCGCATCGCAAGGCCGAAGGTGAGTCCGCCGAATCCCCACAGGACGCCGAAGAGATAGGTCCAGCCGAGCGTGGACATGGGTTGGCTCCGCAGCACTCCGGTGACATCCTCGGTCAGGATCGAGGCGAAAAACCACGGGCAGATGATCCAGGAGAAGAAACCTCCGACCAGCCAGTAGGTTTCCCACGACCATTTTTTCACGCCCTTGTAGGGCACATAGAAGGAACCGGAGGCGAGACCGCCGAGCCAGTGGAAGATCACGCCGAGGATGGGATTCATGGATGTGGTGGGTTGTTTGTTGTGGGTTTCAGCAAACCTTCACCGTTTCGATGCCGATGAGTCTGCCGAGTTTTTCGATCTTGTGGGAGATGTGGCCGATGCCGATGGCGCAGTGGTGGGCGGGTCCTTGCGCGTTCCAGTCGTTGGAGAAACGGCGCGCGCCGATGGGGAAGCGGTAACGGCTGTTGGTATTGCCGATTTCGAGGACCGGTCCCGGGACGCTTTCTCCTTCGGCCACGAGGAACTTGAGCCGTCCGTCGCCGGTTTCAACCACCGAGAGCAGCGTGACGGCGCCGTGGCGCACGCTCATTTCCACGCTCAGTCCGCGGCCGACCTTGCCATGATAGACTCCGAGCGGGCGCACTTTGGTTTTGCTCTGCGCGATGGCGATGTGGCCCGGCCCGTCGTGGCCCATGAGCACCACGTCGTCGTTCCAATCCATGGCATAGTATTCGCTGAACGATCCGCCCGCGCCGAAGCTGTCCATGATCTTCATCGCCTGCGCGTTCTTCACCTCGTATTCGCCCGCCACGGGGATCCCGCGGGCGGTGAGAAGCGAGTTGCCGAGAATGATGGAACTGATGGCGTCCTCGTTTTCCGCGCTGCCGGTGCCCATGTGGTAGTAGGCCAGCGAGCCGAGTTGGTGGCGATCGACGAGCCGGTCCAGCGCCACGCTGGTGCGCGCCGAGCGGGCAAGCTCCTCTTCCGGGCAATCGTCCTGCACATCGAACTGCTCGCGGAAATGGGCGATGCGGACCTTGATTTCATCAGCGGTCACCTCATGGCGAAGGCTGGCGAGTTCCTCCACCTCGATGATCTCGATGTGGCCGCCGAAGGTCGCGCACTGGAGCGTGGTGTCGGACGCGATGTCGAGCATCCCATTGTAATAGTGCCCCATCAGCCCGAGGCGGTTGCGGGACATGATGCCAGCCACCCTCGCGGCTTCGATCCATGCGTCCACCTCGTGCCAGCATTCGGGATCGTCGTGCAGGCATCCGGTGATCTGATGGAACGGAATCCGCGAGCGTTGGAAGACGTTGGCGATTTCCGGAACCGGGCATGCCGAGCAGTGCGCCAGCCATTCGCCTGTCATCCTCGCGCGGTCGCCCATGCGGTTGAAGGTTTCGTAATCGATCGCCGCCTCGGGCGAGAGATTCAGGATCACCACCGGAACCTTGGCCCGCCGCACCACGGGGAGCACCGTGGAACTCAACGCATACGTCGTCACATGCAGGAAAATCAGATCCACATCGGCCCGGCGGAAGGCGTGCCCCGCATCAAAGGCCTTTTCCGGCGAGTCGATCAGGCCGAGATTCACCACCTCGATGTCAGGTCTCTCCAGCCTGCCTTCGACCACCCCGATGTATCCCTCCAGTCGCTCCTTCAATCCGGGAAACTGCGGCCAGTACGTGTCCAGACCGATGCCAAACAAACCGACGCGAATGGATGGGGTTTTCATGGAGTGGCAAGGCCTTGACGCGGCGGCAGTCTGCTCCGGCGGTGTCCGCGTTTGCCATCCCAAAATTCCCGAGGGGCGCGAAAAACAGCTCGGAACCTTCGCATTCGGGGATCCATGGCCTGAAAGAACCGCCAGCGGGATCGGGTATGGCTGGCCCATGAAAATCGGAACCCTCTTCGGAAGCATTCTCGCGCTCGCGACCGTCTCCCGGGCAGACACCCTGCTGGTGGAGGCGGAGCAATTCGCCAACAAGGGTGGTTGGGGGGTGGACACGCAGTTCATCGAAAGCATGGGCTCGCCCTACCTCATCGCGCACGGCCTCGGCGCGCCGGTCGCGGACGCTTCCACCGAAGTCGAGATCAAGGATGCAGGCACTTATCGCATCTGGGTGCGCACCCTCGATTGGACGAAGCGCCTCGGTCGCCCTTCGGGTGCCGGCGCTTTCGAACTGCTGGTCAACGGAAAGAAGACCGGTGAATCACTGGGCGTGGGACCCGACACATGGGTCTGGCAAGCCGCCGGCAAAGCCGATCTAACAGCCGGAAAAACCACGCTCACCCTGCGTGATCTCACCGGTTTCGACGGCCGCGCCGATGCCGTGCTGCTCAGCAACGATCCGTCATTCACGCCTCCGGAGAAAAACCATGTGGCCGACCGTGCGACGTGGAAGTTCGGCGGAGCGCCCGGCAATGGCGAGACGCTCGACGGGTTCGACCTTGTTGTCATCGGCGGCGGTTACGGCGGACTCGGCGCATCGATTTCCGCCGCACGGATGGGCGCCAAGGTCGCGCTGATCCAAAACCGCCCGGTGCTCGGCGGCAACGGTTCTTCGGAAATCCGCGTGTGGGCCAAGGGCGAACTGCCGCCCAGCGAATATAAAGTGGACGAGATCATCCGCGAGATTCAGGACAGGGCCAAGGCATCCCCCGCGCCGGCGGAGGAGTTCGTGGATGACAAGAAGGAAAGGGTCGTCCGCGCTGAGAAGAACATCACGCTGCTGTTAGAGCATCATGCCTATGGTCTGGAAATGGACGGGGAGAAAATCGCGGCGGTGAAGGTGCTCGAAGTCGGCACCGGCCGGATCAAGCGGATCGCCGGACGGTTTTTCGCCGATTGCACCGGACACGGATTCATCGGCGAGTGGGCCAACGCGGACCGCACCATGACCGAGAAGGGCCGCATGGGCATGAGCAACATGTGGATGTGGGAAAACACCGACGGGCCGGTGGCATTCCCGCAGCAACCGTGGATGCTTGAATTCGACACCAAGAGTTTCCCGTATCCCCGCCGCGGCCACGCCGAGTGGTTCTGGGAGAGCGGCTTCGACAAGCACCCGGTCAAGGAACTCGAAATCACCCGTGACTGGAACCTCGTCGTCTCGCTGAGCGCGTGGAACGCGATCAAGAACCGCAAGGCCCACGCCGAGCGCGATCCCGACGGCCATGCGAAGGCGAAACTCTCATGGCTCGCCTACATCGGCGGCACCCGTGAGACGCAGCAGTTGTTGGGTGATGTCATCCTCACCGGTGAGGACATCGTTTCGAAGAAGGAATTCTCTGACGCGGTGGTGCGCACCACCTGGAGCATCGACCTGCATTACCCGCAGGAGGAATATATCGATTCGCTGCCGGAGCACCCGTTCATCGCCCGCGCCGATCACGGCAAGGGCGTGGACCGCAAGGCCGGCTACCCGATTCCCTACCGCTGCTTCTATTCGCGCAACGTGCCGAACCTGTTCATGGCCGGACGCAACATCAGCGTCGAACGCCGGGCACTCGGCACCATCCGCGTGATGAACACCATCGGCATGATGGGTGTGACCGTCGGCCGCGCCGCAGCGCTCGCCACTGCGCGTGATTGCTCGCCGCGCGAGGTTTACTCCAAGCACCTGGACGACGCGAAGATGCTCTGGCGCATGCCCGGTGCGCAACGCTATCCATCGCTCGACGAGCTGCGCGCGGCGCTGGACCAGTAAGCGGGCGGACGGGGATTGCCGGGTGACAGTTGCTTTTTCTTCTAGTCCGCACCCGTGAGTTGTGGCATGGTGCGCGTGTTTGAAATCCGCCGCCGTCATCCTGCTTTGCTCTGCCACAGTCCGTGGCGCGGTGACGCTCGGCCAGATCGAGACGTTCTCAGGCACGCATGACTGGAACAGCGGCCTCCCGAATCCCAACCCACCCGCGCTGCTGGCGGACTCCGGACCGCTCGGTACCGGAGACACGGCCTTGCGCGTGACTTCCAACGGCGGCTCCGGCGCCGGTGGCCGTTTGCTGGTCATCAACGAGAGCGCGTGGACCGGGGACTACACCGGCGAGGGAATCGTGGCGCTGGCGATGCATGTGAGAAACGGCGGCACCACACCGCTCTCGATGCGTGTGGCGCTCAATGGCCCCGGCGGGTGGTTCGTGACGGCTGCCTCACCGGTCGCCGCGTTCTCCGGGTGGAATCAACTGGTTTTCCCAATCGGCGCGCCCTCGCTGGTCAGTTCCGGCGGAACCGACGCGGGGCTCACCCTCAGCGGCGTCACGGAAATCCGCATTCTCCACAACGCCACCGTCAACCACCGAGGGGCGCAGCTTTCCAGCTCCTTCCAAGTGGACAACATCCAGGCCATCCCCGAGGCGAGCGTTCCGGCATGGATCGCGCTTGCAGGCGGTTTCCTTCTGCGAAGGCATCGTCTCCAACCGAACTGACCGATGATTCCGTCCCGCCATTCGTCATGGATTTCCGCTCTGGCAATCACCATCCTGCCGATGGCGCCGGGCGCACGCGCGTCGGGATTCGCCACGGTGTGGCAACTTGGAGCGGATGATCAAAGCCTCAGTCCATTTTCCCAGGAAAGCTTCGGTCCTAACAGCGCGCCCGGATCCGCCACCATCAAGGACGATGACTATTATCTTTCCGGCACCTATCCCGCGCCCATCGGCACCCTCGCGACGGACGAGCCCATCGCCAACTTCGAGCGCGCCGTCACTTCGGGCGATCCGCGCAACCGCATCCATTTTCCGCTGACGGCGGCACAGGCGTCCGCGGGGTCGCTGCTTCGCGTCACGATCGACCTGAGCGGCGGCGGCGCGTGGATCAACGGCTCGATCCCCGGTTTCTCCACCCACGACATCACGGTGCGTCTGAACGGCCAGGTGATCGGCACACGCAACGGAATTGCCTGGAACCACACCATCGTTCTCACCCTGCCCGCGACCACCTCCTCCGCGGTGGCAGGTGCGAACGTCCTGCAAATCGAAAGGACCGGTGGCGGGGCAGGGGGCTACATCGGATTCGACTATCTGAAACTAGAAGCCGATACCGTGGCCTTGCTCGATGCCGACGGCGATGGCATGCCGCGGTGGTTCGAGGATACTTATGGATTCAGCGATGAATCTCAAACCGATGTGGCGGGCGATCCGGATGATGACGGCTTGAGCAATCTCGAGGAGTTTCAGAAGGGAACGAACCCCACCGACTCCGACAGTGACAATGACGGCCTGGCGGATGGCGCGGAGCTCGTCACCAATCCCGCGATGCATGATACGGATGGCGACGGACTGTCCGACGGCGAGGAAACGACAACCAGTCCGATGCTCGCGGATTCCGATGGCGACGGCATTCCGGATCCCGTCGAGATCGGGCAAGGCAGCGATCCGGCGAACCACTCGTCGGTGCCCTTCGACTATCCGGGAGCCATCGGTCTGCAGTTTCTCAGCGAGCAGCAGGCCGATGCGAAACTTGGCGACTGGGAACTGGCCGGTCGCTTCCGTTTTCACCATTGGAATGCGAGCGCACCGCTTCCGCACTGGATCTCCGGCGGAACGGTGCTGAACGGGTCGATCAGCAACCTGAGAAATCACCGCGGCCAGTCCACTTCCGCCGCCGCCACATGGTCTTATCATCACGCGGGTGACGGCCTGCACAAGGGCACTGGAGACGAGCGCCTTCTCAATGGCATGATCCGCACCCAGCGCAATGCGTCGATCAACACACCTGCCACGGTCAATCTAACCGGAATTCCCTACGCCACCTACGATCTGATCGTCTATCCGGGTTACATCTATCCGAACAGCCGCGGCGTGGTGAGGTTGGATGGAAACCCGGCGACCAACCGTTACTTTGTTTCCGAAACCTCGCCGCCTTTCATCAGATGGCGCGAGGCCACCGCCACCACGCTGGCCGGCATCAAACCGGGAAACCACGTTCGCTACCGCAACCTCACCGGTGCCAACCGCTCGGTGGCACTGGAGTCGGTCGATT
>Ga0315903_10007796_pt1 | contig 13333 bp, 10 predicted proteins | sample LakEriMetagenome_7_FD_203524 | JGI IMG/M metagenome (GOLD analysis project Ga0315903, IMG submission 203524) | Freshwater fungal communities from buoy surface, Lake Erie, Ohio, United States - Buoy 2 MA119 | ecosystem: Environmental > Aquatic > Freshwater > Lake | place: USA: Lake Erie, Ohio...
GGCGAACGCGAAAGCAACTTCCTGCGTCGCAACATGCGAGCTATTCTTGCGATCAGCAACGTCACACCGCTATTGGGTTTGCTCGGAACCGTACTGGGGATGATTCAGTCCTTCAATGACATCTCTAGTTCCCAAGCCATGGGTCGCCCGGAGTTGCTCGCAGGTGGGATTGGCCAAGCCCTTTTGACCACCGCAGCCGGATTGCTCGTGGCCATTCCTGCTTACGTCGCCTACATCTTTTTTGTTGGTCGTATCGATAGTTTGATCATCGAGATGGATACTCAAGCTCAGCGACTCGTCGACATCATCAGTGCCGAAGGGCTCCAAGAGAACGAGGGCACCCGAACTCGACGTACCCGAAAAGCAGCTTAGCCTCAGAGGTCCACTCGAATGCCTCTTAAAACCTCCAGCGACGACGAGCTTCCAGCGATCAATCTGACAAGCATGATCGATGTGCTCTTTTTGCTGATCATCTTTTTCATGGTCGGAACTCGCTTCACCGAATCCGAACACCAGATCGCTTTGAAGTTGCCCAAGTCGAATTCGCCTGAGACGATGATGGACCGTCCAGGCGCGAAAGTGGTCAACCTCTATGCCGATGGAACGATTGAGCTCGATGGTAGACGACTAAGCAGCGATCAACTTACCGAAATGCTCGGGCCCATGGTGCGAAACTATCCAGACTTGCAAGTCCGATTCCGACCCGATACCGGGGTTCCGGTCGGACAAGCCAGCCAAGTCATGGAAGCCATCAGCCGATCGGGAGTTCAAGACATTCGGTGGGCTACGTCCGCTTCGGTGATGCCGGGGAATCGAACACGGTAGATCCCGCCATGAACTTTTGGCCATACCTACTGCTAGGGGCGATCGGAAACCCTGTGTCGGATCGCGCCTGGGCGATCTTTCTCGGATGCTTCTTGGCGGCAGTCGCCCTCGGCTTGCTCGTGCTTTCCTGGACGCGATGGGGGCAGTCGAAGCTTCTTACCAAGTGCATCGCGATCGCCTTTTTGGCACATATCTGGTTGTTGCTCTACGCCTACGGAACTCGGATACCCTACGGGAACCCAGCCGAGGGAACCGGTTCGCAAGGCACCCAGCTTGCCCTCGTGGAATCGAAGACCTCGGTCTCCGTCGCCTGGACTCCCCAGGATTCGACCGCAGCACCCCTAGACGATGAATCCTGGTCGGATCCCCCCAGCCTTCAGAATGCAGATACCAACGGCGATCCGTCCGCCGACCCAAGGGCCGATTCTGACTCGAATTCGACACCCCTTTGGAACCGCTCGCTCGAATCGCCGAGCGTCCCAGACTTTGCATTGCCGAATGCACAGGTCCAAGCACCCGCGGATCTGTCCGATGAGCACCTGCGTCTGCTAGGTCAATTCGAGGAGCAATCCAGTACCGATCTGCCGCTCGATCCAACGCTGCTGGCAGATAGTGCGTCATCCGATCCCTCGTCGGGGGAGGACTCGGCAAAGCAAACAGATAGCCTTGCGATGTCCTCAGAGCAGGCTCAACGTTCCATCGCCCCAACCGCTGTGGAAGCCCCGGAAGCCACTGCAAACAGACCCGAGCCGGCGAGCTTCATTCCAGGAGCCTATCGCATGCGCATGGCCCCTGAGCGGTTTGCCCACACGCTGAAAAACGGTGGCGATGCGAACACCGAACAAGCGGTCCGAGGGGCGCTGGAATTCTTGGCCAAGTCCCAATCGCCCGATGGGTCCTGGAATGCTCAGGCTTATGGTGCCGGCCAGCGCGCCGTGGCGCCCTCGGCCGAGGCCCTTTACCGCGCCGATACCGGTAAGTTCGCCGATACGGCGATGACCGGTTTGGCTCTGTTGGCGTTTCTCGGAGCCGGACACACCCATAACGATGGCGGACCCTATGCTGCCTGCGTCCATCGAGGACTCTCGTATCTTTGCCAACAGCAATTTCCCTCGGGAGATTTATCTGGACGCAATCAAATCGGACAGCAACCTACCGTCCGCTATGCTCGCATGTATAGCCATGGAATCGCCGCGATCGCTCTTGCAGAAGCTTATGCGTTGACTCGGGACCAAGATCTTTTGGTTCCCGTGAAAAATGCGGTAGACTATTCGCTCAAAGCAATGAATCCAAGAACCGGTGGATGGCGATACGATTTTGCTTCGGAGGATCCCGGAGACACCAGCCAATTCGGTTGGCAAGCGATGCTTTTAAACAGCGCCAGTGTCAGCAATGCCGCTCCCCTGGAAGGCCATCACCGCGTCTTGCTTCAACGATTCCTCGACTCGGTCAGCACTGGAAAGTCCGGAGGTTTGGCCGTCTATCGAAACCTGAACCCTCAATCGCGTCCTGCTAGCGAACAAGCCACGGTCGCTATGACAGCCGAGGCCTTTGCGATGCGCACCATGCTGGGGCTTCCCATGTCGGCACAAGCCACCCGGGAGGCAAAGCAGATGCTGATGAACCAACTGCCTGGCTCCTCCGAACCTAACTTCTATTATTGGTACTACGCGACCCTAGCGCTCTACCAATCCCAACCGCATTCCGAGGCTTGGACCCTATGGAATCAGGCCATCAAAAGAGAACTCCTAGCGACGCAAGTGAGCCAAGGGGATTACGCAGGTTCATGGGATCCCCGATGCATATGGGGAGGACACGGAGGAAGAATCTACACGACCGCGCTCGGTTGCATGTGCTTGGAGGTTTACTACCGTTATCTGCCGCTATACCAAACCGATTCGCTGACCGCCCCGTAGGATGTAGGGTGTAGGGTGTAGGATGCGGTCATCGAGCTCTTCTTGGCCTCCGTCGGCTTTACGCGCAATGGCGTTGAATTAAAAGCGGAACGGCGCAAGCCGTCCGGTGAGAAACATTGCGATCGAGAACCTTCCATCACTCACCGGAGTGCTTGCGCACTTCCGCTTCCACGCATTCAACGCCATTGGTCTTTATGCCGGCGGGGCCAAGACACGAGTACGACGCAATCCGATGCGAGGCATTCATGGTTTCTTAATCTTATTTTCACAAATCATGCCGGCAAAGCGGTGTTTGTTGGGGTTGTATTTCGATTTCATGAAGTTCACGTGAATAGCGAGCCTTCCTTCTGTACGGCTTGCATCCTCTCGCTATCTTTCCGCCGTCGAGTTCAGGCGGTTCTGGACACGGAGTTACTTCGTTTCATAATGAGGGTTGGAATTGATGAGTCGTCAAATTTTCAGTTCGCGCAGTAGCCGCCGAGCGTTCACGCTCGTCGAACTGCTCGTGGTCATTGCAATTATTGGTATTCTCGTTGGGCTTCTGCTTCCTGCAGTCCAAGCCGCTCGTGAAGCCGCACGCCGAATGAGTTGCTCGAACAATGTTAAACAGATCAGTCTCTCGGTTGCCAACCACGAATCGGCTTTCAAAAAACTTCCACACAGCGGTCAGTGCGGATCGACCGGTAGCACCACGACTGTCTACATGATCCACTCGACGGCAACGCTCTTGCTCCCCTACATCGAGCAACAGTCGGTTTACAATCAATTCGATTTCACGACCAACTCGATCGCCCATTACGGTGCTTCCCCGAGCGGAAACGCGTTTTCGACCCCAAGTGGTTGCTTGATCCACCGCAGTTCCAAGGGAAGGGCTTTTGACGATCCAACCCATCCTTCGGGACAATTGGCTGCTCAAACCCAAATCCCAACATACGTCTGCCCATCGACACCACTCGATGCCGGGACGCGTGACCCGGTCAACCGACTCGGCGGCATCGATTACATGTTCGTCGACCTGTCGGACGTCGACCACCGAATCGGATCGGCAACCTACGGGGCGCGCACTCCGAGCACCGATCCTCAATTGGCCGAAATGCGCGTTTCAGGGATGCTCGATTGCGAAGGCAGCCGCTTGGCATCGACCATCGACGGGACCTCGAACACCGTCCTGGTGATCGAAGATGCCGGTCGTGCCAATCCAGCCGTTACCAAGTTCGGTGCGTTGTCGGCTCGAAGGACCCCTGTTTCGACCCCCGCATTCCCAGTCAATGCGATGGGTGGAGGTCCTAACGGTCGCCACATGTACGCTTGGGCTGATGCCGACGCGGTTACCAACGGCTATTCGGGTCCGAGCAATGCGATCGCTCCAGGAACCCGAACCGCGATGATCAACAACTACGGAAACATCATCGGTGGACCACCCGAGTGCCTCTGGTCGGTCAACAACTGTGGACCTAACGACGAACCCTTCGCCTTCCACGGTGCGGGTGCCAACGCTGGTTTCGGCGATGGCTCGGTCAAGTTCCTTTCGGCCAACACCGACGGAGTCGTTCTCAAGTGGATGATTGGACGAAACGATAGCCGAACCTACGAGATGCCGGAGTAAGTGATACCCATGTTTCGCCAACTCCTCCTGCTAGCACTCATCCTCCTGCTAGCACTCACTTGTGTGTCGATCGGTTGCCAATCCAAAGTGCCACTGATGAACACACCTGTCGACGTGGTCGGCAAACTTACCAAGGCAGGGAAACCTGTTGGGAATCTAACCTTGACTCTCCAGCCGTTGGAGACCGGACACATGGTACCGATGAAAGTCGGAGCCGATGGGTCGTTTAAGGGGAATATCGTCCCAGGCAAGTACGCTTACTTCATTTCCGCGAACGAAGACGGTGGAGAATCGGCGCTTCAAGGCCTCGATGGCTCCCTCAAAGAAGCCAACATGCAACGGACCGTGACGGTCCAAGCAGGACAGGCGAACTTGGAAGTGACTTTATAGTCCTCAATGGTTCACCAGCCTTGGCGCTGACTGGGTCTTCCGCAAAGTGCACAAGAAACCGAAAAGGGCGATGGATAAAACCATCGCCCTTTTTTTTGGGCACTCCGAGCGTATTGCTTGCGTATTGCTCCTTTGGTGAGGCCGATAGCAAGGCCGATTGCCTTAGGGGATGATCTTGAGTTCTTCGCCCAAAAGGACCCAGGCTTTCGGTGCCTCTTTGCCCGTCCAGTCGATGGATCGGAGCAGCAAGCGAATCGAATCACCTCGGAATCCTTGCACTTGAAGGACGGCGGTGAGTTTGGACTCAAGCGTCCCGAGCAACCCTCGGTTGGCAACGGCCGTCCCGGCGAAATTCGCAACGTCGGATACGCTGAAAATATCGGTGTCCTCTTCACGACCCCCTAGCAAGCTTCCTAGATCCAAACCACCGGTAGCTTCCGGCCGATGAATGACTTTGAACTTGTCGATCTTCGCGTTTTTGGAAACCATCGCGATCGCATCGTCGAGTCCACCGATCTGATCGACCAAGCGATGCGATTTGGCTTGTTCGCCTGACCAAACACGTCCACCGGCAAGCGACTTGAGGTTCTCGACAGGGATGCTCCGTGAGGCCGAAGCGATTTGAAGGAATTTGTCGTAGATCGTTCCGATGGATTTCTGCATCAAATCGATCTCTTCTTCGCTCCATGCGTGGTCCAAGGCATTCATACCGGCGACCGGATCGAGCGTGACCGATTCGACATGAACCCCGAGGCGACGAGCCAAAGCTCCTGCGCTGAGCTTCATCGAGAAGACCCCGATCGAGCCGGTGATAGTCCCGTGTTCAGCGAAGATCGGCGCTCCGATGCAAGTGACCCAATAGCCTCCCGACGCGGCAACTTCGCCCATCGAAAACACCAACGGCTTTTTCTTCGCACAAGTTTCAAGCGCCTGGCGAATCGCTTCGCTCGCTGTGGCACTTCCACCGGGAGAATTGATGCGGACAACGACCCCCTTGACCTTATCGTCGGCCGTGAGCTCTTCGATCAACTTGACCGTTGGCCCCGAGACAATCGATCCGGAGTTGGCTTGTTTTCCATCTTCAATCGCCCCGCTCAAATGCACCACAGCGATCGATTCGTCCTTGAGCTTCGTGGCGCCCTTGGGGGGGGCCATGGCTTGTCCCATCAATTCAAAAATCGAGAGCTCCTTCTTCGGCTTGGCTTTGGGCGTCGTCCATTCATAGCCATCGCCAAGACTGTCCATTACCGTTTTTTGCAAGGATCCATAGGGAACCAGTCGGTCGACCAAGCGGTTCGCAAGAGCTTCTGCGGGCAGGAGGATTCTCTGCTTTTGGAGTTCACGCACCGCACCGACCGAAAGCCCCCTTCCTTTGGCAATTCGGGATACTTGCGCGTTGTTGATCGAATCGAGCATCGCTAGATAATGTTCCTTGAGGTGCTTGGACATCACCGAGTTGACATAGGGTTCGACGGCACCTTTGAAGTCCCCGGCCCGGGTAACTGAAGCTTGGATCCCGAGCAAGTTCATCGCATCGCGGTAGAACATGGTCTCCATCGACGACGATGGCATATCGATGCCCCCGAGGTCTGCCATGAGGATCTCGTCGCACCCTGAGGCAATCGACAAATGGACGTTGCCGGCCGATTCCAACCAAGCGATGCATTTTTTGCCATGACCGCGAAGATGCTCGAGATGTCGCGAAAACTCGTCCAATTGCGCTGGATTCATCGACAACGAAGAAGACGAAAGGTCCAGCACGACGTGGGTGACGAGTTCGTCGTGGCTAAGCTCATCGAGGTAATCGCAGAGCTTATAAAATGACTTGGGTTTCCCAAGCCCACCGCCGAGGACCAGATCCATCGGATTCAATCCACCGGCACCGGGCAAGTCGACGTACTCGCCGCTGAGGGGAACGACGCGCGCTTGCTTTTTGGCAGGCGCTTTCTCCGGCTTCTTTTCCTCCTGTTTGTCGGCTTTTTTGTCGGCCTGTTGTTGCTCCGCTGGCACTGCTGCTGCTACTGCTGGAGTCTCCTGGGTGGGAGCCTCGGGGGCTTTTTCCTGCCCAAGGATCGGCGGGGAAAGTATCCCCCCTGCAATCGCGAGCATCCCAAAACTCGCCCAGTTCCTTAGTGACCAATTCTCAAGTGAAACAGCTCTAAATCGATGCGACTTGAGCCACAAAAAACGAATAGACATGTTGGTGTAGACAAAAATGAAAGTGAATGATCGATCTGAAACCACTGAGGAATCCGTTTTGAGCGAAACCCAGTTCTCGTTAAACTGACGGACCGTGGTATTACCTCCGTGGACCTTTCGCAATTGTAATCAGAAACACCGATGATCGTGACAATCGACGGGCCGGCCGGGGCCGGAAAGAGTTCCGTAGCCCTGAAACTCGCCGAAAATCTTGGGTTTTTCTTCCTCGACACCGGCGCGATGTATCGATGCGTTACGCTCGCGTGCATGCGAGCCCAGGTCGATCTCCAGGATCCGGCGGCAACCCTCCAGATCGCCAACTGCTGTCAAATCGATTTGGCCAGGGGTTCGGTAACACTGAATCGGCTCGACGTGACACGCGAGATCCGAAACCCAGCGGTCGCAAAGTCGATCAAGACCATCGCGGAAAATCCCGAAATCCGAGAGCTTATGGTTCAGCAGCAACGCCGAATCTGCCAGGGGCAAGACTGCGTTACCGAGGGGAGAGACCAAGGGACCGTGGCTTTTCCGAATGCAGAGTGCAAGATCTTTCTGACGGCAACAGCCGAGGAACGAGCCAGGAGGCGATATCAACAACTCCTCGATGCGGGTATCGATGCGGATTTCGATGAGATTTTGATCCAGCAAAATCAGCGCGATGCGAATGACTCCAATCGCCTCAGTGGACCTTTGATTGCAGCACACGATGCCATCGTCGTTGCAACCGATGGCATGAATGAGCAGCAAGTGCTCGACCAACTGCTCGAAATCGTGCGATCTCGCCGTAGCGGTTTCTCTAGCCAACCTGTCACGAAATGACCGACGAAGTCCTCTCTGATCAGGCGATCACGCTTGCAAAAGCCTCTGCAAAAAGGGACATGGCAGGGAAAAATACCGGCACGCGAAAGTCCCAGGGCGAGGAAAGCCGCTTGAGCCTCCTGATGCGCCGATTTATTTATCGTTTTTTGCGATTGATCGCAAGAATGCTGTGTGTGCTGTGGTTTCGCATTCGGGTCGAGGGTCGACACCATGTTCCTAGCCAAGGGGGGGGAATGCTCCTCTCGACGCATCAGTCAGGTCTCGACCCGATCCTGGTCGGTCTGGCTTGCAACCGCAACCTAAACTTCCTTGCAAGAAGCACTCTTTTCAGGAATCCAGCCTTCTCCTTATTGCTCAAAACCCTCGACTCGATTGAAATCGATCGGGAACGCGGTGGCCTTAGCGGCTTGCGGGAGATGCTCTCAAGATTGCGTTCTGGAAAGGTGGTCCTGTTGTTCCCCGAGGGGACTCGAACCGATGATGGCTCGATTGGGGTCGTGAAACCCGGATTTTTTCCGATCGCCAAACGGTCCGATGTCCCGTTGATCCCCGTGGCGATCGTCGGTGCTTTCGAGTGCATGCCCAAGGGCTCGAAGTGGATCTTTCCGAAACCGATCGCTGTGGTTTTTGGCAAGCCGATCCAACCCGAGGACTACCGGAACTGGAGCGAAGAGCAAGCCGTCAGGGCGGTCGCTGCTTCCTTCGGCGACCTCTACCAACGGGGAAAAAACTCTGTCGAAGGGATGTACTAGGTGAGGGTTCCACTCATCGAAATCTGATACATTGGTTTTTCTCGTCCGAGCCCTCCTCCTGACCAATCCAAGATGAAATCTTCTCCGATACCAACCTTCAGTGGCCTGTCTGCGCTGTGTCTGCTTGTGATCCTATCTCTCTTGCCCTCGGCCGTTGGCCTTGCCCAGCAGGAGGATCTGCTGTTTGCCGCCTCGAGTGGTATTGAAGGCTTATCGCTCGATTCGGCCAGCCTATCGCCTCGCAGCATCCTCGTAGGCGATCCGTTGATCGTTATCCGTTGCAATGTTAGAAACGGCTCGAAAGAAACACTAACCGGATTTGTCTCGGCACGCATCGCCGGGAATCTAACCGACGACGATCGCTACCGAATCACGGTTGAACCCGAACAGATTCGAAGTTGCGAAATCACCGTGCGTCCGCTTATCCCGTTGCCAGTTGCTAGGTTCGAGGTTGAAGTATCCCTTTATAAGGTTGTCGACGGGAAGGAAGTGCTTTCGGTCGTGGGTGATGAACCGGCCGTCCGCAATGTGACCGTCTTTCGCGGCCCGAAGCTTCCTGTCGTCGCAGCCTCAGCCCTGGGCAGGGAACGTGCTCCACCGCTCGATTGGCGATGGGAAAAGACGGATCCTCTGTACACGTACGAATTGGCGATGGCAAGTCGCGTCGATGGCGAACTGAGCAAGGAAGCGATCGGACTCGATGGGGTCCAATTCCCGATCAATCAGAACGATTGGAAGAACACCGACCTGTTGATGCTCGCCGAGCCCGCCCCCTTGCGCGATGCGGCGACGGTCGGAACGCTCAAGAGTTTCCTGAATTCCGGAGGACGCATTTGGGTCATGCTCGAGGCTATTGATACCCAAGATCTCCAACCGCTGCTCGAACCAAATCAGCAGCTCCGCACCGTCGACTCGGTCCAACTGACCAACTTTAGAGTCGATTCAACAGGACCATCGAGCCAGGAACATGACGCAAGGGTCGACCTCGAAGACCCGGTGATCTTCAAGCGATTGATGCATCAGGGGGGGAGCGTCGGTCACCGAATCGACGGTTGGCCGGCCTCGTTGGTCATGCCCGTCGGTCGAGGAGAACTGATCATTACGACGCTTGAAAGCAGCGCTTGGATCCAGCCTCGCAAGGTGCAAACCAGTGAGGATCCGTTCTTCCAATCGGACTACGAATTACGACCCTGGGCTCGCAGCATCATCGATACGGTGCAAGCCAAGCGAGCTTCGAATATCGTATCGCTCAAGGACCTCGACTATCCGCTCGAGAGGATTGGTAACCCGGTCGTCTCGCGCGGACTTGTCGCTTCGATACTTTTTTGTTTCTGCATCGCCTTAGTCGGTATGAGCATCTGGAGGTTGGTGGCCAGGGATGCCAAAGCCATGGGCTGGATCGCCCCTGGATTGGCGCTGCTCGCATCGATCCCTTTGGTCTATTTGGCGTGGTCCCAAAAGCGTGAAATCCCGGCCATGGTCTCTTTGTTTCAATGGGTTCAACTCGAGTCCAAGAGCGGCGCGATGCTCAGGGAGTCTGCTGCCGTTTACCTGCCACGGGGCACTTCGATGGATCTCCAGAGCAACCTCCTAGGATCCGCAGCACCGGATCCCAAGATCCAAAGTGGAATCAAAACGCTTCAGACCGAGGACCTTCAAAGCTGGCGGCTAAGCAACCAGGATTGGCCTACAGGAACTTGGAGGTATCAAACCGAATCCTCACTCCCGGACCTACAAGCCACGGCTCAAGGAGAATTCAATAAGGATGGTGTTCTGATACGTTTGCCAACGAACCTTCCATCCAAACTACAAAACCCAATCGTCGCCTATACCCCCGGTGCCCCGGTCTTAGGCGCTCCGGTGACCGATTCTCAGATCCTCATCGACGGCACATTCCCTGCCGAGGGCGAGCGTTGGACTCTCGATGCGATCGTCGGGGATGAGCAGCGACGCCGCAGTGCGATGTACCGCAAAGCTCTCGAATCGAACGATCGAACTCAGACCCTTTCTCGTATCGTGATGGGTTGGACTGACTTGTTCGATCAAGGCCCCCAGTGGAGCTCCGATATCCAACGCCGTGGAGTCGCTCTAGTCACCATGCCGTTGACCCTCCAACGGCCAGAGACGGGCAACCTCTTTACGGTCCCTTATCCGTTCATCGATATCAAAATCGCTCGTGAAGGAAACTCTTCGCCGGTGTTTCTTGAAGGCACCGGTCGATGGATCAGCCAATCCTCCAACCGCGCCGAATCCAGTTTGGAGTTCCGACTCCCGGTCGAAGTCCTTCCGATCCAAGTCACCCAAATCGACTTCGATTGGGACCTACAAGCCCCCCGCCGAAAAGTCAAACTCTCGTGGCTTCGATCTCAAGACAAAGCGCTGGTTGAAATCATCGGTTTTGACGGCCCCTCGTTGCCTTGGAAAGCCTCCAGCACAGACCCTGCCCTGCTCGATGAATTCCAAGATGGGCTCCTGACGCTCCGCTTGGAAGTTGCCGAGGACCAGGAGCCTGGAAGCTCGATTCCTTGGCGGATCAAGCATCTTCGTCTCAATGTCCAAGGGATGACCCAGCCGAGCAATCCGCTCAAACGTTAGTGCGAGACTACCACTTCGAACTTCAAACTCTTTTACCTCTGACTTGCTATGAGCGACACCGTCGTCGAAACCACCAACCTGACAAAGAGTTACGGGGATTTTACCGCCCTGAGCGACCTTTCAATCCATGTCAATCGAGGCCAGATCCTCGGATTCATCGGACCCAACGGCGCGGGTAAAACCACCACGATCAAGATCTTAGTCGGGCTCTCGAAACCCACCTCCGGCAGCGCCACGATCGCCGGGGTCGATTGCAGCCAGAACGCTTCTAAAATCAAACGGCTTGTCGGTTACATGCCCGACAAGTTCGGATCCTATGACAACATGCGGGTCCATGAATACCTCGACTTTTTCGGGGCCATTTTCGGGATCCCAGCTTCTCAGCGCAAGGCTCGCATCCAAGAGGTCATGGAAACGACCAGTACGACTTACATGCAAGACCGTTACGTCGAGAGCCTGAGTCACGGCATGCAACAGCGCGTCGGAATCGCTCGGACTCTCTTGCACGATCCAGAGGTTCTTATCCTCGATGAACCTGCAAACGGTTTGGATCCCAAAGCCCGTATCGAAATGCGGCAGCTCCTTTTGCAGCTTGCAGCACGAGGAAAAACACTGATCGTCACGAGTCACATCCTGCCGGAACTAGCCCGTATATGCAACGTTGTAGCGATTGTCACCGCAGGGAAACTCAGGGCCTTCGGCACGGTCGATGAAGTGATGAGCTCGCTCTGTCCGCAGCGGAGCTACGAAATCCAGTTGGCCAGCGCTTCGCACATCGCCCAGGCTGAAAAAGTGCTCGGTCAGTTGCTCTTGGACTCCGAACCCTTGACGAGTAGCCCTGCGGAATTGACCCTTCGATTCCCTACCGTACGCACCGAGCCAGAGCTAGCCGAACTTTTAAACCAACTCGTGGCCGCCAAGTTACCCGTGACCCAATTCCGTGAACTGACCAGCGACCTCGAAGACGCATTTCTCTCTGTCGCGGGCAAGGATTAATCTCGGATCCCCTCTTGAAAGCTTCTCGGCGTGAATTCACTCTCCTTGCTTAAAAATCCAATTCTCCAACGCGAGCTCATCGGTCGACTGCGGAGCCCCAAAGCCCTCATTGCAATCGCCCTGGTCGCGATCGTTTCGTGCACCTTGGTCCTGATGCGCTGGCCCCGTGAAGCGACCATCGATCTGGTCAGCCAAGGATCGATTCAGGTCTTCCGCCCGGTGGCCTATGCGATCGCCATCGCGATCATGATGCTCACGCCAGCCTTTCCTGCGACGGCGATCGTCTCGGAGCGCAGAAAGGGAACCTTGGTCCTGATGCTCAACTCTCCGACCCCACCATGGGTCATCTACATCGGGAAACTCCTTGCCAATGTGCTCTTGAGCGTGCTGCTTTTTTCTGTGAGTCTTCCTGCAATCTTCGCTTGCTATGCCATGGGTGGGATCTCCATCGCAGGGAATATCATCCCGTTGGTCCTGATCTTCCTCGGCATGGCCTTTCAATATTCCGCGCTGGGCCTTTGGGTGTCGAGCCGCTCGCAGTCGATCGACGCGAGCCTTCGTTGGACCTATGGCATCCTGCTTGGCTTGGTCGTCCTTTCAATTGGTCCTACCGTCCTTGTGGGCAAACTTTCAGGTCTCAAAGCCTGGATCGCCCAAGCCATGACGACCCTGTCGCCTATCCCCGCTCTTCAGCAAATCACCGGGGCTCAAGGCCAATCGCAATCCATCGGTATTGCAACCGGCTGGGTCGAGTTTCTAATCATGTGCGCAGTCTCGACGCTCGGTTTTGCCCTGGCTACGTTGTACAAACTCCAGCCGACCATGATGGACCGCAGTCGCGATGCAGGAAAAGTCATCGAGGCAAAGCAATCGAGTTGGCTGCGACGGTTCTCGTACCTAGTCGACCCGAACCGGCGAAAGTCCGGCATTCCCTTCTGGCTCAATCCGGTCATGGTCAAAGAGTTCCGGACTCGCAAATTCGGCCGTCTGCACTGGCTTCTCCGCCTTATTGCCGGTGGAGCCATCGTCTCGATTCTATTGACGGTCGTGGCCGCCACCGGCACGGTCAACTGGGGGGTCGATCGAATCGCTTCATCGATGGTAATCATGCAGATCGGCTTCCTGCTGTTGCTCGGTCCTAGCTTGGGAGCCAATCTGATCGCCTCGGAGGTCGAGAGTGGAGGCTGGCAGTTGATGCGAGCCTCGCCTATCTCGCCCTGGAGAATCCTTTCGGG
>Ga0315903_10007799_pt1 | contig 13330 bp, 23 predicted proteins | sample LakEriMetagenome_7_FD_203524 | JGI IMG/M metagenome (GOLD analysis project Ga0315903, IMG submission 203524) | Freshwater fungal communities from buoy surface, Lake Erie, Ohio, United States - Buoy 2 MA119 | ecosystem: Environmental > Aquatic > Freshwater > Lake | place: USA: Lake Erie, Ohio...
GACACCGCAGACCGCCCGCTGTTCCCGCAGGTCGGCCCGATGAACGCCTACGGCAACGTGTCCCCCGGCACGCTCGTCGGCAACGCTTTCGGCCTTTCGGTCGTCGTCACGCCCTACAACAGCGATTTCCTCGCCGTGGGCAACGCCGACGGGTTCGAAATCTTTGAGCAGCAGAAGGGCGCCATCAGCGCCGAGGCAAACGACGGCTCGCTGTCGCGCACAATCGCGTTCCGTGGCTACCTCGCCACGCTCATGATTGACGCCGACAAGTTCGTCAAAATCGCCTGACCCGACAAGTAACGAAGGACAGGGTCAGTAGTGACAGCACCAACGTTCCCGATTGGCATCGACAAAACGGTGACCAACATCGAGGCGACGTCTGGCGTCTTCACGCTGACCCTGTCCGACGTGAACGGCATCCTCGTCGGTTCCCGCGTGGACATCGGCGGCCTGCCGACCGCGGCATGGAACACCCTGAACGAGACCATTACCGCCGTCGATGCCACCCTCAAAACGGTGCAGTATTCGCAAGGCAACTTCACCGTGGCGTCGCAAGAGGTCTGGGGGCAACTCCACCTCGAGACGACGTGGGCGACCTCCGCAGACGTGGAAAACTGGCTCGGGTTTGACGCCACCGGCGACGACCAGACGTTCCTCGACCGTTGTGTCGATGCCGCTAACGACAGGTGCTGGTACTACCGCTCCCGAGCGGGCTATCAGGACCATCCGAACGTGGCCCCCGGCAACGACGTGACCCTCGGGGTCATCATGTACGCCGCCCAGTTGTACCGCCAGCGCGGTGCGGTGGACGGCTTCGCGTCGTTTGACGCACAAGGGTTCGGGGTTGTCCCGCAGCAGTCCCTCGGGCAGATTTTGGCCCTGTTGGGCTGTAAGCGCCCCGGGGTCGGCTGATGGCGTCGTTCCTGTCTGACGCTGTCACGGTGGTGACTACCGCTCTCACGGCTATCAACGTCCCGTGGGCGCACGAGCCGGGCGCTGTCAGGCCGAAGGTCGTGATGGTGGAACTGCCGACGTTCACCCAGATTGCCCGCGCCGTCGATGACGTCACCGTAACCCTAAAGGTGTGCGGATCCCCCCCGGGCAACGCCCAAACCAACCGATGGATTCTTGACACCGTTGAGACCATCTGTGCATCCCCCATCGCTGTCGTAGGGGGCCGTCCTAGTACGGCTGACTACGGCAATCAGCAACTTCCCACCTATGACCTCGAGGTCAAGGTTGGGACCAACCGTTAGGAGAAACCCGTGGCAACCACCACATTCCTGTCCAACGCCACTGTGAACCTCACGCAGGGCATGACCACCTATGACCTGTCCGATCAGGTGCAGTCCGTGACTCTGACCGTCGGCAACGACGCGCTGGAGGCCACCTCGATGGGCGACACCGGACGTAAGTTCGTCGCCGGTCTGCAGGCCGTCGAGGTCACAATGACCCTGTACCTGTCCTACGGATCTACCGAGGTGGAGGATGCCCTGCAGGCGTCGGTCGGCAAGTCCTCCACGCTCATCATCAGCCCGTCGGGCACGACCGAGTCGGCGACCAACCCCGAGTACACCATCACGAACGCCTACCTCGAGAACTTCACCCCCATCAACTCCACGTTTGGCGAGTTGGCGACGGTTGATGTCACGTTCACGGGTGGCACGTTCGCCCGCGACATCGTCTGACCCGCACTACCACCTGAAAGGGCCACACCATGAAACTGCACCTCCAAGTCACCCCCGCCGAGGGGGAGCCGTACACCGTCACCACGAACCTGTTCGTCCTTGTCGCCACCGAACGCAAGTTCCGCATCAAGTCGTCCGAGTTCGCAAACGGCATCGGCATGGAGCATCTCGCCTACATGGCATACGAGGCCGCCAAACTGTCCGGGGTTACCGTCCCGCCAGTCTTTGACGATTTTGTGCGCAGGCTCGACGCGGTTGAAGTGGTGGAGGAGGAGTCGGGGCACCCTACGCACGGGGGTCAGTAAACCGTGGACTGGCAGAACTGCTGGCCCGCACGGGTTTCTGGCCCCCAAACGTGCCGTTCGACACGCGTGACCTGTTCACCGTGCTGGAGGTTCTGTCGGAGGGTTGACCGTGGCTAAGGCACAAGCGATCTACGGGCTGACCGAAACGATTCGGGAACTCAACAAGATTGAGCCTGGTCTCCGTAAGCAGTTCACGAAGGATGCCGAGAAGGTCGCTGCCCCGGCGCTGGACGCGGCCCGGGATGGCTACACCCGGGTGCCGCTGTCGGGCATGGCGCGGAAGTGGTCCCAGACGTCTCAGAAGGGCACCAGACGGGCCATCTTCCCGTTTACGGTTGTCGGTGCCCGACGGGGTGTGAAACTGAAGGTGGACGCCCGTAGGGATGCTGTGGCGGTTATGTTCGTTCAGCAGGTGAACCGCGGCGCGGCTGTGTTTGAAGCGGCTGGCAGGGCGAACAAGAACCCGCTGGGGGACAGCCTCGGTCCTATCGCCCCCGGGCGCACCCGTGTCATCGGGCCGCGGGTGCTCGGCAAGCGGGCTGAGGTGACCCGTGAACTGGTGCAGGTCATCAAAAAGTACGAGCGAAGGGTTCAGCAGAAGGTTCGCTAATGGCTATCTCAATCCCCATCATCTCGACGTTCTCGGCTAAGGGCATCCGCAAGGCGAAGGAGGAGTTCAAGTCGCTGGAGGGTGTCGGCAAGAAGACCGGGTTCATCCTGTCAAAGGCCGCTATCGGCGCCACCGCCGCGTTCGCCGGCTTGGCTGCGGGTGCCGTCGCTGTCGGCGGGTTTCTGTTCAACGCTGCTAAGGCTGCCGACGCGGATCGCAAATCCCAGATTGACCTTGCTAAGACTGCCGAGCGGTTCGCGAAGGCGAACAAGGCGCAGGTGGCTGGGCTGGAGTCCACCATTGACGCGCTGATGAGGGCGACAGGTATCGCCGACGATGACCTGCGCCCTGCGATGGGGCGTCTGTTGCGGTCGTTCAAAAACACCGACAAGGCATCCCGCGCCATGAAGATTGCGCTGGACATTTCGGGGCGCACTGGGAAAGACCTCGAGTCCGTGGTGGAGGCGATGGGCAAGGCGGCTGACGGCTCGAACACGGCGCTGCTCAGGTTGGGCACGGGTCTGTCCAAGTCGGAACTCAAGGGTAAGAGCCTCGACGAGGTGATGGCCCTGCTGGAGACCCGGTTCAAGGGTGGCGCGGCGGATGCGGCAGACACGTTTGAGGGGCGGATGAAGCGTCTGGGCGCTCGCTGGGACGAAGTCAAAGAAGACATCGGCAGGAAGGTTCTTCCCTATCTCGAGCGTTTTTTGGACATGCTCATCAAGGTGGCAGATGCGTTCGGGGAGGGCGGGGTCGCTGGGGCGTGGGAAGAACTGAAGCGCCAGTTTGCGCAGGCAGGGTTTGAGCAGTCGCCCGTCGGGCAGTTCTTCCGCAACATGTATGACACGGTGCGCACGGTCTACAACGCCATGGTGGACTTGTTTAACCTCTCCATGCGCATTTCGGGCGCCAAAATCCTGTCCGACATTTCGGGTGCGTTTGGCGGGCCGGAACTGCCGAAATTTAGCAAGATGCCTGAGTTCGGCGGGTTCTTTAATGTGAACATGCCGTCGTCGGCGGCCCAGTTCCGTATGCGCGAGACAGGCACCATCCCGCAGAGCGTCATCATCAACGTGAACGGTGGCGACCCTGCCGCCACGGTGGATGCCCTGCGTCGCTACTCCCGCCAGAACGGCGGCATCAGCGGAATCAGGTTGTCATGAGCCAAGACTGGCGCGTCTATGTCGGCGGCAACTCGCCGGTGTTTCCGCTGGCAGCGGAGGTTGTGTCTCTAAACGTCAAGGTAGGCCAGTCATATTATTTGGAGCCTTTGACCTTCGGACAGGCCACCATCGTTGCCCGCTATCCCGATGGGTATGCCACACCGGACCCCGAGATTTATCTAGGGAACAGCGTTCATCTTGTGTTGGGAGACCCGAGCACAACCGGAGTTCGTTTTTGGGAAGGCGAAATCACCGACCTGTCTGTTGAATACGGAATCCCTTACGCGGGCAGTAAAGGCAACGCCGACTTTTTGACAATCATCGCCGATTTGCGCGGCTACGCAATGGGGCGCAACAACACGACAACCGCCGCTGGAGAAGTAGAACTTGGCGCCTGGTCTATTTTCCCCGCGTCAGACGTTGCCAATCTTTACCTGACTGCTGCGCAATGTCGATTTGACCCGTCCACAAATCTTGTGAATCTTCCGGCCCGTCAATGGACACAACTGGAACTGGTTCAATACATCCAAACGACGTACGGGTACATGTGCCGCATGAACCCAAACCCGCCAGCACAAACCGCTGAAGTGATTTTTATCCCCCCTTATGACCTGACCGCCAACACGGTGAACTTCAGCGACACCACCAACAACTCCACCAATCAGGTCTATGACAGTTTCACGGTGACCGCCGCGTCGGAGGACTACTACACAAAAGCCGAAATCAGCGCCGACGGCCTGTCCATTACTGTGACAGCCGACGCCAGCGGCTACCCACCGGCCCTTTATCAGGGCACTACCGTCAGCCCGACACAGGCCCAAGCCCAAGATGTTGCAGACGCCATCTCAAACACGTTCAACGACACCGACTTCGCCATCAGCGGCATCTCGTGCCTGTCCGAAGCACAGAACAGTTGGAACCTGTTTCTCGGCACCGAAGGCTGGGACATTATTGGCACCCGCTCTGACGTGACGTTCCGCGGTTCCACCCAGGAAGTTGTGGTCATTGGTTACGAACTGACGGCGACCCCGGAATCGTCAAGGGTTACATACCGGGTGGCCCCGATTTCTTATTACGATTGGTTGGTGCTGGATTCTTCCGAGTTCGGCGTTTTAGACACAAATAGGCTTGGTTACTAATGGCAACTCCCCCTGATTTCACCGCTGGCGCAGTTCTGACCGCCGCACAGATGAACGCTGTCGGCCTGTGGCGTGTCAAGACCCAAACAATCGGCACCGCCGTCTCCACGGTTGTTGTCTCAGATGCGTTCAGCGCCGACTACGAGAACTACATCATCACCGTCTCGGGTGGCATCCATTCAACGGGCGCAGGGTCGCTCACCATGAAGTTGGGCGCGTCGGCAACGAACTACTACTACGGCGCCACCATCGTCACCTATTCCACGGGTGCGGTCACCGGTACTGGTGGCAACAACACCAGCGAATGGGTGGTTGGTATGGGCAACGCATCAGCCCTCAACGCCCACGTGACCATCATGGGACCGCAGTTGGCAAAGCGCACGACCTTTCATTCGTTCGACTCAAACGGCACATCGCAGGCCCGCAACTGGGTCGGGTACCACAACGTCTCCACCGCATACACCGAGTTCACCCTCGGCGTATCGGCAGGCACCATGACCGGCGGCACCATCACCGTCTACGGCTACAACTAGAAAAGAAAGAACATGCACGTGCAAAACCCCCCCAAGGCTTGGATTATCCTCGTCGGCATCGCCGCTGTCACAGTCCTCATGGCCCTCGGTCGTGTCTCGTCGGAGGCTGGTCTGCCGGTCATCACCGCGTTCGTTGGCTATGCGGTCGGTAACGGCATCGCCGCCCGCCGTGGCGACACGGTGGACCCCATCTTCGGACCTTCTGACGAACGTTGAGCGTCCCCTATAAGGGCATTACCCTCGACCGCACCCTCAGGCTGTACGGCAACGGCAAACTGCCGCTGTCCATCCTGAAGGAAGTGCATTGCGGTGGCACCATGTACGGCCCAGCCGCCTGGTGGTTCAACGTCATGTGGGACGAAGCCAAGAAGGCTGGCATTACCCTGAAGGCCACCGGGCGGGGCTACCGCCCCTACGGCTCGCAGGAGGCGATGTTCCTAGATCGCTACAGCCGGACCCCGACGCTGAGGAAGCCTGTGGTCACCCGCAAGTGGAAGGGTGCGACGTGGTGGCTGAAGCGCGGCAAGTCTCCCAGCGCGACCCCGGGATTCTCTAATCACGGGTGGGGGCTGGCGGTGGACCTCGAGGTGCCCCCCACGACCTTCGCATGGCTGGTCCACAACGCCCCCCGCTACGGGTTCTACCTCCAAGGCCCGAAGTACCTGCCGAACGGCAAAGCCAACCCCGAATACGAAGCCTGGCATTGGCAGTTCTGCAATCTTCAGCCCTAATCAGGCTGTTTCGGGGGTTATCCACATCTAGCGTCTAGGTTTGTGTTTAGATGCACCTGCCTGAAAGGGGGCACTAAATGGGAATGATGGACGAACTGGAAGCCGAACAGGCTGCCGCCCGACGGGGGGCTATTTGCTCATTCGTCGCGGTTTATGCCGGGTTGGCTAAACCCGACGCAGATGACCTCAGGGACGCGCTGAAGCGCCCCGAAATCGCCGCAGCCACCATCGTGCGGGTATTAGCCCGCCACGGGTTCAAGGTCCAATCGCAGACGGTTCGCCGTCATCGCAGGGGGGAGTGTTCCTGTGAGCGCATTTGAACTGGACCAGCAGGTCGAGGATCTGCGGCGGGCGCTCGAGAACACCCAGCGGCAGTTGGCGAAGCAGAAGGCCCGCACCGATGAACTGGTGGCGGCAACGCAGACCGCGGCGCGGGAGGCTGTGCTTGCGACTGGTGGGGTGAAACTGCCTGCCCGTCGCACCCGCTCCAAAAAGCGTGGGGCCGAGGTGGCCCTGTGGCATCTCACAGATTGGCAGGGCGCGAAAGTGACCCCGTCGTACAACAGCCAGGTGATGCGGGACCGGGTTCTGCGGTTCTGTGACAAGGCGGCGCGGTTGGCTGAGATTCAGCGGGCCGACCACCCCGTCGATGACCTCGTCATTCTGTTCGGTGGCGACATGATCGAGGGGCTGTTCAACTTTCCGACACAGCCCTACGAAATCGACGCGACCCTGTTTGGGCAGTACGTGACCGTCAGCAAACTGATGACCGAGGTGGTGCAGTTTGCGCTGTCGGAGTTCTCTAGCCTGAAGGTCATTGCCGAGTGGGGCAACCACGGCAGGCTCGGCTCGAAGCGGGACGCTGTGCCCCGTTCCGATAATGCTGACCGGATGACGTACGAACTGGCGCGGTCGCTGGTGAACACCGACCCGCGAGTGACGTGGGAGGACTGCCCCGAGGACATTCAGCGGGTGGAGATTGGGAACTATCGGGCACTTTCAATCCACGGAGACGAACTTGGCAGAAATGGGCATGTGTCGGCTGGCGGTTTGATGCAGGCCGCAACACGCTGGGCGAGCGGTGCCTACGACTGGGATTTCCGCGACGTGTTTGTCGGGCATTACCACGTGCATTGCGAGTATGCGCTGCCGAACGGACGCGGGGCGATTTATCAGACCGGCTCGACCGAGTCGGAGAACCGCTACGCATCGGTGAGCCTTGCCGCGTCGGCCATCCCGTCGCAGCGGGTGCATTTCGTGGACCCGGTCGCAGGCCGAACGACGGCCCAGTTCAAAGTGTGGGTGGACGCATGACCGCCGCAGCATGGGCATGGCTTGGCTGGATGACCCTCAGCGTGGTGGCGTTTATGGCGGCAGCGGAATGGCTGTACGACGACCACATCGACCCCCCGGAGGGCGAATGACACCCGCACTTGTGATTTGGGCTGACGCCCACAGCGCCGACATCGCCAGTTGGACCCCCGCTGAGGACATTGAGGATGTGGGGGAGTGGCTGAACCGCACCGTGGGTTGGGTGGTGCCCGACGCCAAGAAGGGCCATGTGACGGTGTGCCAGTCGGTCACCCCCGACGACCAAGTGGACCATGTCCTGCACATTCCTGAGGCGATGGTTCGGCAGATTCACTATCTCGTGGTGAAACCCACGGAGTAGGGTGGCTGGCGGCGGGGGCTGGTGTCCCCCTTTCCGCCAGTCCCCGCCACCCCCGAAAAAATAATCTCGGGAAATGCTTGCGTTTTGCTTGCACTTGGGGTACATTGAAGGCGTGGTCAAAGGGGCCACACAGAAAGGGAAACATGAAGCGACTTCCAGTTAGCAAAACAAGCCTTCGAAATGACATGAAAAACATACGGCAAATGGCGCGCCGTGCCGAGCAGTGCGCCATTCGCGGCGACTGGGAATCATTCATGGACGAGGTACTTGAACTCGAAAGCCTTGCGTCGGCGGCTCGTTGTGCCGCAGAAGAAAACGTCGGGGCCGCACGATGAGCGCCGAAACCGATTGCCTTCATACGCTTCGCGTGTTTTGCCCCGATTGCAGTCAGGGTATGCGACTCATCGCTTACAACGCGGTTCGGCGTGAGAAGTATGAGCGCCGGTGCCGCAAGTGTTCCAGTATTTGGGAAATCACCCGCGAATCCGTTAGCGCGAAGGGCGGCGTTTTCGTGGACGTGCTGGAATGGGACCAAATGAAGCGCGGACACAGCACCGCGGTTGGGGAAGTGGCATGAAAGAACGCACCGTCACTGTCGCTGTGCGCATCCCGGAAAGCGCCTACGCAGAACTCCAACGCCGAGCCAAAAGCACCGCACAACGGCGGTCCGACGTTTTGCGCGACATCCTCTGTGCCGGTTTGACGCCGCACAGCAAGTAACCTCAATAGAAAGGGAGGGCAGACATGCCTATGACACACGCGGAAGCCGCACGACGGCTCCGCATCCACCACACCGACGTCGGGTTCACCGACGCACCAGACTGGCTCCTTGAAGCCCTGACGGTCGCTATCAGCGTCCTACAGGCAAAGCCTCAGGACCACGAGGCCGACAGCCAGCGCGAGCAGTTGGCCCGCATGTCCCGCCAGTTGGAGGCGTTGTCGCCGCTGATGCAGAACATGGCTGACGCGTTGGATCACATCGCGCACCACCCGTCTACACGGGAGCCGGTGCGCCGGGCGGCGCAGGACACCCGGGCGTCGTTGCATGATGCGTTCGACAGTATTCTGCACCCGTCGTTTTACCGGAGGTACCTGTGATGTTGGAGAACTACGAACCCGTGTCGGTGCGTCTGCACCGTCTCCTCACCAACCTCAGGGCCGACGGCAAAGAGCCGCGCATCGTCACCGTGATGCTGTCAGCACCCGGCACCGACGTGTGTGTGTTCCGCGCCGAACTGTGGCTCGGCGACCAGTTGATGGCGACCGGGCATGCGGAGGAGGTGCGCGGGCAGGGCAACGTGAACCGCACCAGCCACGTCGAGAACTGCGAGACCAGCGCCCTCGGGCGGTTGTGCGAGTCGTACAGCCCGAACCCCGACCCCGCCAAGCGGCCCAGCCGTGAGGAGATGGGCAAGGTGCAGCGCATGGGTGGCGCCCCCGCTGGTGGCTCCGCACCGCAGGCTGGCCCCGGTGACGCATCGCCTGCCCAGTTGGGCAAGATTCGCGCCATGTCCAAGAGCCTCGGAAAACTGCCCCCGGCAAACCTCGACGGCATGTCGAAGCGTGAAGCGTCGGCGCTCATCGAGAAACTGATTGCCGAGTCGCAGGCCGCCAGCGGGGAGGATCCGTTCTGATGCGCAATCTGCTGAACCTTGTGTCGGTTGTGTTTGCGGTGTTCAACGTCGGGGCCGCGTACCGGCTGGAGCGCAAACGCCGTCAGATGGCTGAGACCGCCGAGTTCCTGCGGGCGCTGTGGTCGTTGGAGTTGGAGCGTTTCGTGAATGAGGGCGGCGATGCCGAGTAAGAAACTGACCCGCTACCCTGCCGTAGAACTGCTCCGGTTCTTCGACCCCGAGATGTCATCGTCGGACATTGGCGACGCGCTGGGGATTACCGGGGATGCGGTGCGTGGCTGGAAGAAGAAGCAGTCGTTGTTGTCGGCGTTTGAGGCTGACCGCTACGCGACGATGATTGGTCTGCATCCGTGGATGGTGTGGGGCGACCTGTGGTTCGCCATTGAACGGCAGGAGACCCTGTGACCCTCACCGTCGGTTCGCTGTTTAGCGGCATCGGCGGGCTAGACCTAGGGCTAGAACGCGCCGGGATGCAGGTCATTTGGCAGTCAGAAATAGACCCGTACGCATGTCGGGTGTTGGCAAAACATTGGCCCGAGGTGCCAAATCATGGAGACATCAAACGAATCAACTGGGGAGACGTTGTTCGACCTGACGTTATTTGCGGGGGATACCCTTGCCAGCCGTTCAGCACAGCGGGGAAACGCAACGGGACAGACGATCCGCGACACTTGTGGCCTTGGGTTCGAGACGCCATTAGCGAACTACGACCCCGATATGCGGTGCTGGAAAATGTTCGGGGACATCTCTCTTTGGGGGGAGCCGAGGTTGTTGGGGAACTTGCCGCCATCGGGTATGACGCGGAGTGGCGTGTTGTTTCTGCAGCCTCTGTGGGTGCCAATCACCGACGCGACCGGGTCATCATTGTGGCCTACCCCAACGGCTCATTCGGACAATTCAAACGCAAACGGCAAGTTTCCGAACGACACGTTGCGGGATGCGGTAATGCGGGCGACGTGGCCTACCCCAACGGGAGACGATGCGAGCAATGTGAATCCCAAACCCAACCGATTCAGAGGGCTCGTCGCGGCGGTGAACGAAACAATGACGTGGCCTACTCCGACGGCGGCAGATGCGTGGACGGATTCGCTGGAGTCTTCCCAAATCAAACCGGGGTCAATGCATTCGGTCACATTGGGTCGGGCTGTGCAGATGTGGCCCACGATGAGCGCCAACGGCATGGGGAACACCGGCAGCCAACAGATAATTCAGCGCCAAGTGGAAGCAGGCAAGGTGACCGAGGACGAAAAGAGGTCTATGACGGCTGGCAATGGTGGGAAACTGAACCCGACGTGGGTCGAGTGGCTGATGGGGTTCCCAATCGGGTGGACCGACTTAGAGGACTAGGCAACGCTGTGGTGCCACAAGTAGCAGAAATCATCGGGCGTCTCGTTGTCGCCCACCACGAAAGGAACACATGCTCCGCGTCCACATCCTGAACAGTTACTGCTGGGGCTGCCGACAGTCAGGCCTGTTCGGCGTCGCCCAACACATGTATTTCCTGTACGACACCGACGCCATTGAACACGTCGAGAAGGTCGGCGACATGGTCGAGGGCTGGCTTACCTGCCGACCGATGATCCGCGAAGGCGACGACCCCCGCTACCACACCGACAGCCCCCACGTTCGTGAATACCTCACCCCGGTGTATTGGGACACCCGAACGGATCGCACCCTTGTGCAAGAGTACGCATGGCATTGGGCACGACAGCCCGCCGCGTATCGGTTCAAGACAGGCGAGATTTATAGTGCAGGCGAGTGAGCGCATCTTCCAAGACCAGGTGGCGACGATGGCCCGCGCTCAGTCGTGGCTTGTGTTCCATGCCGCCCCGTTTCAAGTACGCCCCGGGGTGTGGCGCACCTCCGGCAAAGGCTTTCCCGACCTTGTCATGGTCTGCCCATTCGGGCGTGGCACCATCTTTGCGGAACTGAAGACCGAGTCGGGCAGGCTGTCCGACGACCAGTTGGACTGGGGCGAGGCGCTGGTCAAATCAGGTGCCGAGTATTACGTCTGGAAACCATCGGACCTAGAAAACATCGCGAAACGCCTGACGGAGCGCCACCCGACCCGTATAGTGCGCGACTAGATCGTCGGGGGTGTGCGAGCATCGTCTTCATTGGCGGGTTCCCTCCCTCCCGTCGCGAACGGCACCCTCGACACCATCGCTACAACCTAGATACCCAAGGCCTCGTACGGATTTGCGCTGTGCAGGTAGTTCACACCCGGGGACGGGGGTAGACGACCCATGCGCCACGTTAGATGGCGACGGGTTGAGCAGCGTTTCCAAACGACACAAATGGCAGACGGTGAAGGTCACTAGCAAGTAGAACGGCAGCCGAGGGTGTAAACCCCTGAAATGCGGGGGGATGCTCCATTACGCTCAACCCGAGACAAGGGCTGCGAGCGCGTAGCGCGAAGCAGAACCCAAGCCCGAAGGGCGCGGGAGAGCCACCGAAAGGGCCAAACAATGACCAGACGATCCACCCCCGAGTTCCAACGCAACCGCAAAATAGTCCTCGCCGACAGCCCCGTCTGCGTATGGTGCCGACGAGCGCCAGCCACCGAAGTAGACCACGTCATCGCATGGGACGCCGGAGGCACCGACGACCTCGAGAACCTCGTCCCCGCCTGCAAACCCTGCAACAGCCGCCGAGGCGCAGAACACGTGAACAAGAAACGAGCGCTCCAACAGCAGCGCAGACACGAAGCAATGAATGGGGTTTTTCAGCCTCAAAACACCAAGCCCCCGACCCCTTCCTTCGTAATCTCTCCGAATGATGCTGAACCTGCTGGTTCTGAACCGACTGAACTGGTTCGTGCTGGTTTGGGGGTGGCTGCTCCGAGGTTGGCGACACCGGCTATTGGGTACGAGAGTTATGGGCCTTCCATTGCGGAGTGGGGGTCCGAGCATCTAGGGCTGACCCTGTTCCCGTGGCAGGTTCGTGCCCTGACCCAAGCGTTTACCCACAGGGAAGATGGGTCGTTCGTTCACAGCCGGTCGATCACTACGACGGCCCGGCAGAACGGCAAGACGACGATGCTGGCGTGCCTGGTGGGTTGGGCGCTGACGGAACTGCCGAGGATTTGGGGGCGCCCTGTGCGGGTGCTGAACGTGGCGCACGAGTTGGCGTTGGCAACCGAGGTGTGGGAGGCGCTGTCCGACACGATGGAACTGTGGGAGGAGTCCGGGGTCGCCAAGGTCACCTGGGCGTATGGGCGCAACAAGGTCGAGATGGCAGACAAGTCCCGCTGGGTCGTGAAGGCCGCGACAGGCAAGAAACACGGCGGCACCTACGACCTGATAATCGCCGACGAGTTGTGGGCCTTGTCTGAGCCTGCCGTGTTCGGGGCCCTGCTGCCGTCGCAGATTGCGGTCCCCAGCCCCCACTTCTTTGCCACCTCGACCGCGGGCGACGAGTCGTCAAGGGTGATGCTGAGGATGCGGGAACAGGCGTTAGCCCTGATTGACCGCGGCGAGCAGGGCACCCTCAGCCTGTGCGAATGGTCCCTCCCGCCGGATGTGAACCCGTGGGACCAGACGAACTGGGGATGGGCCAACCCTGCCATGCCGATGACCATCAACCTGCAGGGCCTCCACGACGCGGCGGCATCCCCCGACAAGACCTCGTTCCTGAGGGCGCATTGCAACCTGTGGGTGTCTGCGGCTAACGCATGGATTGCGCCGGGGGTGTGGGCCAAACTGCAGACTGACGACCCCCAGCCTGCGGGCGGGGTGCTAGCGGTGGACTCCAGCGTGGATGAGACCCGCTACGTGGGTGCTCGGGTGGGGTCCGACGGGGAGAACATCGTCGCCAGCGTCGGGCTGGTGGCAGAACACACCGCGGATCTATGGG
>Ga0315903_10007800_pt1 | contig 13329 bp, 17 predicted proteins | sample LakEriMetagenome_7_FD_203524 | JGI IMG/M metagenome (GOLD analysis project Ga0315903, IMG submission 203524) | Freshwater fungal communities from buoy surface, Lake Erie, Ohio, United States - Buoy 2 MA119 | ecosystem: Environmental > Aquatic > Freshwater > Lake | place: USA: Lake Erie, Ohio...
GTCATGGCGACCGCCTCCTGGGTGCTGGGTCTGGGTGGGACGTCATCGCTCCTGCGGCCATGGCTGCGACATCGGTGCGGGGCCTCAGCTCAACAGGCTGAAGAGGGTGGGGCGATGAACGCCGCAGGGCGGCTCGCAAAGAACAAGGGCAGCCCTTGCCGGCGGGGAACCTGAAGCCGCAAACGCCCAGCCCGGACTCAGCCTTCGCCTCCCTCGCCGCCTTCCCCGCCTTCGCCGCCCTCGCCGCCCTCATCGCCTTTGCTGTGGGAGCCCGAGCCCTTGTGGCCGTCCTTCGCGTTGCTGCCCGGGGCCTGGGCGGGGCGAGCCTCGGGGCTGGAGCTGGCCGCAGGCGGCTTCTGTTCGTAGCCTTCGCCTCCCTCGGGGCTATGGCCGCAGGCGGTCACACCGCCCAGCAAGCCAGCTGTGGCGAGGAACAGGGCAACGCTGGTGCGGCTGGAGCTGGGGCGCAGGGGCATCGCGACGACAACTGGGGTTGTGGCCCAGGTGAATGCGACACCATGCTGAAGGCTCCAGCCAGCCATGGCGCGGGTTGGTCACGATGAGCCGTAACAATTGCCACATCGGGATGGCCCGATCGCCATGCGACTGATTCTCGAAGCGCTGCTCTCCGCCGCCGAGGCGAGCCAGTGGTGCGAGCGCTTGCTGACGGCGAACGATGGCTGGGAGCCGGGCCAACGCACGGCCGGCTGGCATGCCCGCGCCGTGAAGCACAACCGCCAGCTGGCCGTGGAGGCCCCGCTCCAGCGGGCCTTAACGGAGCTGGTGATCGGCCGGCTCCAATCCGATGCCCTGCTGCAAGCCGCCGCCCTGCCGGTGACGATCCACAGCCTGCGGGTGAGCCGCTGCGGGCCGGGGGAGGGCTACGGGCGCCACGTGGATAACGCCTATATGGCCGCTGGCCGCTCCGATCTCTCCTTCAGCCTGTTTCTCAGCAACCCGTCCCACTACGACGGAGGCGCCCTGGTGCTGGAATCGCCGACCGGGGAGGAACAGCTGCGGCTGCCGGCCGGGCAGGCGGTGGTGTATCCGAGCACCCTGCTGCATCGCGTCGAACCGGTGGAACGGGGCGAACGGCTGGTGGTGGTGGGCTGGCTGCAGAGCCGGGTGCGGGATGCCTCCCAGCGGGAGTTGCTGTTCGAGCTCGACACGGCGCGGCGAACCCTGTTCCAGCAACAAGGCAAATCCGAGGTGTTCGACCTGCTCTGCCGCTGCTACGCCAACCTGCTGCGCCAGTGGGGGGAATGAGCCTGGAGGAGAGACAGGACCAAGCAGGTCTGTTAGGAAGCGAGGCAATCGCGGCGCAATGGCATGGAGAGCACACCCCCAGCAGGGGCCCCGATCGGGGGCGGGCCGGTGCTCGGGCTGCTGTCCCGGGGGCTGGAGCTGTGGTTGCGCCAGCAATGCGACACGATCGAGGCCTTGGAGATTCAGCTGGAGGGTTCGGCGACCCAGCTGCTGCGAGGCCGGCTCGACGGGGTGCGGCTGAGGGCCCGCGGTGTGGTGTTCCAACGGCTGGAGTTCGAGCAGGTGGAGCTACGCAGCGATCCGATCCGGGTGCGGATGGGCGCGTTGCTACGCGGCCGCAGCTTCCAGCTGGAGGAGGCCTTCAGGATTCAGGGGGTGGTGGTGTTTTCGGCGGCGGGGCTGCGACGCACCCTGGGCACACCTGAATGGCATGGGCTGGGAGATCAGATGGCCGAAGAGCTGCTCGGCATCACCCCCCTGGGAGACCTGCGCATCGAGGACGATCGCCTAATCCTGCAGGCGAATCTGGCCCCTGGAGATCCGCCCCTGGAGCGGGCGGTGCGGGTGCGGGCGGTGGAGGGCACCTTGGAGCTGCGCTCGGAGCCACCCCCGGCACCCCAAGGACAGCCCTCCAAAGAGGCCACCGCAGCCGCAGAGGCCGCCGAAGCCGCAGAGCCCGCCCAAGCCGAGGCCGCGACCCTGAGCCTGCCGATGGACCCCAATGTGCAACTGGAACGCGCCGCCCTGGGCGGCGGCCTGCTGGAGCTGCATGGGAGCGCACGCGTGCTGCCGTAATGGGTCAGGGCGAGGTATGGGGGCAACTGCCCCAGGCCGGGCACAGGACCAGCACAGGGGTTCCTGGGTCTTCCCAGATCGTCCACTGCATCAGCAATGGAGTTCTGGTAGCGGAGTCGTAGCAGCGGCGTGAGCTTGTCCTGGGCCAGCTCTTGCACGCCCATCGCCACGTAGTGCTGCAGCACAAAATCAAGGAAAACCTGCTGCTTGCTGGTGTACTTGGCATGGATGTAAAGGCGTGCCTGCTCGGCGCGCGCCTCGCGCGGGATGGGGTGAAGGGCATAGGCCACATGAGCCAATACGTCGAACAGATCACTGTTCTCGGCATTGATGACTTTCTGCATCTCGGCCAGCTGGACTGCACCGAAACCCTTCTCTTCAAGGCCCTGTAGCAGCTTCCGGCGCGTATCTGGCGAACTCCAGAGTTGGCGAAGCTCGGCCTCGTCCTGGACGAACTCTGGCAGCCTGCCATACAGCAGTTCCAGAAACTGCTGCGAGCTCATCGGTGTGCCGTCTGGGTGCCAGAAGCTGGTCACCATCATGTGCTGGATGGAGCGTTCCTTGCCATCACCCAGCTTGATGCGGGCTTTTTGGCGTCGGGGCTGGCCACTGCTGTCGTCATCCACTTCGCGATCCTTGGGTTCTGAGGGTTCCGTTGGGGGCAGCACTTGCCTGGGGCCAACGGGTTCGGGATCCTGGGGCTCGCCATCCAATTCCGGATCACTGAAGTGGTGGTGCGCTTTGACGAAGTCATAGATGGTGAAGTAGTCCTTGCCGTCGTAGAGGCGTGTGCCACGACCGATGATCTGCTTGAATTCGATCATCGAGTTCACCGGACGTAGCAGCACGATGTTGCGCACATTGCGGGCATCGACGCCCGTGGAGAGTTTTTGTGATGTGGTAAGGATGGTGGGGATGGTCTTTTCGTTGTCCTGGAATGCTCGCAGCCAGGTGTTGCCCAGTTCGCCGTCGTTGGCGCCGCCGCGATGGCATTCATCGATAACGATGAAATCGAAGAAGTCGCTTGGGTACTGGCCCGCCAGTGGAGGGCTTGCCCTCCACTGGCGGGCCACACATGAAGGTCTGGAAGATAGTGAGGAACACACTGGCATTGGTGGGCACCAGGCCCTTTTGGCGCAGGGCATCAGGTTCGATTCGGGCCAGGGCGTTGTCTTCGAAGGCGGCAAAGCCGGTGAAGTCGTTGAAGGCCTGATCGGCGAGGTTGTTGCGATCGGCCAGAAACAGGATGCGAGGCCGCCGACTGGGCTGACCGCTCAGGTTCCAGCGGGCGGCAAACAGCATCCAGATGATCAGGAAGGCAATGGAGGTTTTGCCGGTGCCGGTGGCCAGCGTCAACAGAATGCGGTTTTGGCCCGAGGCGATCGCCTCCAGCACCCGCTTCACGGCGATGTCCTGGTAGAAGCGGATCTGCCAGCTGCCTCCCTTGTCGGGGTAGGGGATGGCGGCGAAGCGATCACGCCAGGCGTTCTCTTGGGCGAAGGTGCGCCGCCACAGGTCTTGCGGTGTGGGGAAGGATTCGGCCTCCCCCTCCTCGCCCGAATCCATGTCGATGGCGTAGAGGCCCTTGCCGTTGCTGGCGTAGGCGAAGCGCAGCTGAAGCTTGGCGGCATACTCCTTGGCCTGGCCCACGCCTTCGGTGAGGGGCAGGGAATCGGCCTTGGCCTCCACCACCGCCAGGGTGGTGTTGCGGTAGCTGAGCACGTCATCCGCACTCAGCGCCTTGCCGCGTTTGCCACCACCTTGAAGGCGCCCCGGCGCGATCGGGAACTCGCGGCGAATGCGGCTTCCCTCCACCACGCCCCAACCGGCCGCCACCAGCAGCGGATCGATCAGCTCAGCACGGGTTTCAGCCTCATTCATACGATCAGCGGGCCCACTTGGTGGAGCAGATCAGCGCTCATGGGGCCAGTTTGGCGTGAGATGGCGGGTTTTGGCTCCTGCTGATCACGGCCCCAGCGCTCCCACCGGCAGCACCGCGATGCCATCCGCGCGCCGGTAGGCGTAGCCACTGCCGCAGATCACCGCCAGGAAGGCGGGGTCACCGATGCGGCGGGTATCGATCTGGTGACGAAAGCGCTGTAGGCCGGCGGCGGCGGCCTCCACCTGCAGAAGGCCCAGCTTCACCTCGATCGCGCCCCAGCGGCCATCGCGCAGCTGCACGATCGCGTCCACCTCCACGCCGTAGTTGTCGCGGTAGTGGAACACCTCGCCATCCAGCGCCTGGACCAACACCCGCAGGTCGCGGATCACCAGCGATTCGAACAGCAACCCCAGCCACTCCAGATCTTTGAGCAGGCGATCGGGGCTACCGCCGAGGGCCGCCTTGGAGCGCCGGTGAGGCCGCCAGGCGGGCTGGTTCTCCAGCACAGCCGGGTCTCCAATGCAGGAAAAAGCGAGGTTCTGATGTAGGAAAAGTTGGCCAGCCGATGCAGGAAACGACGAGCCCAAGCTCGTGGGCCAGTCCCATGGCCACGTCCGTAGGAGCGGGTGCCATCAGGGGAGCTCCAGCCAACCCCGCAGGGCCAGATCCAGATCCACCAGCACCTGGGGCTCCAGCTGCCCCACCACCTCACCCACGGCCTCGGTCGGCACGGTGAAGAGTTTGTCGACCATCAGCTGGGAGGGCTTGCGCAGGCCATTGCGCCGAGAGGGCTCCACGGCGATCCGCACCAGGGAAGCCTGCCTGAGGGTGCTGGTGAGCGGGCAGAGCGTGACGCTGGGATGGGCCTGAAGCCAGCGATCCGCCTGGACCACCACCGCTGGCCGTGGCTTTCCGGAGTAGACGCCCGGGCTGGCCATGGTCACCACCGATCCGCGGCAGAGAACGGCTGATGTCATGCGGTCCAGTCGTTCCAGTCGGGCAGCTGCTCACTCCAGTGCGACGGCTCCACCTGGGAGAGGTGTTCCGATTGCCGGCGTGCCTCGGCACCGTCGCCGTGGCGGCTCAGATAGAGGCTGATGGCTTCGCGGATGCAGGCGCTGCGCGTCTTGCCCAGCTGGAGCGCCAACTGATCCAGCTGGCGCTCCAGCTCTGGCTCCACCCTCACACCGAGCACCATGGCGGCAGCCGTAGAACGCTGCGTACAACGCTAGCGCGTACTTGCTGGGCGGACGGATAGGCTCAGAGCTCCCCGTTGAACGCCTGGTGCAGGAGGCACTTCTTCAGTTCCTCCAGGGCGGCGGTTCAACCACAGGAGGCAGCTTGGCGATCTCCTCGGGCGGAAGGCTGCAGATCTGCCCGTCGCGCATGACGATCAGCTCAGTGCCGGTCTGGATGGCTATGCGGCGAGCCTCCTCAGCAGCCCGCTCCAGGGCAGCTAGGGCACCACGGATGGCAGGATCACTGGGCTCGAGAATGTCCCTCATGCGTCCCTGAATGGGCTTTCCCCATTCTATCAAGACAGGACGATCGCCCAGGTTGTCGAACTTTGCCCAGCGATCCACCTCAAACTTGTAGATGGTTTCAAAGTTTCTCAGGCCTGAAGTGAAGCGGCGCCGGATCACCGATTCCGGGATCGTGTGCCCACCCTGCCTCACGCGCGCAGCAACGCGCGGGATCGCCATCTCCGGGCTGGGGAGGGTCAGAACTTAGAGGCTGACCTCGTAGCCCATGGAGCGCCACTGCCGAATCCGAGCCACATAGCCCAGGCCGGACAGTGTGGTTTCGAAGGCAAAACTTTCCCGGCGCTGCACGCAACCCTCGATTTCGCTCAGCATCAGACGACCGGCCTTGAGTGCCGCTGCTTCTGGGGCAAAGGGCGAAAGGCCGGCGGCGATCAGATCGGCATTGAGGAAACGCAGGCAGTTGGCCTCCTGCGGCAGAAACGAACGTGCGAAGGTGGTTTTGCCGGCGCCATTCGGACCCGCCAGGATAATGATCGTAGCGGTCATCGCATCGGCAGGAGAGAAGCAGGAACAGTGCAGGGGGCTTTGATAGGTGGCGAACGCTCCATGACCAGACCGCGGAGAGCCATAGGGGCCAATAAGAGCCAGGGGGAGAGTGAATCTGCGGTGGCGGGTCATGTGCATGGCCGTGTTAGCTGCTCATCACTCGCACTCGGGGCGCTGGTGCTCCTCGAAGCAGGCCATCGACGCTGAGATCTTCATCAATCGTCGGCCAGTGAATGCCAAAACCACCACCGGCGACTTGCCAGTCATCACGATCCTTCTGAGACGCATGCAAAAGCCTTGGATACCAAGTTAGTGGAACCGAAATGGTTCTCCCGTCCTCAAGCTCGACTACAAGAAGCTCATCTGTAGAACTCACATTCATGACACGCCCCCCATGACACGCTCCCCAGGATTAACCATGAAACTCATCCCATGCTTTCACCAGCATAGCCCTGTTGGCACTCACAAGCCGCTCGATGACTGGAAGCTCTGCCGCATGAATCCCAGGCTTGAAGCCAGCGCGACAGGATTGAACCACATCTTGCAGCTTGCTCGATCACGATCAACATGAACATGAGGAGGTTCACTGGGCTCGTGGCTGTGGAAATAGACCCGGTATAGCCCACTCCGCAGGATTGTTGGCACCGCCACCAATGAGACAGCCTTCAGCCGACCCAGCCCCGGGATCTGATGCAGCTAACGCTCAAGATCAGAAGCGGGCAGAGATCTCAGCGGAGAATACGAGTATGGCTCCCGTCTTCTACATCTTGATGTTAGCAATAAACACCAAGGATATTCTTTTGTGCCTACTTGGCAGGCCTAGATGGCAACTCATTCGTACTGGATGCATTAGACACCATCTTGAATCTTTCTTTCACAACATCACTTGGGCCTAGACGGACAACCACTGTTCCAAGAAGTACTAATGCTACCGAGAAGGAAAATAGCCACGCTGATATTACTCCCTGAAGAACACCACGGCCAAATCCTTTCAGTGCTTTTAGGTCAGATCCAATCAGACTTTGTAAATAGCCTTCGCGCCATTCCCTTTCAATCTTTTCAACCTTTTCCGCAAGTGAGATCTTGAGGAATTCCCGAGCACTTACTCCAGCCTGAAGCTTATAAGCATTGAGCCTAGCTTCAGTATTTGACGCGACGTGAAAGGCTTTCAGATCTGCATCGGTCGGACTTGCCTTGTGCTGGCTTACAAAGTCACGAATAACTGAACCTTTTCACGCTTATAAAGTGAATACGCCATCATTCCATTTATGTCATTTGGCGAAATGACGAGTTTATCGTAAATAAAGTTATATGGATCTTCTTCTGGTACTGGACCAGCGCTGCCTGGTGACATGGGCGACATTGGTAAATGCGGTTTGCAGATCAGATTGAATTTCTTGATCACTCTTCTCAATAGATATAAGCGCCTCGATAGAAGCCGGCCGCTTCCATCGGAACCGGCGTGATGTAGTAAGTTGCCTGAAGAGACCTTGGCGAAGGTTCTCAACAAAAACAAGGGTAAATCTTTGCCCGTTTGTGCTTCTTGATGTCATGAGCAGCACAACTTTGCGTCATTATAGCAAGGCCGCGCTTGGCTTTCGGGTGGCCGAGGGATTTCTTTATCAAATCACCACGTCGACGATGCCAGGGCCATTCGTCCCAGTCACGGCTAACGCTGCCCCTGAATGGCAGATAACAATCTTGGGGCGGCGAGGCATGAATTGCAAGGTGGCCTGTCCACTCGTGGGGCCTGTTAGTCTCTGCTGCCGAAAGAACGCATCGCTACATCACGAAGGCTGCCGGTACAGACATGAGTGCTTGGCAGATCAATTCGCAGTTCACTATTATATTGATTTCTATATATCTTTCGCAACTCGCTGAGTAACGTCTTTCCGTGAAAGTATCGGTCCGGTCTGCTGCGAACATTTTCAGTTGCTTCAACAGCTAGAGAACCGTGGTTGAGACGCCCCAGCGAGCCTGTCTTCCGTAAGACATCGACCCTTCCATTTACATACTTCTCGATACTCTTCTCTCGAACGGCTTCTTGCGCAGCATTGATAAGCATGGTGGCATCTAGCTGTGTCAGGTTCTCATTAAGCTCTGCCAAGTGCGAAGGGTTTATGAAATGAGACTCAATATCAACGCCATCAGTAAGAAAGGGTACCGCACGAAGCTCCCTTACTCTTTCCATCCATTCAAGTGCTTCCTGGTCTGTAAGATAGTCTCGATCTCGATGGAGTAATACGGTTCTGTTAGGATTGTTTTGCTGAACAAGTCTCATTAGCGGCCGGAGGTTTCCAAGTTCGGTGCAACCGTGATATGGGAGGAGAGCAGTTCGCTCTAGATCAAAACCCGAGGCGATTAAGAGATTTCTCAGACCTTTTGGCCTAGCGTCCTCAGTGAGAACTACAATATCGGAATCTTGCTGCTGTATCCTTTCACGAATGTCTAACGCCCCAATATCTAGAAGGATCCCGATCTCATCATCAGGACCAGCCAGATCAACAGAGCCTTGCCTAACCCATAAATAATCCGCAGTCTGAGAGAGGGCATCTACTACATGCCTTGAGTGCGTTGTAAGCAACGTCTGTACATTGCGATCAGCTGATATCGATTCAAGCAATGAGCAAAGTAGTCGCTGATTATTCGGATGAAGATGAGAGTCTGGCTCGTCTAGTATTAGCATGCTCGGATTATAGCGATGAGCATATGATAATATCTGGGTGGCCTGAAGGATACCAGTTCCTGCCGATTCAATCGGTATCCAGAAATCCTGCTTTTTTAGGCTAATCAGAATAGTCTCGTCAATGCTCGGGTCAAACCTTACATCGAACTCGAGGCCAGGAAATATCTCTCTTATGTCATCAAGGAAAGCCTCCCATGCCGTAGTGGTTTGCCATAAACGCAAGAGAATATTTCTTAAGACAATATTTGCATCACCGCGAGCGATGGTGCGCAGTAGAACTCCGTCGGACACGTACTGCTCTGTTTTTGTTACCCCTGCAAGACCAGGCGAGAAAATACTAAATGGTGAGGCAAGGTCAGAGAGAGCCTTTCCGACTCCGACATTTGACACGTTTACGGCTATGTTCCGATTCCGACCCCTCCTGACTTCAATCCTGCATTCACGTCCGTCTTCAAGCACAAGAGTAACAGATATTGCATTTTCCTTTGGCTCTTGAAGACGAGCACCGTAGCCCAATGAGTAGATATCTTCAGTAGGTGAGTAGATCAGTTGAGTCGTACTTAGTGTAGTGCTCAACTCTCCGTCATCTCGCTTGGGCCACTGATTTATCACGTTTATTGACTGCAAGACGCTTATTGTAAAATGCAAAGCCTGGATCAGAGTGCTCTTGCCAGAGTTATTTGCGCCGATAAGAACGTTTAGAGATGCGAGCGGGAGGAAGGCGTTTTCAATACCCTTAAATCTTTGAACATGGAAGGACTGAAGTGCTGGCATAGCTTGCTGTGAGATTCCCAGGCCTTATGGAAAGTATATGCTGACATGAGCCTAACGGTATGGATAGATCGTGCGCAGCCACGATCTATCCGGTGTTGGACAAGCCATGCAGCACTGAAATTCGGGGGCGCAGGGGCCTTGAGCTACAGGAGATATGTCCGCCCATTTTTCAGGTTCCCTTTACGATTGGCCTCGGTGATAGGTAGAAATGCCTGCTCCACGGCTTTCATGGCCTCCCGAAGAGTGTAAGTGATGATGAGCCAGCATACGTCTAAAGCTGGCTCCCCAGTTATAATAATATTGAGCGCTTGATCATAGAATCTGGCTGTTGAATCTGCCGCGCAGCGGCTTGGTCCAACGCTTGCCATCACCAGCCCGCAAGACGTTGTCACTGAGATTGGATAGGCGTGGCAGCGGGTCTGGTGCATGGCAATGTTAGCCGGCATGTCGCACAAGAAGTTCGCAGTCGAACAGCGACATTGTAATCATCCGCACATACTCTTGAGGTGATCGATTTGAGGCTTGCTCCTTCAATGCATACCAGTCTTTGTCGATATTCGGTGAAGCTATCTCAAAATAGAGGTCCAACAGCTGATCGGCAAGTGCGCGATACTCCCGAGATCCTCCTGTAATCGAATTCATCGAAACAACTGATTCGAAGACCTCATCGTCATGGAGTTCTATCTCAACTGGCTCTGATCTGAGGATCCCAGTCATTCCGGAGACCGTGAAGGAAACTGTGTGCTCGGATTCATCTGGTAAGACTCCAATAGATGATGGCCGAACGAACACACTTTGCTTGCGAACCCGCCCTAGGGCAAATGCTTTGTTGAGCTCGCTAGATGTGTGGAACCTAGGAGCCGAATAATAGACACTACTCCACTTCTTCTCAAGTTCCAGGAGCAGTTCATGCTGCTTCGAATAACTCAGGGCTCTCAGCTTAAACCGATAGTAGGGGCCTCCAAACCGATTAAAGTCAAGCGCTCTTCTCGTGGTTAGGTATTCAGAAAGCTTGTATTGCAAAAAGACAGGTATGAATGGCAGTTTAACGTCATACCCGCCGCCAGTTCTGCCTTCCGCCTTCAGCGAAGGAAAGATTGGGGCCCCTAGTGACTGGAGATGGCAGCTCTGAATCAGCTCGCTAGTGAGAGCAAAGCCGTAGGAGAACTCCGATAGATCTGGTTTCATCGCCGTGACGTGATGGCAACTCTTGTCCTGCTACATTGGTGTTAGCCTGCTATCTCGATTGTCCGAACAAATACTTCGACAGAATTCGGGAAAAGACAATCGCAGTGAAATACGATGCTCTAGGGCCTAATCCTAGCTGATCCCAAAGCTCTGCTTTAACAGCGCTGCCAGGACCTGAGATAAAACGCCTACGGTTACTGCACCTCCTTTCTCGTTGACCATAGCCATAGCCTTATCCCATCTCTGATTGTCCCGAGCGCTAGATAAGAAGTCATGGCCCGCCATTGTTAGCCTGTCTATTGCGACTCCTGCTGGCCCCTGATACGTTCGCCCAAGCTCTCTGACTTGTGCCAGCCCAGCATCGCCTAGGAGCAGAACATGCTCGCATACTTCGCCGAAATCATATCCTGGAAGATCCAATGTGAAATGGGCACCTGAGTAATCTGCCCCGTTGGTTGCGACTACTGGATAGCCTCCATCGCTTTTCTCTGCGACATCAAGAATCTTCCTGAGCAGATCCCAATTCCTCTTCATGGCTTAATCACCAAACATGTTGTCAGGCTAACTCTGTTCTTAGCCGGATCCGCCCAAGATACCCCAGGTGACGTTTTTTGCCTCATAAGATCCCCATTCAAAGTGGGCGCCATCCCGAAATGCCTTGGGCAGGAAGGTGTCCAAGGCAAAAGCGGAATGATTCCGTCATCATATCCTGATCAGCGTATGATGATGTGCACCATGTTACAAAGAGCCAAGTGGGCGGGCGATGCCATCGGGGCAGCGATGGAGCACATAGTTGTCGATCGCGGTGATCTTGATGGCGCGATGCCCCATGAGCTCCTGGATGTTGCGAGCTTGTACTTCGAAGATTCCGGAAACCACAGAAGCACTCCGCTCCCAGGCGAGAACCACCTGTCCACGAAGCTACACATCCCCGCTAGCTCTGTTGGGCACCGCAGGCAACAGCAAGCAGATCCCTCCAGCAGCCGGGCAGCCGGGCAACCAGGCGCATCGCTCCAGGCTGTTGCGTCACGCAACCCATGGCCCCAGCAGCCAACTCTCACTCCGCCCCCCGTTTCGACATAGCCGTAGACCACAGCCCGGATCTCCTGCGGCGGAGGACCCTGTTCATCCAGCAGGCGGACGCGGTCTCGCTCCTTGCTCATCACCACAACCCCAGCCTCCTGAGCCGCACGGAAGATCACCGGGTGTCTGGCAGCGCGCCGTCCGACATCACGGACGGCGTAGGCCTGGATGCTCCACTCCTGCGCCTGGATCCAGCTGGCCAACAGCGGCGGAAGCTGGGCATTCAGCCAGAGCTTCATCCCACCTCAACGGGAGGGTCGATCTCCCGAGCTGCTTCGGACAAGCCGGCGTTCAAGTCCTCCGCCTCCAGGTCAGGGAAATCATCAAGGATTAGCCAGCAGCACTGCCCGGCGTCTTTCAGCTGGCCGCATTGAGCTGGCCGCATTGAGCTGGCTGCATTGAGCTGGCTGCATTGAGCTGGCCGCATTGGGCCCAAGGATGTCCTAAACGCGGATCCTCATGCCGCGGATGCAGGGCCTGCAGCCGCCCTGGTCCGGGTTGTAGGTGATACGACTGCCTGCGGCTCAAGGCTAAGCGCCGTAGCGGGACGGGTCGCCCTCCGGTGCTGGACCTGCCACCAGCATCCTCGGCTTCGGCAGCCACGTTCTGGCCACCGGCCGCAGCTCTGGCGGCTTGATCCGACAAGGGTCTGCGCAGATTTCATCCATCGTTGCGCATTCTGGCGGATAGGGCGCTATAAACCGGCGTGCTCACAGGGGATCTATGCCACGCCTCCGCATCCAAGCTCCTGCCGCCATGGCCGGCGACCCGGCATCCGGGTCACGGCATCCGGGTCGCCGGTCGCGTGGGGCGAAGCGGCTGGCCGCTGCCCTGCTCCTGTCGGCAGCCCCGCTGGCTGGCCTGCTGGCCGGAACTCCAAGCTGAGCCGCCTCGAATGTGCGCTTCCAGCTCAACCTGCCAGCCCCGCCGAGCTGGTGGAGCGATTTTGCCGCCCGCACAGATGCAATCATCGCCAACTCCGAGCCCAAACCGAACGACTGGTACACATCTGATGTTCTCAGCTATCACTATGGCCCACTCAATCCCCAACTTTACTCTGTCGATCAAGCTGCGATTGCGGCTCCGGCTCTCGTTGCTGAGCTTGCCAATTCTGACCGGGGACCCGCCGTCTACAACACCACGATCAATCAGATTCCCGCTGGCGTGTCCTATGGCGACTGGGCCACGGCAAGGCTGATGGCCGCGGCCAACCAACTGATTGGCACGGCCTATGAGCACCTGCACTTGCCTCAGTTCGATCCAAATCAGGTCGTTCCGGCCGGCAGCTTTAAGCCGATTCCAGCATCGACCAACCCCTCGCTGCAAAACACTCAGCAGTTACTGGCCAATCCCCAGATCAGCGGCAGCGTCAGCAATCCTTATTGTATTGATCCCCAGCCTCTCATCCCTGGGATTGATTGCACCGATTTCTCCGCCTACATCTACAGCTTAGCGCTGGGCTATCAGATGCATTCGGGCACGTCGAGTCAGATCACCTTCCCCTCCAGCAGTTCCGGCGTGGGTGGCCCTGCCGATGCCATTGTGCTCGACTCATCGGGCAGTCGCCTCAACCCCAAATTCTTCTACAGTCCCAACTACGGCAGCAATAAAGTCAACGCAAGTGG
>Ga0315903_10007801_pt1 | contig 13327 bp, 12 predicted proteins | sample LakEriMetagenome_7_FD_203524 | JGI IMG/M metagenome (GOLD analysis project Ga0315903, IMG submission 203524) | Freshwater fungal communities from buoy surface, Lake Erie, Ohio, United States - Buoy 2 MA119 | ecosystem: Environmental > Aquatic > Freshwater > Lake | place: USA: Lake Erie, Ohio...
CTTACCGTTTTCCCATCCATCGCCAGTTACTTGCACCTTTATCCCATTTTCAATCAAGTATTTTATGGATTCCTCCCTGTTTTCTTCATAAGAACCAATAAAACCAGCATCATATTTAGTGTTTTTTTGCACTTGGCTCTTAATACGATGAAAAGCTGGATCAAACGAACGAAAACATATTTCTACACGCTTTGCACCCCAAGCAAGGAGCTCTTCAATATTCTGCATACGCTGAACAAAATGCACATCAATGTTCCTTGACGATTTCTTTAATAAACGCCATCCACTTTTATATTTACCATTCGGGTCATCCGTTAATACCAATGCAATTTTTAATGTAGGATTTCGCTCCTTGATTGTTTTTAGTGTCTGACTAAAAAGAAAAGGACGATTATCCATAATCAAAGCATCATAATTAGAAAAATCTTTGTTTTTAACAATCGCATTTAAATGAATTGTACCAATGCCAAAATTCAAATGGTGGTCAAATTTCTTAGTTATAGACTTGTAAATAAAAGGATCTATATCGATTCCATCAACCTTTTCAACTAATTGTTTATAAGTTTCGAATCTTCTAAAGGAATTTGAATTTGGATTTAAACTCCCAATGTAAAGAATATTATTGATCACTTTCTGCACAATTTAAAGAATACCACATCATATAACTCAGAACCCTCCAATATAGTGTGAGATTTTTACCATTGGAATAAAAATCGTCCGCAAGGACTTTACATTGATTAACATTCAAAAATGGTGTGACACTTAAATTATGATAAAAAAAGGTTTTAATACGTTCATCTACTTGAAGTGCTGTATCAATTGGAGAGGGAAAACCTTCTTTTTTCCGTTGAAATAAAATGTCGTTTGAGATGTCGTTTTTAAATGCGCGGCGCAATGTACTTTTAGTCGTTCCATTAAACATTTCGTCTTGTTTCAATTCTGCGACGTATTCTACCAATTTATGATCTAGAAACGGCACTCGAATTTCTACGCCAAATGCCATACTGTTTCGATCTTCATAATGTAAATAGGGCGGAACGGTTTGGTACTTCAAACTTCGTTCAAATGCACTTCCTGAATAAGACTTACACTTAGTTGAAAAGAATTCGTTTTCCGCCTTTAGGGTTAAGACCTTCAGCGTTGGTGTCTTCAAACTTTTTAGTATACTTTTCCATTTTTGACCGATGAATTCTAACACAATTTTACTTGCCACCCACGATGCATTATGCTGATGAAACCCAACATACTTTTTGAAACTTTTGCTGAATTTTCTTAGCTTTAACTTGGATAAATAATCGGACATAAATCCAATAGAATGAGACTCGTAGCCTCCAAATACCTCATCTCCTCCCGAGCCTGAAAGAACTACTTTCAATCCATTTTCATGAGCTTTTTTACAAAGCATATAATGTGAAAACATGGACCCATCTAATATTGGCTCATCATGATGCTTGATCACATTAAATATTTCCTCATAAAACTGTGAACCATCTAATTCAAATTGAATTGATTTCACATTTGGATGTTCATCTAAAAAAGTATCAATAAGCTTATTTTCTGTATGTTCATAAACGGTTCTGCCTGATAGCGTTGATACAGAGCCATTGGTAAGTTTGGTCATCACATGCGAAATAATGGATGAATCGATTCCTCCGCTTAAAAAAGATCCCACTGGAACATCCGCTTGTAAATGAATGTAAACTGTATCAGTAATTTTTGCTTTTAAATCAACTGGATTAAATTCTGAATTTCCGTTACCAATACAAGGAACTTGGTAATATTGCACTATTTCGGATATAACATTTGCATGGTCGAAAGACAAATAAGAACCCGCAGGAAGTTGAACAATGCCATTATAAAATGTTTCATTGGTATGATCTAAGCGACGATGATAAATAAAATCGGCTAGTCGATCTTTATTGATGTCATCCGCCGAAAATTCAGTAGATCGAATCGCTTTAATCTCCGAACTAAATAAATACCCATGACCTTCCTTCTTCAAGTACAATGGTTTAATGCCAAAGCGGTCACGCACGAGGTAACTCTTATTTTTTATACCGTCATAAAAGGCAAATGCAAACATTCCCCGAAGTTTTTGAACAAAATCAATTCCGAAAAATTGAAGTCCATGGAATAAAACCTCCGTATCACTTTCCGTTGAAAATTCAACATGCTTTAAAAAAGTCTCTTTATGCTCTTTGAAATTGTATATTTCACCATTAAAAACAAGAACAGAACCAGTTTTTCTATCTATGAACGGTTGGTTAGCTCCTTCTGTCAAATCAATGATTGATAATCGCACATGACCAAATTGAATGTATTCATTCTCATACGCACCCTGGGCATCAGGCCCTCGGTGTTTGATTTTAGCGATAGCTGCGTTTAAATCAAGTTTAGAATTTATAGAACCTACTATTCCACACATGACAAAAGCAGATATTTCAAATTAAATGAATTACTTTTATTTGATGCTAATTTTTGCATTTTAAGAAGTTGTTAGCTTTAAATTTCAATAATTATATAAATTTCGTATGTAAATATTTGTGCTCATTATCTTAGTAATGCGCTTACGTATTGGATGGGGTGGTATTTAAAGAAGGTCATTTTGTTTTAATCCCAAAATTATCTTTCATAATGACAAATAGGAAATTGGAAATTTTATCAATTTCGTTTAACCAATGTGCCAAAGTGCGATAATCTTCATCCGCAACTAAAGATACTTTTCCCATGAATTCAGGAGTGAATTTACGTCCAATTTGTTTGGACATATAGTTTAAGTAAATCAAGGGAACATTAAATAAACCTCTGGTCCATAATCTTAAAGAGGGGTGCGGGGGGATAGCAAATGATAGCTAGTTTTATTAATCTATTTGCATGAAAATGATTATACATATAAACCCGATTTAGATTAATCTCGGTCTTGGTTTAATTACTTTAATTGGATTTCCCGCATAAATCAAATTACTTCTTAGTGTACCTTTCACAAGACTATTTGCCCCAATTACTACCCCATCTTCAATTACTGAACCTGGCAAAATTAAACAATTCCTGCCAATCCAGACATTATTTCCAATTACAATCGATTCTGAAATATCTTTGTTCATTTTCATAGGTTTACCCATATCAACGTAATCGTGTGTACTATCCCTTATTGAAGTATATTCACCAATTTGAACATCTTTTCCGATTATCACTTTATTGCTACATGCTATAAGAACACCGTATGAGAAAACGCAATTATCACCAACCTCAAAAACGGATTTATTGCTAAACTCAAATTTAGTATCTGGAAAAAGTGTAACATTATTTCCGACAATTATTTTAAACGCTTGACCAGAAACGTAAATTCTTTCGCCTAATTTAATACTCTTCGATTTAAAATAATAGATCCCTTTTACTTTTTTGCAAAATGAAAAAATTGATGATCTTAAAAGCACGAAGAATATTTTTCTAAAAATATCAAATAAAGACATTGTAAAAATAAAGTATTTAATTTTTTTCAACATTGCCAGTAACATTATTTGGTGAAAATGGGTTTTCACCTGAATATTTCATGAGATAATTCCTATTACTTTTATTTAAAATAAAAAGTGTATATTTTTTTAACCCGGTCCATTTACTAAAATAGAAAACAAATCCCTTTTTCTCCAATCTCACCAAGGAGCGCACAACAACTCTTAATAGTTGTCCATAATAATTAATCTTAGCTTGTTTGTATTGATTAGTTGTAAATAAAATTTCGGTTTTTGGAAGAAAAACAGAGATAACTTTATAAGATTCAATATAATAATTCAAATTATTACTTAATATAGATTCTGAAGCCTGTCCGCTTCTTCTTCTCCACCACGAGAAACCATCCGGAATTAATACAGAGGAGTAATTAAATCCAACTTTATACTGAATATATAAATCACCTAATTTTATACTATCATCATCAAAATTATTTAATGCTTTTAACAGCTTTCTATTCAATATAAGCCTTGTAAAATTTAATGCAGTGCAACCAGTACCTAAAAACTCAATCTTAGCAAACTCCGCTGCAGGAATTTCAATTGGATAGATTATTCTTTCATTCCAAATATTCGCTATAAACTGGCCGGCCTTCGGATACTTAGAGATATAATAGCTCAATAATCTTAACGCATGAGGGTACAACAAATCTTCACCATCCATAAATATCACAAAATCACCTGTTGCCATATCAAGACAAAAGTTGCGATTCTTATACTCTCCAAGGTTTTTCTCTTGTTTGAAAGCTCTAACTTTTTGACTATCAATTTTTTTTATAATTTCCCAGGAATTATCATTTGAATTATCGTCACTTATGATTACTTCAAAATTATCGAAATCTTGATACAAGCAAGATTCTATTGTTTCTTTAATAAATTTTTCGTTATTATAAGAAACAACTAAAACTGATATTAAGGGCGTGTCAGGTGAAGAAAGTTTCATTTTTATCTTCAATAACGTTAATAAATGGTTCAATATATTTTTCAGTATTAAAATTACATTCTGAAAAATTTATACCATTTTTTATTATTTTATTTCTCAATAATTTATCATTAAACAATAATATAATTTTTTCACATAAATCTTCTATATTATTTTCATTATAAAGCAATCCATTTACCCCATTATCTATTAAATTAGATGTGTTTGGTTTCTTTAAACCAATTACTGGTATTCCAAGTTTCATATATTCAATCGTTATTCTTCCAAATGCCTCATTTCTAGAACAAACAAGTCCAATGGCGTTTTTTAAAACAAAATTGAAGGGGTTATTGTTGTGTGGCCTGAAATGAACATTTGACAGATTGTGTGCATCTATATATTTCAACAATACATCATAATATACATAATCAGAAACTTGGCCAATTATGTAAAGATTTATGAATAATTTCTGATTGCTAAGGTAATTAATGGCCTTTAATGCATCAATCTGACCTTTTCCATCTTGAATTTGACCTATAACATAAATATTAATTACTTCATTATCTTCAAAATGCGAAGTGCAATTTTCAATAATCGGCTTATCAATAGAATAATCAACTCGAACCAAATCGTTTCTTTTTAATTGTACTGAGTAATAATCGAGCATCATTTGAGAATTTACAAAAATATTGTTTGAGCATTTTTTTATTATGTAAAATGACAAATTCTTTGAAAATTCAAATTTAAAATTGTGATCAATATCACCAAACTCGTGAATAAACCAAATATTAGCAACGCGAAAAGCTCTAGAGGCAATAATTGCACTAGGCACAGCTACAGTATTATTAATTAAAACATGAGGTTTGGTTACTTTAATGATTTTATAAAAAGTATATATTGCCTTAAGATGACTCAAAAAACTTCTAAAAATAATTCTGAATGGTGAATTTTCATTATTTTTAAGCCACCATGGATAACTATTAATTATCACTTCATCCGCGTAATCAGTAAAACTATTATAATTTTCACCAATCGATGGCAAAACAACTGTTAGATAGTAACCCCTCGTTTTTAATCCTTTGGATAATTCTACTAAACATTTTTCTGCTCCGCCAATTTTTTGGCTATGTGAAATAATAAGGATTTTTTTCATTTAATGAATTAATTCAAAGCTAAATAATGCTAAATTAAAAAACACCTTAATGAAAGTGGTTGCCTTTTCAAAAAATGATAAACAAAGTTATTTGTTGATTTTTTTGAAATAATTAAAGTTAAACCTCTAATTTAAACTTGTCCTAAAAAACATCCCGCTACCACAAGTAAAATTTATAATTTAATTAAAATTTGTCTAAATAGTATTTCCAAGGATTTGTATGAAAAATTCTAAACGTTTTTGATTTATTTCGAAAAGACAAGATAATATCAACTAAAATTTTCTTGATGAATATCGGAATTACAATGTTGACATTTTTAAACAACGAATCGCCTTTTTTTGGTAAAATCATATAACTATCTACTCTATCTCCAATTGTACTTATATTGTTATCAATATCTGGAATAATACATGGTTTTGAAATCACATAATTAACCAAATCTCCATTCATACTATTTCCTAGTAATATATCAGCTTGCATTTTTATTGGTAAGCCGTACTCCAAAAGCTTTTTTGCACCTTTCATAGTTAGTATATATCCATAAGAACCGTATAATCTCTCTGTCGGAACACCATACCATTGATTGTACAGAAACTTAATATGAAACAAACTCAAATTTGCAGACTTATCATACCTCTTAGCATCTACACTGTATCCCAACAACAATAAATCTATGTTTGGAGGTAAACCTTTCCTAGTAATTTTGTCGATTAATAAGCGCCCTCTAGCCGTTAAATCAACATCATCTTCAAGGATTAATGATAATGGTATAGCATTGTCAACAATGTGCTGGTAAAGTCTTAAATGTGAATCTGCACAGCCTATTTCACCTAGACTTAGATATGTAATTTTTCCGTTTGTTAAATTTGATATTGATTTTTGGATGTCTGAAACAACAACTTCCTCCATTAAATTTCCATCTGATGCTACAAAAAATTCTATGTCAAAAAAATTTAATTTTTTTGACATATTGTAGCGTCTTTTTGATTCATTGTGAAGATTAATAACAAATATTTTCATTTAAAAATTCTAGATTAATAACACTACCTGTTGTTTGAATATTTTATCAACAAATTCGGGACTTACATTGATCAAATAGAAAATAGTTCTATTCCATACTCCATCAATTCAATGAGTTTCTATATCGCTTTTTACTAATTATACTATCACAATAAAACATTGCCTATATTTTAAAATTTATTAATTACCCTCAATTTTAGTAAATACTTTATTTTTCGAGAAGATTTCAATAAATTTAAGGTACTTTGATGATTTTTTAATTCAAGCATTTCTTCATAAATTAATCTAAAATCATTTTTTAAAACACATTGGCGTTCTTTGTAAATTAATTGTTCATTACAAGGTTTAGAACTTATGCCATCCATGTAAAAAATGGATAACACATTGTCTACCTTACGATAAGTGGAATTAAATTTAAACAGCGCTAATAAAAAAAACTTCCAATCAGATGCAAATTTTAAACTTTCGTCATACTTATTGTTTCTAAATAAATTTTTTTTCATAAAAATTGAAGGATGACCCAGACTTGAACCCAAAAGATATGAAAAATTAATTTTATTTGGGTACGTTGACTTTACATCATCGTTTCCTCTAAAAATCAAATCAAAACAGATTAAATCGTCAGTGTGAAGTTCTTTATGAGCGATAAACAATACCTCGTTTGAATATAAAAGATCACCGCTATTAAGAAATAAGTAATACTCGCCGTTTGCCTGCAAAATTCCTTTATTCATAGCATTATAAATACCCTTATCTGATTCACTAACCCAATAGGCAAAATGTATTTTGTTTTCAGATATAAACTCAGCGCTTCCGTCTGTGGAACCTCCATCAATTATGATGTATTCAAAATCTTTCCAAGTTTGGGCTACAACGCTTTCTACGGTGCGTTTCAAACCATTGAGATTATTGTAATTGATTGTTATTATAGACAGTTTCATTTGACTTCATATTGCTTTAAGACTGTTTTTGTGATAAATATTTTTCAACATCAAAAAAATTTTGTTCGATTTCCCTTAGATCATCGAAACTGTAATTCCACCATTCTATTTCTAACATTTTAGCAACTATGGCCTCGTCGAACCGATATTTAATAACCTTTATTGGTACTCCTACCGCTACAGCATAAGGTGGAATATCTTTGGATACTACGGCTCCTGCGCCAATAACCGCACCATTTCCAATCGTTACACCATCAAGAATCGTCACATTGGCACCAATGAAGACGTCATTGCCTATTTTGATTCTTCTTCTTTCCTCAAATTTATCATTGATAGATAATGTAATTCCGTTTTGTTTTCTTGTTGAATAAAACATGGGGTGCGTAGAAATACCATAAATAGGATGAATTCCGTAGCCACAAACTAAATTCGGACCTATTGAACAAAAACTACCTATATCAGCCATGGATATTCTCGAATTCTCAGCTATGTAGGTATATTTTCCAATCTTTGATTCAGAAACATTACAAGGATTGTATATTGTGACATGTTCTTCTACAACAACTGTTTTTTTTTCACTGTTCTGATTAACTTCTAGTTGTCTTAGCCAAAATTTTAAAAACAATCTATCACATATTTTGTAAATATAACTTCTAAACTTCCTTATCATACTTTGCAAAATCTAAAATTTCAAATGCATCTACATAGGTTGTGCTCGAACAATTATATATTTTAGCGCCGATATAATTTGAATAAGATTCCATTTCTTCAAGATTACGGTGCATCATGGAAAAGGCACTAAGCGCTTCGGCCATAGTGAATGTTTCACTTTGGGAAGAATCTTTCCAAAAAGGTCTTGTTTCTATATGTATTTGTTCCTCGTAAAAATGGTTTTCAGAAATATTCACCAATCCAGTTTTTGATACTACCATGTCTTTGTGCATTGAAATTTCAACACCGAAAAGAAACAATTCTTTAAACCCCAAATTTAGAGCATTGAAGATAGCTTTTACCAAAACAGTTTGAAGGTGTGGACATCTCGTACCACGTTTGTACTCCTCAAACCGATTTGCTGCGTTTGAGGAACGTGTGTTAATATAATTTAACGAAATAAATTTATTAGATTGAGCTGCTTCCAAAAACCAATTATCCTTCTCGAAATAATCTGGCATTATTATATTTAATTCCCAGTTAACAACGGCAATTAATCTATTTACTAATAAACTTCTTTCAGGTTTTAGAGCAATAAAATTTTTAGAATAATCTGGGTCGGCAAAAATTAAATATTGAGGTTTAAACTTTTCAAATTCGGGTGTTATTGGAAAACTATTGACACAGAAAATAATACCATTGTGGAATTCGTCAGCAAATAGTAGTAAATCATTTTTTAAAGTTGGTCCGTTGCCAAAAATAAAACATTTTTTATTTTTGTGTGTATTGGAAATTTTTAAATGTGAGATGTCGTAAATATACTCACGACGTAAAAAAAACTTGCCAAATATTTTATTCCTGACCACTAATATAATCGGTGGTAAAAAATATTTAATTATTGATTTAAAGTTCATCTGATTACTAATATTGTGTTGATTCACACCTGGTCAAAATGAGTTTTTAACCGCAAAGGCTAAAATAGAACAATTGTTCTATCTTCTGTTCTCCAGAACAAAACCAAAATAGAATGTCAAATATCTCAACTTGCAAACATTATTAAACGACTACCCTCAGAAAAGTTCAAAAAAATGGCGGAAGTACCGGAATGTAACAAGCAAAGTTCGGACATCGATTCGTAGAAACACCTAATTTATATACTTTTTTGCCAATTGTGTAATTTTGCTTCTTTTAGAGACATTAGTAATGAAACACTGTCGATTATGGGCGATGAAAATCACCGTGAATACAAACAAGCCCCAATTAAATACAAGATATATTACATCGACAAACGCAGGGGCAGCGATTATTTGACAAAATCGTACATCATTTAGGACAGTAGTGGTAACATTTAATCAATAAAATATAATTTTATTACACTTGAAAATCAAAACTTTCCTTGGGCAAATACGAACAAGCAGCAATCCTTGAATTATCCCTATTCATTATTCCTGCTTCAATTTCAAACTCAGCGACATTGACTGCAGAAAATATTTGAAATCCCGGCAACACTTCACTAGACAAACCAACAGATATACGATGCTTGCCACTACTAAAAATCCTCGAACTGAATGTCAATTTAAGTTCTAACTTGCCCTTCTTATCAGTTGCAAAAATATTTTCATTCCAATCATTTGAATCTACTTCAACAATTGTTAAATCCATTTCATTATTTACGGTTAAATGAAGATATGACTTTGATAGATTGCTTATTTTTTCAAAAGTAAATTGAACAATTACGTCTTCATCCATTGTAAAAGAAGACGTAGAATCTCCTTCTTTATTTGCAGTAAATATTCTTAAGAGATTGAAATGATTTGTACTAATTTTTTCAAACGATTTGTTCTTAACGAATAAATTTTTTAAATATTGGCTTAATACTTTTGATATGTCAGATTGAATATTAACAACTCCATTGTGTAACAATATTCCTGAGTTACACAATTGTGATACCGCAGCCATATTATGGCTCACAAATAAAACCGTTCTTCCCTCACCTTTACTCACCTCACCCATTTTACCCAAGCACTTTTTCTGAAACTCGGCATCGCCCACGGCTAATACTTCATCTACAATAAGAATTTCGCTTTCTAAGTGTGCAGCTACTGCGAAGGCCAAACGCACGTACATTCCCGAAGAGTAGCGCTTTACAGGGGTATCTATGTAGCGCTCAACTCCCGAAAAATCAATGATTTCGTCTAGTTTACGATCAATTTCTAGCTTCCGCATGCCCAAGATCGCGCCGTTGAGATAAATATTTTCGCGGCCAGTAAGTTCCGGATGAAAGCCCGTGCCTACTTCGAGTAAGCTTGCTACACGGCCTTTGATATTTATTCGACCCTTGGTAGGAGTGGTGACACGAGATAGTATTTTCAATAAGGTACTTTTACCTGCACCATTGTGGCCAATAATACCTACGGCGTCTCCTTGTTCGATTTCGAAATTGATGTCGCGCAAAGAATAGACGATATCTAAGGCTCCTTTGTTGGCCCGATCATTGGTTTCTCCGATCTTTAAAAAGGGGTCCTCCTGTTTTAATATGCGTGTCTTAAACCAACGCTCAATATCATGGGAAATGGTTCCAGTGCCTATCTCGCCTAGGCGGTAAATCTTGGAAAGATCTTCTACGACGATAGACTTACTCATTCGTAATTTTATGAGTTAGTGTCCAAATTCCGTCAGGTTCCTTACTCCAAAGATGAGGGGACCTAAATGAATCAATTATCTCCCAAAATTGATTTTCTGTGGTATCGATATAATCAAGGAATTCGTGGAAATATTTTTTTGGAAATTCTTCGTCAAATTTTTGAACGAGTTTGACACCCTCTTCTCGAGTAATTTTACCATTTCTTATTTCTTGGGCAGCGTCATACGTTGCGCGGCCAATGCCAAATTTTATAAGAGTTGTAAAGTAATGAAAAGGGTCAATCTTATCGTCAATACTACTATATTTTGAATAACTACCTTCTGTACGTTCAGTATTTGCCGAGAAACCTGTGTTTTGCACCGCGTAATAGTAACATTCTTGCGGATCCCATTTTAAATAATAACCTAAATAATGAACTTCGACTCCTTTTGATATTAGTTCGGCTGGACTTACTGGTATGTAGGGCGCAAAATCAGCCTTTGAATATCCGTAGTCATTAATGATATCTTTCATTTTTACTCCGCCGAGACTCATTTCGAGTGGGTCATTTACAGAAAAAAATTTAGTATCCATTGTTGGAATATTATTTTCATCAACCTTATTGCCATACTCTGCTTGATTCTCGCCATACATAACCAATTTAACACCATATCTTGCTGCCATTGCAGGGCCAATAATACGTTGGCCAACAATGAAAGGTTGAAACGGATGCAACAAGTTTTCAAAAGCAAATTTTGTAAGGAGACGATGTAGTTTTCCGTTTGGAGTATATAAAATATTGTCCAACCCACCTTCATGCATCCAATTACAAAAGTTTTTAAATCCAATATCTGTGTAGAGATGAGGAGCCCAAGTAACTGTTAAAGGATTCATTTTGTACTTATATTTCAAAATATGTGAGGTATAAGCGCTATCCTTACCACCACTTCCAGGTACAATTACATCATAACTTCCATCACTACTTCTAAACTTATCACATAGTTTCCACAAAGTTTCCTCTCTATGGTCCCAATTAATTTTATCTTCTTTTGATTCATGGTATCGACATGCAGAACATATGCCATCATCATCGAAATCGATAACTTCCTTTTTCTCTCCCGGTTTGTTTTTAAATTCTACTGTAGATGATGGTCTTTGATTTGATATAACACATTTTTTACAAAACTTTACATCATTAGGCAAACCATAGAGTGCTTCTTGTTTCATTTTATATTGATTTAAATACTTAAATATTGAGTTAACATTTTTAATCCAAAATTGCCGCTTTTTTCAGGATGAAACTGAACCCCTGTTATATTTTTTTTCTTAACCGCGGCACAAATGGCACCCTCCCCGTAATTCGTTAAGGCAAGAATGTCATCAACATTTGCAGGCATAGCCGCAAATGAATGTACAAAATATACATCTGAATTTAATTTGGTAGTTTCTAGTAAACTATCCAGCCATTTCCCATACCTAGGTTCGTATATTTCATTCCATGAAACGTGTGGTAATTTTTCTTTAGAATCTGGTTTTAGTTTTATTTTTTGAACTGAACCATCAATAAGACCAAGGCCTTGAGTTATTCCAAATTCATGGCTTTCATCAAAAAGTAATTGCATACCCAAACAAATTCCTAGAAATGGTTTTCCTGTTTTAACGAATTCATGAATGACGGATATTAGATTTGAACTTTTAAGGTTTGCCATGCCTTTTTGAAAGGCACCAACACCTGGCAAAATACAGGCGTCCGCTGATAAAATTTTGTTTGGATCGTTTGTTAATATAGGAATTGCCCCTACCTCAATAATTGCATTTGAAATACTTTTAATATTTCCAATCCCGTAATCTAAAATCACTACATTTTTTTTCATATACGAATATTTATACCCGTTTGATGAAGTACGGTTTTTATTTCCTCAACATTGTGAATATTGTAATGCAAAAGAGACGCAATCGCAACTGCTCCAACTTCAGTATGATTGACGACATCGTTTATATGTCCTATTTTACCAGCCCCTCCTGATGCGATTACAGGAATTGTGACATTTTCACTTATTTTTTTTATTAATTCAATATCAAAACCTTTATTTGTGCCTTCTTGATTTATCGAGGTTATTATTAATTCACCCGCTCCAAGATTTTCTAATTCTTTTGCCCATTCAATTGCATCAATACCCGTTTCTTCACGGCCATTATCAGTATACGCCTCCCATCTATTATCTGATTTTTTCATGGCTTCAATTGATCCTACAATACACTGCGAACCATAAATTCTTGAAGCCTCCATTATCAATGCCGGATTTTTTATTGCATGTGTATTAATTGCAATTTTATCTGCTCCTGAATTTAATGCCATTTCTATATCACTAACATTTCGAATGCCTCCACCAATTGTTATTGGTATAAACACTTCTTTACAGGCAGCTTCAATGATGTGAAATAGGTTGTTTCTTCCATAAAGACTTGCAACAGCATCCATAAATATTACCTCATCTATTCCTTGT
>Ga0315903_10007805_pt1 | contig 13324 bp, 4 predicted proteins | sample LakEriMetagenome_7_FD_203524 | JGI IMG/M metagenome (GOLD analysis project Ga0315903, IMG submission 203524) | Freshwater fungal communities from buoy surface, Lake Erie, Ohio, United States - Buoy 2 MA119 | ecosystem: Environmental > Aquatic > Freshwater > Lake | place: USA: Lake Erie, Ohio...
GCAGATGCAAATGCTCCAAGTGCTCTACCTTTTAAAGATTTTGGTGCCGTAGTATAACCCCATCTTATTGGAAAACTTACTGCATATTGTAATTTTGATAAAGCTGCTTTGCCTAAATTTTTACCTAATACTCCTGCTGACACAGCAGCTTTCATACCATTAAGATAGTATCTTCCAAGTGTAGATGACGCTGCTTCTTTAGCAGCTTCTTTTTCTGCAGTAGAAGCTGTTTTAGATATTATAGTAGGAGCAAACCTTTTCATAACTTCTGCATATCCTTTTGTCATATTTTGCTCTACAATCTCTCTACTTGCTTTATTAGCAAATCCATCAGCTATACCTGTTGCACCAAGAAACTTTGAAGTAAACTTTTCAGCAGCAAACACAGCTCCGCCAGCAAGTAAGTTCATAAACATTCTATCATTATCAGATAGTCCTGCAGCCTTACCTTCTTCGTTCATTCCATTTGCAGCGTAAATAGCACCAAATAAATATGGTGTTCCATTTAATAATCTAGCTGCAAACTGACCACCTTTTCCAATTGCCTGTACGTATGCAGATGCCCCACCAGTTAAATATCCAATACCGGCTTGTACTGCAAGTTGTGGTAACATATTAGCTACTGTACCAAATCCTGCTCTCCAAGAACCAAACATACCTTCATTCTCAGCAGCTTCAGATATTTTTGATTTTTGCGCATTACCATAGTTTTGAACAGATCTACCCCATTTTTGCCATGAGTTTACATCATCGCTTCCTGACATAAACTTACCCATAGTACCCATAGTTTCAATCATACTACCCCACATGTTAGTAGTTAAATCTACAGTACCGTTATAAAAGCTATCAGATATATGTTGAAAAAATCCAGAATCTTTTTCTTTAGTGCCCCACGTTGATCTTAACTGATTACCGGCAATAACATCATCTTCGTCAACTTCAACCCACATTTTGTTAGCATTATCCATTACTAACATTTTCTTTGTTCCATCTTCTGCATATCTATATGGAGAGCCAAAGTAATTAGATTGTTGATATGCTTCAATACTTTTAAACTCCCCTAATCCACCATTGGCTTTTGGGTCAAAATATTTTTTTCTTGATTCTGCTATCTGGTCATTATTTAAAACTTGTCTTCTAGTACCACGAAGTCCATATTCATATCCTATTTCGGAAAGTCTTTTTTGCGAATCTACATATTGATATTTCCATGCATTTTCAGGACTTACGCCCCATGATTTAGGATGTGCTTGTATTGGTAGTCCAGGTTTAGATTCTGCTGGTCTTGTTATAGATTGTAAAAAATCATAACTTGGATCTCTATTTTGGTCCTGTCTTCTGTTCCATGCAGCATCATACATATCTTCTTCCATATATGTGCGATATAGCTTTTGGTATTGGAATGGACTCATGTTTCCAATAGAAGGTTGATTTACTCTATAACTATCTTCAAGTGTCATAGGAACAACAGTCCAACCTAGTTCTTTAGCTTCATACTCTGTTATATCGTTAAGCTTAAGAGTAATAGGGTCAACAAATTGTTGTTTTTGCGGTTCTGGTGTATTGCCGTTGTTTGGATCTGGACCTGCCATATTTATTCAGTTTTTGGATTTGCTTTTATTTCTTTCTTTTCTGGTTGTGACATTGATTTAAAACGATTATTTTTATATGTAATAATCTTTTGTTTTGTTTTTTCTGCATTAGCAGCTGCCATTTGTGCTTGTATTTCTACAGCAGCAGTAGTTCTATATAATATTTCCCCTTTGCTATTTTTTTCTTCTTGTAAATATAGTTGTGTTTTTGCCCAATCTTTTACTTTGCCATTTGTTCCAACTATTGTTTCATTTACAACTCTAGATGATTTATCCCAGTTTGCATAACCTGTTTTACCATCACGAATAGATATTGCTTCTGCTAATGTTTCTTGTATTTCTTGTCCTGTTGCATTTTTTTTCAACATATATATTAGATCAAATGCTCTAGAACCTGGTCGTATATTTAATTTTTCAGCAAATAAAGCATTTCTTTGTTCGTGATAATTTGGATAATTTTCTTTGTCGTGTCGAAATGTTATTCTTGAAGTCTTTTCAGCTTCTTCCCATACTACTTTTTTATCTTCATCTTTTGCATATGCAGGCATCTGTCTTGCAAGAGTAGTTCCATTTTTTTGCCAATACGCAATAGCATCTTCTTTTTTACCTACAAGATTTATATTAGATGTAATAGATGTTCCACTTTCAGCTATAGCATTTGCGCCTCCTGATTTATTAAGATTAAATAAAATTTTTTCAGAATTTTTACCCATTCCTGCAACTCTTTTAGTTTTATCGGGGTATCCATTAGTTGTAGCCATACCATTTTGAATGTTCCAATAACCATTTGAACCATAATCAACTTTATCATTAAAGTCTTTTAACTGTTCTTCATTCATTTGATCAACTAAATATAAAGGAATAAATTCACCTGATCTATATGTTTTGTTGTTTATTGTAACAGATTGTCCTGGTTTTACTTTAGATCCAGCATTAGACGCTAAACCAAGATTTACAAATGAATGCTCTTCTGATATTCCCTCAAATCTAAATACATTACCAAATAGTTGACCACCATTAACTACAGTTAAACCTACTTGTGCAAGTTGATTGTTAAATAGTTGATCTGCTGGCTTTCCTACTTTATTACCTCCAATATCATCATACCATGCATTTTTAATATAACTTAATAAATCTTCATCTTGATATACAATCGTAGCTTTGGTTCCATCATAAGATGTCATTCCTTGTATACCACGTGTTAAATAATTATCATTTAATGTTTTATGAGCATATTTAGCTTTTTTTGTTTTTTCTTCTGCATATGCTTCAGCTTCGTCCTCAGACATTTTTCTATCTTTAATAGCATATTCTTTTAAAGAAGCTTTGTAAAGATCTATTTTTTCACCACTAAAGTCTGGATTTGGTAAATATGTGGTTTTGCCATTTTCATCTTTATTTAATATAAATGGAGATATGCTTGCATATGTCATTTGATTTATATCAAAATCTGTTGTTGGTGAATCTGGTTTTGATAGATAATTGTTTAATACGACATTAAAATCTCCATTACCAAATGAAAACCAATCTGCCATAGTATTAAAGTAAAAATCATCTTCACTATTTAATAATTTTTTAAATTCCTCTTCGGATACACCAATATTGTTTGATACTGCTACGGAGTAATCTTCTTGATTAGCTGCTAATACTGCTGCTTCTGCCGCTTTTTTATCATTAGCCATTTGTTGCCATGTTTCAGTAGCTGTAACAGTTTTATTTTGATCTTCTTTATAACTATCAACAGTAATCAATCTTTTATCATTTTCAGCTTCTACTATTTCTGTTACAAATCTTTCGTAATCACCTAATAAAGCATCTTCGTCTAATGTACCTCCAATATCTTTTCCTTTTTCATCTTTGGTTCCTGCTTTAAAATAATACCCATCATGAGTTTCGTAATATTTTTTACCAGCTTCTTGATTTTTAGCATTCCAATCTTCTACAGCTTTTTTATATTCTGCTTCTTTTACTTTTCCATCTGTTCCTAAATAATCACCTTGATTAGGATATCCATCTGTAAATATATCTCCGTATGCTTTAGTTTGAAATATAGCTTTTACACTTTTATTTCCGGGAAGACCAACTTTACTTGCAGGTACAGTTTCTGCTGTCAATGACAAAAACTTATTAGCAAATCCACTTTTCATGTCATCTCCTTCTACTCCGTTCATAAAACCACCACTAAAAGCTTTTTTTAATGCTTCTTGTTTTACTGCTTCTAGTTGTCCTATTTGTCTTGGATTTTCACCATAAATATTAGCATTACTTTTTTGAGTTGTTACTGAAGTATTGTGTTCTGTAACTAAAAAAGTCCAATCATCTTTTAAGTCTTGATATATTTGATCAGAACCACCTCCTGATGTAAACTCACTTGTACCTAAACCGGCATATCTTTCGCCTAATGCTTTTAATGCGTCATCAAATGTTGCTATATGTGGGGTAAAAGAAAAATCTTCCATCCAAGAAAACTCACTAGGTCTAGTTACTCTTAAACCTTCAGGTGTTTGTGCGCGTTGCATTTGATACGACCAGTCTGAATGAGCTATGCCTATCCCAGTTCTACCAAGCATATCCATATTTATTAAACCTGATGCCCCTTTTTCTTTTATAAGTGCATCATATGCATCAAGTCTTTGTTTATTATTTTCAAGTCTTTGCTTAACAGCTGGATTAGTAATATCATTTTGTTCATTAATCAATCTTTTGTATTCAGGTTGAGTTATAGCAACTTCAGGACCAAACCAGTTTATAAGATTTTTTATTTCTTGTTGATTTCTTGTATAGTTATCATACCATTGTTCAGTTTGCCCAGTTGTACCTTTTATTTCTGGATCTTTTTCATCTTCTTTAGCAGTTGTTTTAGCAGATGGTGATTTTTTATTCATCATTAACTGCTGTATAAGAGGAGTTAAATCAAGCGCCTTTCTTTCTAAAGGTACTGTTGGAATGTCGACTGTGCCGCCTGTTGTAACGAAAGATGGGAATGTCATATCTATATAAATAAAGGCTTGATCATTCAAAGATAAACAAGCCTACGTTAATAAAAAAATATTTTACTATATTTCTAATGATTGCTTACTTCGGTCTAATGCCTCTTGCACTGTTTTTAATAGTTGTTCTGTAGTGTAGTAACCTCTTTGCTGCATATACTGGTCTGCAAACTTTTTTCGTTCGCCAGATTCATTGCGTTCATTTCCTATTTCAGTCCAAAATTGTTGCATTTGTTCAAACTGTTTGTATGATTTATCTTCAGTAAATGCCTTACTGTTTGCTTCTGCTTTTTGGAAGTCTGCAAGTGCTTTGTTGTAATCTTCTTCGCTAGTATATTTTGTTTTATCTGGACCTACACCACCAGGATATAACCTTTGGAAGTTTTCATAATTATTTTTATTTTGATAGTAGGATTTAGTAAATGTAGGGTCCATTGCTATTCTTTGGTAGTCGCTGTATCTTGGCGACATTTCACCATAGTATTCTTTTAGTGCTCCAAACCTTTCGTCTTTAATTTTATCAGTAGACATTTGATCTAATGTTTTAGTCCAGTGTTGTGCCCATGCAGATTTATATTCATCTGAATCCATTGCATCTTTATGCATCTGATATTGAAGCATTGCATTTTGAATGTCATTAGTAGATTGAATAGCAGCCTTATTTACAGCGTCTTGTTTTTCAACTATATTTTTCATATTTACATACTTTGCATAGGCACCGGCAGTATCACCTAATCTTGCTAACTGAGCAGATACCATTTGGTCTTTATATTGTTGCGCTTGTTGTTGTATCTGATAGTTAGTAGCAGCTTCTTGATTTAACATTTGTGTTTGTTGCTGCTGTTCCTGCATAGATATTTGCTGATTGATACCTTGTATCTGCTGCTCGGCCGCAGCTTGCTGCATACCTACATTCATAAGACCTTGTTGAGTACCAGATGTTACAGCTGACAATCCTTTCATAAGGTCGCTAGCTTGCGATATGTTTTCTCTTTGTAATCTATATGCCTGTGTACCTTGATCGCGCATCTGAGAGCGCATTGCATCGTATGGCGTAGGGTCTAATCTTTGCCTTTCGTAATGAGGTATTTTCATCTGTAAAGATGGCGGCTGTGGCTGTACCATGTTATTGATAAGTGCAGTAGCATCAAGCATAGACTTGCCTAGATAGTATGCCTCGGGAGTGCCAAACTTGTTTTTAAGAGTTTGCTTTTGTTGATTATTGTTTAATGTTATTTCTGGTTCGTTATTTATTCTTAAATCAGGTTCTGGAATAATAGGAGGTTCAGTCATAAAATTATTATAACGACTAATATCTACTCCAGTTAAATCCATATTTGGTTCAAACTTTTTATATATAAGCTTTTCTGGTTCTCTTACATCTTTTATGTCTATAGGAGGAACTGTTATTCCAATTTCAGGTTCTTGTGTTCTTGGATTATAAAACTTATTCATTTCATCTTCAGATGCAAATGGGGCATAATCTATAGGAACACTGCCTTGATTCATTATAGCATCCAAATATGGCGTTTCTAATGGCTGTTGAGTAGGCATGGTTCCACCAGGACTAGTAATATCTCTTACATTTTCAACGCTAAAATTTTGCAATGGTTGTATTCTATTGCGTAATAGAGTTGGTTGATAAGACTCTCTTGGTTGTATCTGTGGCGACGTTATGTAATCTTGTATGTTAGATTTATCAGGATTTATTCTATCGTAGTTATTAAATCCTATTTCATTTCCTATCCATTTTTTACTTCCTTCGTCAAACATTTGAATATAGTTTGCATCAGTCATTTCCATTCTATTGTCAATAGGATTACTCCATGGAACTGTTCTAGGAAATGATCCAACGTCTGCATTATCGTATAAGTATGGATAATATTGATATTGTGGAAATGTTCCTTCATCTGGAGTTTTAATACCGTACTGTGCTTGTAAATATGGATTGTATTTCATGGTCTTTATTTAAGATTTGGATTAAGGAATATTTTGTGTTTTTTACCTTCTATTTTTATTGTGTGATATTTTCCTTTAGATTTATCAAACATTTGCGGTATAGTTACTGTATGTTTTTGTATGTTTTAATGTCTTATTTTTTTCTAAACATAGATGGAGATTCTAAATATTTATAACCACCTTTTTCGTTTGCTTGTTTAGTTATTAACTTTTGTCTTTCTGATAATGTCCCTTCAGCAGGTATAATAGTTTTACCAAATATAGCTTCTCTTCCTACAACGCCAAGACTATCTAATGCATGAAATCTATCTGGATTATAAGGGTCTTGTAAATAAATATCCATTAAATCTCTACCATAAGTCTGTCCAGGTTTTGGTATTACAATAGCTTTGGATGATGATGACAACAACTTATCTATAAATTGTAATGATGTATTTATAGAACCATCTTTTGTTTTTGTTTGTTCTTTTTCTACTGCATCAAAAAATGCTTGACTGTTATCTCTACCTGTTGCCCTAACACCTTTCTTGCTTTTTGATATTCCAGATATAGGAAAGTATGTATCTAAATCTTTTCTTCTTAAATCTTTAGCATTTATTTCTATGCCACCTTCTTTTATTAATGCAGATTTTGGCCAACCACCTGTTTTTTGAGAGTATTTTTCTGCAGAATATTTTGCAGCCATACTTTTAACTTTAGGCTTAGTTTCTTCTGGCCTTAATACTGTTCCATATCCAACTGGTTTGTTTGTTGGTTTTTTACTAGATGGATTAAAGAAATCATACATTTCACTAAGCATTGATTTGCTTTCTTCTTTTTTTGGTTGCTCTACAATAATATTTTCCTTTGGTACATTTGTTTTTGTCTTACCAGTTGCCTGTATTTCATCCCATTGTTTTTTATACTCAGCAAGCCATTTATCTTTAAAACCTTCTGGTCTTGTGTATTGGCCACTTGCTTCGTAAGCTCTCATAGCTTTAAGTGTGTTGTCTCCTATGATATCATCTTCTACAAGTATATCCATTTTTGCATTTCCAGTAGATATATCATTTCTAATCAACTCATTTAACTTTATTTGCTCCTGCTTTGCATATCCCCAGTTTGGCAATGTTCTATCAACAGTTTTTTTCTGAAATGATTTTACTATATCTTTATATCCATGTTGTTCAGTTCCTTGTGACACATTATCAGTTACTTGCATAGGGCTATCATTGGAAACAACACTTGCATCATAAGTAGGTTCAGGTACATTATAAGCTCCTTTACTTAGTTGTATTTCTGTGTCAGATGATGTAGGTATCATACCACCGGCTTGATATTTTTTGCTTTTTGTTTTTTTGCTATTCTCCCTATTTTTGATAAATTCTTCAGGATTTAAAATAACACTTTTGTCGTCAACGTATTGCTCTTGTAAACTTCTACTTTCTTCTAATGGACCTTTTGTCCACATTTCTCTTGGAACATAAGATTTAACTCTTCCTGCAAGATTTGGACCAGCATAAACTTTTTGTAAAGGATTTTTTGTTTGTAAAAGACTAGGAGATTTTGTTTCTATATCTATTGGCTTATAGTATGTTATTTCCATTTCTTCATTTACTCTAGGCTCTGGTTCGGCTAATGGATTTTCAGATACCCACTTTTCATAAGCAGCATAATCTTCTTTTTCTTTTCTTTCTTTAGCTAAGTCATCCATTATTTTTCTAGTTTCATCAACTGACATTACAGGAACTCTTACATCTTGTTTTTTATAAACAATGGGTTGTACTGGTTTTTGAGTTGTAACTGGTTTTTCTTTTAATAATCTAACTTCTACTTCTGGTTTTTTATATCTTGCCCAATGTGTTCCTGTAGGTTCATAATGTTGTCCATTATCTCCTATATAATAGTTAGGTCTATTATCACTAATATTTCTTTCATACCAAGTTCCAGGTTTTCGTTCATATTTTTCATAATGTGATTCAATAGGATAAATATTTGTATTTCTAAAAGGTCTTCTTTCATTAAGAATATTTATAGTATAATTTTTTCTAAATTCTGTATTTTTAGGACTTCTAACAGTATTATAAATTCCTTTAAGAAATGGATAATCACGTTCTCCATAATTATAAGCATCTATACTATCTTGATATGCTTGATATTTTTTCATACCTATAGGATCATTTGGACTTACATATATAATATTTCCACCAGATTGATATTTACTTACATCATTTTTTTTTTTGACATCCATCCGGTTTTACCACCAAACGTATACTTTCCACCACCACACTTCATACAAGTATTTACAGTGCCACCTGACTTGTGCATTTTGCCGCCGCATTTCATACAAGCCATGCCACCTTTTCTCATATCGTCTTCTTCATCCTCGTACTTTTCTTTTTTAGAATCCATATCGCATCCACATTTTGCACAGGTTTTACCACCAGCTTTCATTTGGCAACCGCCTTTACATTTGTTCATGACTTTATATTTTTAATGTTATTAATTTCTTTTACCACCTGATGAATAAGGTTCACCACGAAGATAAGCTTTTTCTGCGTTATCTAACATCTTCTCTTTGATTTTATTAAACTCTGGCAGTCCACTTGCGGCATCTAAGGCCTTATAATATTTCTTTGGAAATACTAGTGTGCCGGGTCTAAGATGTAGCTTTACACCACCTTCTTCGTGCGTTGGAGCATCTGCAGGAATCTCTTTAAGCAAGTTACCTTTTGAGTCATAAATACGTTCGCTACGTTCTACTTCTACAGGTACCAAATCAGACTCACCACCTTTTTCCATTTTTTTAGCATACATATTTCCTTTTAAATCCATAGTAGGAGTATATCCTGCTTTCATATCTCCTATAATAGCATGCATATATGATTCGTGATTTGGACCTTTTAAATATCTGCCAGTTTTTGGATCATTTGAAAAAAGATGTGGTTCGTAAATCCTATCTTGTGTTATATCTATTTCATGAGCTGGTATAAAGTTTTCATCCCATAATTGAGGTTGTTCTCCAGTTTTCCAAGCACCACGCATATCATAGTTCTTATCTTCAGAGTTTTCTCTTAAATTAGGTGTTAAGCCTTTGACCCATTGCTGATATGTGTATTCCTCATTAGGTGATAACTTTGTCATATTAATACCAGTAGGTATTTCTTTTCCTTTCATGATGTAACCAATATTTCTATCGATTTCTTTCATTACATCTTCTTTAGTAGTTTCTAATCCAAATTGCCCTTTTTTTGCATTGTACATCATAGGAGCAATATTTTTATAATTTTCACCAAAGTAACTTGCATCTTGTGGAGATTCAAACCTCATTGCTTCTTTGTTATATGGATTAGCATATCTATTAAAAAATAGATTTCCATCTTGTCCTTCTTGTATTATTGGAAACATTATATTGCCATCACCAGTAGTGTAATGAGTTCCTGTTGCTCCTGCTGGCACATCTACTTTTTCGTCATAAAACATTTCGTTTCCAGTAAATGTGTATGTTTTGGGATATAGTGACGTCATACGCTTTGCAGCATTATTTCCAAACTCCGCATCAGTTGCCATTCTTGCTTTCATCATTCCAGTCATAGCAGCTGTATAATCATCAGACACTGGATTGTAATCAGAAAACATATTTGTTGGTGCCTCAGGCAAGTTTGCCTCTAAACCATCTTGTCCTTTTTTCCAACCGGCAGCATTCTTAGCAAAGTTAGCCATTTTGACTACAGATGGAGAATACTCTTCTTTGTTAGCCATTACTTTACTTGCTGCTTCTTGTACGCCCATGTCATGATTTTGGGCCCATGCTGTAAACTTGCCACGGTTTTCTGGTTTGATGTAGATGCCGGAACGTGCTTTTAAGTATGGGTTAGTTTCGCCTCCATATCTTTTTTGGTTTAACTGACTTGCTCCGGCAGCTGTAGCTCCAGTTCCAATTACTCCAGGAATGACAGCTGGATATTTATTTAAAAGAACTGACATTCTTTTTCTAAAGTCTGGAGTATTTTTCATAAAACCTTTCATCCTATCATTTGAACTTGTATTCATAAACTTATCAACCATATCTTCTGTAACATTATCCCATTCATTTTTTAATATCCCTTCATCCATCATATTAGTTCTAAACTCTCTAAGATGTGCATATGGTTCTGCTCTTGTTGTTAAATAACCAACACCTTCTTTTGGTTTTTCTTTTAATAAAGATTTATCTATTCCTGGAAATTCATCAAAGTATCCTGGAAAAGGTTCATCTGATCTATCTACATTTTTTGTAAGCCAATCTAATATTTCTTGATCTGCAGGTGTTTTATTTAAATCTTTCCAACTATATTTAAAATCAGTTGGATTTATACCAGAACTATATCTTTTTTTAGCAGCTAAATATTGCAAAGCATGGCCTATCTCGTGTGCAGCAGTATTCATTGGGGTTAACCCTAAATCAGCATATTGCGATATTTGTTTAAAATCTACATTTACATATGGATTTCCAGTAATATCTATTTTACCAGGCAAAGCTTTACTTCCACCTCCAGTAAATTCTAAATCAATATCATTTAAATCTTCAGGAGTAAGACCAAAGTTTGCCAATCTCCTTTTTCCTTCCTCAGTTGTTTTAAGCCTATTTAATAAATCGTTTTTATATGTAGTTATTTCTTCTATTTCTTTTACATTCGGAATCTTTGCTGTTACATCATCAACTGTTTTTGCAGCTGTTGCCATGGAAGATTCTGGTAAAACAGGTTGTCTTTGTCTTTGTAACGCTTTAGCAGCATCAATACTTTCATCTGCAAATCTTAATCCTGTATTTATATTTATTCTAGGTACCTTTCCTAATAATCTTGGTGCAAGCGATAAACCTTTTGATATAGGTTTTACAAAAGGAGCTGCAAGTCCAAGAACATCTGCTGTATTAGCAAGTCCCTGCAAATCTTCATCGCTAATATCAAAAAATGGTTTTCCTTGCATATAGTTATATGTATTCATTGCAAGACCTGGAGTGGTAAAATTATATAAAACATTACCAGCGCCAGATATATTTTTCATTGGATCTTCAGCAAACCTTGCAGCACCTTTAATTCCAGAAAATTCTAAAAATGGATCTGCAACTGCATCTCTTCCTTCTCTTACAGCAAAAGCAACTGGATCTTTTTCGCGTTCTCTTTGTTGCTTTAATAATGCAGGAGCTTCAGCTGTAACAACTGCTTCTTCTGTGCTGTAACGTACTGGCATGCCATCATAATCGACAGACATTAAATTACCAGATTCATACGCATCTTTATATTCTTGACTTCCTTTATATACTTGTCTTCCATCTATAGTAACTGGTTTTGCTTGTGGAATATCTTTATAACCTTGCAAATACAATGTTTCTGTTCCGTATTGTGCTTTTATATATGGATTATTTACTTCACCTCCATTTGCCCAAGTAGCGCGTGCGTATGCTCTAAAGTATGGATTATCTCTAAGATTGTCAGCATGCCTAGAATAAAACGCTTCTTTGCCTAACTTTGAATCACCGCGTTCTCCCATGTTAGGGTCGCCAAAATATTTTTTAGTTCCATCGGGACCTGTAACAACATGTGTTTTACCTTTACGTTCGTCGGTTTTTCTAACAACATATCCACCTTCTCCCATTTCCTGCTGTTTGATTTTCTTTTCTTGTTCAAGCATTTGTTCTGTTGGCTTTTTTCCAGAACCTTTGTTTGCTCTAATGTTATCCCACAATCCACGCTGGGAGTACGAACCATCGGCACGTTTAATCATAGAGCCATTTCTTGCTGTAATACCGTATGGATTTGTGTTATTGTTTGACATAGATTTTTGATTTTGTGCAAGAATCATTAAATTTTTAAACTTCTTATATCCTTCGTTTATTTCATCTTCTGTAAAATCTCTTCCTTTTTTGACTCTATCTTCTCCGTAAATAGATTTAAGCATCATGTCAGATTCTTCATTTTTAAACTCATTTGGATTATCGCTATATTGTTGAGGATTTAAAATGTATTTAAAATGTTCTAAACTAACATCGTCTCCATATTTCCACGTTTTGCCAAAGTTTACTTTGTCTATAGGAGCATTTTCAAGTAAGTTTTCTACTTGTCTTTTGCCTGCCTTTACTTCAGTTGGCATAGAATAATAAGGATGTGGTACAGTATTTTCTTTTATTGTTTGTAAAGCAAAAGGTGTATGATTCCACACTGGTGCATAAATAGGTGTACCTTCATTATCACCATAATATTCTAAAGAGCTTTTATCGTTAGGAGAAGCAACATCACCAATATGACCACCTATTTCATGTTGTATAGCAGACCTTGCAATGTTTTCAAATTGCAATAAACTAGGATTAATGCCAGCTTTAGTTTTGTTTTGTTTTTCTAATGATAATGCATAACCTTTTGATGGATCGTTTAGATCAATAATTTTTGCCATTTTAGAATACTGTAAATCAGGTTCTATTAAACCTCTTGCTCCAGGCTGCTCTGTAAATACATCATTAAAATTATCGTATTGATAATCTATGTTTTCATAGTTTGCAATTCTATTATTTCTTTCTTGTTCTATTTCACTTTCATTCCATCCTGACATTTTACCTTCATAAGCAAACTTATTTCTAAAAGCTTCACTACTAACTTTATTTTTTGCTTTTTGTAGTTCTTCATTATATATTTGAAGCATCTTTGCTCTTTTTTCTGCTTCAGTAGGAGTGATTGGATTTACAGGATTTGCATTAGTAATACCGCCAACTGCCATCATAGGTTTTTCATAAACCATTTTACCAGGAAACTTATATTCTTTATT
>Ga0315903_10007810_pt1 | contig 13315 bp, 21 predicted proteins | sample LakEriMetagenome_7_FD_203524 | JGI IMG/M metagenome (GOLD analysis project Ga0315903, IMG submission 203524) | Freshwater fungal communities from buoy surface, Lake Erie, Ohio, United States - Buoy 2 MA119 | ecosystem: Environmental > Aquatic > Freshwater > Lake | place: USA: Lake Erie, Ohio...
CCAACGGGAGCAGACCCGAAAATATCTTGCGGCCTCTTCTGCATGAGCGAGGCCGATTCATTCTCTTCACAGAACGCAATAGGTGAGCCAGCGGCGGGCTCACCGACTCACTGAAACCAAACAAGAGCCTTCCGCCGCTTGGCTCGACCGACTTGTTCGCCTTATGGCCAGACCCCGAATTAACCCCAAGATGCACCGAAAAAACGTCACTCTCACTCTCGACCCGCGAACGCTGGAAGCGGCGATGAAGGAATGCAACGCGCAAGGATACAGTCTCAGCGTGACCGTGGATGCCCTGCTCACCGATTGGATGGTGGCTTGCAAAACTGGCAAATCCAGCGGGCCGAAGTGGAAGACTCTCGGGCTGGCTACCATGCTCGCCAGCATTGATGACCGGTGGCGGCGCGAGATGGGATACACAGGCCGACCCGTAAGGAAGTCCGAATACTGGTTGAACATGGCCAAGCGGCTTTCTGAGGCGAACGAACGAGGTCTGGCAACCGCGCCAGGGAAGCCCGAAGAGCACGAATGACGTTATCGCGGTTGCCAGCACCGACCTTGTTCGATGGCCGAATTACCAACCAACTCCGCAACAATATGAGCAAAGATGTGAACAACAAAAAAGCATGGGAAGCCGCCTTCATCAAGCCCATCGCCAAGGTGATGAAGGATCGAGGAATCGCATACCTGCTGATCACCCTCCGCGATGACGGAAAGGCAGCCTACGTCATGGAACCGATGGAGGAAGAATGCCCGCACAACATGGGCCACGAACTAAACGGCGTGGGCATGTGGATCTGCCTTGGGTGCCGTGCCGACATCACCCCGGAACTCAGTCCATCGAACGACAAAATCCACCCATGACTGCCCGCCCTGACGCTCCGAATCCACCTGAAACTGCCGCCGGGCAGTCATTGGGTGCGATGCCTTGTTCGCTTTCTTCGAGGGATCACGCCTGCTTCAAGGCCGCTCACGTCGAATGGGGAACGCCGCCGGATCTCTACGCCGCTCTCGATGCAGAGTTCGGATTCACGCTCGACCCGTGCAAACCTGGGCAAGTGTGGGACGGGACGGCAATCCGATGGGATGGTCAGAGAGTCTATTGCAACCCGCCGTATGGCCGGACGATTGGCGTCTGGCTGGCCAAAGGTCCCGAGGCGGATGTCGCCGTCTTCCTGCTACCAGCAAGGACAGACACAAGATGGTTCCACGAACACGCGCTAAAGGCCGATGAAATCCGATTCTTCAAGGGCCGCCTGCGCTTCAACGAAGGCCACGTCTCACCAGCGGACTACACGAAACGGTTCAAGGACATCCAAGCCGCGCCGTTCCCCTCGATGCTGGTGATTTTCAGTAAAGCGAACAAGTTATTATAGCACCAATGACAAGGAACCGCTGGCAACGTAAGCGTCGATTTTCGTCCGAAACGGCGCGGAAAATGGGGATTGCATCGCAAAAGGCGCAAGCAGAACGGCGCATGTTGGACATTGACCACCGCGCGCTTGCCGAGATTGAGATTGAAAACCTGCCACGCCGAACCGGGGACGCTTTGGGCTGTTTGCAATGGCACGACTTCCGAACCGGGCGCGTCCGTCGCTGGACTGTCCGCATCGGTGACAGGCGGGACCGGATCACCATCGAAAAGCCCGGAGGGAAGCCATCGAAAAGCCACGGATGGACATGGTTTTTAGTGATGCTGAGAAAACGCATTTGCTCGTGAGGGGATCACAAGGGGAACATAGCTGGAAAACCCATACAGGAGTAAATGCACGAGGACGGGATCGAACCGTCATAGCGGGGGATCACCACGTTCCGTTGTGTGGGTCAACGTGATGGATTTCAGTGTCTTGATGGGATTTCGATTTCTTCATGTTAAGTGGGGATTTCAGGGGTGAGGGGGTCACGAGGGGAACACGGCGAACCACGCCTCCGCTTGATCCTTCCCCGCGGCGTCAACGTAGGAGCGCCGGGCTTCGCTCTCCGAGTTACCGGCCTCACCGGCAGCTTGGCTTATACCCACGAGCGCCGCGCGGAACGTGATCCACGAATGGCGGAGCGCGTTTCGCTTCCATCCACCAATGAGTTTTCCCAGCCGTGTGGTTTCCGCCATGGCGCGGCCCTCCCCTGCGCTTGGCGGGATGCGCGGGGCCATGCGCCCGGACTCCTTGGCGATGGGGCGTAACCACGCATCAAGCGCCGGGAGGATGGGAATGACGCGCCGCCTGCCCGTCTTGGAGGTTGAGGGCCGAACAATTACCAACCCACGATCCCAATGGAAATCCGACCAATCGAGCGGGGGTTTGTCGCTGTGTTTGATTGGCGCGATTTCCTCAGTCCTGATGCCCAAAAAAGCGGCGCATGCCAGCCATGGCAAATATGGAGCGGACACGTTTGAGAGCATCACCCGGAGTTCATCCGCGGTGTAGATCGCCGGGATGCCGTGAACGACCGGAGGAAGGTCAAGCAAGGCCGGAAGGTCCGCGGAGTCCTTGTCGGTCATTCCATTGCGCGCCGCCCACCGCCAGAACGTCACCCACGTTTGCCGGATGTTGGAAAGCGTGCGCGGAGCCGCTTCCGGAAGGATTGCCCGGAGGTCGGTTATGCAGATTTCCGACATGGGACGATCCGCAAGGGGATCGAGAAGCGACAAGTAGCGCGTGAGGTTGCGGCGATGGTAGTGCCCGGCAGTAGTTGACTTGGCTGCCAAGAAATCCGCCTGCGCGAATGACAACGGCACCCGTGGCCGGTGGCGCTTCCGCCATTCGGCAAACGCCCGAACATCGGAAAGGGTGGGGGTCAGTTCTAGGAACTGTTTCACAGTCAAAAGCTGGTCCGGACTGAGTTCATTCAGGCTGACGTGTCCGCGGTAGAGAGTGCGAGCGTAGGCCAACGCCTCGCGCTTTGCCGCTTCCTCACTGGCGCGCGTCACGGCTTTACCTTGCTTCTTGAAGCGCCAATACTGACGCCCGCTGGGATGCGTCCACGGATAGACCGTGACGCTGACTGACTTGTATTTGACGACCGTGCTCATGGCATGTTAGGTTGGCACCGCATGAAAGCGATTGCCCTGATTTTGCCGCTCTTTCTGGCGGCGTGTGACGATGGCGCGAAACGCGCGGAACTGGAACGGCAACACCGTGTCAATGACGCCATCCTTGCGCGTCTGGAACAGGTGGAAACCTCGCGCGACGACACCCCTATTCCGCGCCTGCCTCCCGCGCGGGGAATGGCGGACTTTGCCGACGAGTGGGCAGCGCAAGACCGGGAGGATGCCGCAGCTTTGGAGGTAGAGCGAGCGGCGATTGAGGCGAACTTGCAACAGGAGCGGAGGCACCGGGAAACCATGGGTGAATTGCGGAGGATGCGGGTGGAGAAACGGGAGTGATTTACATGCCGCTGGTCTTTTCCAAAATCCAGCGGGTCAACAAGGCGGACATCGAGCAATCTTCTTTTTCTGCGGCACGCCTCAGCATTTCCAGAGTTGTGCTAGAAATACTGAAATTGTGACGGCCTTTCGGGGTTTTTTGAGCCACCTTTTTTTGTGGTTTCGCGTCCATGACGGGAGGACAATACCCCCCCCCGGCTATAATCACAAAATGATTTTTTGTGCGCAATTTTAATCATAGTGATATTTCCCACTTGCTTACTACACACTCATTGCGCATTCATTCGCCACGCAATGAGCAAGCAAGCCACTCCAAAAAAACAACGGGGCCGTCCCACCAAACAGGTGACAAAAGTGCGGCAAAACATAGTCCTGAATCCGGGCGTCCGCACCAAGGCGATGAAAGCCGCTTTCAATGACGGCCTGAGCCTTTCCACTTGGATCGAGCAACTCATTCGGGAGAGACTGGCATGAACACCCTCACCCTCACCCCCGAGCAACTTGATACCGTGCTTGCCGAGGCCAAGGCGGAGGTCGTTGCCACCATCATGGCGAAGCACAGCGAGAAGCTGACGCTCGTATCCAAGGCGCAAGCCGCTGGCTTGCTGGACGTGGATGGCAAGACACTGGACAGCATGGGAATCCCCCGCGTGGTCCTCGCCTCCAAAAAGAAGATCGCTTACCGCTTGTCGGATATTGCCGAGTTCATTGAGAAGAACATCGAGCATTGAAAGATTTCCTCTCTTCAAACGCTTGGGTGGCGGCCAAGTAAAACAATGCCTGCCCTGTGTGGTTTCAAAATGAGCCGGAGAAGAGAGGAACCCAACGAAACATGAATATGAAAATCCACCCATCAACCGTCTGTCTGTCATGCGCCATCATGTTTTTGGCGTCCGTCGCACTTGGCCTTTACGCCATCACTCAGCGAAACGGCTTTGCCGTGGCTGGAGCTTGGGTCATGGCCTGCGTCTTTTTCTGCGCCTCCGCTTGGTATGGAAATGGAGGCAGGGCATGAACTTCACCGAACAGTTTATGCAGGCGTGTCGCCGCGCACGCGAGGAGAACATCAATGCGGTCACTGTGGTTCACGCTTTGACGCTTATCGGTCACTCTGACAACGGCGTGAAAATGACGACCATTGCCGACAAGGTGGGGTTTTCGACCGCTGCCGCAACCGGCCTGATTGACCAGCTTGAAAAGATGAATCTCGTGCGCCGCGAAAAGCATCAAACGGATCGCCGCATCATCATCGTCCAGATCACCACCGAGGGGCTTGCCTGCCTCGCCCGCATTTTCCCAACCAAATAAAGACATGAGCATGTTATCACAAATTACCCGCGGGCCAATCGCCCGACCTCACTTCATCGGACTTTACGGCCCCGGCGGCGTGGGCAAGTCCACATTCGCCGCCGCCGCACCGAAGCCCATCTTCATCGGCACTGACGACGGCACCGGCACGATGGACGTTGCCCGCCTCCCAATCCTTGAGAACTGGCAACAGGCAATCGCGGCCATCGACACGTTGCAAAACGAGACGCACGATTTTGAAACTGCGGTGATCGACACCGTGAACGGATTGGAACCCCTGCTTTGGGCGTTTCTCTGCAAGGAGGCCCGTTGCAATTCGATTGAGGAAATCGACGGAGGTTTCGGCAAGGGATACGTCCGCGCGACCGAACAATGGGTTGAGTATTTCAAGAAGCTCAAGCGCCTGCGTAACAAGATGAACGTGGTCACGCTCGGCCATGCCATCGTCAAGACGGTGGAGGATGTTATCGAGGGCGAGCGGTATGACCGCTACTTGCTCAAGATGCACCAGCAAGCCGCCGCGGCGTGGCATGAGGCGGTGGATTGTATGTTCTTCGCCAAGTTCGATCAATCATTCCGCAAGGAAAAGGGCGCGAAGAAAGCCCGCGCCATGGGAGAGGGCAAGCGCGTGATGTTCACGGAAGAGCGCCCCGGATTCCTCGCCAAGTCCCGCTTCGACCTTCCATCCGAAATGGAACTGTCATGGGACGACTTCGCCGCCCGCGCCGCGGTCGCCAAGGTCCACGCCAGCACGGACGACCTCGCCCGCGTGTTCAAGGGCATCGAGGACGACGCGACAGCATACCTCCTGTCAATCGGCTGGCTCTTGGAAGGGCAAAAGCTCTCAGACCTCAAGGAAGCCAAGCGCAAGAACATCCTGAACAAAGCAGACGCCTTCCGCAAAGCCGTGACCGAGCACGCCGCCGAAAAGAATCAACCCGAACCCCAACCAACCGAAACCAATGAGTGAAGAAACCGACCAACTGCCGAGCAATATGTTTGCCCGCACCCTGTCAGAAGTCTCCCATGGCGACCTTGCCGAACAGGCAAGCGAGCAACTTGCGGAACTTGTCGCCGCCGTAGGCGAGACTGCCAAAAAAGGCACGCTTACCCTGACGCTGGAAATCAAACCGCGCGGCCATGACTCCGGCCAAGTGGAAGTCTCCGGAACCGTGAAATGCAGCGTTCCCGTGCCCGACATCGCGCCCAGCATGTTCTTCGTCCACGAGGGCCAGCTTGTCCGCGACAACCCGAAGCAACTCAAGCTGCCGTTCGGTGAAAAGCCGAAGGTAGTCACCCCAAAAGCCGCCAACCAGTAAAGCCATGTCAAAATATCAAGACTGCGCCATGACTGAACCGATTTCCAGTCCGGTGGATAGCATTTTGAATCAAATCAACACCGCCATTCTGTGCAACTCGGAAGCTGTCGAGCGCCTTGCATGCCGCACTGAAAGAATCCGGCTCTCCCATCCTGCCTGTCCGACCAACATGAAAGACGTACGCGATCAACCAGCCGTCAGCCACCTTGAAGAAGTGCTCACGGAAATTCTGACCCGCATAACCCGCAACACCGACAACCTCAACAACCTCACCGACGAAATCCGCCTCTAAAACCATGATCCAAGAACTCATCAACGCCCTGCGCGTTCCAAACAACAAAGGCGGGGTGTCCATCCCGCCCGGTCACAAGATCGTCCCCGACGAGCTTTTCACGCTGCCCGATTACCCGAAAGGGCACGTTCAGGCGGAATCCATCGACGCGCTGCTTGATTACATCTGGCTGCACCTCAGCGACCAAACCGTCGTGCTCGCCAGTCTGAGCGCAATGAACATTGCCGCGATTTTCGATTGGCACGACAACGAAGTGAACGGATGGGGAGAGCACTCCGCCACATTCCCGCTGCAATTCACCCGCGAATGGCAGGACTGGACGCGCATCAGCGGCCAGCCGCTCACACAACAGAAGTTCGCGGAGTTCATCGAAGAGCACCTTGATGACATCATGGAACCGAAAGCCGCCGACGTGCTAACCGTGGCCACCAGCCTGTCAGGTATGCGCAAGGTTTCCTTCACCAATGCCGTGCGCCTGCAAAATGGCGACACCTCGCTTTGCTGGGAGGAAACCACGGACGCCAAGGCCGCGGGGGACGTGCGCGTTCCATCCGGGTTGAAACTCCGCATCCCCGTATTCAAGGGCGCGGAGGAATCCACCACGTTTGAGGTTTCCGGCTTGTTCCGCTACCGCATCCAAGAGGGCAAGCTGTCTTTCGAGGTCAAGCTCCTGCATTGCGACAATATCGCGGAACTCGCGTTTGACGAAGTGGTGAAGTCTCTCACCGCTAGCCTGCGAGCGAAAAACAAGAGCCTCCCGCCAGTCATTCGCGGATCAATCCGCACGCTTCCCCGCCCACTCATTGAAAGCCACATTTACACCGCATAACCATGGACCCACGCAATTACACCTATCAGGAACCCGAGGAAAAGAGCTTTGAGCCGCTTCCCAAGGGGGATTACCCGTTCATTCTGCTTGAAGTGAACGCCATGACCACCACTCAGAAAACCGGCCATGCCATGCTGCCGGTCAAGTTTGAGTTCCACGGCCCGGACGATCACAAGGTTCACGTCTATGAGAACTTTGTTTTCTCCGACGCCGCCGCGTGGAAGATCAACCAGTTCCTCAAGTGCATTTGCGGCGGGTCGATTGATCCGGGCCGCAAGGTGGATTTCGAGTCGCCTGACTTCATCAAGTGGATAATGAAACAGCGCGGCACCGCACGCCTTGGCATCGAGCGCGTGCAAGGCAAAACGAAGGATTACGACCGCAACAAGATCGAGACTTTCCTTTACGACAAGCCAGCCGTGAAGGGATCGACGGTTTCCACGCCGCCAGCCAAGGCCCAGCCGCCTTCCGCTCCGGTGGAGGATGAATCGGATGATATTCCATTTTAGACCATTTCCCAACCATAAGCCCCGATGCCAGTAGCGGACCAACTCAGAGCAGGCCATTTCCTGCGCGATCCGTGAAGGGATGGCAAGTGGCAGGGGCGAACATACTGATGCGCCAAACGCGGGCAGGAACAGCGTGACCAGCCGGAGAGACGGCACAAACGAAGTGGCGGCGTGGAGTGACACGCAGCGAAAGCACGGGAAACAGCGGCCAGCGGCGCAAGCAAAAGCGGCACGCACCGATTGAGGCGATAAACTGCCTCCCACTTCACCCATTCTCACAAAAGTCCGAACCATGCACACCGCACAAAGAACCGAGGCTCTTGCCAGCCTCCAAACGCAACTTGCCAACACCTCCGGAGACATCCAAGTGATGAAACAAATAAGGCGATACAAGCCACGAGCGGGAACGCGCCACCTGAATCAACTCGTCGCTATCCGCGCCAGCCTTCAAGCCAAAATCGCACGCTTCTAACCAACACAAAAAGACATGAACATTTTACATTTGGAAATCAACGACCTGAAACGAATCTCCGCCATCGAGATTGACCCTGCCACCGGCAAGCCCGTGATCCTGACCGGCGACAACGGCCAAGGAAAAAGCTCCGTGCTCGACGGCATCCTCCTTGCGCTGTCCAACACCGGCTTGGATGATCCCATCCGCCACGGACGCCCGGCAGCCAACATCAAGCTCACGCTTGGCGCTGACAAAGCGGAATACCTGCTGGAACGCAAGATCACGAAGAAAGGCAGCTACCTCACCCTGACCACCGCGGAAGGATTGCCGGTGCAGAAGGCGCAAACTTTCCTCAACGGCCTGCTTGGCAACTACGCTTTTGATCCTTTGGAGTTCACCCGCCTCAAGCCGAGGGATCAAGTGGAGGCGCTGAAAGCCGCCGCCGGGCTGGACTTCTCCGACCTCGACGCCAAACGCGCTAGATATTATGTCGAACGCACTACGGTAGGCCGCGACGGCAAAGAAGCCGCCGCCCAGCTTACCGCCGTGCCGGAACCCTCGGAGGGCGTGCCGTCCGAGGAAGTGAGCGCCGCCGAACTGGTGGGCACGCTGTCAGATTTGGAATCCAAGGCGCGGGTGGTTGAAAAACTCGCCAGCGATTCCGTAGCGGCAGACAAGCGCCGCCGGGATGCTATTTCACGCATCGAACAGATTGAAAAAGAAATGGCGGAGGCCCGCGTTGAGTTCAAGGACGCTGACGACGCAAGCATCCTCGCGCGTGAGGAATACGCCAAGGCCAAGGGTGCCGCGCCCGCGCCGGAGCAAATCACCGAAGCCCGCAACGCCATCGCCAAGGTTGACGAAACCAACCGCGCCGTGCGCCAAGCGCGCAAGCACAAGGAACTTTCCGAGCGCGTGACAAAGCTTCGCTCAGAGTATGCCACGCTGGACCGGCGGATTGAGGAAATCGACATCGAGAAGTCGAACGCCATCAAGGAAGCCGCGCTTCCCATCGACGGGCTGGAACTGACGGATGAAGGAGTGTTGATGAACGGCGTGTTCTTCTCCCAGCTTTCCACCGCGGAGCAAATCAGGATTTCGGCATTGGTCGCTATGAGTCAAAACCCGGACCTGCGAATCATCCTGATCCGCGAGGGCGCTTTGATGAACTCCGCCAACCTCAAGATGCTCTCCGGCCTTGCCGCGGAGCGCGGGTTCCAATGTTGGATCGAAAAATTCTCGGAATCGCCCGGCAATGAGGGGCTACACATTGAGGACGGCGCGATTGCCTATGTGGACGGGAAGGAGGTCGCGCCATGAGCGAACCATCCTCAGAAAACTCCTTCATCGGCGTTGCCACCTTCACCGACCATCAAGGCAAGGTCATCATCATTGCCGCGGAAAGCGCGGAAGTGCTGAAAGCCTACCTTGCAGCAAGCAACGTGAAGGGCGTCCCATTCGCCCGCAAAGCCGCCATCATTCTCGGACCCGAAGCCCCAACAAAACATGAAGATCAACCGCAAAGCTGAAAGCTCCCACTGGTATCACCGTGACGGCACCGCCTGTCACGAGGTCATTGGAAAATCCACCGGGCTGCCGCGCCCAACCACCGTGGCGGACGCGCGCAAGATGAACCTTGTGCCGTCAGTCACGAATATCTTGGGCATGAAAGCCAAGCCCGCGCTCACAACATGGTTGCAGGACAACGCGATCCGCGCGGCGCTCACCACCCCGCAAAATCCCGGCGAACCGGAAGAGCAATGGCATTCCCGCATTGCCGAGGAAAGCGACCGCATCGGGCGCGAGGCTGCCGAATGGGGAACGCTCTTGCACGAGCAGGTTGAATCCTACGCCACCACCGGGGCATTCACCGCCACGGGCGAGATTCTGGATTACGTCCGCGGCGTGGAAAAATGGCTGAAAGAGGAAATCGAAACCACGATTTCCGCCGAGCAATCGGTTGTTGGCGAGCTTGGCTATGCCGGACGCCTCGACCTGTATGCGATCCGAAAGAACGGACGCCGCGCGGTGATCGACTTCAAATCCCAGCGACTCAAAGGCAAGCGCGCCCCCGGCTTTTACAAGGAGTGGGCCATGCAGCTTGCCGCCTATGCGGACGCATTGAAGGAAGAGGGGGATAACCCGCCGGACCTGATTTCCGTCATCATCCCGGCAGACGTGCCGGGGGATGTCTATGTCAAGCAATGGGACAACGGCCCGGCTGCGCTGGATGCCTTCCATGCCTGCTTCCGCCTGTGGTGCTTTGAAAAGGATTACACGCCATGAAAGAGCGCCCGATACTCATGTCCGCGCCGATGGTCCGCGCCATCCTCGATGGTCGAAAGACTCAGACGCGGCGGATTGTGAAACCGCAACCCATGGCCGTGCGGCACACCGATCAAGGCCCGGTTCCAATGTGCCATCCTCCACTTCAATCGTTTGCCATGCGCTGCCCTTACGGCAAGCCCGGAGACAGGCTATGGGTGAAGGAAAACTTCCACCTTGGCGCATTCCACCTTGATACATGCGTCAAAGAATCCCCCGCTCAAGGCGCGATCATCGCTTACGCGGAAGGAAAAAAAACCTGCTTTCGTCACATGACGGATGCCGAAGTGCAACGATGCAGACTCAAGCCTGATCCCCGGCCATGGGCGGAAAGCAAAACCATTCCTTGCCTTCTCATGCCTCGATGGGCCAGCCGCATCGCGATGGAAATCGAATCCATCCGCGCCGAGCGATTGCAGGACATCAGCGAAAGCGATGCGTGGGCGGAGGGGATTGGGCGAGTCGGTCATCCGCTTGAAGCTCTCTTCAATGTCATTTTCAATTTCCCCAAGCTGAACATTGGCGCTCTTGCGCTTTCGATGCCCGAAGACTTCACCTATGGAGATGACCCGAAATTTCCGTCCGACCGCGAGCGCATTACATGGGCCACAGCGCGAGGCGCTTATGCCGTCTTGTGGGAAGCCATCAACGGCACCGGAAGCTGGAGCTCTAATCCTTGGGTATGGAAAATCTCATTCAAACGCATCTGAATCATGCCGGTCGATTGGAACCGCTACCCTCGCAACTGGAAGCGCGTTGTGCGCGTCATCCGCCGCCGGTCGCGTGATTTGTGTGAGTGGTGTGGAGCGGAGAATTATGCTCCGCATCCAATCACCGGCAGCAAGGTCATTCTCACCACCGCCCACCTTGGCGAGCCATTCGCCATGAATGCGGACAAGCACGACAAGCATGACATCCGGGCCGAGAACCTTGCCCATCTTTGCCAACGCTGCCACTTGCGACACGACATCAAAGAGCATGTCGAAAACGCCCGCCTCACCCGCGAGGCTAAACGCCAACTCACCGAACCTCTTTTGCCATTATGACCGCCGCCGAAGTCTGCCGCAAGAAAAAGGCGTTCCGCCTCAAGGTTCATGCGGAGGTCTTCATCCTGCACCTGATGAACAACCCGAACCGCCAACACCGCACCGGCAAACTCTACGTTTACCAGTGCGACGTGTGCGAACTCTACCACCTCACTTCACGCGAAACCTTCGTCACCAAAGACGGAATCCATATCCACGACACACCATGACACCGACATTTGAACCATTCCCAAAAATCCCGCGCCTTTTCCGCGATTGCATCATCACTGAAAAGATCGACGGGACCAATGCCACCATCGCCATCATCGAGGATGGCGGACAGCCATACAGAGAAGCGATTTGCTCATGGCATCAGGACGGCGCAAGCTGGTCGATGCTGGCCGGATCGCGCACCCGCTGGATCACCCCTCAAAATGACAACCACGGATTCGCAAGATGGGTTGAAGAACGTCAACGCTCGTTGATGGCGCTTGGCCCCGGCATCCACCGCGGCGAGTGGTGGGGAAGCGGCATCCAGCGCGGATACGGACTCAAGGAAAAGCGCCTGAGTCTCTTCAACGTCTCCCGCTGGTGCCTGCACGATCAGGAACCACGGCGCATCCCCTCCCAAGACCCGCGCATTGAGAAATGGCAGGAGGTTCTTCCGACATGCGTCGGACTGGTGCCGGTGCTGTATCAAGGTCACTTCTCAACCCGCACCGTGGAAAGTTGCTGCAATCGTCTGCTTGTCCAAGGAAGCCAAGCGGCCCCCGGATTCCAAAAACCCGAAGGCGTAGTTGTTTTCCACACCGCCGCCAATGCGGGCTTCAAGGTCACGCTCGAAAAGGACGACGAACCGAAATCAAAGGCATGACCACCCGCGAACAAATCGACTGGCGCGTTCCTACCGCGAACGCATGGCAGGAAAACGAGCACAAGCTCCAAGTGGAGATTGTGAACCGCTCGCTTGCGCTGGCGGGGAAATATCCTGAAATCCTCCTTCTCCATGCCATCCCGTCCGGCGACTGGCGCGGATGGGGGACGGGTAAAAAGCTCAAGGCGGAAGGCGTTATTCCCGGCGTGCCGGACCTGTGCATGCCGGTCGCCCGCGGCGGATTCCATGGTTTCTACATGGAGTTGAAAAAAGCGGGCGGGCATGTCCGCCCGGATCAATGGGAGTTCATGGAGGCGCTGCACGAGCAGGGTTATTTCGTCCGCGTCTGCAACTCGGTGGGCGTGGCGCTTGAAATCATCATCAACTATTTGGAGGAAATGCCGTGATACTTCGTCCGTACCAGAATGCTTTCGTCAGCGGCGTGGCCCGAGGGTTCCACGAGGGATTCATGCGTCAGCTTGGCGTGCTTCCCACGGGCGGAGGAAAGACCATTTGTTTCGCTAACATCGCCCAACGCTTCCACGAGAAGCGTGGCGAGCGCACGCTGGTCCTCGCGCACCGGGAGGAACTTATCACGCAGGCGGCGGACAAGATCAAACAGGCAACCGGGTTGGAGGCGTCCATTGAAAAAGCCGGGGATCATGCCGACCGCTCCGCGCCGGTCGTGGTGGCATCCATCCAGACGATGCAGGGCGCGCGGCTGGAATCATGGAATCCGGATCACTTCGGACTGATCGTTTGCGACGAGGCTCACCACGTTCTTGCCGACCAGTGGCAAACCACGCTCGCCCGCTTCAACTCCCGCGTGCTGGGAGTGACCGCCACGCCCGACCGAGGGGACAAAAAAAACCTCGCCACGTTCTTTGAAAACCTCGCCTATGAAATCGGCATCCTCGACCTGATAAACCAAGGGTTTCTCGCGCCGGTCAAGATCAAGGCCGTGCCGCTCCGGATCGACCTTGCCGACGTGAAGA
>Ga0315903_10007811_pt1 | contig 13315 bp, 15 predicted proteins | sample LakEriMetagenome_7_FD_203524 | JGI IMG/M metagenome (GOLD analysis project Ga0315903, IMG submission 203524) | Freshwater fungal communities from buoy surface, Lake Erie, Ohio, United States - Buoy 2 MA119 | ecosystem: Environmental > Aquatic > Freshwater > Lake | place: USA: Lake Erie, Ohio...
AATATGGTATTCATTTCATTAAACGCAGCCGTTTTATCGTAATTGCTTTCTCTGTCTGGATGATACATTGAAACTTCATGTATGACACCAGCCTGTTCTTTTAATATGGTACTGAATATCATATCAAAACCCCAACCACTAAACACATGATGATACTTCCAAAACTCCAGTAAAGTTGGAATCATCGATGAATGAAACCAAGGTGCCATACCTTCGATGAAGTTTGTTTTACTCCATGACCAATCTTTGTTTTGGTGTAGAACGGCATGTGAAGATGCTGAACCTGCAATAGTGGACATTTGAAATAATTTCATGTCTTGTTCTTTTGCAATCTCTAAAGCACGATTCACACTTTGAATATCGGTTATAAGGTCATCGTCCCAAAAACCAATATAATCATAATCTCGCCAATCATAGGTTTCAAGGAAATGTTTTGCCAAGTCCCATTTGAAACCTGTATCTTTGATTAAAGTATCCCAAGTTCCTGGTTCCGGTTTAAAATCATTATAGTTGTAAGCAACAACTTCATAATTGCGGTGTGATTTTACAAAACGCCAATGATTTTCTTTATCATAGGCAGAATGGTGTTCAATGGGAATTCCAACAGGAACAAAGATTACATTACGCATATTTCTTCTCAATAATTTCTTTCCACTCAGGCACTCTATCATATTGATGAACAAGGTAGAACGGTTCACCTGTGCTTGTGCATACTAAACCATCTTTCATAATAGGTGATGCTTCAGATAACAATAATTTGAATTGGTTAATTTTACTTGGGTCTGCTGTTGTTCCTAATTGTGCAGCCCAACCTTCTTCTGAATTAGTAAATCGTGTTACATCTTTATATGTCTTAGTATTTAGCAACACATTTAAAGCGGCTTGGTCTGGACCACCGCCACCAGGAACATGTTGAGGTGCACCCGAGCAGGACATAAACATATTCAGAAATAAATCCAACATTGTTTGAAATTCACCTGATACTGTGCCAGCGTTGTAAATTAAATTATCTTTATTAGCTTCGTAAATTAGTGGACCAAAAGATAAAGTTAGGTTGTTTTTACCCCATGCTTCGTCTTTATATTTGATAGATTCTGTGGCAACATTAATCTTCTTGTCACCAAGGTTTTTTACTAACCAATCGGAAGGGTTGCGTTGAAAGACCACATCACGAACATCAGTTGAAATGATGTAACGATAATCTTTTTTGTTTTCTAAACGATTGAGGAAATACCAGATATGAATAAACCTTTCAAGCATGATGTTGAAATCTTGTTTGTATTCAAACCGTCTCAATTCATCATTACGCTTGAAAGCAATAATGGTATAATTGCGTTTTGTTAATTCTTCTACAACATCATAATCAATGTTGTAGCATATCATCACTTTTTCACCATTAAAACCGCAGGTGTCTAAAGAATTAACCCATGCTTTAATTTTATCAAATGTGTATCCTGTGATACACCCAATCACTATGTCTTTCATAACAACTCCACAAATTACATTTTATTATATTTTTTAAAACCTAAAATCTTACTTTGTCCCGGTGTATCTTTTTGATACGATTTAACTAAGGTACCTGTGCCATCTTGTCCTGCACCAGATTTAGGTAATATATCTGGATTAGGTGATTTCTTTTCTTCATTCACACTCTTATGTAGTTTAACTCCAGTAACATCTTGTACCAACTTCCAAGCCTCTTTATTCTTTTTTGATTTAATAAGAGATTGTAACACATTTTTGTCTTTATTAGAAGCTTTTGCGTAGAACTTTGCCAGTTCCATAACACCAATGTTACCAACATAAGCTGCTTCAGCCAATTGTTCAGAAAACCCGTGTTTAAAAAACTGAATACGATTTTCTTGTTTTCTCACCCATTCATCGGATGGTTTACCTTCGCCTTTATAATAAGCTAAAGGCCTTTGTGTTTTCTTTGATACTAATGCCCAACGGCCATTGACCTGTTTCAACATTACTTTATTGTCCTTACTGTTCCGTCTGGTTTGGCAAAAAATGCTTCAAACTTAATGTCTTTGAATTCATTTTGCAAACTTAAAAATACTCTAAGGTTATCTAGGCTGTCATCAAACAGTCTTACTCTAGCGAATTGTTTTGTATTCAAATAATTACGAATAATAATCATCTTTTGATTGGCTGTTCCACCAACATCTTTAATTTTGCCTGCTCGTTCAACACGAACTCTGTCAATATCAAAACCAAATTTTCTAAATGTTTCTAAAAATTTATCACGGTCATCAAAATCATCACGAGCAGTTACAATAATAACTTTACTTAATGGGTTATTTGAGCTGTTTCTAAGAATGGCTTTGGCTTTTGCCATCATGGCTTTAATTGGTTTTGATTCATTATAAAATTTCTCAGCATCTCTAAATTCATGGAAATCAAAACTTTCACCAGACTTTAACTGATATGTGTTATATGAATGTGGTTCTAACCTTTTCACCACTTTTTTACCACTCATAACAATCACTCTTGCTGTGGTATGGAATAAAGTATCGTCTATATCAAATATAGTTAAGCCGCCACCTTTTTCTTTTGCTTCAGTTAAGAATAATTTGAATGAAAACACATTAACCTCTAGTTAAAGTTAAAACTTTTTGCATTTGTTTTTCTAAAACAGGACCACGATTTGGCCAATGAATGTATGGTTGATTAGCTGACTTGTATAAGTTTGTTAAAAAAGGCATAATAATCTTTTCTACTTCAGCCAGTCTTGCTTTATACTCTTCAACTGTTTCATCTTTCTCAGCAATAACTGCTTGATATTCAGCCTCATCTACTGCGGTGAAACCAAAATCGTTATCACCATACTCTGCCATTATTTTATTAATATCATAAGCCATTTTTTTTATTCCAATTCTTTTTTCGTTGTCATATGCTAAATGAACTTCCACACCCACAAGTTGATTTTGCTTTAGGGTTGGTTATAACAAACTGTGAGCCTTTTAGTTTATCATTTACATAATCAATGATTGCGTTATCAAAATATTGCATACTCATCGCATCAACAAGTAACTGTTCTGATATTTCAAAATCATCATCGTTCTTAACATTTTCTAAAGTAAATCCATAATTAAATCCAGAGCAACCACCACCTTCTATAAAAGCCCTAACATATTTGGCTTGTTCATCAAGAAGTATTTCTTTTATTTGTTCAGTTGCATTTGCAGTTAATGTTATCATTTTTTTCTTTGTAATTGTTTATAGCCGCTCTGATAGCATCTTCTGCCAATATTGAGCAGTGAATTTTAACTGGCGGTAGTGCAAGTTCAGTAGCGATATCTGAGTTTTTGATGGCCTGCGCCTCATCCAAGTTCTTGCCCTTGAGCCACTCGGTGACAAGGCTAGAACTAGCAATAGCACTACCACACCCATAAGTTTTAAACTTCGCATCTTTAATTACGCCATCTTCCACTTCTATTTGCAATTTCATAACATCACCACAAGCTGGTGCACCAACCATTCCAGTTCCTACTTTATCGGAATTTTTGTCGAGACTTCCTACATTTCTAGGATTCTCATAGTGGTCTATTACTTTGTCACTATAAGACATTTATTTGTCCCAATTTTTTTGTGCATTGAAGTTTGCTTGACTGAATTCTAACCTGTCAACCAACTTAACTGCATTACCTTTTAGTTTATCCACGGCAACAAAGCCTTCAGGATTTGTAACTTTAAAACCATCTTCCGTTTTAAGGAAAGAACCAGTCACTTGTCTCAGTTGTTGTAGTTTTTTGATAATCATGGTTTTAGATTCTACTAAACCATTTTGCATATCAAAAATCTTTTTCAATTCTGTGGCAGAGTTTCTATAAAACCTCATAATTTCATTCTTCTCTGCTTGACGCTTGCGTTTTGTTTCTTCTTTTTTAGCCGCAAGTATTTCTCTATTTAATTTGTCTTCAATTGTTTTTATCAATTCTCTAACATGTTGATTGGTGTCCTTAATTTGTTCACCAGCTCTGACTTTAGAATTATTGAATGCTTTGATTTGTGTTAATATAGTTTCACTTGCTGATATTCTATTTAGCACAACAGGATTGATGGTTCTGAATAAGTTGCCAATGTCTGATAGAATGTATGTAATGTCTTTTGTTTCTTGTTCTGTGAATGTAGCTGTACCTGAAGCGTCAACAAAGTAAGCATCACGGAACCAAATATCTTTGGTTGTTGTCAAGTTTTTAATATCAATATTAAATGATGCCTTCATATCATCAAATGTTTTGCCTGTATATGAAGTATGAAACACGATACCCAATTGTGCAGCCATCATCATTTGTGCTAACTTTGAATCGGTAGGAACTGCATACACAATGGTATTTGGTTGAAAGGTGATATATTCCACACCATCAATATTGTGTGGTTTTAAATCGCCTTTAGTGAACATCATATCACCTTGTAAGACACCTTTGATGCCAAGTTTTGGTAAATATCTTAATGCAACTTTAAGTTTTTTATTCAGACCTTCAGCTGGGTGATTTGCATCGATATCAGCATCTGTATAATTTAACTTAGCACTTTTGTTAAACACACCTTTTGTGCCAACAAAGAATTTACCATTGTCAGGATTAACACCACAAAAAACGGCAGGTGCACCATCCCATTTTGTCGTTACATTGACTTTGTTTTCTGAATGTCCTGCTAACATATCTCTGAGTGAACGAAGAAAATTAATGGCATCACGAGCACCATTAACACCACGATTCAATACCTCGTCTTCAATATGTTCTAAATGAACATTCTTATTTTCTTTTGATTCTTCTAAGTATTCTGTAAATTTCATTTTAATATATCTTTAAAAATGGACCGTTTTTACCACCAAATTCTTTTTTTGCACCATAATATAAAGTTCTTAACCAATCATCCATCATTCCTTTTTTCTCAATCAGATGCCATGTTAGCGCCCAACGGAGACCAATTAACTTTGATGAGAAACGACCGGCTGAACTTCTTGTTTTATCTTCTGATAATATTGCATTACGAATAACTTCAGAGGCACCTTTTGTTTCTTTATTTCCCATTTTAACTTTCAATTCACCTAGGTCGATGAATCTACCAGCAACTTTTAGTTTAGCAAGTTTTTCAATATACTCAACCCAATATTTAATATTAGCATCTGTCCATTTACCCACAGGGTCAATGTTTGGGTCTTTACTTGCTGATGCTGGTCTTGGTAAATTAACTTTCTTTAAAAATGTATCTAATGCTTCAGAAGATACTTTACCAAGTTTTGCACCACCTGAACGGCCTTTTGGTGTTAAATCTGTTTGCACCAAATTTCTTGGTTGTGAATATTGAAAGTTACGAGCCTGACCGTGAATTTCTTCTTCACCAACAGTAAAGTCAAAAGCAAATTCACCTGTGTCAAACTCATTAGCATTTTTGTGACCAAAATCTAATAAAACTTTTACTGAACCAGGAACAACTTTAAAATCCAACTTTTTGCCTTTGCCACCAGCATTAGCAGTTTCAGCTTTGGCCTTTTGAGTTGATTTTTTAATAGCCTTCAAAGATACAGGTAACATATCTAAGTTAGCCATACAAAGTCTCATGTAATCATTTAAGGCCAATAAATTGGACTCTTTATCAGGACCTTTGGTTATATCTTTAATCTTTGCTTCTATTGCTTTTCTTTTGGCCTTTTTGACCATGTAAATGTCTGCTGGGTCCCAGCGGTCTTTAATGGAAACACCACATTTCTTTTTAGCAATATCTTCAATGAATGGCATAAAACCATCGTCACGGGAGTATTCGTAACCTTTACTGTTACCAATATAATCTTTTAAGGCTTCGGCTTGTTTTCTGTATGATTCAAGCCATTCAGTATTCACATCTTTATACACTTTTTTAACGGCCATAGCCAATTCTGCAAAGTGTTTATCGGGCCTTTTACCCTTCTCAATGTAGAGTTCAAAGTAAACCCTAGACCCGTTTTCCTGTTTGGCTGTTTCTATCGCATTACCGGCCATCTAATACTCCATAAGTTAGTGGAGTATTTATGCTAACACAATTACCTGATAATGTCAATCTCTTTTTCACCTGTCCAGACTTCTATTTCAGTCCTGAGGCGGTTTTCTGTTTTTAGATTTTCGAATCGATTGGTGGCCTTGTTTTTCCACCACTCAATGATGTTGGATAGATTGTGTTTATCATAGTTCTCATCTTTGATAAACTTGTCGGTTTTACCTAGAACCACATCCTTGAAGTTTTTGATACCATAGTTGCAATAGTAGTATCTTTTCTTCTCAGTTAAGGCCTTTGCCTTGTCGATGGTAAGCATAAACCTATCATAATCTTCTTTATGATTCTTTAATGCTGCTTTGGTCATGGAAATGATGGTATTACTAATCTTCAATTTACGACTTGAAGCGTCTTCTGGCACGATAGGACCACCATGGATTGTCTCAACATATTCTTTGATATTATCATATGGTTTACCATGCATCATTGGTAGAAAATCAGACTCGGTCACACCACCAAACCTTAGATAAGGTTTCATGCCATCATATTGTGATACCGCCTTTGTTGAACCATACAAACTGGTTGTTTCAAAGAGGCAAGTATTCATATCATACTTTTTATTAAGTCTTTCACGGACTTCGTGTGAACAACAAATAGCAGCCAAGAGTTTGCCACCAAGGTAATTGAAACCAAATGGTTGTGCAGGCACAATAACGAAACCCATACCTGCCGCTTTGTTAAACGATTTAGTGGTCTCCGTTTCATTTGTAATCACACAGCCTAGTAACTCATTACGAGGCTTCATCATAATCGTTGGAGACCCAATCCGTATGAATCCGACCCACTTCTGAGTGTTCTTCTCTAAGATGGCCAATCTGACATTTCTGCCTGGACTTGAGATATTAATATGAGAAGATATGATATCAAGGTATTGTTGCCATCTATCAGCATCCAAATCGACAATCTCAAAATCCATATCTTTTGGATGCATGGTGAAATCCGAGAACAAGTCTTCTTCTGGTCCCATGCCAGGCAAAGCAAAGGGCATTTCAGACAAAGCGTTTAACTTTTGGTCTCGCATATATTCATCAATGCGATTGAAATCACCAAAGTAGTCTTCAAACACTTTGGCACAATGTAACGCTTGCTCTCGGTTTAAACTCATTCGAAATCAAAATCCATAGTTTGTTGTGACATTAAGGCATGCTTGCCTAATTCATAAAGTCCAACCGCACAATAAAAATCTTTAGCGCAGGTTGTAATAATGACTTCATTATCTACATCCAAGGATGAAATTACAAACTCCGTAATCTGGCCAGATTTTACCATATCACGGAAACTATCAACAATTTCCAATAAATCTTTTTGATAGTTTTCAGCTTGTTTTTGTTCCTGTGTTACTAAACCAATTACTTTTTTATCACTCATACTTTTAACCCCTCAAAACTTTTAGTTTTAAATTTACTTTCACGGTTGCCAAATGTGTTTACTGGTTTGTCGTCTTCTTGGCCAGAATCAGCCAAGTTTTGTGCCGATGGTTCGGCATCATACAACCTCATCTTAGCACGGTCGATGCCAAGAACAAATCGTTTGTAATCATTAGGGTCGCCATAACGATTCTTCAACTGTTTGACCATAATCTGATTCAATGCTTCAAGTTCTTCATTACTTACAAGAGCAAACATAAAGTCGGCAGTTGCTGGCAAGCCAAATGATTCTGAAGTATCTTCAAGGCCAGGGTCGGAACTTGAATAACCACTTCTTGTCGTTTGTGTTGCACTTACAATTGGAACACCAGCTTCAACAGCCAAGCCTCTCAATTCTTCAGCAATAGATTTGATGTATGAATAACTATTCACATTGGCGCCAGGTTTAATTCTTGCAGAGCAACAAATATTCAAGTAATCAATAAAGATAATATCTGGTCTGAAATTCTTCTTTAAAGCCAAATCATTCAACAAAGCACGGAAATGTAATGCACTTGCTGATGCTGTTGGATATTCTTTGATAATTAATTTGCCGTGTGTTTTGTTTTTGAATACTTCAAACTTTCTTTCATAATCAGTTTTAGGTAAAGTGTGAAGTTCATTCAAATCAATATTTAGCAAATTAGCATCAATACGCTCAGCAATCTTTTCTTCTGCCATTTCCATAGTGATATACAAAACATTATGACCTTGTGATAAAGCACCGCCTGCCACATGGCACATGAATAACGATTTACCAACGCCTGTGCCTGCCAGAGCAATATTCAAGGTCTTAATTGGTAAACCGCCTTTTGTAATCTTATTGAAAAGGTCTAGGTCAAAACGAACACGAGATTCAACTTTATGATAAGAATCATAACGAGCATCATAATCTTGGATATAATCGTGACCAACATTATTGTCGAATGAAACACCAAGAGCATCACTTAGTAATTGTGGTATTTCACCCTTAGTTTTTTTATGGCCTTTATCATCAAGAATCGCCACAGATTCCATGATGGCATTGTAGATGGCTTTATCTTGGCAAAACTTTTCTGTTTGCTCAATCAACCATTGTGTTTCAGTAGGTTCACTTTTAGCCAAATCAAGTTCTTTGACCAACTCAATTGCTTCACGAACCTGTGGTTCAGTAAGATTTTTCTTTTCTGTAAAATTGATTACAAGAGCCTCGTGTGTCGGAGGATTCTTGTAGTGATTGATGAAGTCGAATACTTCTTTGAAAACTACCTTTTCGGTGTTATCTGTGAAGTATTCGGCTCGGAGAAATGGTAATACTTTTCTTGTGTAATCTTCATTGTAAATCAGATTCTTGAGAATCGTCTGTTCTAGTCTGTTCATTATATCGCTTCGATGTTATTAATTCTGTAAGTATTTCACCCATAATGGTATGCAATTTTTCATCTTTTGTCAAGTCATCTATGTCATGTTCACCTGAATTAACAATAGTATAACCGAATTGCAGCCTTGCTAGTTCACCCTCTTCAACCACCTTTGCTCGGTGATAATGATAAAGGACTCCTTTATACTCAGGCAAAAGGAGTCCAATACCAGTCAAATCTGATTCTTTGAATTCTACAAATTCAAAATCAATACCTTCTTTAAGCATCTTCGGCTTCTTCTTCCAAAACAGGAGTTTCTCCCATAATGTTTCCATAAGCAATTCCATATTTTTGATTTACGAATTCTTTAAACGGGTTTGATTTAAGTAATGGCGCCCAAAACTCATCTGTCTGTGTAGCATCAAACCTTACTTTGTCGCCAATCTCACCAGTTTCCTTATCGACCTTTGCATACCAGCCAGGACTTGGCTTAGATACAAATCCACCTTCAATTGCAATATCGACAAGGCCAGAATACTTTTGAATACCGCCATCGAAAGATACTGCGATAGGTATTTTAGATTTCTCTTTAACATACCGTGATTTCTCCACATTAATAATAAAATTGTAACCCACAATCTCGGTGCCATCTTTTTCTTGTTGACGACCAAGGATATAAATGTTGTCAGCAGAGTAATAAGAACCTGTGCCACCACCAACGATATCTTTAGGGAACATACCAATCTCTTTGTAAGTATGATTCACTACGACCATTGGAATATCTTTTAGATTTAAGTGTGGTGTGACCATACGGAACAAACTCTTAACTTGTTTAGCACGAGACATATCAGCAACTGATTTGCCTTCTAAAGCATCTTCAACTTCTTTCTTAGATGCCAAATTACCAATCGAATCAAGGATAATAATTAACTTATCACCACGATTCACTTCTTGTAACTGTTGCATAATATCAAACTTCAACTGTTCAATGTCAGTCAAAGGTGTATGCATAACTCTTTCCATATCAATTTGGAATGTTTCAAAGTATTTGATTGGTGTTCCAAACTCTGAATCATAGAACAACAAGGCTGCATCTGGATATTTGTCCATGTAAGCCTTTGCCATCAATAAAGAGAAAGCAGTTTTAAAGTGTTTAGATGGTCCTGCCCACATCGTAAGACCTGGTACAATACCACCATCTAGTTTACCTGATAATGCCACATTAATCATTGGCACTTCGGTAGGAATCATATCTTTGTCGTTAAAGAATTTAGATTTAGCAAGAATCGAACTATCTTTAATCGTTGAATTCTTTTTCAGTTTATCAAGCAAGCTCATATTAAAAGGTACCTCCGTCCATTTTGGTAATTTTTGATTTGGGAATTATTTCATTATTGTCATCTATAAAGGATTCTACACTAACAACAGGCTTAGTGTCAAGCACTTTTTTCTTCTTTGCCTTAACCTTTATTGTGGGTATTTGTATTGTAGATTCTTCTTTAAGTTTTCGGTATGTTTGATTTGCAGCTATGAGTAATAAGACTGCCAACGGGTCAAAGACCACAATGATAATCATAATAACTGCTCTTACTGCTTTATCTATAAAGTCCGGGTCATCTTTATCATAGAGAGCCTCGGCAATATACTTGATAGGACCAATCTCTGCCGCTAGTTTGTTTTCTTCAGTAAGTAATGGTAGTTTTTCGTTTGCAATCCGTTTCAACTCTGATTGAGTTTCTTGGATTTGATTGTCTATTTTTCTACTAGCAGTTGCTGGGTCTCCTGCTCTCTGTAAAAGGTAATTCAACCTTTCTTTTGCAATCTTCTCTTGTTGTTCTAAAGTTTTAATTTGAACACTATTTGCACCAATAACAATATTAGAATCAAGGTGTGCTTTTGAAAGGTAACCAAAAATACCCATTGAAGTAATCATCATTAGTAAGGTAATTGCCACTAAGAAATAGTAACGCATTATTCGCACAGTAACATTCCAATTGTTATAAAGCCAGGAAATTGTTACTAATTTAGATGCTTCTAATACCGAACCCATTAAAATAATTGGCCAATAAGAACCTGGAAATATTTGTGCAAGACCAATTACTGAATAATAAGCGGCTATTAAAGATAATCCGATTGCTGTTACGAAAGGTAATATGACTTGAATCATGGGTTGCTCTTATGATGAGGAACATCAAATACAAATGTTACTCTCGTTTCATCTCCTACATTGGCCGCACCATGTGGTTTCTTATTATCAAACCATAATAGAGTGCCTGGTTCTACAATCACTTCATCATCACCACAATGATATTTGTATCGACCTTGAATAGACAAATGGTATCTATCTTTGGTCAAATAGTAGGTGCCTTGGTCAATATGGGTGCCTACGATATCACCAACAGGTAGAGATAGAAAACCACACCGAGAGAATTTATGAAAATGTCTTTTTAAAAATCCAATAATTTCGGTGTGATGGTCATATGCAGGTGTATTAATACAAATTTCTGTGTTATAAGCCATTTCACCAGGTTTAGAAATTGCACCCATTACCAATTGTAATACACCAGCTTCAATTCTATGGAAGTCGGGGTCAATTTGTTCTGCACCTTGCATTGTTTTTTGAGAACCCCAATCGTCTTTGTATTTTTCTAATTGAGCTCTAATCTTAGAAACATTGATGCCTGTTTTGATAATTCTAATATCAGCCAAAGAAACCCTCCAACGAATTTCTCTTTTCAGTTGACCATTCCATACAATCTAAAACAACTTTGATTGGCTCAAGGAATGATTTGTCAAACTGTGTATCATAATCAATATAGCTTTGAAGACCAAACTCAGGAGGCAATCGACCAGGATAACTGATTACCATATCTTTGAATGGGTTTGGTTGTTTCAAATAAGTAAACTTTAATTTCTCACCATCTTGAATCTTAGGATATTTCTTTTCAAGTCCCAATTGTTTTAGATGGTGATTATAAAGAATAGCACCTTTCACATGGATTGGTGTGCCTTTCTTATACATTGTAACCGAATCAGAATACTCTTTAAGACCATTCAGACCTCGTGGGAAAGAAATGTCTTCAACAGGTAAGTTTTTAAACTCGGTTCTAAAGTCATCAATAAAAGTGTGAATGTCATCTTCGGTGCCTTGCAACATAATTCGTATAGACTGTCTCATCTTTTCACGAATAGCACTTGGTGTTGATGACTTCACCATTTCAAGACCCATCACTTTCATTTGAGGTTCATTATATTGGACACCTTCGTTGTTATACACATTAAGAATATAACGCTTCTTGGCAGTCCAGATACCTTTATCTGAAAGTGCTTCTCGTTTCATTTGCATCTTTTGTTCATATGCATGGACATACGAAGCAAGTGCCTGATAACTCTCGTCAATGTAAGGTTGTATTTTATCTTCGCAGACCTTGTCCATGAATCCGATGATTTCAGCAGTGTTGTTCTTTTTTGAATACACCTTATCAACAAGTGGACCAAGACGGAGATAAATCGAATCTGTATCTGAGGCGATAACATAATCTTCTTCCGTTTTCAATAATTTGTTCATGTATTGGTTGAGTTTCTTTTCAATCCAACGGATGGATAATTGACCAGCAAGTGTGACTGCCAATGCCATTCTTAAATCATAGAATCGGAAGTATTGCGAACCTAATGCACCGTAAGCGGAGTTTAGAGAAACTTTCTTTGCGAGTTGAAGGTTATCATATCTAGCAATACGGTTTTTAATTTCGTATTTTTTAGATTCATCTTTTTCATCTTCATACTCTTGTTTCGCCTTCAACATTAATTTTTTAAACTTTTTGCGGTCTTCATACATTTCTTCCAACATTTGTGGTAAGAAACCACGCTTGTCTGTTCTAAAGAACTGAGCGTTTGGTGTAATCGTTGCACCTTGAAGTTTTGATAAATCAACTTCTTGTTCCAACATTTTATCAACAGAAACATTTTGCATAATAATGCTTCGCATTTCTGGAGTATAATTTTGTGGTTCAATCAATGTTTCTGGTGAAATATTATATTGCATCATTAAGTGTGGGTATAGACTGTTAAGGTCGAATGATGCTACCCAATCGTGCTTGCCAACTTGTGGGTCTTTAACATAGGCGCCTTCAAATGCCGATGTTTTATCTTTCACAACTTTTGGTGGCACAACAATCTTTTTCTCAAGTAAGTAATTGTAGATGATTGAATCCCACATTCTTGTTTGAGCAAAGATGTCTTCATAGTTTGTTTTGGTGTCATAAGCCAAAGTCAAACCAAGTTCAATAAGTTTAAGTTTATTTTCGAGTTTGAATACTAACTCCACATCCTTAATGTTATATTCAATAAACTTTTGAAAGTTTAATCGATATAGTTGATGTAGGTTATCATACTCATCATATGACAATTTGTTTTCGCCAAGTTCTACATTAGCGATGTTATCAAGTTTATATGATTCTTGTGATTTACCACCTGGCGCATACCATCGATAGAGTTCAATATAATCTAAGAATGATACGCCAACAA
>Ga0315903_10007823_pt1 | contig 13304 bp, 8 predicted proteins | sample LakEriMetagenome_7_FD_203524 | JGI IMG/M metagenome (GOLD analysis project Ga0315903, IMG submission 203524) | Freshwater fungal communities from buoy surface, Lake Erie, Ohio, United States - Buoy 2 MA119 | ecosystem: Environmental > Aquatic > Freshwater > Lake | place: USA: Lake Erie, Ohio...
CCATAGGAGCATGCAGGCTACAAATACCAAAATGCCGATAAATATGTGCATGTAAAATGGTGATATCCGAAAAACCAATGATCCATTTAGGTTGATTGATAAAAACAGAAAAATCGAGCTGCTCAATCAAGCGGCCAGTACCATACCCCCCACGGGCGCAGAGAATGGCGCGAACCGAGCGATCGTCTAACATACGTTGCAGGTCGGTGCAGCGCTCTTGATCGGAGCCTGAAAAATAAGTGGTGGAGTTTCCACCTATCGTTGACCCGACCACCACCCTGTATCCCCATTCGCCCAAGACCTTTACACAGGTCTGTACCTTGTCCGCGGGCATATAACCGGCCGGACAAACAAGAGCGATCGTATCGCCCGGTTGCAAATAAGGAGGTTGTGTCATATTGCAGGTATAAAAAAGAATAAAGGTAATGAGCGCATCGCATTTTGGGACAAGGTTCGATTACGGTATTTTTGCAACCTGCATGAGCGCACCCAAACGATACCTGATTACCTCGGCCTTACCCTATGCTAACGGACTAAAACACGTAGGGCATTTAGCCGGCGCCTACATACCTGCCGATATTTATGTTCGTTACTTGCGAGCACAGCAACGAGACGTGGTGTTTGTATGCGGAAGTGACGAGCACGGAACAGCCATTCCCATTCAGGCTAAAAAAGAAGGCACCACGGCCCAGGCCATCATCGATAAGTATCACCAAGCGATGAAAGAGGACTTTGAAAAACTCTCCATCAGCTTCGACATCTATCACCGAACCAGTGCCGCCCTGCATCATCAAACAGCTACGGAGTTTTTTGACACACTCGAAAAACAAGGGGCGCTGCAAACCAAAGAGACCGAACAATTTTTCGATGAGGCGGCACAGAGTTTTTTAGCCGATCGCTATATTAAGGGCACCTGCCCTGCCTGTGGCAGTGATCGCGCTTTTGGTGACCAGTGCGAAACCTGTGGACGTTCGTTGAGTCCTGAGGAGTTACTGAACCCCGTCAGCACATTAAGTGGACAACCCCCTGTTAAGAAAAAAACGACGCATTGGTACTTGCCTCTTGACCAACACGAAGCCTTCTTACAAGATTGGATCCTTAAGCAACATCAAAAAGATTGGCGCCCAACTGTAGTTGGGCAATGCAAGGGCTGGATCGAAGGAGGACTACAACCCAGGGCCGTTACACGCGATTTAGACTGGGGAGTATCGTTACCCCCCCGAATAAAAGGAGCCGATGGCAAAGTACTCTACGTTTGGTTCGATGCCCCCATTGGCTACATTAGTGCTACCAAACAATGGGCACTAGACCATGGAAAAGACTGGACGCCCTATTGGCAAGACAAGGAAACCAAATTGGTTCACTTTATTGGAAAGGACAATATTGTGTTTCACTGCATTATTTTTCCGGTAATGCTAAAACTGCATGGGTATATTTTACCAGATAATGTACCTGCCAACGAGTTTCTAAATCTCGAAGGCGACAAGATGAGTACCAGCCGTAACTGGAAACTCGACATGCGTGACTACATCCAAGATTTTGTAGAAGCCCCCAATGGAGGACCGCAGTGCGTAGACATGCTACGTTATTACCTTACGCAGATCGCGCCAGAGACGAAAGACAGCGAGTTTACCTGGAAAGGATTTCAAGAAGCAGTGAATAGCGAACTCGTAGCCGTCTTTGGTAATTTTATCAATCGCACCTGGGTACTAATGCATAAACTATGCCAGGGAAAAGTGCCTCCTTTTCATGCAACTGCCAAAGATGAGACAGACGAGGAATTACTAAAGGCTCTTACCGAAGCTCCCCAAAAAATTGAAGCACTACTCGAACAATATAAATTCCGAGAAGCGCTTTTCGAGATCATCGATCTTTCTCGTAAGGGAAATCAATACATGCAAAAGAAGGAGCCCTGGATTGTGGCTAAACAAATCGAACAGGATCCCAGCGCCCAGGCTCGCATCGATAACTGCCTGCACTTGTGTTTGCAACTTACCGCCAATCTTGCCATTCTAATCAATCCCTTTATGCCCCATGCGGCCAAAACGCTGCTGCATCAAATGAAGGTGGTCGAAAAAATGTTGCAGTGGGAAAATGCCGGCAAGGTCAACTTACTTAAGACAGGTTATTCTCTGCGTGCCCCACAGCTACTATTCAGAAAAATCGAAGATCAAGAGATCTTGGCCCAGTTAGAAAAATTAAAGCAACGTACTATGTCTACGCCTGATACCGGTTCGGCCCTGCCAGCAGAAAAATCCATAGCCCCTGCAAAAGCCACCATTCAATACGATGACTTTGCCAAGCTAGAGTTAAAGACTGGTGTTATTCGTGCTGCCGAAAAAGTAGAGAAAGCCGACAAATTACTTTGCCTGCAGGTCGATCTGGGAAGCGAAACCCGCACTATCGTTAGTGGCATTGCCCTGCACTATGCCCCCGAGACCCTCATTGGCCAATCCGTTACAGTGGTCACCAACCTGGCGCCCCGAAAAATGAAAGGCATCGAAAGTAACGGTATGATCTTGATGGCCGAGGACGCGAACGGTAAACTCGTATTTATTCAACCGGCACAACCTATTGATCCGGGCGCTATCGTTAGCTGAGTTTTTCTTTTCAAACTGCAAACGCCGTAATTTAGTAGCAGTAAATTAGTTGCATAACTAACTATTTTTTATGAATCGAATCATTCGTAAAGTGGCTGTGTTGGGCAGTGGTGTGATGGGCTCTCGTATTGCTTGTCATTTTGCAGGGGTTGGTCTAGATGTTCTATTACTCGATATTGTTCCTTCGGGTGTAGCCATCACCGACGGAGCGGCGGCTCGTAACCGAATCGTTAACGAGGCCTTACAATCTGCCCTAAAAAGTAATCCCTCGCCTGTGTATGAAAAGGACGTCGTTAAACGGATTCGTACCGGCAACTTCGACGATAACCTTGCAGATATCGGTACCTGTGATTGGATCATAGAGGTGGTGGTAGAAAGACTCGATATCAAACAACAATTATTCGAAAAAGTAGAGCGCTATAGAAAAATCGGCACCATCATTAGCTCTAATACCTCGGGTATTCCTATTTCGATGATGGCGGCGGGCAGAAGCGATGATTTTCGCCGGCATTTTTGCGGTACGCACTTTTTTAATCCGCCCCGCTATTTAAAATTGCTGGAGATTATTCCCACCGCCGACACCGATCCCGCACTCGTAGATTTTTTGATGCAATATGGCGATCTGCACTTAGGTAAGACTACCGTTAAATGTAAGGATACTCCAGCCTTTATTGCCAACCGCATTGGTGTATTTGGCATTATGGCCATAATGCACTTAAAACAACAGCTACAACTTAGCATCGACGAAATTGATGCACTCACCGGCCCCATCATCGGAAGACCCAAGTCGGCTACCTTTCGCACGGCCGACGTAGTGGGTATCGATACCATGGTTAAAGTAGCCGGGGGGGTAGCCGCCAATTGTCCTCACGACGAGGCGCATTCGCTTTTTGCAATTCCCGATTGGTTACAAAAAATGGTCGATAACAATTGGCTAGGCGATAAAACCGGTCAAGGATTTTTTAAGAAAACAAAAAATGAGGCTGGCAAAAAAGAAATCCTGACCCTAGACCTAGAAACGCTTACCTACCAACCTCGTAAGAAAGCCTCGTTTGTCACGCTAGAAGCTGCCAAACCCATTGAAGATCTTTCTACCCGACTGATCAGCTTAGTAAAAGGAAAAGACAAAGCAGGAGAATTCTATCGCTTACTTCATTACCGCATCTTTTCTTATATCTCGCACCGAATTCCCGAGATCAGCGATGAACTTTATAGGGTAGATGATGCCATGATGGCGGGCTTTGGCTGGGAGATAGGCGCTTTTGAAGCGTGGGATGTGCTGGGCGTAGCTACGATGGCGGCCGAGATGGAGAAAGCGGGTATACCGCCTGCCCCTTGGGTAAATGAGATGATCGCAAATGGGCATACTCAATTTTACAAGAACGAAAAAGGAATCCGCTACTGCTACGAACCCACATCTAAGTCGTATAAATCCTTGCCAGGTGGTACCGACTTTTTAGTGATGAGTCATCATAAAGAAAAACTCGTCTGGAAAAATAGCTCCTGTAAATTATACGATCTGGGGGATGAAGTCTTAGGGTTGCAATGGCAAACTAAAATGGGAAGCATTGGCGGGGATGTACTCAGTGGTATACAAACAGCCATCGAAAAAGCAGAACAGTCCTACCGCGGCTTAGTCATTGGCAACGAAGGTGCCAATTTTTCGGCCGGTGCTAATGTGGGCATGATCTTTATGATGGCCATAGAGCAAGAATATGACGAACTCGATCTGGCGATTCGAATGTTTCAACAAACCACCATGCGAGCGCGCTACTCCTCTATACCGGTAGTAGTAGCTCCACACGGATTGACATTAGGAGGGGGCTGTGAACTTACCCTCCATGCAGACAAATGCTGTGCAGCAGCAGAAACCTACACGGGATTAGTTGAATTGGGAGTAGGACTTATTCCAGGAGGCGGAGGCACCAAAGAATTTGCACTACGAGCCTCCGATGAGATGCATCCCGACGAACCGGATACCAATACGCTCAAACATCGATTTATGTCTATTGCCACTGCAAAGGTGGCCACCTCGGCAGCCGAAGCCTTTAGCATGGGTATCTATCGCAAGGGAACCGATGAGGTTATTTACAATAGTCATCGTCGCATAGCTGCCGCCAAACGATCGGTGCTAGCCATGCAACAAGCAGGCTATAATCGGCCTGTTGAAAGAAAAGACATTAACGTATTAGGAAGAGCCGGATTGGGCGTGCTATACGCCGGCATTCATGCTATGCAGACGGCAGGCTATGCGTCGCAGCACGATGCCCTCATTGCCAAAAAGCTAGCCTATGTTATGTGCGGTGGTGATCTCAGCGAAAGAACACAAGTCTCTGAACAATACCTGCTCGACCTCGAACGAGAGGCGTTTTTATCGCTTTGTGGTGAGAAAAAGTCACTGGAGCGAATTCAAAGCGTACTCACCTCGGGCAAACCAATTCGTAACTAGCAAATGGGGAGGGCCTTTTCTATAGTATCATATTGAAAACAAAATCCACACTGCTCTATCTTGCTGGCACTTACCGTTGTACTTTTTAAGACCTCTATACTCATTTCACCCATTAGGACTTTTAAGAAAAAGGCAGGGACAGGGACCGGAATAAAAAATTGCTCTCGCTGTCTGGCTAGCGCCTTCATCAATGAATACTGAGAAACAGGCCTAGGGGAGGTAGCGTTATAAACCCCCTGAAGGGTGCTTTGCTCGAGTGAGAAAATAATCATCGTTACCAGATCTTGCAATTGAATCCAACTGATCATCTGCTTTCCAGAGCCAAGTATCGGAGCGATACCAAAACGAAGTGGCCTTTCAAATTCGGGAAGCGCCCCACCCTTTCTACTAAGCACAATTCCTATACGCAAGATAACGCGACGAATACCCAAGGCAGTCAAGGGTGCGGTACTCGCTTCCCACTGGCGACAGGTCTCGCCAAGAAAACTAGCATCGGGCGGATCGTTCTCCACAAAGGGCGCAGGATGATCTTTGGTATCGGCTCCATACCATCCTATAGCGGAGGCCCCCACAAAGGAAAGGGGGCGATGCGTAATTTCTTTTAGCCGATCAACCAGTAAGCGACCCGAAAGTACCCGACTACTGGCGATCTCTTTTTTTCTGGCAGCGGTCCAGCGCTTGTCAGCTACATTAGCGCCTGCTAAATGCACAATATGATCGGCCTTTGTAAGCACATCGGTATCGAGCTCGGCACTACTGGGATTCCAATAAGAGTAACGAACTGCAGGATGCGTGGCATAGGGCAGTGAATGCGATTGACGGCTACGAGTCAATAAGATCAACTGGTAACCTTGCTGCAATAATGCCGGCACTAATGCCATTCCTACCAATCCTGTGCCTCCGGTAATCAAAACAGTCTTTGCCATACGAATAATGTGACAATAACACTGTGATACGCGAATTGTTTAGCAATAGATACCCCCTGGCAAGCTTCTTATAAAAAAAACCTCCCGGCTTACACCGGGAGGAACAACTAAAACACATCATCGGACTTTCTCTGCCAGGCAGAGAACTCATTAATCAGGCTTTTTGCCATTTAGAAAAGTATTGAGAGTGCTAATCGGTCCTTGATTAGAAGGATCTTCTTTGACCTCATAACTACTGTAGAAATTTTCGATCTGTGACGAACTATTATACAACTCCATATTACGTCGTATATATGCAGGAACCGTTTCAAACTCATTATTTGGATCGGCCGCATTGACATTGTAGCTAAGATTACGCAACTTTTGCAAGCGATCTGCAGCACGTCGCTGTTGCTCGAGCGTATCCTCTATGCTAATACCTTCTTCTCGCATAGTAGGAGCAGCGGTATGGATCTCATAGAGCAAAGGTGTTGGTATATCAGCCAACTCTTCTTTCTCGATCAGCTGCATTTGCATTTCCTCAGGTTCCTCTGTGGTAGAAGCGGCCATAGCCGAGACAGATGCCGACTCTTCTCTAACTACTTTTTCTGGCAACGCTGACGACTGCGCAATTACCTCGCTCGATGCTACAGCAGATACGGGTAGCTGCTCGTGTATTACTTCATTAAGCGTAATCACAGTAGCAGGTGCCTCAACAGCTGAGGTCACCGAAGCCGGCATGGATTGCGCTACCGGCATAGGAGGCTCGGCATAGATATTGGCAGGACGAGTTAGATACCCTCCCGCTGCGGGCCCGGTAATAGCAGTAGTGGCTGCCGCCAAATAGCTGGCATCTGTTTCGAGAATGGCCGCTGGGCGAACAGACGGAGTAGTTGGTTCGGTCGCATCAGTAGCTGCTGTCTCAGCAGAAAGTTCAAAATGAATGATAGTCTCTTCAGTAGACACAACAGGATTTTGCAGTGCAGCTACCGGAGCTACTTCTTCTACCAGACGTGGCATGAGCGGATCAGGCACAGAAGTATCTACTGTTACATCGGGTGATTCAATGCTGGTGACAGGAACCGTAGTTACTGCATCAGACGACAATGTGGAGGCGCTTGGTTGCGCGTCTGTCGATACTACGTCTGTTGCAGTTGTCGAAGACTCGAATGGCTGGCCCAGTACCATAACAATCTTCTCCTCTTCTGGAGCTATTTTTTTAAGTGGTGTTACACTTATCGTGTCTTTATGTTCAAATCCGGTAGCAATGAGTGTAATACCCAGCTTATCGCCCAATAGATCATCATATCCCATTCCTAAGATCACATCTGTGTTTTCTCCGGCCTTGGTCAACAGATACTGCTGAATGACTTCTACTTCATCCATCGTAAACTCATACTCACCGCGTGCAGAATTGATATTAATCAAGATCCATTTTGCACCATTGATCTCATTATCGTTTAGAAGTGGAGAGTTCAAAGCTTCCTCGATAGCCAACTGAGCCCGATGGGTGCCCGCTACTTCGGCGTGTCCCAGAATAGCACGTCCGCCGTTGCGCATTACGGTGCATACATCCGCAAAGTCCACATTGATTTGCCCAGTACTGTTAATGACATCCGTAATACAGCGCGCAGCCGTAGCCAACACATTATCGGCTTTCTCGAACGCCTCCCGCATTTTTAAGTTACCAAACTGGTGACGAAGTTTGTCGTTACTAATAACCAATAATGTATCTACTTGCTGACGCAGTTGACGAATACCTTCTTCTGCCTGCTGTAATCTTTTCTTTCCCTCATAGGCAAACGGAGTGGTCACAATGCCCACGGTTAGTATACCCAGGTCTTTACAGATCTTGGCAATTATGGGTGCTCCACCCGTTCCGGTACCACCGCCCATCCCGGCGGTGATAAAGGCCATCTTGGTATTGACCTCGAGGATCTTTCTGATCTCCTCGAGCGACTCCTCGGTAGCCTGTCGACCGATCTCGGGATTAGCCCCAGCACCAAGACCCTGTGTAAGATGAGGCCCAAGCTGTACACGGTTGGGAATACCACTGGCTGCCAGCGCTTGAGCATCTGTATTACAGATGACAAAATTGACACCTTCAATTTGCTGATTGAACATGTAGTTGACTGCATTACTTCCGCCTCCTCCTACACCAATTACCTTAAGGATAGAGGACTTTTCGGTGGGCAGATCAAAATGAATCATGAGCGTTAGATTTTGGAATATTTCGAATGGGTTAGTGGGATTGATTTTTATCCGAGGTGTTTGTCCTCTTCTTCTTTAAATAAATCAATGATACGGTCTTTGAACTTACTCCAGAAGCCAGTGAGGTTACGACGATGTTTCATCTGGTCTTCACTCACACCCTCAGCTTCTAGCGTCTCTGGTGTATTTACGGTCTGACCACGACGCAGTCCATCGGGTACTTGTACTTGACGATATCCCTTTTCAAAATCTTTGCGATTGTGCTCATAATCATCATACCCTTTTAGGATAAGGCCGATGCAAGTAGAGTACGTAGGCTTGGATAGCTCTTCGATATGACCAGCGGCCAAGTGCTCATTTGGAAATCCGATCCGAGCATTGAGTCCGGTTACATATTCGGTTAACTGAATCAAATGCTTTAGTTGTGAACCTCCACCGGTTAAGATAATACCTCCATTCAACGCTTTATTATCTAACCCGACCTGTTTGAGATGATAGGTTACAAAATCCATAATCTCACTCATGCGGGCTTGAATGATATTCGCCAGATTTTTTACGCTGATCTCTTTGGCAGGCATACCCCGCAAACCGGGAATAGTGATATAGGCATTGGCCTTGGCCTCATTGGCAAGAGCACTTCCAAATTGCACTTTCATCTGCTCTGCTTGCGTCTTTAATACACCTAATCCTGATTTGATATCATTGGTAATATTCTCACCGGCAAAAGGAATCACGGCTGTATGCTTCAAAATACCTTCATTAAAGACAGCCAGGTCGGTGGTACCCCCTCCAATATCCACAATAGCTACCCCCGCCTCAAGATCTTCTTGCCCCATAACGGCAGCAGAAGAGGCCAGGGGTTGCAACACCAGGTCTTTGGTGATCAATCCTGCTTTTTCTACGCTCCTGTTGATATTACGAATGGCATTCTTATCGCCGGTTATAATATGAAAATTAGCACCGATCTTAACGCCTCCATAACCAATAGGGTTAGCTATGTTGGGAATATTATCAACTGTAAATTCCTGTGGAATTACATCGATGATCTGATCGCCTGCAGGAATGTAGGTCTTACGCTGATCATCGACCAGTTTATCGATCTCGTGCTGGGCCACTTCTTCTTCTGTACGCTGGCGGACCATATCTCCTCTTGTTTGCAAGCTTTTAATATGATGACCCGCAATACCTACGTATACCTCATTAATATCGAGGTTAGGATTCGAGGCAAAACAATTATCAAGGGCCGTGCGAATGGCCTTGATTGTTTCATCGATGTTAAGCACCTGGCCATGCTTGACACCATTAGAGTTGGCTTTACCAAAACCGAGAATCTCGAGTTTGCCGAACTCATTTTTTCTACCGGCAATCACGGCAATCTTGGTAGTGCCGATGTCGAGACCGACAATGATGGGGTTTTCGTTGTTCATAATAAGTGGTTTAGTTGTTGTTTGATTTTTTTTGTATGGATATGACCGATTGAGTAGTGTCTGTTTTTGTGGCACCTGGCAAGACCGTCTTTAATTCAAGGAGCGTGGGATTGGGATCGTCGGGCAATAAGGGTTGTAAAGGCTTAGGAAGAACACGCACGATAGTATCGTTTTCGGCTTCCGTTGCATCTCGTAATAATTTTTCTACACTTCTTCTTAATTGTAAAGAATCTACCCGAGCACTGCTCATACTACCGGCTATGACCTGTCCGTTAAAGCGTACATCGATCATTCGGTAGCGACTCAGTCCCGTTTTGCTCAATACCTGTTGGTAGAAGATCATCAGCCTACGCAATTTTGCTTCGATATCGGTGAGACTTCCCAATTTTACCACGTGATCACCAACGACCGGTATTAATTCCCACTCTTGAGCAGACGTATAGTCGATCTGTGCCACTTGCGAAGCCCAAAATGAATCACGTGCCAAATACTGTGCCATCGCAAAGACCTGTTGCAATAAAACTGTATCCGGTTTTCTTGAAAGCACCGAGTCGGAGAGTCCGGTAAATACGGGCACCTTAATGGTCTTGATCAAAGACAAGGGCATCAACCTTCCTTGCTCATCCAAATAAGTAGAGCCTCCGCTCACGGTAAACAATCGAGCCAGCGGCACTTTTTCTTGTACCTGCACATGTAACACATCCTGGTTATCAAAATACAGTTGGGCATCCCTTATCCAGATATGCGATTTAATCTTTTGTTCTACCAGCCGAAGATTAAAGAGACCCAACCGCTCGCCTCTTACACCGGCCGTGGAGTGTTGTAATAATTCCTCTACATCACCTTCGGTCAAAAAGGCACCTCCAGGTCCAGCCTTTATTTCGATGGTATAAGCGCGAAGCTTCTCTTTGTTACGACCCCGAATTGCGGCGGCCAGTAACAAAATCATACCAGTGCCTACTGCTAGCCAGAAGGCAACAAACAAAATGCGTTGTATGGTTCTTTTAAAATTCAATTCTTTATACCTGTTTAACTATTTTCTATTCTTTTTTTTATCGATGCTGGCAACCGATCAATATCGCCAGCGCCCGCTATAACAAATACCTGTTGACCGGTCGATCTCCTCCGGTGATATTCCTCTTCTACCCACTCGACCACAGCATCTCCCTCGAGATATACCAGTGGCACATCATATAGTAACGATCCGATCAATTCGCTACTTACCCCCTCTATTGGCAACTCACGAGCTGGGTAGAGCGGCAGTAACACTACCCGATCTGCAGTAGCCAGGGCCTGTGCAAACTCCTTGGCTAAATCGCGCGTACGAGAGTATAAATGCGGTTGAAATAAGATCGTACAAGTTGCCGTTGGATAGAGCGAACGAACGCCCTCTATCAACACCCGCAATTCCTCGGGATGATGCGCATAGTCATCGATCAATACCAACCGATCGTTATCAATGAGCTTTTCAAAGCGACGTTGCACACCCTTAAAACAAGCCAGTGCTTCGCGAATAGACTCTGCACTAAGTCCGAGTGCTCTTGCTACCGTAATGGCCCCAATGGCATTTTCGACATTATGCCATCCACCCATCGGTAAAAAAAGATCACCGATCCGTTCTCCATCAATTACCGCGGTAAAGCGATAGCCGCCATCGGATACTATAGCATTTACGGCATAGCAATCGGCACTTTCGTTACGTGCGTGATAGCTGAGCTTCTGCGGTCCTTTAAGATCTCCAGCCCTGGGTAGTCCCCACTTATACACCAGCAACCCTCCCTTCGGGATCAGAGCACTAAAATCAATAAAGGCCTGCTCCATCGAAGCGACATCTCCGTAGATATCGAGATGGTCAGGATCCATAGCACTGATCAACGCGATATGAGGTAGCAACTTTAAAAAACTCCGGTCGTACTCATCTGCTTCAACAACGCAACAGTTTACCTGGCTACTCCAATGATTGGTTCCGTAGTTAGCGGCGATACCTCCTAAAAAAGCATTCCCCCCAAAACCACTGTGCCGCAACAAATGTGCCACGAGAGTAGAGGTGGTGGTCTTTCCGTGTGTACCGGCTATACAAACATTCAAAGAACGATTAGTGATCTGTTGTAGCAGATCGCTTCTTTTCCATAGCGTGTATCCATTTTCTTTATACCAGCGTAGCTCGAGATGCGTAGACGGAACAGCCGGCGTATACACCACTGCATCGGCCGAACGAGCCACCGCTGCTAGATCTTCGCTATAATGCACCGCTATACCCGAATCTTCTAGCGAACGGGTCAGTGCACTGGGTGTTTTATCATAGCCAGTTACTTTAACACCTTGCTCGTGAAAAAATCGGGCCAGTGCACTCATACCAATACCTCCGATACCAATAAAACAGAGTTCGCGTAGCCCTCCTCCTATCCGAAAGGACTCTTGCAAAAGCGTTGTATCGATTGTTGATCTCATTTTACTTTTTCAATTGCCTGATAAGTTCTATCGCCACCTTCTCAGCAGCATCCCGAACCGCAAACGATGCAATGGCCCTACTGAGCACTTGCTGCTTTGTTACATCTAGGCAAAGTGCGATGGCAGCGGGAACTAACGAAACACCCGCCTCTGCATCTGCAATCAACAAGGCAGCTTGCTTGCTAACGAGCTGCTCGGCATTGACTCGCTGATGATCTTCGGCTGCCAAGGGAAACGGAACGAATAATACCGGCTTAGCGACTACCGCTAATTCAGCTACTGTCATGGCACCGGCCCGAGCTATTACTACATCAGCAGCGGCATAGGCCATCTCCATTTGTTGAATAAAGTCGGCCGTGTAACACCCGCTATAACCAGCGACACGCTTCGCAGCTTGTTCTGCATAGGGCTTACCGGTTTGCCAGATCAATTGTATACCGTTGCGCTTTAGTTGTTCCATTCCGTCATCAATGGCCTGGTTAATAGAGCGTGCTCCCAAGCTGCCTCCCATTACCAGTAGCACAGGTTGATGTACAGACAGCCCAAAGAAAGCTCTTGCCGTTTCTCGATCGGGCAGTACACCACAAATAGAGGCTCTGACCGGATTACCGGTAAAAAAGATCTTTTGCGATGAAAAGAATCGCTCTAAACCAGATACGCCGGTAAAAATGGTAGTTGCCCGCTTGGCCAGCAATTGATTGGACTTTCCCGCATACGCATTGGACTCATGCAAAAAAGTCGGGATACCCTTTACCTGCGCATAACGCAATACCGGAAAGCTGGAGTACCCTCCCACACCCAGTACAGCATCCGGACGAAAGTGCCGCAAGATGTTTCTGACTTGCCAAAAGCTTTTGACCAGCTTAAAGGGCAGTGCAACATTTTTTGTCAAAGAACTTCTATCGAATCCTACTATATCTAATCCCACAATCGAATAACCAGCCTGGGGTACTTTCTCCATTTCCATTTTTCCCTTGGCCCCCACGAACAAGATCGATGCCAAAGGCTCTAGCTTCTTGATCGCTCCTGCTATGGCCAGCGCAGGAAAAATATGTCCTCCCGTTCCTCCACCCGCTATCAGAATTCTAGAGCTCATGCAGCAGCCGGTTTAACCATTTTCTCTTCTGCCTTTCCCTCGAGTTGTTCTACATTTCGCGCTACACTCAAAATGATACCGATGGCCAAACAAGTAAAAATGAAACTACTCCCTCCCATGCTCACGAGTGGAAGCGTAACCCCTGTTACTGGAAACAGGTTGACG
>Ga0315903_10007826_pt1 | contig 13302 bp, 12 predicted proteins | sample LakEriMetagenome_7_FD_203524 | JGI IMG/M metagenome (GOLD analysis project Ga0315903, IMG submission 203524) | Freshwater fungal communities from buoy surface, Lake Erie, Ohio, United States - Buoy 2 MA119 | ecosystem: Environmental > Aquatic > Freshwater > Lake | place: USA: Lake Erie, Ohio...
TTTCTTCAAACAATGATCCATTTAAATAGTAATTAATAATATCATCTGGTTTTTTCAAAATATCATCTTCAAAAATAATTTTTGAATTCTGATCTTTAACTTTACACAAAGATAGAATTTGATCATTTAGATCGTTTATTAAATCTTGATTTTCTCCGTAAAGAACAATGACCTTATTAAGTAAGAAATCTTTTTTCTTTAAAGAAATTTCTTGTGATTTTACAATCATGAAAACTATCTTAACGAGACTCTAGATTTAAATAATATATTTTGAATTATGGAGTCTAATAGTATTCTTTTTTCGTTGTTCTTGACGATAGAATTATTTGATAAATTGTCGGTAACTGCAACTCGTTTATCTTTTGAGATAGCATCTTGATAGATCACTAATCCATTTTTATCTTGAAACTGATAACTGACAGTGAGTTTTATAATTTCTTCCGTGGCTATTCCTCTATTATCTACCAAAGAGCTTTCGACGGTATCGTAAATTTGTGCTTTAAATATATAAGCATTCACATCTTTTTCATCTTTTCTAAAATTTAATTTTTGTTCTAGATTAAAGGCAAGATCTTTATCCCCTACGATTTCTGATTTTGAAATAACAACTTGTTTTGAGCTACCCATATAAACAGGAGAAAATCCGCAACTTGCAAGAGTGACAAGAAGTAAAATCGTTATAAATATTTTATTTTTCATTTGTAACAATGTTTAGTAATTTATTTTTAACAAATATTTTTTTTGTTATGGTAGTTTTTTCTAATATAACTTTTATATTTTTAATTGCTAAGGATTTACTAAAAATACTCTCTTCTGTTTCATTGTGGATAGCGTTGATAATTGCTCTTTTTTTACCATTTATTTGAACTACTACATTAAATTTATCTTTTTTTAAGGATTCATTATCAAATTGAGGCCACTCTTGAATAGCAAGATCCGCCTTTTTTGTAATTTTTTCCCAGCATTCATTTGCAATATAAGGAATAAAGGCTGAAATAATTATTAAATATTTTTTAAAAACATTAATTAAACTATTTTTATCAACGCTTAATTTTTCAATTTCATCATTGATGAGATTTAAAAAAGTATATAATTTTGCAACCGCGACATTCATTTGAAATTTTTCAACACATTCAGAAATTTCTTTCACTAAAATATCAACTTTAATTGAAAAATTTTTATCAAAATTTTCATTTGTTTTTTGATAATTTGATATTTTTTCACAAGTTCGAAAAATTTTTTGTATATATTTATAAGCACCTTGAATACCGCTATCGCTCCATTGAATGTCGCGATCTGGAGGACTGTCGGATAATATAAACCATCTTACTGCATCGGAGCCATAGATTTTTATAATATCATCAGGATCTACAATATTTTTTTTTGATTTTGACATTGCTTGGCTTTCACCCTTTAAAACTTTTAATTTATTATTTAAAAAATATTTTCCGTCTTCAAATTTTACATCCTTTGGAAATATCCAGTCTCCTTTTTCAGTTTTAAAAGTTGGATGACAAACCATTCCTTGAGTAAAAAGATTTTGAAATGGTTCTGAAAATTTAAATTTAAATTCATCTTTTAAAGCAAGGGTAAAAAATCTTGAATATAAAAGATGCAAAATTGCATGCTCAACTCCTCCAATATATTGATCAACGGGCATCCAATAGTTAACATCTTTTTCATTAAAGGGATGATTTTTTTCAAGGGGGGAACAAAATCTTAAAAAATACCAAGAGGAGTCCACAAAGGTATCGAGGGTATCCGTTTCACGAATGGCCTTCATTCCAGTTTCTGGGCATTTTGTATATTTCCATGTTGGGTGGTTTTTTAAAGGATTCCCAGGTTTGTTAAAATCAATGTCTTCAGGAAGAGTAACGGGCAAATCTTTTTCAGAAACAGGAATGATTTTACCATCCTCTCTATAAAGTATTGGAATAGGACAACCCCAATAGCGCTGCCTTGATATTCCCCAGTCTTTTAATCTGTAAATTGTTTTAGAATTTCCAATTTTTTTGTCTTCAACAATTTTAATTATATTTCTCTTCGCTTCATTGACGCTAAGATCGTTTAAAAAATCAGAGTTAATTATAAAACCATCGTCTACATAAGCCTCGTCTTTAATATTGATGTCTTGCGATTTAACAGGTGATACAACGGGCAAAACCTCTAATTTATATTTTAAGGCAAACTCTAGATCTCTTTGATCGTGTGCAGGACAGCCATAAATTGCACCTGTGCCGTAATCCATAAGTATAAAATTACTCACATAAATTGGCAGTTTTTTATCTTTAATAAATGGGTGGTGGGCTAAGTAAGGGGTTTTAAATCCTAATTTTTCATTCTTTGATAATGAAGATTCAATTGCAATATTTTTAAGGGCTTCATTTTTAAACTTTAAAAAACTTTCATCATTTTCAAAAAATTGAGTGAAAGGATGATCGGGAGCAATTGCAATAAAGGATGCTCCAAAAATTGTATCAGGTCGAGTTGTAAAAATTTTTATTTTTTCTTTATTATTTGTTAAAAAATCTATTTCACATCCGATGGATTTTCCAATCCAATTTTTTTGCATTAACTTAACTTTTTCAGGCCAGCCCTTTAGATTTTCAAGAGATTTCAAAAGTTCATCTGAATATTTTGTAATATTTAAAAACCACTGATTTAATTTTTTTTTCTCAACGATAGCTCCAGACCTCCAACCTTTACCATCAATAACTTGTTCATTTGCAAGTACAGTCTGGTCAACGGGATCCCAGTTTACATAGCTTTCTTTTTTATAAACTAAACCTTTTTTAAAGAAAAAAGAGAATAGACCTTGTTGTTGTTTGTAATAATTTTCATCACAGGTTGAAACTTCTTTATCCCAATCAATAGAAAGACCAAGGCGTTGTAATTGATTTTTCATCACAGCAATATTTTTTTTTGTCCAAACTTCAGGATGTAATTTATTTTGAATAGCTGCATTTTCAGCAGGAAGGCCGAAGGCATCCCAGCCCATGGGATGAAGAACATTATAACCCTTGAGTCTTTTATAATTAGCAATCACATCACCTAGGGTATAATTTCTAACATGACCCATATGAATGTTACCTGATGGGTAAGGAAACATTTCAAGACAATAAAATTTTTTACCTAAATTTTTTTTTGTTTTAAATATTTTATTTTTTTCAAAAAAAGATTGCCACTTATTTTCAACAACTAAAGGATTATAATTTTCCATCCTTTAAGAATTATTTTTTTTCTTTTTTAGATTCTTCAATCTTTAAAGTACGAGCGGAGGCGATGATACTTTCTTTTATTGAATTTGCAAAATTTTGATCAAGAGTAGAGTTAGAACAACGTTCTAAAGTCTCACAAATTTTTTTATGAGCAGTTATTTTAACCGAATCCGATCTCAGCTCGTTATCTAAAAATTGAACTGAAATTTTAATTTGTTCTTTTGGGTTATTAGTTTGTGAATACCAATCATAAATTATAATTCCCCCACTATAATCGGCGTTAAGTAGTGGTAAAAAATCTAAACTTTTTAACGTTGCTCTCCATAAAACGTTAGAGTTTGCAAATTCAAAATTGGTACTCTTGCTTCCAGTGCCCCCAGAACCAATATTACCGAAAATACCACCACCAGAGTCTCTTGTTGCTCTCGCTTTTTTTAGAGAGTCTTGTTCAATGAGAACTTTTTCTCCAGTTGCAGGATCCGTTTTGCTACAACCGAAAATAGTAATTAAAAGCGTAATAATAATTAAATTTTTCATTGTAAAACTTAGATTTTTTTAAATAATAATGGAACTTATACTAATTTAAATTCAATTATAAATGCAATAAATTTGAAATATGTTGCATTTTTACAACATAAAAATATTATTACGAACTCATAGCTATAATAATTTAAATAAAAGTTAATTTTTGTGTATTTTTCATACGTTAAGTAATTAATAAAATTACTTACAAATATAAAGTTAACTTAAATAACAAAAAGGAAAAATAAATGAAAAAACACTTATTAGCTACAAGCGCTATAGTTGGTTCATTATTTGCATTTGCTGGTCAAGCTTCGGCGCAGACGACTATCACTGCAGATATGCATTTAACTTATTTCGCAACTAGCAATGATGCTTCAACAGCAAACGCAGGTTCTTACCGAGGTTTTGGTAAAGAAACTCAATTAAATATCCGACATGCTGGAAAATTAGCAAATGGCGCAGGCTATGTTGCTGGTTTCTCAATTGAGCATGATGGTAATGATAGAACAGCTCAAACAACTCCTACAGCTGCTAACCAATCTGATTTATCAGGAATGTTTAATGAGAACGTGTATATGGATTTTATATTTGGAAACACAACTTTAACAGTTGGTGCTGACCATATCCAAAATCCTGATTTTACATACACTAACTTAGCAGGTTTAAGAGCTGACCCAGAAGATATCTTAGATGGTACAATAAATGATAATACTGGAGCAGATAATTTGTATCCAGGTTCAGCAACTTCAAGATACGGTACATATGGTGCTGGAATTGTTCAAAATCTTGGAATGGCAAGAGCTTCATACTGGTACACACCAGGCGGAACTCCATCTGCTGAAACAGGTGCAGCTTTATCTCCTGCGATGACTCAAGCAACTAGAGATGCTGGAGAATCTGGACATGAGTTCATGATTAGAGGAGATATGGGAGTTAAAGGCTTAGATGCTACTCTTTTCTACTCAACTCAAGACTCAGAAGGACCTGCTAAAGATGCCATCGGTAGAATGGTTGGAGCGAAGTATAACTTCGGTTCAATAACTGTTGCAGCTGAATTAAAAAGAAATACAGCAGCTACTGCAATTACTACAGAAGGTAAATCTGGAGCTATCGGTTATGCAATTAATAAAGATACAACAATTGCAATCGGTATGATGGAAGCTGAGAGAAAACAACCAGGCGCAATAGCAGAAGAAACTAAATTTTTACAAGTTGGTTATAATTTAGGACCAGTTGTTGCAGGTTTAGCTTATGTAGATTCCGACAATCTTAATGGAACTACTGGTGCTAATGCCAAAGGTTTATACTTTCAATTATCATCAGCATTTTAATTTATTATAAATTGCTTATTAAAAAGCCCGTCTACTTAAAAGTAGATGGGCTTTTTTTTTATTTTCAAAAGACTGAAATCCAAGTCCATTAATCTTTAAATTTTTCAACTTTTTAAAGTTAAAACAGTCAATTCCGCCTAAAGCATATATTTTCGTATTCCAATTATTAGAGATCAAGCTAAATTTAATAATACCTAGTATATAATTAACACTATATTTTTTTGTAAAAAAAATTGGTGATAAAAAAACTCCATCGCATCCCTGTTTTTTCTTAATAAAGAAGTCATTTTGATTATGAACTTTTCCTAATATGATAAAGTTAATTTTTTTTGATAATGGGTTTCCATGATAAATTAATCCCTTTTTATCATGTGTAATTATCATTCCCGCAAGTTTAAATCTTATAGCTACTTTATATTCGTTGATGGTAAAGAGATTTATATTTTTTTTTGCACAGAATTCTCTAATCAGTTTAAATTTTTTATCATTATAATTTATACCATTATATATAAGATTTATTTTTTGAAATTTTTTAATATTTAATGATATTAATTTGTTAATATCATCTATAAAAATAAATATATCAAAATCCCTAATTTTTTTTTTAAAATTCATGAGTATTTTAAAACTATATCAAAGAATAGCTGATGAAATTAGTCAGTTAAATAAAAATGTTACTTTAATAGTTGTAACCAAAACTTTTTCTATTGATCATATTAAACCACTTATTAACTATGGACATCTTCATTTTGGTGAAAATAAAGTTCAAGAAGCCTCAGGAAAGTGGGCTCAAATAATTTCGCTTAATTCTAATTTGAGTCTTCATATGATTGGTAATTTGCAGTCTAATAAAGCTGACGATGCCGTGAGTATTTTTTCTTATATACATTCTCTCGATAGTGAAAAATTAGCTTTTAAATTAAATAAGGCAGAACAAAAGCAAAAAAAAAAATTAAAATATTTTATTCAAGTCAATTTAGGTGAGGAAAAACAAAAATCAGGAGTAGTTGTTGGTGATTTGTTTGATTTCTGTAACTTATGTAAAAATAAATATAACCTAAATATTATTGGTCTAATGTGTTTGCCTCCAATTAATGTAGATCCTAGAAAATACTTCCTTAAGTTAAAAGAACTGGCTAATCAAAATAACTTGAGTGAATTAAGTATGGGCATGAGTAATGATTATAAGTTAGCAATTGAAAATGGTTCTACTTTTGTAAGAATTGGATCCAAGATCTGCGGATCTAGAACTTAATATATTTTAATTTTTATTTTATTATTTTTTATAATTTTTAATAAATAAATTAAATCACTTTTTTTTAAAGCTATACATCCCCTTGTAGGTTTAAAATTTTTTCTAGCTACATGAATAAATATTGCGCTTCCCTTTCCTTTAATGATTTTTTTTGTATTAAAATCGATAGGAAGTACTAGATCATAAATATTATCTTTTCTATATAATTTTTCGTGAGTGAATTTACTTGGTAATTTAATTAATTGATTATATTTTTTACTTTTTGGATCGTCACACCACCCCATATTTTTATTGATTGGGACAAGTTTTAAATTTGAAGTTAATTTTTTTATTTTGTCACTTCGGTAATAAACATTTACTATTTTATAAGTTCCTATTGGAGTCAAGTTGTCTCCCTCTCGAATTTTTTTTCCAATCCCAGCTTTTCCTAATGCACATCGAAATTGAATTTTTTTATACTTTAAAAGCCCAGATTTATTTATAAAAATCATAATTTATGTATTATATATATTTCAATGAATAATATTCATCTAACAGTTTTAGGTTCTGGCCCATTTTTGGATGCATTAAATGAGCTTGAATTCAAAAACATTTTAAATCCAAATAGCATTAATAACTATAATAAAAAAAATTTATTAGTAAAAATTTTATTTGTTGAAAATATGGAAATGAAAAAAGTTAAAAATCTTTTATTGCAAAACGAGCCAATTATCTTATTTCTAAATCATAGAGATTATATAAAAAAAAATAAATTAACTTTATTAAATTTTCATGTGATTTTAGAACTTCCTATTGAAATTTTATCTTTCAAAGAGATTTTAAATATTTTAATTACAAAATATAATTTTTTTAAAAAATCTAAAATATTTATTAACAATTATGAAATTGACTCCAATGAAAGATCTATTTCTAAGCAAAAAGTAAAAGTTAAACTCACGGAAAAAGAATTAGAATTAATTTTGGCTCTCAATAATAATAATGGTCTAGATAAATCTTATTTATTAAAGAGTATTTGGAAACATACTCTAGATCTAGATACACACGCTTTTGAAACGCATCTACATCGTCTAAGAAAGAAAATTAGTAAGAATTTTATGGATAAAAATTTTATAATCGAAAAGAATTCTTTATATTACTTGTCTAACTAACTGAGCCTCGCTCCGATTTTTTGAATAATTTTTGCAGAAAGTTCAGATCCTTTTTGTAGACACTTCTTAATATCAAAATCATTTAAATATTCTTTAAAAAAACCAGATGCAAATAAATCGCCAGCGCCTGTTAAGTCGACAACTTTGTTAACATTAACACTTTCACAATAGGTAATTACATTATTTAAAATAGCTACGCTACCATTTTTACTTCTTGTAATTATAATAAGTTTATCAATACTCTTAAGTTCATTCATACTATCTAGCAAATTATTTTTTTTCATTAACTCATTTATTTCATTTTCATTCCCAATTAAAATATTTAAATCATTTTTAAGCAAATTAAAAAAGTCCTCTCGATGTCTATTGACACAAAAAATATCAGATAAGCTCATTGCAACTTTAATGTTATTTTTTTTAGCAAGATTAATGACATATTTAAACATTTCTTCACTTAATCCTTTATCCCAAAGGTACCCCTCTAATAAGATAATTTCGTAATCTTTAATATAATTCTCATTAATATCTTCCTTTGAAAGTTGCGATGAAATACCTAAGTAAGTGCACATAGTTCTTTCAGAGTCTGGAGTTATAAAAATAATAGATACGCCTGTTGATAAATTCTCCTTTTTTTCAGAGTAAAGAAAATTAATTTTTATTTTTTCAAGACTTTTTTTATAAATTTTTCCAAATTCATCAGAGTTAACTTTGCCAATAAATGATGGATTTCCTCCAAGATAAGCTATGCCTGCCATGGTATTTGCAACAGAACCACCTGCTTCAATCTTTTCAATCTTAATTGTACTTTTTAAAGTATCAAATTCATCCTTTTCAATGAGTTTCATTGAACCTTTGGTAAGATTATTTTTTAATAAAAAATCATTATCTACTCTTGCAAATACATCAACAATTGCATTACCGATACCAAGGATCTTTTTAGACATTTTTATCTTTATATAGACATATTTTATTAATTATACATTTTGTACAAAGTGGGTTTCTAGATTTACAGATATATCTTCCATGCAAAAGTATTAAATGGTGGGCCTTTTTTAAGAACTTGTTTGGTAAAATTTTTAAAAGTTGTTCCTCTACTTGATTTGGATTTTTACCATTTGTTAAACCAGTTCTATTACTTACCCTAAATACATGGGTGTCCACTGCAATGGTTGGTTTATCGAAAGCAGCATTTAATACAACATTTGCCGTTTTTCTACCAACACCCGGAAGACTTATTAAATCTTCAAAATTATTTGGAACTTTACTCTGATATTTTTCAACTAAAATTTTTGAAAGATTATATAAATTCTTAGCTTTCATATTAAAAAGTCCAATACTTTTAATCATTCCTTTTATTTTTGTAATACCAAGGTCAGCAAAATGTTTGGGTGTATAATATTTTTTATAAATATCTTTTGTAACATTATTAACATTTGTATCTGTGCATTGGGCGGAAAGAACAACCGAGGCTAAGAGTGTAAATTGATTTCTATATTTAAGAGAAGTTTCTGGATTTTTGATAGATTGATTTAAAAATTGAATAAGTTTTAAGGCCTGTAATTTATTTAATGCCATTAAAAAAGATAAGAATTTTATTTACTTTAGATTAAACATGTCCTGCATATTAAATAAGCCTTTATTTTTTTTACTTATCCATATTGCAGCATTTAATGCTCCATCTGCAAACAACTCCCTTGAAAAAGCAGTATGTTTTAATTCAATATTTTCAATTTTATTATCATAAATCACAGAGTGCTTTCCAATAGTTTTGCCTTTACGAGTAATAAAAAAGTTGACTTTATTATTTTGAAGATTTCCTTTTTTATTTAAGTAAAACTTTCCTTTTAATTTATCTAAATTTTTACCTTTGCCTTTTGCAACAGCATTTGCAAGCATAAGGGCGGTGCCAGATGGATAATCTATTTTTGCTTGATGGTGATTATCTGAAATTCCTATTTGATAATTATTTGGGATTTTTTTTGTTAAAATTTTTGTAATATATTCAAGTAAATTTATTCCTAAACTCATATTACCTGATTTAAATATAGCAATTTTTTTTGAGTAGTTTTTTATTATATTTTCATCTTTTTTTGTAAAACCAGTTGTGCCAATGATAACTTTTTTATTTAATTTTTTTGCATAATTTAAAATTTCAATTGAAGATTTTGGTCTTGAAAAGTCGATGATAACATCGGTTTTTTTAAAAGCTTCTAAGCTATTATTTTGTATCTTAATGCCTTTAATTTTTTTTCCAACTCTTATGTCAGTTAAGCTGTAAAGTTTTAAATTTTTATTTTTTGATATCCGGTTAATTAATATCTGACCCATTCGGCCAAGGGCTCCAGTAATGGTGATATTAATTTTTTTCATTAACCGCCGCTCCAAAATTTTTTAGCTTTATTAAAAAAATTTTTTATTTCAGAGTTATTATCTAAATCTTCTAAAGATTTAAATTTTAGGAGCAAGTCTTTTTGTTCTTTGCTTAAAGACTCTGGAATTATTACATTGGTTTCAAGGTAAAGATCGCCAAAATCATTTTCTCTTAAAATGGGCATTCCTTTGCTTTTTAATCTGAATTGTTTTCCAGACTGAGTTCCCTCTGGGATTTTAACCTTTGATTTTCCACCATCAATGGTTGGAACCTCAATTTCAGCACCTAATGCGGCATCGGTCATGGAAATGGGTAATTTATAGTATAAATTTTCCTCAGATCTTTGAAAAATTTTATGTTTTTGAACATTAATTAAAACATAAAGATCTCCATTGGATCCTCCTCTGTAACCCGCATCTCCTTTTCCAGATAATCTCATTTGTGTGCCATCATCAACTCCCTTTGGAATTTGAATGGATAGATTTTTTTTAGTTTTAACAGCGCCAGAGCCTCTACAATCTTTACAAGGATTTGATAACATTTCTCCATCTCCTCCGCAGTCAGGGCAAGTTTGTTGAAGTGTAAAAAATCCTTGTTGTGTTCTAACTTTCCCATATCCATCACACGTTGAACATTTTTTTGGTTTTGAACCAGGTTCAGCTCCACTTCCAGAACATTTTTCACATTTCTCATTAGAGGATAGATTGATCGTTTGTTTTTTTCCAAAATAAGCCTCTTCTAAACTTACTTCTAAATTAATTTTTAAATCAGATCCTCTATTAGATCTTGATTTTTTAGACCGCCCTCCGCTTCGACCAGAGCCCATAAAGTCGCCAAAAAAATCATCAAAGATGTCAGAAAACGCTCCAGACTCAAATCCACCAAAATCAAATCCACCAGCGCCACCTCCTCCACTCTCAAAGGCAGAATGACCAAACTGATCATAGGAAGATCTTTTTTTAGGATCGGATAGTACTTGATAAGCCTCAGAAGCCTCTTTAAATTTTGATTCTGCAGTTTTATCACCTTGATTACGATCAGGGTGATATTTCATTGCTAAAGTTCTATATGCTTTTTTTATTTCTTCAGGTGACGCTTTTTTATTTATGCCAAGAATATCATAGTAGTCCTTTTTAGGCATATTAAACCAGGTTTAAAAGCTAATGAATGATTAGCCTGTTTTTTTGTTATCGTCTTTTACTTCTTCAAACTCTGCATCAACGACATCTTTTTTATCCTCAGGTTTAGCATCCCCCTTGTTACCCTCAGGTTTTTCTTGCTGAGCTTTATAAATTGCTTCACCTAATTTCATAGAAGAAGTCATCAGTTGCTGAGTTTTAGTCTTAATATCTTCAGTTTTGTCAGATTTAATAGCCTCTTTTAAATCTTCCATGTCTTTTTCAATTGTTTTTTTATCTGTTTCAGAAATTTTACTGCCATGTTCTTTTAAACTTTGTTCAGTTGAAGCAATTAAAGAGTCAGCATGGTTTTTTGCATCCACCTCTTCTCTTTTCTTTTTATCAGCTTCTTTATTAGCTTCTGCTTCTTTAACCATTTTTTGAATTTCTTCATCGGTTAAACCGCCTGATGCTTGAATTTGAATTTTCTGTTCTTTTCCAGTTCCTTTGTCTTTAGCTGAAACGTTTACGATTCCGTTTGCATCAATATCAAAGGTTACCTCAATTTGAGGAACTCCTCTTGGGGCTGGGGCAATTCCGGTTAATTCAAAATTACCAAGTAATTTATTGTCATTTGCCATTTCTCTTTCTCCTTGGAAAACTCTAATGGTCACTGCTGGCTGATTATTTTCCGCAGTTGAAAATACTTGGCTTTTTTTAGTTGGGATAGTTGTGTTTTTATCAATTAACCTTGTAAATACTCCGCCTAAAGTTTCAATACCTAAAGATAAAGGAGTGACATCAAGAAGAAGAACATCTTTTACATCTCCTTGTAATACTCCCGCCTGAACGGCCGCACCTAAGGCAACTACTTCGTCAGGATTCACGCTTTGATTTGGTTCTTTACCAAAGAAATTTTTCACAGTTTCAACAACTTTTGGCATTCTTGTCATTCCACCAACAAGAATAACTTCGTTAATTTCAGACGCTGTGTAACCTGAATCTTTTAATGCAATTTTGCAAGGCTCAATTGTTTTTTCAATTAATTTTGCAGTGAGGGCTTCTAATTTTGCTCTTGTGATTTTCATGTTTACATGTTTTGGACCAGTTTTGTCTGCAGTAATGAATGGTAAATTTACCTCTGTCTGTGCAGAAGAAGACAATTCAATTTTAGCCTTTTCAGCAGCTTCTCTAATTCTTTGCAAAGCCAATTTATCAGTTTTTAAATTAATTCCACTTTCTTTTTTAAATTCTTCAATAATATAATCTGTAACCACTGCATCAAAGTCGTCACCCCCCAAAGAAGTGTTTCCATTTGTAGATTTAACTTCAAAAACTCCATCACCTAACTCAAGGACAGATATATCAAAGGTTCCTCCACCTAAGTCATATACAGCTATAGTTTTTGCTTTTTTCTTGTCAAGTCCATAAGCAAGTGCTGCTGCAGTCGGCTCATTTATAATTCTTAAAACTTCAAGACCTGCAATTTTTCCAGCATCTTTAGTTGCTTGTCTTTGTGCATCATTAAAATAAGCTGGAACTGTGATGACAGCTTGTTTTACTTCACTGCCTAAATATTTTTCAGCAGACTCTTTCATCTTCATTAAAACAAATGCAGATATTTGACTTGGTGAATATTTTTTATCACGAGACTGAACCCAGGCATCAGTACCGTTATCGGATTTTATAACTTTGTAAGGAAGTCCTTGGATATCTTTTTTTAAATTAGAATCATCAAAACTTTTACCAATTAATCTTTTAACTGAAAAAAAAGTGTTTTCAGGATTTGTTACTGCTTGTCTTTTTGCAGGAAGACCAACTAATTTTTCTCCAGCTTCTGTGAATGCAACAATTGATGGTGTTGTTCTAACCCCTTCAGCATTCTCTAATACTTTTGGCTGCGCACCATCCATAATGGCAACACATGAGTTTGTTGTTCCTAGATCTATTCCAATTATTTTTGACATAAAATTCTATTTTTTATTAATTTGTTAGACCTATGTGGTGTTTAATTTAAAGATTACAACCTTTAAGACTAAATTTTTTTAACTTAAAAACCCTTAATTTATTTGACTTTATTGCCTTATGAGTTGGTAGCGGCCTTTTTTTTTGAGATAGATACAAGGGCTGGCCTTAAAAGACGATCGTTTAACATATAACCCTTTTGAATCTCATTAATCACTATTCCATCCTCCTGTTCGCTTTCAACTTCGTTTAAGGCTTGATGAAAATTAGGGTCAAATTTTTTACCAACAGATTCAAAGGATTTAATTCCATTCTTATCAAAGCTATTAACTAATTCTTTTTCAATAAGTTCTATACCTAGCATTGTATCC